>Ga0310342_100001360_pt1 | contig 15136 bp, 12 predicted proteins | sample S15DNA20500_MG_FD_206155 | JGI IMG/M metagenome (GOLD analysis project Ga0310342, IMG submission 206155) | Marine microbial communities from station ALOHA, North Pacific Subtropical Gyre - S1503-DNA-20-500_MG | ecosystem: Environmental > Aquatic > Marine > Oceanic | place: Pacific Ocean: North... | reverse complement strand
CCTGCAGCTTGCCGTCATCTTCGGTGGCGACTTTGAGCCAGGAGTGTTTCACTCCATGAGAGGCAATCTCGTCGCGCAACTCCCAACGACCCCTTCCCGCCGAGGAGTAGTCGGCGGAATAGTAATTCATCAAACCTTCGACGCTCCCCTTGGCCACGGCCCCTTCCAATTCGCGGGCAAAGGATCCAAGGAACGAATTAATCCCGGCGCCCGCGTCACGAAACTCTTCGAATTTCCGGTCCTGCCCCTTCAGATAGAACCCTCCAAACGTACCGGCAGCAACCACCAGGATCACGAGCACGACGGCCATGCGTCTTGCCTGACGAAACTTGCAGATTTTCTTGTTCATGGTCCCAATCTTGAGGGCTACTCCGTGCCGCGATTCGTGACCGCGATGGGATTCTTGGTGGCGCTCTGCTTAATCTTGATCAGTTGATTTGCAGCCACATTTTCCAGAATCGTCTCGGCGTTGGTGGGACGCTTCCACCTCACGACCAAACGCTCCACACTGGTGTGCTGGCCCAGCCCGAAATGAAGCCGCTTGCTGCATTGCGAGGCATAACTTGATCCCGCCACCACGTGCCGAAGCATCTTGGTGCCATCCGACAGCGTCATGACCACTTCCACACCAATGGCCCCCGGATTGGCCAGCGTGGGGTTCTCGCAGGCTCCTCCCTTGAGATCCACCGCCAGCCAGTTCCGATTTGGGGCCTTGCTCCCGTCCTTCGCGATGGCAACATCGTTTCTCAGCAAGGCCGGCCGAATCCCTTCACGATACGCTTCCTTCACGCCTGGGTTGTGGTTGACCACGAGATCGAGATCGCCATCCGAATCGAAATCCGCGATTGCCACCCCGCGGGAGTCGCGAAGGTCATCGGCGCCCAGCGCCATCCCGACATCGACGAATTTTCCGCCTCCAAGGTTTTTCATGAGCACGTTGTACTCGTATCCGTTCCAGGAACTTCCCTTCGACTCCCGGAATTCGTCGGTGAAGAAGAAACCCGTTTTGTATTTGGTGATATCCGCGACCGCGGACTTTACGTAGGGCAGTCAGAGGTCGTCCGCTACTTCGCCGGAAATCCATCCGTTCGTGGCGTAAATGTCCTGCCGCCCATCATTATCGAAATCGAAAATCAACGAGCCCCAGTACCACCCGTGGGGATTGACTTGGCTCTCTTCCGTGATGTCCGAGAAGCCTTCCGCCCCGTCATTTCTAAACAGGGAATTCCCCCGAATCACCCGGTCGCCGAGTGCCCACTTGTCCTCGGCCAACTTGCCCAGTTGATCAAAGATCGCAGCGTCGTCGACAAATTCACCCTGCCGCATGGAGTTCGCGATATAATTCTGGAGGGTCGCCTTGTTGCCAAACCAGCGCTGGCCCGAATGAACATTGGAGACGTAAAGATCAAGATCCGCATCGTTGTCGAGATCAGCGAAAGTCGCGCTCATCCCGTAGCTTATATCGACGGTCCCGTTCTTTCTGCTGATTTCCTTGAACGGATTCCAGACGGGATTGCCATTGGCATCAAGCGTGCCGGAAGGGCCCTGGTTCTCAAAGAAGGCATTGCGCCCGAAGTCGTTGGCAACGTAAAGATCGGCATCGCCGTCGTTGTCATAGTCGCCCCACGCCGTCCCCAGGGTCAGGCCACCATCGCGCACCCCCATCTCCTCGGTGACATCCGAGAAAGTCAGATCGCCGTTGTTCATCAGCAAGGTGTTGCCCTCGCCATTTCTGGTATAGAAGAGAGTGGTGGGGAGGTTTTCTCGCGGATCGAGATAGCGCCCGACGTACAAATCCACCAAGCCATCGTTATTGAAATCGGCTGCCGACGCCACCGCGACCCACTCCCCACGGGTTGCGGCATTGGGCCGGCTCACACCCGGATCCTTGGCCAGGGCTGGAACAGGTGAGTCCTTTCTGATCTCCGTGAAAGTGCCGTCGCCATTGTTGCAGAACAGCTTGCTGGGCAGCGTGGAACGCCCCACGAAAAGGTCTTCATCACCATCGTTGTCGAGGTCCAGGAAGAGCCCAACACTGGATCCAGGCAAATTGCCGTCTTGATCGAATTGACCCGCGAAGGCGCCCGCGGTCACCTCTTCGAAGGTTCCGTCGCCCTTGTTGCGATAGAGGCGCGGCCGTAGCCCGTCTCCAAAAAAGAGATCGTCGTCTCCGTCCCCGTCGTAGTCCGAGGCGGTCACCCCACCATGGGCGTATTGCATGATCTCAAACCGGGTCGGCTTCCAATCAGGATCTTCTCGCAACATGCGGTTGTGCACCGCAAGAAAGTCGATTCCGCTTTCCTCGGCCACATCCACGAATCCCACGCCAGCGCCGCGGACCAGGGTGCCGTGAAGCAACTCCTTCTTTGTGATGCGCCATTGATCGTCATTCTTCTGGAGCCAGAAGCGGAAGGTTGCTCGGCTCTCCACGTGGGTGGCCTCCCCTTCCGCTACCGTCCCGCGCATCCACCAGATCACCCGCACGATCGCCTTCCTGCGGCTGGCCCTCTCGATCGCCTCCACCTTGAACTTGCCCGACTCGATCTCTGAAATCTTGTTGTTGAATCCTTCCAATTGAACTCGCACGTCGCTCTTCTTGAAATGGCGCGGATCTTCGACGGACCATTCATAGATGTCGGCGGAAACTCCCGCGAGGTACTCATCTCCGGTCTCCAGTAAGGTCTCGCCCCACATTCCCTCGGAGGGGTTGTCATAGTCGTCGTGGTAGAGATCGAGCATCGCATCGACATCGTGGCTCTTGATCGCACTCCCGTAGGCCTTGAAGAACACGTTGATGCTCTTTCCGGTCTCGTAGACGCGATCGGACCGGACCTTCAAAACCCAAGCGTACCCGACGACACCCACAACTGCAAGAATCACTGCTCCAAGCACGCCGAGCAGAAGACGTCGCCCCATTCCACCCCGACGCTCTTCGCCATTCCGTTTCTCTTTCATAATCGTACCGTTGGTGATGTCATTATTGGCACTTGGGCAGTTCGAGAGAGATCTGCCGTTTGATTCTTCTCCTATTCTAGGAGACCGAGGCATAGCTGGAGTGGAAGGCTAGTGGGCTCTCACTTGGCGCGGGTAAACTGGTGATTGGGCCCGCCGCCAAATCGTAGGCCCTGAAGAGCTGAATTTCGGTCGTTCGGTTTCGGGCATTCCACACCGGACAAATGAGAATGTCATCCTCATTACCATCATCGGCGCGCTCAATCAGCGCCGCTTCAGCCGCAAGGTAGGCGCCGCCCGGGGGGCTGTACTCGTCTACCATGATGCCTCGGCTCCAGTTGAATCGCTGCACCCGGTCAAAATACTTCGTTTGGCCCTCCGGCTTCACCGGGACCGCCAGCACCCACACATCCGTGCTCTCCTCATCGCCCTTCAACGAACGCCCGATCGGAAAATCGAGATGATCCTCGGGATAAGGATAGGCCTCCACCTTTCGCACCAATGCTTCATTCGGACTGACCGTCAACCGCACGATTGCCCCGGAGCGGACCGTGCTGAATAGGTTGGGGAGGGGGGTGTACTGTGGATACAGCGGCTCCGAGGTTTCAATCAAGTCGACGATCAAATCGTCCCCAGACATGAAGGCGTCGATCAAATGCAGGCAAAACCCACGCGCTCCCAGATCGATCCTGATGGGTTCCTTGGTCCCCACGCGGGGAATCAGGATGAGCGTATTGCTCTCCCCCTCATGCCAGGTGAGCGCGTCGTGAATTGACGTGCCGCTCCGGATGACCGACCCGATGTCGAGGTCGTAGGGACTCATGTAGAAAGCCGCATACTTCTCGCTGAGCGCAAAATCGTGAATGGAGACCGGGCGCGGAAGGGCGAACTCTCCGCCCATCACCTTGCAAAAGGATTCATCAAATTCCCAATAGCACAGCTTGGTTTCCTTCAGGAGGTACTTCAGCCCGAAATTACACAATCTTCCACTCGCCCGGTCGATCTTCGGATGGGCCGAGAAGGGCGAGACCTCGATCAACTCATCATTGAAGTTGAACTCCCCGATCGTCTCGAGCGTCTCGCGATTCAATTCCCAGGGGAGAGCCTGCTCGCCGAAAGCGAGCAGTTTCCCCCCAAACCGGAATACGCTGACATTGGCAGGCGATTCGAGGGCCATACGCCTCCGCAAACGGTCATTTGAAAAGGACGTTCCGAATGCACGATAGAGCGGCTCCCCGGCTCTCGCCTCGTCTTCAAATTTTTTGGTTCGCACGAAGCGAGATACCATTTCCGCCTTCCCTTCGCGGAAGTGGACGGCCCGCACGAAGCCGTCTCCGTCGAGCCAATGCCGATAGCGAAATTCGCCCCGCTGCAAGTTTGCGGGTCCGTTCAAGTAGTACGATCCCTTCAGGCCAGCGGGCAGTGCACCTTCGGACGGCAAGAGTGCTTCCCGTCCCTCAGACGGTTCAGCAAAGAGGACGCCCTCCAATGGCAGTTCTTCATTCATAATGCGGGGATGCAACTGCGCGAGATCTCTGCGAGAGCATGCGGGTCGAGTTGCCATTCGTACTCTTCGCCTGATCCTGGTAGGGCATTCCACTTCCTCCCTAGCTGCCCGGCGTCAAACTCGAGTTCACCCAAGTCAATACTCTCGACATGGCTGCGACTGGTCACCAACTCCGGATTGCCGGCCATCCGTGCACACATGTGTGCCACGAAAAAGCGAGCAAGTTCCTGCAAGCTATCCAACTGCTGCTCGAGAATTCGAATCGCTTGGTCCACTCCGACACCCACCTCATAGAAGGTGGACTCGGCGCGTCGCAGGGACTCGATGCTTGAGAAGTCGAAGAATCTTGGCTCCAGATCCGCTGAAGCGTCGTCCCGTTTCCATTCATAAAACTTCGAAACAAACACAAGGAGATCACGATTCAATGCTCCCAGCTTGGAAAAGCGGCGCAGGTAGGCCACCAGGAAGAGTCGGTCCGTGTACAGGTCGTTGATGAACGGGAAAACGTAGAATCCGAAGTAGACTGAGAGTTCCCAAACGTATTTCATCGAAAACGACTCCTGATCACCCAGAGCATTGTAGCTCAGTTGGAAGGACGGCAGGAACGACATGTAGACCGTCTTCATCATCATCTCGTAACCCCGGAGCTTGGAAGGGAGGTCGTCCTCGTCGTCGGTCAGAATCGCGTCCGTGATGAGAGTGTTGTAAATCGCGATCATGTCGCCGCCCGGGCTGTAAAGCGGATCGGTGAAGCGCCCGGCAAAACCCGACATGGCCCAGTGATCGCCGTCGATGGTGCTCTCGCAATTGTGAGCGTAATTGCGGAGAACCTGAAAATCGATGATCTCTTTGTTCGCTAGTTCGCGTTCGAAAAGGGGAAAGCGTTCGAAGAGCCACTTGAGAAGTCGTTCCTTCGTGGAAACCTCTCTCGCATCGACAAGGTTGTTGTCGTAAACGAGCCCGAAGCTGGTCCTGTCGTGCAGAGGAATCACCCAGAACCAGAACCCCTCTCCCATGAAGTGGTTGGTTGCGAGCCAGAGGGGCACGTGCCCGAGTTGCCGGCGTTCCGGACGTTTCCGAATCCCGTGCAAGTCCGCGTCGGTCAGCTTCTCAATGTTCACCAATCCCTCGGTCCAGAAATAGCTCGAACTATGCCGAATCTCGCTCTCCTGCTTCGTTCCCAGCTTCGACGCAAGCTGCCTGTTTCTTCCGGAGGTATCCACCAGCCAGCCGGCGGTAACTTGGTGAGCTTGACCCTCGTGGTCGAAACTGATGCGATGACCCCCGCCCTTCCCGATCTCGGCATTGGTCACCTTGGCCCCTTCCACGAGCGTGTAACGCTCCTCTTCCCGGTTGCGGCGAATCATCTCACCCTCGAACTTGTTCCGGTCGAGCTGATAGCACGCAATGTTCGAAAACGTCCGAATGTAAGAATGGCTGAAGTCCTCGAAGTTCTTCCCGGAGCGGCCGGCCGCTTTCCACATGAACCGCAGGTTATATTTCATCACGTGCTGGTGAAAGAGGTGATCTTCCATGTCCAACACCTTGGCGAAGTAATGGCCGGCCACCTGCACGTTTGACTCGCCCACTTTCTGACGCTCGATGGGCAAGGACTTCTCGCGGTCGAGATGGAGAATCGAGAGGTTGCTTTCCAGCAAGAGCTGCCGAGCCAGGCTCAGGCCGGCGAGACCCGCGCCGGTGATCACTACGTCGTAGTTGGATTGGAAAGCGTTCATGTCTTTGGAGCTCCGAAATTCAAATCGAATAGCGCTACAATTTAAGAGTCAATTTTCCGGCTGCGACCGTCACGTCCTTGGCCAGGGCGGAACAACTTACAAAAACGAATCTGCCTACCCGCCGTTCAATCACGATCGAAAAAACAACGTTCATGTCGGGAAATATGGGCTCCATGAACGCCATCTCACTGCACTTCACCAAGCGGCCTTGGGCGGCATCAAATTGGCCTCGCGAATGGTCGAGAATCGAGACGACCAGCGCAGTCTGCGCAAAGGCCTCAATCGTCAGGACTCCCGGAAGAATGGGATTCCCACGAAAGTGCCCGGAGAAATAGGAGTCCGTGGCCGCAAAGGAGCGCACACCCGATCCGCGTTCGCCCGGCACCACGCCGGTTACCTCATCAAGCATCAGAATGGGAGGACGGTGCGGGATGAGTGCGAGAAGCTGTGCGTGGTCGACATCCATCATCAGAAATATCGTTCGCCGGTTACCTTTTCGGCCGCCTGCATGGCGGAGACGATCACCGGAGTGATGCCCCCGCCCGGCCGCGTCCAATGACCACAGTAGTAAAGACCCTCCACCGGGCCGTCCGTTCCCGGTCGGCGCTGGCCCAATTGGTCCGGTGCCATCTCCCAGCCCAACATCGCGCCACTGTTGTTCAAGGTGTAGTGATGCGAAGTCATCGCGGAGGCACTGAGGCGCACTGCCACGCGGTCTGAGAATCGCGGCACCATCTCTTCGAGATGCCCGAGAACAAAGTTGTCGATCTTCTCCTTGTGCCTGGGCCAGTCCTCGATGCCATCGAAGTCGATATCGATAACCTTCTGAATGATGATGATCTGCCCGCCTTCCGGTGCCACGCTCCGGTCGAACATGGTCGGAACGAAAAACTTGAAGCGAAGTGCACTGGTGCCCACCTCGTTCGGATCCCATCCTTCCCAGTGATATCCTTGTTGCTCCTCAAGTTCTTCCGGCTCGGTGTCCTTGAGCCCGATGTGCATCAGGTAACAGGGAAAACTGCGACGAATTCCGCGAAGATGATCGAGATACTTGCGGCCCACGCGCTCCTCACCGAGCAGATGCTCCGCAGTCTGTAGAAGATCTGCATTCGAGACCACGATCGGACTGTTGACTCGCACGGTCCGGCGCTTGGCGGGCGTGCCAAGCTCTAGTTCGACGCCGCTCACCTTGTCCTTCTCGATCAGGATGCGATTGACCTTGGCCCGCAGGACCGCCGTCCCGCCGTCCCGCTCGAAGGCGAGCGCCAGATCATCGGAGAACCGCTGCGATCCGCCCTTGGGATAGTAGTTTCCGAGAAAGTAGGACAGCCGCAGCATCGAATCGAACACGTAGGAAATGCGCGTGGGGGGCGATCCCCAATGCGGGCAGTCGGCAGTCAGAAGCAGCTTGAGCTTTTCGTCTTCGAAACGCTCGTCCAGCGCGTCCCCAAGCGAGCGTTCTTCATGCCGCCGCAAGCGCTCAATATCCCGGCCGTGAAAGTAGGCAAGCAATCCCATCAGATTCAGGGCGCGCACTTCCGCAAAGAACGCCTTCAGGGCCTCCTGCTCTTGAGGAAACATCCGTTGCAAATCATCGAAGTACTTTTCGAAGTCGGCCGGAACCGAGTAGTGCGAGCCGTCTGGAAAGTGGAAGTGATCGACGGGATCCATCTTGATCCACTCGGTTTCCACTCCGAGGCGATTAAGCAGTTTGCCGGTAATCGATTGGCTGTTGCCCAGCAGAGGATAAAAGTGGCTCGCCGCATCGAACTTGAACTGCTTTCGCGAAAAGGAGCTGCAGTATCCCCCTACCACGTAGTGTTGCTCCACCATGAGGGTTTTCATCCCAGCGGCTGCGAGCAGATTCGCGCAGATCAGACCACCGACTCCCGCTCCGATCACGATCGCATCGTAGTGGCTCTCGGGATCTTCCCGGATGTGCAATCCGCGAAAAGGAGCGCTCACGATTGCACCTCCTTCGGCCGGTTTCGCCCGTAGGCCTCGTGCGCGCTGGAAAGCTCCCCGCTGGCGATCGCAGCCGCAAAAGAGAGTTCTCCGGAGAGGACCGTGGCGGCCACGACTTCCGCAAATTTTCGAGCCTTCCCCGCACCGTGGCATCCCAGCATCTCGAGACATTCCCTGCTCGTTCCGAGATCCACTCCGCCGCCCACGGTGGCAACTGTCACCGAAGGCAGGGTGACAGAAGCGTAGAGATTCCCCTCCGACGTCACTTCAAAATTGGTCAAGCCGATTGCCGAGTTCGCGATATTGGCGACATCCTGGCCACACGCGATGAACAGGGCTGTGAGTCCGTTCGCATAGTGTCCGCAATACCCGATGGCGTTGGCGAGAATATTGCCGATCACGGTGCGCTGCCAGAGATCGCGAATCTCTCCGGGCGAAGCGTGCAGATAGAGGCGGCACGACCGCTCCGGCACCTCGATCCCCGCCACCAGATGTTTCCCTTTTGTGCCAGTCAACGCACGGCCGCTGGGGCGTTTCTCCGAACTGAGCCCGCTGAAGATCAGGTAACCCTGCGCCGCGGTTTGCTCGTGCAGCCAACGGCACGCCGCCTCAGCCGCCTTCGAAATCATATTCATGCCGTGGGCATCTCCGGTTTGGAAGCGGAGCGTCAACTCCACCTCGCGCCCGGCCATGGTCGGCTCCACCGCCAGAAGTTTACCGTGCCTGGTGGTACTCTCCGCCGCCTTTCGAATCCCTTCCCACAACTCCCCACCCGGTCCTAGCGCCCGGAAAAAAGTCACCGCCTCGTCGACCGAGGTGAACCGAAGAACCGGACTGATTTGGTTCTCATCGTGAAGCAGGCGCACCTGCGCTCCACCGCAACGCGTAATCAGGGTAGCCCCTCGTTCATAGGATCGCACCAGTGCGCCCTCGGTGGTCGCCAACGGCACATAGAATACCCCCTCGGCATGCTCCCCCAGCACGTGCAAGGGACCGGCCACACCCAGCGGCATTCGCACGGCCCCAATCGGATTCTCAATGTTGCCGCTCAACGACTCGGCGGGAAGGGCGGACTCTCCCACAAGGTTCAGATTCGAGTCGCACTGGGTCTCCACCCAACTCCGCCGTTTGTCAACCGCGTCAGCCGCGTAATCGCTGCCACTGAAGCGCGGTACCAGGGGGGCTTCGGATTGATCACTCATGGCTTCTCTAACTGTTGATACCAAGAACTACTGCACTCACACTCCCGTCCAACCCGCAGGAAAACACCAGCGCACGATCGAACGCGCACTCCATCGGCTCCGGAGAAAGCCCCAGCTCGGCCGCGCCGAGATTGCCATTTCTCGCGCCGTAGAAGGGCGGCAACACCCCTTGCCGAGCCGTCTCTAGCGCTTCGACCGCCTGAAAAATTCCCGAGGGAGCGAGGGCATTACCAAAAGACTCGGCCGGCACCGCAACGGGAACCTTGCCCAACCGATCCCCAAGAACCTCTCGCAGCACGCGTGCCTCGATCTCGTCGCCCTTGATGCTCCCGTTTGCCGAGCAGCTCAGGTAGCCAATCCTTGCCGCTTCACAATCCGCCATTGAGAGAGCGGTCGCGATCGCTTCGAGCGCGGTGGCGGCGCGCAATGTCTCGCTCTCATGCGCCGGACAGTAGCCGGAACCCCAGCCCAACACCGTCCCCAGAATGGTTGAACCCCGGCGCCGGGCAGACGCCCCCGACTCCAGCACGAGAAAGCCTGCGCCTTCTCCCGGAGCAAACCCGCGACGCGACGTTCCGAAAGGGCTCACGCTGGCTTCCTCGCTCCCATCGCTGGCATGCCCGGATTGTTGAAATGCCCAGCTTGTTTCAAAGCAGTGTTCATCAACCCCGCCGACCAGAAACTGATCCGACCACCCGAGCGCAATCCGGCGCGCTCCGTACTCGAGGGCGCGCAATCCAGAAACCGTTCCCGCCGAGATCGTCATCGTAGTTCCGCGGAGGTTGTGCCAAATGGCGGTCTGCCCGGAGGCGGCATTGATCACGGTATTCGCAAACTCCAGCGGCATCGCGTACTTCGGTCCGGAAATCTGCGCCTTGCGATCGAATTGCGTGATGGTATGCGCACTGCAAAACATCGTTCCGAGGACGAGGTCCATCTCATGGACATCGCGTTCTTCCCGGGAAACGCCCGCGGTCTCCAGTGCTCCCTGCGAAGCGGAGATCGCCAACTGACCCACATGGTTGAGGGGCCGCAAATTGCCATCACCAAGGTATCTCCTCGCGTCGAAATCCGTAAGGCTTGCGCCCAATAATTTCGCATCCCGCTCCGGAAAATCAAGCACCCGCACTGCCGAACGCCCTTCGCAGCGTACCCGATGCACCTCCGAAGGCTGATCGCCCAGTGCGGTAATCAATCCCACCCCCGTGATGGCCACTTCAGTTTTCATCCTATGACAGCCATCGGCGCAGGATCAGGGACGCATTCGTCCCTCCAAATGCGTAAGCATTGCTCATCGCGACATCGACCGTTTGCTCACGCGACTCATTGGGCACGTAGTCCAGATCGCACTCCGGATCCGGATTCTCAAGATTCATGGTGGGCGGCACCACTCCGTGCTCGATCGTGAGGCAACAGACGGCCGCTTCAATGGCCGACGCCGCACCCATGGTATGCCCAAACATCGACTTCACGGAACTCATCGGAACCTTCCGCGCGGCCTCTCCGAAGACCTTCTTCACCGCGATGGTCTCGTGGAGGTCGTTGCTCTTGGTGCCGGTTCCGTGCGCGCTGATGTAGTCGATCTCCTCGGAATTGAGGCGGCTTCGCTCGAGCGCCTTCTCCATGGCCCGGACCGCCCCCTTCCCTTCCCGGTCGCCCCCAGTCATGTGGAAAGCGTCGCAGGAGAGACCGTAGCCGGCCACCTCCGCGTAGATTTTGGCGCCCCGTTTCAAGGCGTGCTCGGCCCGTTCCAGGACAAGGAAAGCCGCTCCCTCTCCAGGCATCATGCCCTTACGATTCAAATCGAACGGTTGGCAGCGCTCCGGTGCGATGGCCATCAAGCCGGCAAATCCGGTAAAAGTAATTCGCGAGAAGGAATCCGCTCCGCCCGCCAGCATGACATCCGCTTCACCCAGCTGCAGCAAATCCGCAGCATAGGTGATCGCGCAATTTCCGGCCGCACAAGCTACCGGCAGCATCACCGGCCCACCACCTCCGAAAGCTTTCAGCCGGGTCGCCAGCTGACCGGGAATGTGGTTGCAGGGATAGTGGGAAATAAACCGCCCTCCAATTTGGTCCAAGTCCCCGCTCAGGTCGAGATCATTGAAGCGCTCGATTTCGGACGGCTCTCCTGAGGTGGTGCCCATCACGACCCCGGTTCGCCCCGGATCCAGGGAGGAGAGACCTGAGTCCCGTAGGCCGAGCCGTGCGGCCACCAAGGCAAATTGCGCCGTTCGTCCCATCGAGGCCGCTTCCTCTTCACTGAGATATTTATCGCGGGCACCGAGAGTGGCTATTTCCGCCCCGCGATGGATCCGGTATTTCGTGGTATCGAAGGAGGACACCTCTGCGAAGGCACTCTCACCCCGCAGCACCGCAGGCCAAAAAACGTCCGCTCCGTGACCGAGCGGGGTGACAACTCCCAGCCCCGTTACGACGACTTGTTGCATGGGTTGCTCCTAGGCTTCCACTGCCAATTGATTGGCCACCAGAGCTGCGGCGGCGCTCACGCTCGACATTTTGAGAAGTTCTTCCTCTCTGAAATCGGTTTCGAACTCCTGGTCTACACGCAGCGCGATTTCAAGAAGTGACAGCGAGTCGATCCCGAGATCGGTGTGCAAATTGGCATCATCTCCTACTTCATCGGGCTGAAGCTGCCCGTATTCACAAACGATTTCTCGGATACGCTGTTTTAGTGCTTCCTTTTTCATGAAATCTTAGGCGCCTAACCTATCGCCCGCAGCTGTGTAATGTTAGCATGTGCGCGAATCTGCATAACATCCACCCTCGCTTCGGTGGTCAAGCCTCTTTATACCTAGCAAACATTTGCGGAAGTTATCCCGAGAAAATTGGATATCGAGACCTCCAAAGTATTATAATAGCTCCGGTGAAATTTCCGAGCTGCACTGCTTTTTTGCGACTGAATCTCACCCACCTCAGGGGGCCCAAGAAGCAGACGATTCAGTAGATCGATTAGTCACATTTAGTTCGCGAAAACTGGGGCGCGGAGAAGCGAAATTTTGTGTTTTGTGACGAGCAATCTCCACTCAAATCTTGCGTTGGTGATTCGCTCGAAAGGGATGTTTAAGAGTGATGTCCCATCAGTGCCCTGTGAAGGGGTGCATTGAGACCCCGTGATTGCCCACACCCAGGCTCCAGGCAGTCGTCCCCTCGATATTTCCTCGACTCAACTGCTACCATCGATCAACAAAACGCAAACAACACGATATGGATCGCTTTCAGGGAAAAGTAGCAGTCGTCAGCGGTGGCGCTCGCGGCATCGGCCGGGCAGCGACCGGGCAATTTGCCGCGGAGGGGGCCAAAGTTGCCATCGTGAGCCGCAATGAAGCCAGCTGCTCCAAGGCTGCGCAGGAGATCAACCGCACCCACCCTGGCGCCGCCAGACACTACGCGGTAGACGTGGCCGATTTCGAAGCCATGCAGGAAACCGGCAAGCAAATCATTGCAGACCTAGGTGAAGTCAACATTCTGGTCAACAACGCTGGGATCACACGCGACAAACTCTTTCTCTTGATGAGGGAAAACGACTGGGACGCGGTCCTCGATACCAATCTGAAAGGCGCCTTCAACGCCATCAAAGCCTTCCAACGCTCTCTCCTGAGAGCACGTGATCCGCGCATTATCAACATCAGTTCGGTCACGGGGCTCCTCGGCAATGCCGGCCAAGCCAACTACGCCGCATCCAAGGCGGGCCTTCTTGGACTCACCAAATCCATCGCGCGCGAACTCTCCGACCGGAAGGTGACCTGCAACGCGGTAGCCCCCGGTTTCATTGATACCGATATGACGGCCGGCCTCTCCGAGGCCATTCAGAGCGAAATTCTCAGCCTAATTCCTCTCAGCTCGTTTGGTAACAGCGAGGAAGTTGCCAGCCTGATTCTCTACCTGGCTTCGCCGGCCGCCCGCTACATTACAGGCCAGGTCATCGCCATCGATGGTGGGATGGCGATGTGAGAGAACTCGTGTCTTAGCTTAGGAGCACACCCGATCTCACTTCTCCGCGCGACCGCATCATTCCCGATGGGTGGTCCGCCGCAACCGCTCGCTCAGGAGCTGGGCAATATTGTAGAAAATCTTTTCGGCGATGCGCGGGTAGCGGCGACGGATACGCTCCTGGGGCACCTCTCCAATGCGGATGACCTTGAGGGATTCCATCGCCCGCACGGTGGCGCTGCGCCGTTCTTTCGTCACGAACGCCATCTCTCCGAAGAAACTTGCCCGAACCAATTTCCTCGTGGCCTTGTTCCTCACCACCGTCCCCGTGAGTGATGATCTTGGCACGACCGCGCAGCACGAAAAACAGATCGGTTCCCACCGCGTGTTCCTCAACCACATTTTGATCCCGTTCGAATTTTTCGAGCCTCCCTGAGAGGACGACTCGCTTGGTTTCGGAGAGCTTGAGCCCCTAGACAACGGGCCCCGCCCCGCGCGACTGACAAAAGGCCGTCTCCTGCAACTGCTGATCTCGATTCCTGCTCATCGAGAAAGCAGGCCCTTCTCATCAGGATCTCCGCGAAGTGCCGAGAAGTTCGTGCCACCGGTCTCGGCTGCAAAACAAGCTGAAACAGGAATCGCGGCGGTCATCTAATACCCTCCGAATCAGAGGGTGACGGTCTGGCCGTCTCGCGCCAACTCAATCTGAAAGTCTTTTCCGGCCGAGAACTTTTGAAGCTGCTCCGCCATCGCCACCTGGGCGGACCAACTCCGCTGCGGCTCGTGGTGTCCGATCAGCGCATGTTTGATTCCGGTCTGATTCACCCTGTCCAGGATGTCCTCGACGCAGCCGTGGCCCCAACCCACTCTGGAAACTGCGGGACTGGAACCAATGTTCTCACGCCCAAAGTATTCTTCGCGAAAGTACTGCCCATCAAAGTAGGCGAGGTCCGCGCCTTGACACATCTCGACCAACTCTTGATCGGCCCGCAGGCTCTCCTCCACCTCGTCACTCCCCAAGTTCGGGAGGCCAATTGATTCCGGAGATAGCTTCTCATGATCGGTACTGAAGACGAACCACTTGCCCCCGTGCTCGATCCTGTATCCAAGACATTCGGTCAACCCATGATAGGACTTGAACGGTCGCACCGCCGTAGATCCAATCATGATGGGTTCCGCAATGTCCCGCACCTGCCAGGGGGCGCCAGTCCCCAATTCTTCCTCTCCCTCGAGCGCGCGGATCTCGATTCCGCGGAACGAAGCGCTCATTGCGGCGTGGTCGATCGGGTCGTCACTATAGGTGGATTCCGAGACAGTATGCGAGAACATGGCGTAGCGCGCATCCAAAGCCTTGAGGAATCCGGAGCAGCCGAAGACCTGAATATCAAATGGCGGATTCGCAAAGCAGATTCCGGCGAAGGAAAGCCCGCTCCGATGGTCGAGGTGAACGTGCGAACCGAACAATGAGATTTCGCTCAGCTTGGTTTCACTGCGCCGCTGCAGAATATCCGCCGCGCAATTGCGGATTCCGCTGCCGCAGTCCAGAATGATCACATTCCCTTCCGAAGTCTCGATTTCGACACAAGTGGTCTCGCCACCAAAGATGGGCGGATGGGCGATTGGCAGTTCGCTCTCAATCTCCTCGGGAGTGCGGTGGAACAATTCGCGAAGCTCGTCGAGACCCGATTCAGTTTGGAGCCGCTCTCTGACATAAGCGACCATTGCTGCCGAAACGCTTTCAGCATACCCTCGGATCTCCCAGGCCGCGGGAACGGTGGGACAACTCCCACGGGTGCCCCAGAAGGTCACCCGCATATTTT
>Ga0310342_100001358_pt1 | contig 15143 bp, 10 predicted proteins | sample S15DNA20500_MG_FD_206155 | JGI IMG/M metagenome (GOLD analysis project Ga0310342, IMG submission 206155) | Marine microbial communities from station ALOHA, North Pacific Subtropical Gyre - S1503-DNA-20-500_MG | ecosystem: Environmental > Aquatic > Marine > Oceanic | place: Pacific Ocean: North... | reverse complement strand
CCTGCAGAGTTTCGGGATGGGCCTGGGAGCGTTGGCGCTCTCGAGCACCCTCGGTGATCAACCGGCCCGAGGCGACGGCGTGCTGGGCGGAACTCACCGCCCCGGCCGTATCAAGCGGGTGATCTACATGTTCAACAGTGGCGGGCCGTCGCAGATCGAGTTGTTCGATCACAAGCCCGAGCTGAAGCGGTTGCACGGAACCGAATTGCCCGAGAGTGTCCGCAAGGGGCAGCGGCTGACGACGATGACCGGCAGCCAGTCGAGCCTGCCGCTGGCCGGGTCGTCGTTTGCGTTCAAGCGGCACGGTGACGGCGGGAACGAGATCAGCGAACTGACTCCGCACCTGGCCGGGCTCGCCGACGACATCTGCATCATCCGCTCGATGCACACCGAGGCGATCAACCACGGTCCGGCCGTGACCTACATGCAGACCGGGTCCCAGTTTCCCGGGCGTCCCAGCATGGGGGCGTGGATGGACTACGGACTGGGAACCGAGAACTCAAACCTGCCCGCTTTCGTCGTGCTGGTGACCAAGGGCAAGGGAGGCCAGCCGCTGTTGTCGCGGCTGTGGGGCAGCGGTTTCCTGCCGTCCAGGTACCAGGGCGTCCGCTTCCGATCGGGTAAGGACCCGGTGCTGTACCTGACCAATCCCGACGGCGTCGACGCGTCGGCCCGCAGGTTGATGCTCGATCGACTCCGCGAACTGCAACAGGCCGGGGGCCAGTCCGGCAACCGGGCAGGTGATCCGCTGCTGGAGGCCCGCATTGCGCAGTACGAGCTGGCCTTCCGGATGCAGAGGTCGATTCCCGAGGCGGCCGATTTCAGCAGTGAACCCAAATATGTCTTCGACGAGTACGGCAAGGATTCGAAGAACCCGGGCACCTACGCCGCCAACTGCCTGCTGGCCCGGCGGTTGGCCGAGCGCGGCGTTCGCTTCATCCAGCTCTACCACCCCGGCTGGGACCAGCACGGTGGCCTGCCCGGGGGAATCCGCAACCAGTGCCGCGAAACCGACCAGGCCTCGGCGGCACTGGTCTGGGACCTGAAGCGGCGGGGCTTGCTCGAGGACACGCTGGTGATCTGGGGCGGGGAATTCGGGCGGACCTCCTACTGCCAGGGCAAGCTGGCACCGAACAACTACGGCCGGGACCATCACCCGAGGTGCTTCTCGATGTGGATGGCCGGTGGTGGTGTCCGGGGCGGGTCGACGTACGGACAGACCGACCCGTTCAGCTACAACATCGCCGAGAACCCGGTTCACATCCACGACCTGCACGCCACCATCCTGCACCTGATGGGCATCGATCATGAACGCCTGACGTTCAAGTACCAGGGCCGGCAGTTCCGCCTGACCGATGTTCACGGCAAGATCATCCACGACCTGCTGGCCTAGGCTGCGTCGTTGATCATTCGTTGACTATCACACCTCCGACCGGGATCGACCCACATGAAAATCGTCATTTCCGACATGCTCGGATTCGAAGAAGAGCACGACAACTGGATTCTCGAGGCCGCCGGAGACGACACGGTCGTTTGTCCGGAGGGGGACGAGGAACTGATGGCCGAACTGGCCGACGCCGAGGTCTTCTTCGGGTATCACTCGCCGGAGGTCTTTGCCGCGGCGAAGAACCTCAAGTGGATGCAGACCACCTCGGCGGGACTGGACATGATGCTGACCCCCGAGGTCCGGGCGATGGGCCTGCAGGTGACCAATGCCAGCGGGCTGCATGCCGCGCCGGTGGTCGAGACCGCCTGGGCCCTGACGCTGGCCGTCTCGAGATATCTCAAGCACTTCGGCGAGTGCCAGCAGAAGCACGTCTGGGACCAGTTCACTCCGTACGATCTCAACGATCGCACCGCCGGTGTGGTCGGGCTGGGTGGCATCGGTCGCCGCTACGCCAGGATCGCAGCGGCTTTCGGCATGCGGGTGATTGCCGTCGACAAGCATTCACCGGAAAAACCCGACGAGGTCGACGAGTTGTGGCCGCTGGATCGGCTCGACGACCTGTGCACCGAGGCCGACGTGGTGATGATCGCCTGCCCGGCCACCTCCGAGACGCAGGGATTGATCGGGGCCGAACAACTGGCGTTGATGAAGCCGACGGCGATCATCGTCAACATCGCCCGTGGCGGGATCATCGACGAACCGGCCCTGATCGAATGTCTCAACGAGGGCCGGATTGCCGGTGCGGGCCTGGACGTGACCAAGATCGAGCCCCTGCCCGAGGACGATCCGCTCTGGGACACTCCCCGGCTGGTCATCACCCCGCACATCGCCGGTTGGTCCAGCGATCGATCGCGACAGGTTGTCCGGTTCTTCTGCGACAACCTCAGGCGGTACAAGGCCGGCGAGCCGCTCGAGAACCTCGTGGACCAGCAACAGGGTTATCCTGTGCCGGGGGCGTGATCCGGCTACGGCGCGTCGGGGGCCGTTGTGGCGACGTTCCAGAGGTAGAAATCGAACCGTCCGCGACGCTCGGAGATCGTCAGCAGTCGACGACCGTCGGGATGCCAGACCGGGAAACCGTCTCGTTCGGGATGCTCGGTCACCCGCCGCAGGTTGCCGCCGTTGCGGTCGACGATGTAGACCTCCTGGTTCCCGTCGCGGGCGGTGGTGAAGGCGATCCGCCGGCCGTCGGGTGACCACGAGGGGTAGATGTCGCGGCGGGGCGAATGGATCAGCCGTCGCTGGTTGTCTCCGTTGGCGTCCATCAGCCACAGGTCCAACGCCCCGTTGCGGCTGGAGCTGAAGACGATCGTCTTGCCGTCAGGCGAGATGTCCGGCCAGCCGTTGATGCCGTTGGAGGCGGTCAGGCTGCGGACGTCCTTGCCCTGGAGGTTCAGCGAGACGATCTGCTGGCCACCGGGGGCGTTCATCGTCATCACGATCCGCTTTCCGTCCGGGGTGAACCGCGGGGTGCGGACGGTGCTTCGCTGGGCACCGGGCGGGTCGAAGACGACGTCCTTGTTGGTCACGAGATTCCGGATCACCAGCGACAGCTGGCGAGGCCCACCCGACCGGGCGAAACACTCGACCTTCCGATCACGTGAAAAGGCGATGTCGAACTGCGAGTCCGAGCCGATCGGGTAGTGGAGCGACTGCTTGCCGGTGGCCAGGTCGAGCTGGATGATCGAGACCCGCTTGGGCTGGTTGTGAGCCGAAAAGACCAGCTTGCGTCCGCCGTCGATGAAGGCGGGCGAGAATTTCAGCTGCCCGTCTCGGGTCACCCGCTGCGGCTCGGCCGCGCGGGTCGGCTGCGGCGCCACGGCCAGCAGGCCGAGGCCGGTGACGATCAGTGCCGTGCGGAGAGAACCGGAACCGGTCATCGGTCACACCAGCCCGTCGATCACGTGGCCGCCGTCCTGCAGCACCTGCAGTTGGGCGCGGGTTGCGGAGGTGGCTCCGGCGAGTTCCAGGATCGTGGTGCCGACCATCGCCGGGGTGACCGGGTCGGTCGCCGGGTGCTCTCCGTTCGGGTCGCTTTCGCCGATCACCCGTCCCGGCTGGATGCCGCCACCGGCCCAGACCGAGAAGTAGCAGTGGGGCCAGTGGTCGCGGGATCCGATGTTGTTGATCCGCGGCGTGCGGCCGAACTCGCCCATGCAGCAGACCAGTGTGGTTTCGAGCAGTCCGCGCTGGTCGAGGTCCTCGAGCAGGGCGCTGAGCGTGCGATCGAGCAGCGGGCCGTGCCAGTCGGCCATCAGGCCGAAATTGTCCGAGTGGGTGTCCCAGCCGTAGTCCCTGTTGGGGAACAGCACCTCGACGAACTGGCTCCAGTTGACCTGGACGAACGGCACGCCCGCTTCGACCAGCCGTCGTCCCAGCAGGGCACTTTGTCCCAACGACGTGTGGCCGTAGGCGTCGCGGGTGGCGGGTTTTTCCTGCGAGAGATCGAACACCCGGTTGGCGTCGATCGACGAGATCAGGTTGTAGGCCCGCTTGTAGACCGCGTTCCACTTGGCAAAGTCCCGCTGGTCGGCACGGCGACGCAGCGCGTCGAGCTTGGCCAGCACGTCTCGTCGACTGGCCAGGCGGTTCTTGGTCAGGCCCTCGAGCAGTTTCAGCTCGGGGATCGACACCTTGCCGTCCTCGGCACAGTTGAACATGAACGGGTCGTGACCCTTGCCCCAGGTGCCGCCGCCGTAACCGAAGTTGGGACCGACCCCGTCGCCGATCGGACCGCGGGCCAGCGAGATGAATCCGGGCAGGTCGATCGAATCGGCTTCGAGCCGGTGGCGGGCCCGGTGACGGGCCAGGATCGAGCCGAAGTGCGGCTGGTAGCCCGGGGGGCCTCCGCCCCCGCCCTCGCCACCGTCGGTCGCCGAGTAGCCGGTCATCCCGATCGACCCGGCCTCGCGGTGGCCGCCGTTGTAGTTGATGTTGGTGCGGACGACCGAGAACTTGTTGCTGAGGTTGGCCAGACGCGGCAGCAGTTCGGTGACCCGCAGGCCGGGTGTGCGGGTGTCGATGGCGGCGAAGGGGCCGCGGTACAGGTCGGGGGCCTTCGGCTTGGGATCGAACAGGTCCAGGTGGCTGGGGCCGCCGATCAGCCAGACCAGCATCACCGACTTGGCCTTGGGGGCCTCGGCGGCCAGCACCTGCGGATCGAGTCCGGCCAGGCCCGCCGCGAACGGCAACGCGGCCGATGCCTTGAGGAATGAACGCCGGGAGAGACCCTGGCAGTCGCGTGTCTTGAAGCTGCCGAAAGAGAGCATGACCGGCTCCGGTGAGATCGCCTCAGACCCGAGGCTACCACACCTGGAGAAGCTGCGGCAAGTTGGCGTTGGCAGGGTCACGCAACCGGGTCGAATCTCGTTAGAATGACCGGCCACCAACACGGACACACCCCGCTTGAGGATCCGACCCATGACGCGCCTGATCGATCGACGTGACTTCCTTGCCGGCTCCTCCCTGGCCGCCGCCGCGCTGGCTGTTCCCGCCCTGTTGCCGGGCGATGACAAGGAGAAAAAGAAGAAGCCGCTCTACAAGATCTCGCTCACCCAGTACTCGTTGCACCGCATGATCGGCGGCGGCAAGCTCGACAACATGGACTTCACCGCCTTCACCAGGAAGGAGTTCGGCATCGCCGCCGTCGAATACTGGAACCGGCCGTTCTTCGACAAGGCCAAGGACAAGGCGTATATCGGCAAGATGCGCAAGCGGGCCGATGACGTCGGCGTCGGGGCGACGGTGATCCTGATCGACGGCGAAGGCAACCTGGGTGATCCCGATACGGCCAAGCGGAAGGACTCTGTCGAGCGGCACAAGAAGTGGGTCGAGGCCGCCAAGAAACTGGGCTGCCACTCGATCCGCGTCAACGCCCGCTCCAAGGGCAGCTACCAGGAGCAGTTGAAGCTGGCCGCCGATGGCCTGAGGATGCTCAGCGAGTTCGCCGCCACGATCAAGATGAACGTGATCGTCGAGAACCACGGCGGGCTCTCCTCCAACGGCAAGTGGCTTTCGGCGGTCATGAAAAGCGTCAAGCTGAAGAACTGCGGCACGCTGCCGGACTTCGGCAACTTCGGCAGCTACGATCGCTACGTCGGCGTTCGGGAACTGATGCCGTTTGCCAAGTCGGTCAGTGCCAAGTCGCACGACTTCGACAAGCAGGGCAACGAGACCCGGACCGATTTCGTGAAGATGATGAAGATCGTCGTCGCCGCCGGGTACAGCGACTACGTCGGCATCGAGTACGAGGGCGGGAAGCTCTCCGAGGTGGCCGGCGTGCATGCGACCAAGAAGCTGCTGCTGAAGGTCCGCGAGACGCTTTCGTAGCGCGTGGCGAAAAAGGTCGCTTCAATGACCCTGCAGCCCACACTCGCCGCCGTGGTCGTCGCCTATGTCGTGATCGCCGTGGTCGTGATGATCGCCTTCACCGTGGCCTACAAGTTGTGGCCACGTGGTGCGTTTCAGCCGGGTTCCTACGACGTCACGATGTCGTGGAACCTGCTCTCGCTGGTCCTGGGGTTCCTGGCCGCGGTGCTGGGGGGCTGGATCTGCGTGCTGATCGATGATCAACCGTGGGCAACCAGGTCGCTGATGATCCTGATCGCGGTTCTCGGCCTGATCGACGTGGCCGCCACGGTGAAGAAATCGACGGCCGGGTCGCTCGCACGGGGCGACGAGGTCGACAACCGCACGGCGATGCGGCACGCCCGCAAGCCTGTCTGGGTGGCGGTGACGAATATCCTGGTCGGTGTCGCCGGCGTGGCGGTTGCCGATCTTTGGCTGACATGACAGGCAGTCTCCGTTCTCCCGGCATCCGAGAAAGATGAGAAACATGACATTGCGAATTGTCCTGGTGTGGTTGATCCTCTCAGTCCTGTCCGTGGTTTCCCTGGAGGCCGCCGGGCCGCGGGGCTATTTCCGCCATCCGTCGGCCCACCAGCAGACGGTGGTCTTCACCGCCGAAGGTGACCTGTGGACCGTGTCGCTGGCCGGTGGACGGGCCGCGCGATTGACCACGCACCTGGCCCAGGAGACCTACCCGCGGATCTCTCCCGATGGCCGACTGGTCGCCTTTTCGGCCGCCTACGAGGGAGCCCGCGAGATCTACGTGATGCCGCTGGCCGGCGGGCGACCGCGGCGGTTGACCTACGACGGCGAATCGTCACGGGTCGTCGGCTGGGCGCCCGATGGCCGTGTTGCCTACGCGACCCGGCACTTCTCGACGTTGCCCAACACCCAGATGGTGCTGGTTCACCCCGAAACCCTGGCCGTCGAGCGGGTGCCGCTCGAGCAGGCCAGCCAGGCGGCCTGGGGTCCCGACGGCCGGACGCTGTTCTTCACCCGGCTCTCCAAGCAGGGCAGCAGCACCAAGCGATACAAGGGAGGCACGGCCGAGACGCTCTGGCGGTTCGGACCCAAGACCCGCGAGGCCGTTCCGTTGACGGCTGATTACACCGGGACCAGCCGCGATCCGATGGCCTGGAAGGGACGGCTGTATTTCGCCTCCGACCGCGACGGCACGATGAACCTGTGGGTGATGGATGCCGGGGGCGGGGCGAACCCGCAGCAACTGACCCGGCACCGAGGGTTCGACGTGCTCAGGCCGTCACTCTCCGACGGTCGCATCGTCTACCAGTGGGGTGCCGATCTCAGGGTCTACGACATCGGCGCCGAGTCCGACCGGAAGATCGAGATCACGCTGCCGTCGGACTTTGACCAGACCCGGGAAAAGTGGATCGACAAACCGCTCGAATACCTCACCGCCCTGGACCTCTCGCCCGACGGCGACCGGGTCGCGGTGACCACCCGCGGCAATGTCTTCATCCTGCCGACCAAGCCCGGACGACGTATCCACCTGACCCGCAATCCCGGTACGCGGTACCGCGGTGCCCGCTTCTCAGCCGACGGCAAGTCGCTGGTGGCCCTCTCGGACTCGACCGGTGAGTTCGAATTCTACCGGTTGCCGGCCAACGGGATCGATCCGGCGAAGAAACTCTCCGCCGATGGCAAGGTCTTCCGTTACTTCCCGGTCCCCAGTCCCGACGGCAAGTTCGTGGCCTACCGTGACAAGAACTACGAGTTGTGGCTGTTGGACGTGGCCGACGGCAAGTCGCGGAGGATCGCAAGATCAAACAACTACAACTTCTCGTGGCTGTCCTGGTCGCCGGACAGCAGGTGGCTGGCTTTCGTCGTTGCCGCCGAGAACAGCAATGACCGTATCCATCTCTACAACGTCGGAAAGAAAGACGACACACCGGTCACCTCGGATCGCTACGACAGTTACTCTCCCGCCTGGAGTTCCGACGGCCGCTTCCTGTATTTCCTATCGGACCGCAACTTCGAGTCGCTGGTCACCAGTCCCTGGGGACCCAGGCAGCCTGAACCGTTCTTTGATCACACCACGCAGATCTTCGAACTCTCGCTGACCAGGAAACAACGGTCTCCGTTCCAGTCGAAAGAGGATCTTGGCGAGGACCGGCCGGCGACTGACGACGAGGACAAGACCAAGACGAAGGCCAAGGAGAAGACCAAGGAGAAGACCAGGAACCCGTTGCGGGTCGATCTCGATGGAATCGCCGCCAGGATCTCGCTGGTCCCGGTCCCGGCCGGCAACCTCACGACATTGTCTGCTGCCGACAAGCACCTGTACTTCGTTTCGAGATCGACGACGAAGAAACGGACGATGACGCTGAAGGCGATTCGACGCGAGGCGGAGGCCAAGCCGGTCACCGTGTTGTCCGACATCAAGTCGTTCCGTATTTCCGGCAATCGCAAAAAGGTGCTGGTGCACAAGGACGACAACCTGCACGTCTTTGACGCATCAGGAGCCGCGCCGAAATCGCTGACCAAGTCGCGAGTCAGTCTCTCGGGTTGGCGGATGTCGGTCGACCCGACGACCGAGTGGCGGCAGATGTTCGTCGATGCCTGGCGGATGGAGCGAGACTACTTCTACGATCCCAATCTGCACGGTGTCGACTGGAAGGAAGTGCTCGAACGGCACATGCCGTTGGTGGACCGGGTGACCGACCGCGCCGAACTCAACGACCTGATCTCGCAGATGGTCGGAGAACTCGAGGCCCTGCACATCTACGTCCGCGGGGGCGATCATCGTGACGCCGCCGACGACAGCGTGTCGATCGGCCAACTGGGTGCGGTGCTCAGGCGAGATGATGACCGGGGCGGCTACGTGGTCGAACACGTTTACCGGACCGATCCCGACCTCCCCGACCAGGTCTCGCCGTTGTCGAAGCCGGGTGTCGAGGTGGAGGCGGGGGCAGTGATCGAATCGATCAACGGCGTGCCCACGCTGTCGGTCGATCACATCAACGTGCTGCTGAGAAACACCTCGGGGCGAAAGGTCCTGTGCTCGATCCGCGATCTGCGGGCCAAGGCCTCCCGCCGCGTGGTCGTCGAACCGGTCTCCGCCAGCCGCGCCACCGATCTCCGCTACGACCAATGGGAATACACCCGTCGGCTGGCGGTCGAGAAATCGGGGAAGGGCAAGGTCGGCTACGTGCACCTGCGAGCGATGGGACGGACGAACATCGCCGAGTGGGCACGGCACTACTACCCGGTCTTCCATCGCCAGGGACTGGTCATCGATGTCCGGCACAACCGCGGCGGCAACATCGACAGCTGGATCCTCGAGAAGCTGCTCCGCAAGGCCTGGTTCTACTGGAAGCCACGTGTCGGCAAGCCGTACTGGAACATGCAGTACGCCTTTCGGGGGCATTTGGTCGTGTTGTGCAACGAGAAGACGGCCTCGGACGGCGAGGCGTTCACCGAAGGATTTCGCAGGCTGGGGATGGGACGCGTGATCGGCACGCGGACCTGGGGCGGAGAGATCTGGCTGAGCATCAACAACCGGCTGGTTGACCGCGGTTATGCGTCGGCGGCCCAGACGGGTGTCTACGGTCCCGAACGGGAGTGGCTGATCGAGGGGCACGGCGTGGATCCGGACGTGGTGGTCGACAACCTGCCCCACGCGACTTTTCGCGGTGGTGATGCTCAGCTCGATGCCGCCGTCAAGCACCTGCTCGAACAGATCAAGAAGGATCCGCGCCCGGTGCCCAGGCCACCCAGGTATCGCAAGCGGTGAGGCTGGGAATCTCGACCCCGCTCGTGCTACGTTGACCGACTCCAGATCGACCCCTCTTGAAACCCATCCCGATGGACACGCTCGAACAGGGCTCCGGCAAGCTCTTCACCGATCCGTCGTCGATCGCCGCGCGGGCCGACTTTCGGCAGAAGTCCCGCGCGATGACCGAGAAGGTGACGACCGTCTCGGATGCGGTCGACCGGCTGCTGGGCGATGGTGATTACCTGGCCATCGGCGGATTCGGCGGGGACCGGATCCCCACCGCGGTGATCCACGAGGTCATCCGGCAGAACAAGCAGGACCTCGGCTTCGCCGGGCACACCTCGACCCACGACTTCCAGGTCATGTGTGCCGGAAACCTGATGGGACGCGGCCAGGTGCTGGCCCGTGTCGACAACGCCTACGTGGTCGGACTGGAAGCCCGTGGGTTGTCGCGGCAGGCACGCCGGGTGATGGAATCGGGCGAGGTCGAATTCACCGAGTGGAGCAACTACACGCTGGCCTTGCGGTTCCGGGCCGCCGCGATGGGTGTGCCCTTCCTGCCGGCTCACTCGGTGCTGGGCACCGACACCATGAGGCACAGTGCCGCCAGGAAGATCGTCTGCCCGTTCACCGATGAACCGATGGTCGCCGTGCCGGCACTCTATCCCGACCTCGCCGTGGTCCATGTCCACGAATCCGACCCGTTCGGCAATTGCCGGATCGAGGGGATCAGCGTGGCCGACCTCGACGTGGCCCGCTCGGCCAAGCGGTTGATCATCACCTGCGAGAGACTGATCAGCAACGATGAGATCCGCTCGAATCCGACGCGAACAGCCATTCCTTATTATTGCGTCGATGCCGTTTGCGAGGTGCCGCTGGGAAGCTATCCCGGCAACATGCCCTACGAGTACTACTCGGATGAAGAACACATCGGGCAGTGGCTGGCTGTCGAGGAGGACCTCGACGAGTACCGCCGGTTCCTGGATCACCACATCTTCGAGGTCTCCGATCACCGGGAATACGTTCGCCGTGCCGGTGGCCTCGACCGGCTCGAGGAACTTCGTCGCCTCGAGTTCATGGAAACGTCCTAGCTCCTCAAGCCGTGACCCCGCACGCCATGTCTGACTACAACGCGATGGAGTTGATGGTGACCTGTGCGTCCCGGCTGCTCGAGAATGGCCGCACGGTGGCTGTGGGGACCGGGGCTCCCTGCTCGGCGGCGATGCTGGCCCAGAGGCTGCACGCTCCGGACCTGACGGTGTTCTTCGAGGCCGGTGGCGTGGCGCCTCAGTTGCCCACGATGCCGATCAGCGTCGGCGACTCGCGGACGTTCTACCGCGGGCTGATGGCGACGAGCATGTGCGAGGTGATGGAGACCTGCCAGCGGGGGTTGATGGACTACACGTTCCTCGGCGGTGCCCAGATCGATCCCTACGGGAATCTCAACTCGACGATGATCGGCGACGACTACGCCAACCCGCGAGTGCGGTTTCCCGGCAGCGGTGGAGCCAATGACCTGGCGAGCCTGTGCTGGCGGACGATGGTGGTGACCAACCACGATCCCCGTCGGTTCGTGGAACGGCTGGATTTCATGACCACCCCCGGTTACCTGGACGGGCCGGGGGCTCGTGAGGCGGCCGGGTTGATGCCGGGGACGGGGCCGTACCGCGTGATCACCGACCTGGCCATCCTGAGCTTCCATGACCAGACACGCAGGATGGAAGTGCTCAGCTTGCATCCGGGTGTGACCCTGGATGAGGTTCAGAAGCAGACCGGTTTCGAGATCGCGGCGGCGTCCGAGTTGACCGGGACCGAGCCGCCCAGTGAGCAGGAACTGCGGGTGCTTCGCGAAGAGGTGGATCCACACGGTTATGTCATCGGACGATGACCGACCATTGGCAACGGGAGAAACGGATCATGCAGCGACGCACATTCACCGGATCGGCCCTGGGGATCGTGGGGACAATGGCCCTGGGCTCGGTGGCACCGGCCGAGGGGGCACCGCGGAAGGGGAAGCCGTTGACGGCTGCCGGAATGGCCCGGGACAAGAAGAATGCGGTTCCCTATGCCAAGCCCAAGGGACTGCGTAACGGGTTCGACAGCGTCGACATGAACGAGGTGATGGTCGTTCAGCAGCAGCCGGCCGTCCGCGTGAAACTCGAAATGGCCGGCAAACCCCAGGCCGCTCAGCTCGACGACGGCACCGTCATCGTCGCCGGGTTCATCGAGCCACCCGTGCACAAGCAGTCCCGCTGCACTCTGCAGTATTCCAGCGACAACGGCCGGACCTTTGGCAAACCGGTCGTCCTGAAGATGCCGGGTCGTTGCGGGGGATTCCGTTGCTTGAAGGACGGCACGCTGATCCTGGGTCACCCCGGCGGCATCAGCCGGTCGACCGACGCCGGCAAGACCTGGTCGACCTGGGCCTTTCCCAAGAACATCGTTCCCGGCACCGGCGGGTTGGGACTGGGCGAATGTCACGGCCCGATCGAACTCGACGACGGCACCCTGGCAATGCACCTCTACCGGGTCGTCGGGAACTACAAGTGGAATGCCTACCTGATCCGATCGACCGATCGTGGCCGGACGTGGGGAGACCCGACGCAGGTGCCGACCCGGACCGATTCGGACGAGATCAGTTACGAATATCTGCCCGAGCAGAAACGGATCTTCGGCGTGACTCGTTCCAGTGCCGCCCAGATTCGGCGGGTGAAGTCGTTCGTCGAGAAGGTGCCCGGTGGCAAGAACGCGCCGCTGGGGTCCGAGGCCGGAGACGCGGCTTTCCAGTTCCATTCCGACGACGCGGGACGGACCTGGACCGACCCGGTTCCGACCGGGCTGGGCGTTCTGCAGGCGGCCGGGGCCTACCCGATGAAGCTGGCCGACGGACGGATGATCCTGCTGTACGGCAACCGGCAGTTCCCCTATGGCACCCAGGCCGTCGGAAGTCACGACAACGGAAAGACCTGGGTACTGGACCAGCCGATCATCCTCTCGTGGCACAGCTGGTCGGGTTACTGCGGTCACCCCCGCAGCGTGCAACTGCACGACGGCACGATGGTCACCGGTTACTACACGCACCGGATCGACAACCCCGGCGACGGCCCGGTGGACCCCGGACGCGGTGCCCCGCCGCCGAACCACAACAGGCAGGACACCGGCGAGATCGTCCGCTGGCGGGTGCCGGACGCCTGGCCGTTCAAGGCGTAGCCGTCACATCGCCTCGATCACAATCGGTTCGCTGCCATCCAGTTCGATCAGCTCCGAGCAGTCCTCGCTGATGTGACCGATCGGGTTGACCGGGCTGGCGGCCCGGGGTTCGTCACCGAAGGAGGCCGGGGTCGGTCCGAAGAAGATGCAGAACGCCGTGCCGGGCGGCCAGTAGGCCAATCCGCCGACGGCCATTTCGGATCGCGCGTCATCGGACTCGGACTGCTGCACGTCGATCCGGAAGTAGTACTCCTCGCCCCAGCGACTTCCCACTCCCTCGATGGGCAGCGCATCGTAGATGGCCTGGGCGGTCTCCGATTCGTTCAACTGCGCCTCGAACTCGAGGTCACCGACTCGCAGGCGGATCAGGTGCGACATGGTGAGCGGCCCCGGGATGGATTGAGCTGAAATCAGGATGCGACGCCGGCGGAGAACATTCAAGCGACTCGCCTCGGGGATGGTCTCGCATTGATGTCGGCCGGGTCCGCCACGAGAATTGATTTGCTGGTGACGAGAACTCCTCGGGATGGTGCGGAGACGAGCCGGAAATGACAGGGCGAGCCAAGGTGTTTGAACGACGATGGATGATGCCGGTTGCGTTGGCGATCGGTGTTGCCGGTGGTGCGATCGCCTCGGCCGCCGAACCGGTGACGTTCGAGAAGCACGTCCGCCCGATCCTCAAGACCCACTGCTTCCTCTGTCACGGCGAGGCCGGCGTGACCAAGGGGAAGCTCGACCTCCGGCTAAGGCGATGGCTGGTTCGGGGGGGCGAATCCGGCCCGGCGATTGTCGCGGGACGGCCGACCGAGTCGTACCTGCTGGATCGGATTTCCCTGGGCGAGATGCCGCCTGGAGACAAGGGGCTGTCGGCCGAGGAGATCGCGGTGATCCGGCAGTGGATCACCGCGGGTGCCGTCACAGCACGGCCCGAGCCGGAGACGATCGAGAGAGGCCATTACCTGTCGGAAGAGGACCGGAACTTCTGGTCGTTCCAGCCGGTGCGACGTCCCACGATCCCTGTGGTTCGGAATTCTCACCAGGTTCGCACGCCGATTGACGCGTTTCTGTTGAAACGACTCGAAGAGCGGCGATTGGCGATGTCCGAACCGGCTGATCGAGCCGTGCTGATCCGACGGGTGACATTCGACCTGGTCGGCCTGCCGCCGACTCCCGAACAGGTCCGGCGGTTTGTCGCGGACCGGGAACCGGGGGCGTGGCAGCGGTTGGTGCAGCGGCTGCTGGCATCGCCTCGATACGGCGAGCGCTGGGGCCGCCACTGGCTTGATGCGGCCGGTTACGCCGATTCGGAAGGCTACAGCGACGATGATCGCATTCGACCGTCTGCGTTTCGCTTTCGGGATTACGTGATTCGCTCGTTCAACGCAGATCAGCCGTTCGACAAGTTCGTCGTGCAGCAATTGGCCGGCGACGAACTGGTGCCGCCGCCGGGTCAAACGTTGAGTCCCGAACAGATCGAGGCGTTGGCGGCGACCGGTTTCCTGAGAATGGCTCCCGACGGCACCGGGTCCGGCGGGGTCGTTGCCGTGGTGGCTCGCAACGAGGTTGTCGCCGACACGATCCGTATTGTCTCCACGTCACTGCTGGGACTGACGGTCGGCTGTGCTCGGTGTCACGACCACCGCTACGATCCGATCAGCCAGGCGGATTATTACCGCATCCGGGCGATCTTCGAACCGGCTCTTGATCCGAAGAGCTGGCGGACACCCGACGGCCGCAAGTTGTCGCTCTACACCGATTCCGACAGGGCGGAGAAGAAGCGGATCGAGGCTGAAGCGGTGAAGGTCGACCAGGAGAAGAAGAAGAAAACCGAGTTCTATATCACCAGGACCCTCGAGGAAGAGCTGTTGCTGGTTCCCGAGGGGGTCCGCAAGCCGTTGCAGACGGCCTACAGGTTGGCGTCGGGCAAGCGCAGCGACGAGCAGAAGACGCTGCTGAAAAAGTATCCCAGCGTGGCCAACATCAGTGCCGGGTCGTTGTACCTCTATGACCGACGTCGCGACGTGCGGGCCGGAAAGCTGGACGCCGAGCGGAAGCAGAAGGAAAAGAGGTTCCTGGCAGAAACCCGGAAGGCGAATCCCGGTGTGAAGGTCACGGCAGCCAGCCTGGCGAAACTGAATCCCAGGGCCGCCGCTGAACTCGAGGCCGACCGCAAGACCGCCATCCGGTTACGATCCGAAAAGGCCGCCGCCGACCTGAAGACGTTCGCGGCCCGAGCGGAGGAGATCCGAGCCCGGATTCCGAACGAGGGTTTCCTGAGGGCGTTGACCGAGGTGCCCGGCAAGGTGCCGGCGACGTTTGTCTTTTATCGAGGGGACCACCAGCAGCCCCAGCAGAAGGTCGAGCCGGGTGAACTGTCGGTCGTGAACCTGTACGCACCGGTGA
>Ga0310342_100001355_pt1 | contig 15148 bp, 11 predicted proteins | sample S15DNA20500_MG_FD_206155 | JGI IMG/M metagenome (GOLD analysis project Ga0310342, IMG submission 206155) | Marine microbial communities from station ALOHA, North Pacific Subtropical Gyre - S1503-DNA-20-500_MG | ecosystem: Environmental > Aquatic > Marine > Oceanic | place: Pacific Ocean: North... | reverse complement strand
AGAAATGGAAGGCCAGCAGCGTGCCGAAACGAGACGACATTAAGAAAATATTGTTGATTGGGTCCGGCCCGATCATCATTGGCCAGGCGTGTGAATTTGACTATTCCGGAACCCAGGCCTGCAAGGCCTTGCGCGAAGAAGGCTACGAAGTCGTGCTGGTCAATTCTAATCCGGCCACCATCATGACGGACCCCAGTTCAGCGGATCGAACGTACATCGAACCTTTGACTTGGGAGTTAATTACCAAAGTTATCGATCGAGAACGTCCTGACGCGCTGTTGCCCACCCTGGGTGGACAGACTGGCTTGAATGTGGCCATGGATTTATCGAAGCATGGCGTGCTGGAAAAATATGGTGTCGAAATGATCGGGGCGCGGGCGGATGTGATCGCCAAAGCGGAGGAACGTGATCAATTTCGAAATGCAATGGTGGAAATCGGACTAGAAGTGTGTCATGGACGCATCGTTCATACGATCGAAGAAGCGCGCGACGTGATGCAGGAGATTCCTTTACCGATCGTTGTACGGCCCAGCTTTACGCTGGGCGGCAGCGGATCAGCAATTGCTTATAACCGTGAGGAGTTTGACACCCTCGTACGACAGGGACTAGATCAGTCTCCCATTACCGAAGTCTTGCTGGAAGAATCGGTGATCGGGTGGAAAGAATATGAAATGGAGGTGATGCGTGACGCGGATGATAACGTCGTCATCATTTGCTCGATTGAAAATATCGATCCGATGGGCATTCACACGGGTGACTCCATCACGGTCGCTCCAGCCCAAACGCTGACAGACAAGGAATACCAGCGGATGCGTGATGCCAGCCTGGCAGTGATACGTGAGATTGGTGTTGAAACGGGAGGCTCGAATATTCAATTTGCGATTGATCCTGAGACAGGGCGCATGGTGGTGATCGAGATGAACCCAAGGGTTAGTCGCTCCAGTGCACTGGCGAGCAAAGCGACTGGTTTCCCGATCGCGAAAATCGCCGCCAAGCTGGCCATTGGCTATCGTTTGCACGAACTTCCCAATGATATTACCCGTGAGACGATGGCTTGCTTTGAACCGACGATCGATTACGTCGTGACCAAGATTCCGCGATTTGCCTTTGAAAAGTTTCCCGAAGCCGATGCCAGGCTAACCACGCAAATGAAAAGTGTGGGTGAGACGATGGCGATTGGCCGCACGTTTAAGGAGTCATTTCAGAAAGCGTTGCGAGGCCTGGAGGTGGGAAGTTTTGGGTTTGGCTGTGATTCCAAGGACCTCTGGGGCAGTGAAGAACAACCGAATCACGAAGCGATCCGGGCAAAATTGGCAATACCGGGTGACGAGCGACAGTGGTATCTGCGGTATGCCCTGAAAAGTGGCATGACCACCGAAGAGATTTTCGAGCTGACGAAAATCGACCCCTGGTTCCTTGACCAATTCCTGGAATTGGTGGAAATGGAAGACCGGCTTTTAGAACTGGGGGCCAGAGACAAGGTAGACGATGCCACGTTACGAAAGGCAAAACAATTCGGATTTTCAGATCGGCAGCTGGCCACACTGCTCGATAGCAACGAACAGGAAATTCGGGAATGGCGTAAGAGCCGAGGGGTCACCGTGACCTTTAAAGCAGTTGATACGTGTGCCGCAGAGTTTGAAGCTTACACACCCTATTTTTATTCAACGTATGAAGATGAAGATGAAACGCCGGCTAAAACACCCGGCAAGAAACGAATTATTATCCTCGGTGGCGGGCCCAACCGGATTGGCCAGGGTATCGAATTTGATTATTGCTGTTGTCATGCCAGTTTTGCCTTGCGCGAACTGGGCATTGAATCAATTATGGTAAACTCAAACCCGGAAACGGTCAGTACCGATTATGACACCAGCGATCTCCTCTTCTTTGAACCCTTGACCACCGAAGACGTCTTGAATATTTGTGATGCGGTGCAACCAGATGGGGTGATTGTTCAATTTGGCGGCCAAACTCCCTTGAACCTGGCACGCGCACTGGACGATGCGGGGGTCCCGATCGTCGGTACCAGCGTTGACACGATTGAAGAGGCGGAAGACCGGGAAAAATTCCAGAAGATGCTTCACCAGGTGGGCCTGGAGCAACCGGCCAATAGCATTGCCCGGAACATGACGGAAGCCAGGGCCGAAGGGAGCAAAGTCGGGTTTCCTGCACTCGTACGACCCAGTTTTGTGCTCGGCGGTCGTGCCATGGAAATTTGTTATGACCAAAGCCAGTTTGAGCAGTTCGTGGCGGCGGCTTTCGTGGTTGCCCAGGGACAACCTGTCTTGATCGATCGTTTCCTGGAAGATGCCACCGAAGTCGACGTGGATGCAGTGGCAGATGGAACCGATGTGGTCATTGCCGGCGTCATGGAGCATATCGAAGAAGCGGGAGTCCATTCGGGTGATTCTGCTTGCGCCATTCCACCCTACAGCCTGTCAGGACCCGTGGTCCAGGAAATCGTGGAAGCCACGGAAGCGATGGCCCGCAAATTAAAAGTGGTCGGGCTGATGAATGTTCAATTCGCCGTCAAGAAAGAAGACGGTGAAATGAATGTCTATGTGCTGGAAGTGAATCCTCGCGCGTCTCGTACGATTCCCTTCGTAGCAAAAGCAACCGGCGTTCCGATCGCCAAGATCGCAGCCAAGGTAATGGTTGGTGAAAAACTGGCTGACCTTGGGTTTACCAGTACACCCATCCCCAGACACGTTTCCATCAAGGAAAGCGTTTTTCCCTTCCGCAAGTTTGCCGGCGTCGATATTGTTCTCGGTCCGGAAATGAGAAGTACCGGGGAAGTGATGGGAATCAGCGAACGGTTTTCTATCGCCTTTGCCAAGAGCCAGCTGGCTGCCGGTGTTGTGTTGCCCGAAAGAGGCGAGGGAAAAATTTTCTTGAGTGTGACGGCCCGCCATAAAGAAATCATCAAGGGCCTGGCGCGCAGGCTGGCGCAAATGGGCTATGAACTGCTCGCCACCGAGGGTACTGCCCAGTCGCTGGAACAGGAAAGTATTCCGGTGGCCCACGTGAAGAAGATTGCCGAAGGACACCCGAACCTGATCGATTACCTGATTGACGGGAAAGTGGTGCTGGCCCTCAATACACCCAACGGTAAAGGGGCCCGTACCGACGAGGGTCGCATCAGGGCTGCGGCTGTCCAGTATGGGGTTCCCTGTATTACGACGATCCAGGCTGCCGAAGCGGCAGTGACTGCCATGGAAGCCTTGCAGGAAGAAGAGATGACCGTGCTGGCCCTGCAAGATCGCTTCTAGAAACTGCCGTTGCCCATTTTCCGAGGGTCGGCAGGTGACTGATCGTGCCGCGATTGGCCTTGCCCTGCCAGTGTTAAATCGTGTACAAGCTGCCACGAGTTCGTCGTGAAAGCAGAGACTTTCCACCCCTTTCACAGGTTGAAAAGATGAAGCCGCCCGTCAAGTTGTCGATTTTCATGGTGCTTGTTCTGACTGGTATGAGCCTGTTGAACATGGGCTTAACCGCTGCTACCGACGGACCCGGTTTCAACAGAGCTGCGACCAGCAATCCAGTGGCAGTGGAAGTGGCCGACCTCAAAGACCAGCTAGAGAAAGGCCTGAAAGCTCGTTTACCAGCTGAATTTGCCTTTATTTCCAAGGTTGTCATGCTGGTTGAGAACGATAAATTACCTTTAAAAACAGTCAAGGCCGTTTTTCAGTGGGCTCGAGATAAAGGTGCCAAGAATAACTACCCATTTCCTTACTTTCAACGGGCGTTAAAACTAAGAGCTAAGAAACTGGGCATCGTCATCTGAACAGCGCCTAACTTCCCGGCTCCTATGAAAACGCTAATCTGCAACGCATCTGTTGTACTCCCTTCGGGAACCAGTTCGGTATCCGTACTGATTGATGGCACCCAAATTGTTGACATCGATCCAGCTATTCAAGTTACAGCAGACGAGGTGATCGATGCTACGGGATTGCACCTGTTACCAGGTGTAGTTGATGACCAGGTTCATTTCCGTGAACCGGGTTTGACGCATAAGGAAGATTTGCATCATGCTTCGCGGGCTTGTGCCAAGGGTGGCGTGACGACTTTTTTGGAAATGCCCAACACCATTCCCAATACCATTGACCAACTGCAACTGGAAGCCAAGCTGGCCAGGGCGGCTGAAGTCAGCCTCGTGAATTATGGCTTCTATATCGGCGCGACACCCGATAACCTGGTTGCGCTCAAGCAGGCAACCCGCACACCGGGTATCAAGATCTTTATTGGCTCCAGTACGGGTAGCCTGCTGGTTGACTGCCAGGAAGACCTGGAAGCAATCTTTGCGGAAACCACCTTGCCGATTACGGCTCACTGTGAAGACGAGTCAACGATCCAAGAGAACTGGCAGCAATATGCGAAAACCACGGATGTCGCTGATCATTCACGGATTCGAGATCACCGGGCGGCACTGGTGGCTACAAAACGGGCCATCGACCTGGCAGTCAGGCATCAGCACCGCTTTCACGTCTTGCATGTTTCGACGGGCCAGGAAACTGGCTTGTTACGTGACCACCATGACCTGATTACGGCAGAGGCCTGTCCGCATCACCTGTTTTTTAACGTGGGCGATTACGAGCGCCTCGGTACGCTGATCCAAATGAATCCGTCAATCAAAACGGCGGAAGACAACGAGCAACTCTGGACTGCCCTGCAGGCAGGCGATATCCAGGTGATTGCCACCGATCATGCTCCCCATACCTGGGAGGAAAAACAGCAACCTTATCCGAAGTCCCCGTCGGGTTTACCGGCAATTGAAAATTCGTTGGCCCTGATGTTGAACCAGGTGAACGAGGGTCGTTGTACGTTGGAACAAGTGGTTCACTGGATGTGTGATGCCCCGGCGCGTGTTTGGGACATTGTCAACAAAGGTCGCATCGAAGTCGGCTACGATGCGGACCTGGTTTTAGTGGACCTGGAGAAGACGGCGGAGATCCGCAATGAAGAGCAGCAAAGCAAGTCTGGGTGGAGCCCCTGGCATGGAGAGTCGCTCACCGGTTGGCCGGTTCGGACGTGGGTGCGGGGTCACCTGGCCTACTACGAAGGTGCCTTTAATGACCAGCAACTGGGAAGCGAAGCTCAATTTGATCATCTTCGCGGGGGCTACTGGAAAACGGGCCCTTGATCTCGAACCCCGTCTGTTAGTCTTCGGCAATCGGCAGCGTGGTGATGACCTGAGCATCCACCTCGCTACCAGCAATCGCTGTCATTAAAACCCTGGTAGCGGGTTCAATATCGATCAGTCCCTTAAGCGAAATCGTTCCGTCCGCTGCACTGCGAGTGCCACGAATGGGTTTTCCCTGGATGGTCGCGAAGTGGATATCGGCATTTGGCAAGGTCTTGAGCTTGGGTAACTGGCAAGCAATCGGCCGGCCAGTCGATTGCAAGGGAATCGTGGCAACGCCACCGCCACGCGGTTTCTCGGTAGGCGGGTCAATCAGGTTGCGAATCTTGAATTGCACGTTACCGTTTTTGCGCGGGTCCAAGTGCATTTCCAGGAAGTTCCAGTACTGGGGGCCAGTACGGGGCTGTTTGGATGGAGACTGAAACTGCTTGTGATAGAGGGCAGTGATTTCCAGGGGTCGCTCATCATAGTCCTGCATCTTGGGACCAAACGCGGGTTTTAATTGTCGACCCCCAGTACGTCCAATGGGACCAAAACAGCATTCGTAGAGATTATGTTCGAGGTTCTTCATGATGCAGGCGTTGTGGACATCACCGTAGATGGAAAAGACACCATCGCGACTGCCAAACAGTTCCAGGACTCGATCACAACCTGCTTTGACCCAGCCCGCGTAATCGGCGACGACCCGATTTCGCTGAATCATGGGAGAAGGTTCCCAAATCGTGTGCATCCCGTTGATACCAGAAACCAGGATCAGGGGAGAAGCACTGGTCGTGATAAGGTCGTGCAACCAGGAAAACTGTTCTTCACCAAGCAAGCTGCGGGTGGGATCCGTGCGATCGTAAACGTTCTCCTTGTCTCCCCATCCTTCGGTTGCCCAGATGTGAGTGTCCTGGCTGCTACGCCACAAACGCGCATCGACCAGGGCTAGCGTAAAGTCTCCATTGGGCATTGCCCAGGCGGACCACCGCTTGGGATTTGCATCGGGTGAGGGTTTTTCGTCACCGCTAATGAGATGCTGAACGATCTGGAAATTACGTCTCATGTACTCTCGATCTTGTCCCAGGTCAGTGCGCCGGCGTAGCGCCAATTGTTCGGGACCTTTGACGTCATCCATGCCATGGTCATGATCACCCGGATTGAGCGTATTCCAGTGTCTCATCATCTGCCAGCGAGATGTTGGTCCACCAATGGCTGTCATGATTTGCAGGTAAGCGTCGTCCACGCTGGTGGTGTAGAGCAGCAACTCCAAGTACCAGATATCGTCTTCCCAGACCATGACCTGAAAATCGTATTGATCAAGATGTTTGTACGCATTCACAGCGGGTTGATCGTGGAGCCAGTTTTCCTGGAATTTGCCAGCGCGGCCTCCGTCAAACTCACCATGAATGGCATGACAACTGAGCCCACAGAGTCGATAGGGGGCAGTCAGTTGAGGCAAGCGACCAACATAATCCTGTTGTGCCAGGAATCCACTGCGCGGGTCGGCCGTCACATCAACGCCGTCTTTCCAAACGGTATAAAACATTTCTGCCTGGCCGGGATTCTCGGGTAACGTCACATCCACGACCGCGGTAGCCCGGCGAAAATCATTGGTAATAATGGTCGCGCTGCCGGCCACGGGAATCGTTTCCCAGCCCTTGGCCGGTTTTTCTGCCGAACTGATCCGAATCTCCGCCTTGTCTCCCTGGTCGCGAAAGACGGTGATGAACCGACAAGTCCACTTACCGTCTGCGTTTTGCTTGAGGGTATTTCCCAGGGGATACGCGACCCGTAATTCATTGACTTCCGACCGGATTGGTTCATTGTCTTCAGCGACCAGCAGAACTCGGCGAATTTCGACATCCAGCAGACCACGCGTGACGACGCCGAAATAACCGCTGGTAATCGCCGCTTGATCAACGCCCTGGCATTGCACGGTGGTTACCTGGTCCTTGAAAACAAACTGCGCGGTTACATCGGCCTTGATGGCGTCGGTCGGCTTGACCTTTAAATACATGATGATGGGATCACCCGACTTGAGCGCGGCAGCCGGTTTTTCGGATTGTTTCTGGGCAGGCGTAGGCAGATCTTTAGCGTGATCGTAGATGCCAAAAGTGTGGTTGTCCCGCCACGCTGCGTACCAGCAGGCTTGCCCCACGCGACTGCCTCCGTACCAGCTTTCCATCCGGGTCTTGGCACCGAAACAGATTCCAATGAGTCCGTCCCCGGGGTTGAGCGAAAACCCCTCTGTCTTTTCAGGTAGTTTCTGCACCGTTGCTTCGACCACGATCATGTATCCACCCGACAGGTTCCAGTCACGTTGCCAAAGCATGCTGTAGGGCGGTGAACTAAGATACTCGGTGGGCATGACCCCATTGTTGATGTTGTTGGTTCGGTAGTGAAATGGAAAACCTGTTTTGCGCGCACGATCACCACGGGTTCGGACCCGCCGTCGGAGGGCATTTTGCTCGATTTTCCAGTAACCCGGGTTTAAAGATTCCCAGCTATCCCCGTGGTAAAAAGTATCGGCTCGCTGAAAATCGTCGATGACAACGAGTTCGCCGGCAATATTTTCGCCCAGCAGGACATCTTTTTGAGTTGCTGTATTTTGAGCAGGCGCCTGCTGGGAGGACTGATTGAGGGCAGTGACGCCAGTTGCGGCTACCAGGGCGGTTTCGTGGAACTTGCGTCTTGAAACACCGTCGGCCTGATTCCGGGACGAACCGTCATGACTAGCTGATCGCGGGGTGGCCATAGTGAGTGGTTTCCGAGTTTCGTTGTCAACAACGTCAGGCTATTTGCTTTGCCTTATTCCAGGAAGTAACCCTGGCATTCGATATTTGACATCCCTGCGGAGACGACCCAGATGATCCAACAAGCTGTACAAAGTAGCTCCCGCATGGAAAATGCGGCATCTGAATTACTTTCAGGATAAACCAAAAGAGGGTACCTTTGCAAAGAGGGCAGCAAGTTTTTCTGCGAAGAAATTGCTGCTCCTTGCCAGCCAACGGTTGAATATAGGAGCGACCCATGAAAGCGAAAGACGAACTGCAAGGTATCATCGAACAAATTAGTTGCGACGAAAGTCCCGTGGGGATGGATGCGGTTTATGTTCACGCGCTCATTCTCGACCGGCTCGCCACGCTGGAAAATCGCCTCAAAGAGATCGAGACGGTCTTGGCAGCGGACTAAGTGGTTAAAGCAGCGCGGACCAGGTCCATGGAAACGTCGTCTACCAGTTCGACGTGTCCCATTTTTGTCGGCAATACGAAGCGCAGCTTACCATGCTCAACCTTCTTGTCATGCTGCATTGCTGCTAACAAGGATTCTGGGTCTATATCCGTAACGCTCAGCGGGAGGTTGCAAGCGGTTAGCAAGGCCGCTTGGCGTGAGATCAACTGTTGGTCAATCCTGCCCATCGATTCGGCCAGGCGAGCGGCACACATCATGCCAATCGCGACCGCTTCACCATGCAAAAAACGACCGTAATTCGTAGCAGTTTCAAAGGCATGACAAAACGTGTGTCCGTAATTAAGAATGGCCCGCAGGCCAGTGGTTTCGCGCTCATCCTGCTCCACGACCTGTGCTTTTAACTGGCAACAGCGAGAAATAATGGTCTTCAATAAACCGGGATCCCGGGCATGAATTTCTTCGACATGATCTTCCAGCAAGGCAAAGAACTCGGCATCCATGATCACGCCATACTTGATCACTTCCGCCAGGCCAGCCTGGTACTCGCGGTCTGGTAGCGTATGCAGTACCAGGGGATCAATTAAAACGCGCGTTGGTTGCCAAAAGGCTCCTGCCATGTTCTTGGCATTGGCCAGGTTGATCCCAACCTTGCCACCAACGCTGCTGTCCACTTGAGCCAGCAGCGTGGTAGGAATTTGTATCAAGGGAATTCCGCGAGCATAGGTGGCGGCGACGAAACCAGCGAGATCCCCCACCACGCCACCTCCAACAGCGATCACCACCGTCTGGCGATCTGCCTTGGCCGCCAGCATCTCGTTCCAGATCTGTTCAACGATCCGGAGAGATTTACTTCCCTCTCCCGCCGGGATGGTTACCAGATCACAAACGATGCCAGCCTGGGCAAGGTTTTCCGTAACAATCTGCGCGTGGGTCGTCTTGAGATTTGAATCAGTAATTGCCACCACTTGAGTGACGGCAAGGGACGACTGGACATGCTGCGCCGTTTGTCGCAGTAAGCCTGACCCAATGTAGATTTCGTAACCCCGGTCGCTTAAATCAACCGGGACACGAACGATATCAGTATCCACCGTTCGATTCCTTGCCTGGACCTGTTAAGCTTCCAGCCGTTCCAAGTCATCTGGAGTTACTGTGATTTGGCGGCAGAAACCAGTGGTCATACGAACATATTCCATGTCAGAACAATTCTCGGGATCACTGTGCAAGCCTTCTTCCAAACGAGCTCGCTCAGTCGATTCCAGGTAGTCGTAGTCCGCGGCCCAGATCGTTCTGGTTTCAACGATTAAGGCTTCACGATAAGGATCAAACTTGTCCGCCACAACAGGGGTCTCCTCGCCAAATGTCGCTCGTGATAACCAGCACCTTGGCCTAAACTGGATATGGTTCTTTCAACCGGCCTAGTATACTCCGACAAAGGACTGGCGAGAATACCGTACCTAGAACAGTCGACCAGGCAAGCGGCCACGAGGGGCTACCCGATGCAGCGAGGACAAGTACTCATTCTGGCAATTGTAGGTATTGCCGTTGCCATGGCCAGCTATACCTGCTGGCACCATTATCGTAAGGGATACCATGCACTGCGGATGTGGGGTCCAGAGTCTGCGACGCTGATACGGCACGCTCAACAAGTTCGACTGTTGAAATTGGTTCCAAGTTCAGGGTCCGAGGAAGAAAACCATTTAATTAATAATAAAATTCGTATTGGAGAAGACGATTTTACGATCGTTCAAGCACGAGATATTAGTACCATTCGAGGCCTGGTCCACGCCCGGCATACTCTTATTGTCGATCGGAGTTTTGACTGGGATCGCAACGTCACATCAGCACCTGCCGAGTGGGATTTTGCCCTGGAGTTTTCTGATCAGGACCAGCAGGTGACCCTGGTATTTGCACTCCAACAGCGCATCGTGCATAACCTCAAGACGGGTCAACAACAGGCGATGAACGAAACACTGGAACGGATTGCCGAATACCTAAAACCACAACTCGCCGCCATGACGACAAGCTCAACGGATTGATGCTAACCGCGGCCTGGCAAAGTAATACGGGCGACCAACATCCCTGCCAGTAACCCGGCAGCATGTGCCAGATTGGCAACCGGCAGCGCGCCACCCTGTGTCAGAAAGACACAGAAAAATAACCAGCCAATCATGAAGATGACCAGTTCCGGTCGCACTCTAAGTCGTGAGGTGGGATCCAACCGCGTCCGAATCCAAATAAATCCGACCAGTCCATAAACCACCCCGGACATTCCACCATGAGCCCAGGTTCCACTGAAGGGCCCCCAAGTAGTCGGTGCTAATGACTGCGCCAAGACGCTCAGGATGGCAATCACAAGCACCATGGCACAAAATCGGGGGGTGCCATAACGATGCTCGATTGCTGATCCCAAATCGTTGAGCCAGAGCATATTAAAGACCAGGTGGAGTATGCTGAGACCGCCGAAGATCGAAGCGTGCAGAAAAATCGGTGTTACCAGTCGCCATAATTCCCAAGGATGAGTTCGTAAACTGATCGACGCCAGGTGCTGCTCTTCAGCCGGTGTGAGCCCGCCGAATTTTCCCACGATAAGTGATCGTTCGTGGGCCACTAATACCGAGTCCGCAAACATCAGATGCCGAAGCCAGACATTGTCAGGCTGGCCTGAACCGAGTCCACCGGAGAGCAGGGTCACCAGGACCGAGAGCACGATCAGCATCTTCGTGAGCGGGTTGTTACGTCGGCGGCGACCTTGACGCCACTGGTCCCGCATTTCAATGTGATTGCGCTGCGATTGTTCTTCCTGCTGCCGCTTGGCATCGTCGCGCTGCATCGTGGTCGCTGTCTGGACCGCTCCCTGGTAACGCTCATGATCCGGTTCTGCCTGGAACTGCTGGTAAAGCTCCCGCGCCGGTTCCAAGGAGTCCTCTTCACGCACCCAGATCATCCACTGATCCCCGTCCTGCTCTAGCTGCGCGTCAATCCCCTGGGTAAAGAGGTAAGCCGTGAAGCGCCGCGCTTGTTCGTCGCTCGCCAAGGACGTCAATTGTCGCATGAAGTTGACCTGCGGATGTCAAGAAAACGGGTTATTGACTGCTAGCACCTTCGTTGTACCTCAAGTCAGTATCTGTCGACCAGGGGGCGGGCTGACTCATCTAGTCGCCACGGTGGTGATTTGTCTATAATTCGCCGCCACGATTTGTAGCAGCCCGCTGCAGATGGATTTGGGAGAAGGAGTTTTCAGTCATGCGTTCGATTGCCGTTTTGAACCAGAAGGGTGGCGTTGGAAAAACGACGACGGCGGTCAATCTCAGCGCGGCACTGGCAGAGAAAGGTCAGCGCGTCTGTCTGGTTGATTTGGACTCCCAGGCACATGCATCGCTTCATTTAGGGTTGGCATTAGCAGACGATGACCGCTCGATTTATGATGTGCTGCTGAACTCGGTTAGCGTGGAAGAGATTTGTCAGTCGATCGACAAGAATTTGTGGCTCGTCCCCTCCCATCTCAACCTGGCTGCGTCTGACATGGAATTAGCCAACGAAGTCGGCCGGGAACTGATCTTGCGAGACAAACTGGCAGAGGTGTCGAGCCGTTTCGATTATCTGATCATTGACTGCCCTCCTTCCCTGGGTCTTTTGACCATCAACGCCTTGTCGGCAGTTGGTGAGGTGTTTCTGCCACTGCAACCGCATTTCCTGGCCCTGCACGGGTTAAGTAAATTACTTCGTACCGTTGACGTGGTTTCCCAGCGACTCAATGACCGCTTGCAACTAACCGGCGTGGTGCTCTGCATGTACGATTCAGGAACCCGCCTGGCGGGTGAAGTAACCGGTGACGTGGAGCAGTTTTTTGCAGGTCAATCGGAAACGGAGAAACCGTGGGCCCAGGCCAAGACATTTACCACCCGGATTCGTCGTAATATTCGCCTGGCAGAAGCTCCCAGTTTTGGGCAATCGATTTTTCAGTATGCTCCCAGGTCCGCAGGCTCCGAGGATTACCGGGCCCTGGCCGAAGAAGTTCATTGTCAGGTGTTGCAGCCCGACGTGACCAAAGTCACTGGACAGCGCTAAAGGGCCCTCTCACCCGCTAGCAAAATTCCTTGTTAGAGAATACCGGTTGTATCGATTTTAGCGATCAGTGGAGAAAGAGGTGTGGCTAGAGACTGCAGAGTTGAGGAATCTGGGGTGATCCATGCGGATCATCAGGGCCGGTTTTTCGGATATTGCTGAATATGCAAGGAAATGAGCAACATCGTTTCTTGCCACTGGTCGATTTGCACTAATAAGATTTGGGCGCAGGGAGTCCTGCGCAGCTGTCGTGCGGACAAGTTATCAGAAGGTGAGAGCCATGTTGCAGAGGTTTGTTGTTGCTGTTTCGGTTATATGCATCTGGTGTTTGCTGATCTTGCCAGCGAACGGGCAAAGTACGAATAGCTTTCCCGACAGTTCTCTGCAAAGAGGCTCGGTTTACACAGGTGTGTTCCTGGAACCGGCGATCCGGATGTCTGTGCTTGAACAATCAAGATTGCCACTTGGACTCGTTCCCAGGGTGGAACTTCAGAGTCACCTGATCGATCAGCCAGTGGCTGAGGGCCCTGTGGTCACTGCTGCCAAGGCGGATTATTCACTAGTGGTCGCCGGTGAGAACGAGAAGCCCAAAGTCGCCGGGAAGGACAAAGACGGCCCGCTCTGGTTTACGAGCATGACGGGCCTGGTGATGACCCGTGACCGAGCCAACGACGTGGAGTTGTCGGGCAGCACGGTTGCCTTTAGTGATCCGCTACTGACAACGCGAGACGCGTCCATGCAATGGGGTGGAGGCTTTGATATTCGTTTTGGGCGTTTTTTCAATGACCGCCAGCAAGCCTGGGAAATTGTTTACTGGGGTCTGTTTGCCGATGCGGAAGTTGCCGATGCGACGGATCCCAATGGCGCTGCTGCCTTAAATACACCATTCCAGTTTAATTCACTTTCTTATAACGGTTCGAGCAATCCAGTCCTTAATTTATTCAATGGGGCTGCTCGTCATCGGCTGATCCGCGACTACGAATTCCAGAACGTGGAAGTAAACTTGTGGGGCAACACGCACGGATGGGAGAATGCCCGGGGGTTACAGGTCGGCTGGCAGGCAGGCATACGATTTTTCCGCCTTCGTGACAGTCTTGAATTCATGACCGATGCCAGTGACGGCGTGTTTACGGGAGCTGTCGATGAAGTCACCTATGCCATGGACACGCAAAACCGCTTACTGGGCGTTCAGTTTGGCGGACTGGCACAGCGGGGCTTCAACGACCGTTGGAACCTCAATGTGGCAATCAAAGTTGGCTTGTTTGGCAATCACATTACCAACAACAGCACCTTGGGTGGTAGTGCCGGGAGTGCGTTCGTGGACGATTTAGGGAATCCATTTGATGGGAATGCATACCGTCTTAACACGGACAAGGACGATGTTGCCATCCTGGGAGAAATTGACCTGGGAGCGACCTATCAGATTCGCGAGCGCTGGAGAGCTTTTTTTGGTTACCGGGCCGTTGCCATTACTGGTGTGGGTCTCTCGACCAACCAGTTTCCAACAGATTTCTCGAACTTAACAGAAGCCGGTGTGATTCAGAGCAACGGGAGCCTGATTCTGCACGGCGGTTACGCGGGAATCGAATTGCTCTATTAACCCTAGCCGGCGTATTCAGGCTGGTAGCTGGTTGCCCGGTGGTGAGAGTACGAGGGTCTTGAGTGCTTCGAGGCTGGCCAACAGGTTTTCTGGAGAAATATCTTTCCAGTCATTCCCTTTGTGATACAGAATTGCCAGCTTAAAAGCTTCGAATGCCTGGGCGATATTTTCCGGCAGATCAGGCAGTTGATCAAACGGTCGTACTACCGGTGTGTTAGCTGCTGTCTGGGCGACAGCCTTGGTAGTTGCCGGATCGGATTGGTTGTTGCCGGGTGGTGAGGTGTCCACCGTTTGGCCAAAATCGGGATCTTCGGGTCGCGGTCCTGCTTGCGCTTCTTCATACGATGCGGATAGTCGTGGGGGTATCGGCCCTTCGGCAGTTGGGTCGTAATCTTCGTCAAGGTGAGCATGAACAACTTCTACCTCGCTGGGAAATTCGTCCTCTGGGCCTCCCAGCGCTTCATGTCGCTGCTGGCGCATTTGCGAGATAGACCATTTGTTTTGGACGGCTCCTTCCAGCCACATCTCCGCGTCACTCCATTCGTTGGCTGCCTGGAAGTGACTCCAGTGGAGACCCTTGTACTTGGGATAAACACCTCCGAACCGAAGTGCCACTCGGCGTAAGCGGCCAATGTGTTGTCCTGTGACCCCCTTCACCCGCTGGCTCCAGGCGTCATCAGAATATTCAACGGCGGGGGCACCGGCTGCAATAAGTGTTTCTCGCCATTGCTGAATGATGCGGCCCTTTTCCCAGTTGGTCCGGCTAACCAGTCGTTCCCAACGGCCCACGAACGGCCGCGACTTCCGATCGACCGCCTTGTGATCCAGGTTTTCATCCTGAACTGTTGGGAGAGAATGATCGACCATGCTAAGATCAGCCTTTGTCTGTTAGGAAGTTGCCCGAGAAAGGTCGTAAAATCCTGTTAGCGGGCGTCCATGTGTCCCACACGGAACTCACTAACGTAACAGCGCTGCCATAAAGAAAAAGAGAGGCGGAGGACTTTGCTAAAAACATGTTTTTAGCTAGTGATCTTCCTCTCGGGGCCCGGAAAATGTCACTGGGGAAAACATGTCGATAAAGAAATCCAGACCGGCAACCAAGACGATCACCGAGTTTTCAATCCAATCTTCTCGCAATACTCGGTGACCTGCTTGGCTGGTGGAGCAGG
>Ga0310342_100001354_pt1 | contig 15151 bp, 13 predicted proteins | sample S15DNA20500_MG_FD_206155 | JGI IMG/M metagenome (GOLD analysis project Ga0310342, IMG submission 206155) | Marine microbial communities from station ALOHA, North Pacific Subtropical Gyre - S1503-DNA-20-500_MG | ecosystem: Environmental > Aquatic > Marine > Oceanic | place: Pacific Ocean: North... | reverse complement strand
CCCAACATTCATGATATCGCCTTCCATCTCACGCTCCTTAATGTGTTTTTCCGGTAGTTGCTACCTGACTATATTCTTATCCCGCAAATTGTTATTCAAAATACTAACTTAATGATGTTCTTCGTCTCCATGACCGACACTTGCCATTGAAGCAAAAACCAAGGTTAACATGGAGAAAATAAGAGCCTGTATTAGGCCGACAAAAAGCTCCAACCCAAGAAAAGGAATTATCCCGATCATGGGAAGTAAAAATCCCATAGCCATCAAAAGAACTTCCCCAGCAAATATATTTCCAAAAAGCCTAAAAGTGAAACTTATTACTTTGGCAAATTCGCTTATTGTTTCCAAGATACCAACAAAAAATCCAGTTGGACCATCTTTGAAATTAAAGAATTTCCCAAGATGCGTCATCGGACCTAATATACTCAGCCCCCAATAGTGGACCATCACCATTGCTATCAAGGCCATTGCAAGTGTCATATTTACATCTGTATTGGCACTCCTTAAAAAAGGAACCAGATGACCTGCTCTGTTACCCACTCCTACGTCCCCATGTTCCTCCTCATAGTCGCCAAATGTAAGTTCCTTGCTAAGAGACCCCGGCTGCAAAATAGCAATTCCCCCTGTACCAGTGAAAACATGCAAATTAACATTTTCCAAGTGTCCAGAATGTTCTTGCTCGTGTCCAGAGGCAGGCTGACTCCCGTGATCTGCAGCTGGATCCGCGTAGTTATGCACCCCGTGGTGGTGGGCTATTTCTGTAGGATCAGCTACTCGACCAACAGTTCCGAAACCAGGTAATACTCCCATCCAGTTGGCGACCAGTATAAATATAAATATCGTAAATACGAGAGGAAAAAATTTTCGTCCTTTTTCAGGACCAGCTATACCTTCGCAAAGATTCAGGAAGAACTCCATAATAAGTTCGAAAAGCGCCTGCAGGCGCCCTGGTGTTTCACTTAGTCCCCTTCTGACGAAGAGCGCGACTATGAAAAGCACTATGATGGCTAGCCACGTCGTAACCATTGTGTTCATAAGATTCCAATCACCCACTGGAGTTGCGAAACCCTGAACAACGATTTCTGCGGGGAGCTGTATAGCAGGCAGAGAACTAGCAAGGAAACCGAAACCCAACGAGTTCCCAAGAGCTCCACCGAGAATGCTGACAACAAAAACGGCAGCTATGGCTATACTGATTGAGAGAGCTTTTGGGCTGCCCAACAACTTCGCCACTATTTACGGGTCTCCTTCCTGACTTTCCTCAGCAATATATCTGAGGACGGCCATTAACATTATGTACATGCCAGCAACTGCAGCAGTAAGGCCCACAAAGACGCCGACGAGTGTCGAAACCGGAGTGAATCCGAAATGGCTGTCAATCCACACGCCACAAAGGGCGCCAACACCTATACATATCCCGACATACCATCCAACGCCTAAAAGACGAAGCACCACTCCCGTTTTTTTGAGAGTCACAATCCGCACCTTCGAACGCTTGTTAAGATTATCACAATGTCTAGAAAATGGTCAAAATAACCATTGGTTAAAAACTAAAAACAAGGACGCGCCTGAAGCTCAATCATCTTTGCCAAGATCATCTAAATCCAAGCTATCAATAAAGTCAGTATAGGCTGACAAGCTCTCCAACTCCTCCTCCGCAACAGGAGTTGACGGGCTCTCTTTGTCGTCTGCTGACTGAGATCCATCTACTTCGACTTCTAAATTGACTCCTGCCCGCTCCACCACGTCGTCCTCAGCGAATATGGGGGCATTGGTCCTAACGGCGAGAGCCAATGCATCACTTGGGCGGGAATCTATTTCAATGCTGTTGCCATTATATTCAACAACTATTTTTGCAAAAAAAGTGTCATTTTTGAGTTCAGAAACTACTATCCTCTGAACCGACCCTCCAAGGTTTCCTATGATGGAACCTATCAAATCATGTGTCATAGGCCTAGGAACTTCTACATCCATTAGTTTCAGCCGTATAGCTTCCACTTCGAAATGACCGATAAATATTGGCAGATACAGATCCGATTCCTTCACCCGGAGGACAACAGCTCTTTGCTTGGTTTCCTGCCTGACGCGGATACTTTCTATCTCTAGCTCCATCATCTGGGCACATCTCCTATAAATTACTCAGCTTATCGTTCCCTGCCCAGCCGGTACCGATACCGATTGGGGGCCGCCATTCTAGTTTCACCCCCCTTATGTGTCAACAAAAATCAATCTAGGAAATTGGTCTTTGAAAAAATATGTCAATTATTGAGTGGGCCAGATCGGATCTCCCTAGCCCTCTTTTCAACCTGAGACCTAGGCATCACTAGTCTCCTCCCACATCCACTGCATTCGATGCCTATATCTGCTCCTATCCTGTCAACTATCCAGGTAGACGCGCCACACGGATGAGGCTTTTTCATGACTACAATATCGTCAATTGAAAACTGCTGGACCATAATAACCGAATGTACCTACCTCGGACTTCTGCCTATGATATTTTCTATTCTTTCCCGAAGGCTATTTGCTGCCTCAGCTGAAGCAGCCTGAAATGTGTCTTTCCGTCCTGAGGCATAGATGATGCTCCTAGACGCATTGATCAAAAAATTTGCTCCTGACTTTGACATGGCAGAAAGAACGGATCCCTCAAGATTTCCCTCTTGTGATCCCACACCAGGAATAAGCATAGGAACGCTAGGAGCCAGCTCCCTCACAATTTTGAGTTCATAAGGATAAGTAGCACCAACAACCAGACCTAGGTTAGCCTCGGCATTCCATTCGTTGGCTAGGGCTGCCATCTTTTTAAAAACTGGATTTCCTTCTGTTTTCTCATCCCCTTGGAATTGTGTCCCTCCTGGATTAGAAGACTTGCACCATAAAAACACACCTTTATTTGTATAATTTAAGAATGGTTCAATCGATTCATATCCACCATAGGCATTTACGGTCGCAGCATCAAATTCCCATATTTCAAACAATGCTTTGGCATATTTGACGCTTGTCGAACCGATGTCACCCCTCTTTCCATCACCAATAACAATCTTGCCGGGATATTTGTTATGAATATATTCCACAACCCTTTTCATAGACACAAATCCAGGTACACCCAAGGCCTCGAAAAAAGCCAGATTAGGTTTGAAAGCTGCTGCTGCGTCAGCAGTCGCGTCAATAACCGACACACAAAATTCATAAACGTCAGAAACAGGCATTAATTCGGGATCAGGATCAAGTCCGACACAGACATGACTATTGGCTGCATTTGACGCATCTATCAAAATATCTTGAAAATTAGTCATCTTTTATGAAACTCCGGCAAATCATGGAAATTACCAAAACTATATACAAAAGACTCCTCGAATCATATGGCCCACAATTATGGTGGCCAGCTGAAACGCCGTTTGAGATTATGGTGGGTGCCGTTTTAACTCAAAATACAAATTGGAACAACGCCGAAAAGGCGATCATATCTTTAAAAACTGCCAATGTCCTCAACATCAAAAGTATCAACCAAATGACCGAGTCAAGGCTTTCCTCTCTGATAAGACCTTCAGGTTTTCACAGAGTTAAGGCAAAAACCTTAAAATCTCTCGCCTCACTGATAAAAAGAGAATTTGGTAGCTGTATAGAAAAACTTAAAGAACTTCCGGCTAACGAAAAAAGAAGGCTTCTTTTGCGGATAAAGGGAATTGGCCCCGAGACTGCGGACGACATCATGTTGTATGTATTAGACGAACCACGCTTCGTTGTGGACGAATATACCAAAAGAATCTTTAGCCGAATTGGGATAACACCCATCAGTAACTCATATGAAAGTTGGCAGAAAATGTTAGAAACCGAATTTGGGGGAGCCCTAAATGACTTGAGAGAGTATCATGGTCTACTGGTTGCTCTTGGAAAAACCTGCTGTAAAAAGATCCCGGATTGTGCAGAATGTCCCCTTTGTTCTATTTGTGTCTACGGATCTGCACATCAATCTATATAGTCAGATTGGCCGCCTCTTAACGAGGAATTTGCGGCGAAGAGTAAGCACTTTTTCCTCTCGTTGATTAATACCTCTACTCTCAATATAGACAACGCCTCTATCTTTTCTTGATTTAGATGGAATCACATCTAAAACTTCACTCTCTCCGTAAATCGTGTCCCCATGGAATGTGGGTCCATCATGAGTAACATCTTCGTAGACGAGGTTAGCCACTGCTTTACCGGACGTTTGCCTCACACTCATGCCAACCACTAGGCTCAACACAAGAAGCCCGTTAACCAGTGTTTTTCCATGTTGATGACCTGCCATATAGTTTTCATCAGTATGAAGAGGATTATCATTCATAGTTATAAGGGAGAAAAGATGATTGTCCATCTCGGTAATAGTTTTACCAGGCCAATGCTTAAAGAGTTGGCCCGTATGGAAATCTTCGAACCACCCTCCAAAAGAATCTCTAGAATCTATAATCGTTTTCCCAGAAGTCATCATACTCTCCACATTGAGCCGTCAGATTGCATGTCGCTGAAGCAGGCGTTTAGCTATTAAAAGCTTCATTATTTCGTTAGTCCCTTCCCCAATAATCATGAGTGGGGCGTCGCGATAGTAGCGTTCAATCGACAGAGCTTTTGTATATCCCACACCACCATGTATTCTCATTGCATCCATTGCCACTTCTCCACACATTTCACTCGCAAAAAGTTTTGCCATCGCCGTTTCAAGATCATTCCTTTCACCAGAGTCTTTTTTTTCAGCAGCGTCATAAACCATTAACCTTGCCGCATGAATCTTGGAAGCCATATCAGCCAGCTTGATCTGAATAGCCTGATGATCAGAAATAGATTTACCAAAGGTCTTTCTTCTTTGGGAATATTCAATAGCGGCATCAAATGCAGCCTGCGCGACACCTACAGCCCTAGCAGCAACGTTTATTCTCCCTGTTTCTAGTCCAGCCATCACATGATGAAATCCTTTCCCTTCCTCTCCACCCACAAGATTCTCTGAGCCTACTCTGCAATCATCAAATATCAACTCGCATGTATCTATTCCGCGATAACCCAATTTATCTATGTGCTGACCTACCTGAAACCCTTCGACCGGTTTTTCGAATATAAAGCAACTTATCCCCCTATGCGCTGGATCCGCATTTGGATCAGTTTTGGCCATTAAAGCGAATACGTTGCCATTCTCCCCGTTACTGATAAACGCCTTGCGACCGTTAATTAAATATTCCTCACCCTCTTTTTTAGCCACAGTGGATATATTTTGAGCATCACTTCCTGCTTCAGGTTCCGTTAGAGCTAATCCACCCCTTAATTCACCTGATGCCATACGGGGAAGAATCCGCTGTTTCTGCTCTTCAGTCCCATATGTGGACACAATATGACTGAGAACATGATGGGTACCTATGATCCCAGAGAGGCTCATCCAACCTTTGCTAATTTCCTCAAAAATTATCGCAAACGTTGTGAAATCTAATTCCATACCTCCATATTCAGCGGGAATTGTGATCCCAAACAATCCCAATTCACGCATTTTAGGAATCAATTCATGGGGATAAATATCTTCGTTATCGTAAGTCTGGGCAATTGGTTCAACCTCTCGGCGAACAAAATCACGAACCATGGATACTATCTGTTTGCGGTCATCTTCTGAAGTTCGGCTAGCCACAGGACTGTTCCTTCCTTATTGTGTTTCCCTATGATCCGTCAGGTTTGTATTGTCGATTACCGACATTACGGGCGGATACACCTAGCACATTTATAAATCCCTCAGCGTCCACGTGATCATAACTGCCAATCCCTTCCATAGAACCATCATCGGTGTAAAGTGAGTGTGGCATAGCTTCTTTCGTGTCTTCGGCAGTATCAAAAAATACGTTTCCTTTATAAATTTTCAACTGAATTTTACCCGAGGCAAGAGAGCTAAAAACTTCAACGGAGGCCAAGGCCGAACGGGTAGCTGAATCAAGCCAATACCCTTGATAAATCTGCCTGCTGATCAGCGTGGATAATTCATCGTAATATTCCCGCGATCTCCTATCCAGAACAAACTGCAGCAAAAACTCATAACTACTTCCAAGTAAGTCCATTCCAGGAGACTCATATATCCCTCGGGATTTTATTCCCACAAATCGATTTTCCACTACATGAGTTCCTATCCCAACGCCATTTCGTCCGGCTATTTCATTACAACGAACGAACGCTTCTCTAAGAGGTAACTTGTCCCCGTTAACAGATATCGGAACGCCGCTTTCCCATTCAATGGTCACATACTCAGGGATGTCAGGAGCGTCCCAAGGCCAAACTCCCATACCTGGCTCCACAAAACTTGGGGATATCGTAACGTCCTCTAGATCTCCAGCCTCATGAGTCAGGCCTAAAAAATTCGCATCAGTTGAATAACGTGATTCTTGAGCTGGACGAATCGGAAGGTTGAAACTTTCGCAGTACTTTATCATCTCTTGTCTTCCTGGAAAGAATTCTAGAAATTCCGGATCCCTCCAAGGAGCATAAACCCTCACATTAGGGTCAATGATATTTGCCGCCAATTGAAAACGAACTTGATCATTTCCTCTTCCTGTGGCGCCATGAAACAACACAGAAATACCCCTGGAATAAAATTCCCTGAGGATCACTTCCACAGTGACAGGTCTAGCGATGCCAGTAGTGTTCCAATAGCCGCCTTCATATCTGGATTGAGCCTGTATAACTTTCAAGCCCGCCTTTGCCAAATCATCCTGCCCTGGCACTATCATCGCCGACTCGGCGCCACATCCAATCATTCTCTGTGACACTTCCGAAATATCTGTCTCGTCGGGTTGTCCGAGGTCAACAGTGAAGCAATTGACTTTTATCCCTTTACTAGCCAGCCAATGAGTTACTGTACAGCTATCGAGTCCACCTGAAACAGCTCCTCCAAATACTACATCCTCACTAGTGCGTAATTCACTCCAATTCAACTGTCTTGGCCTCTCAAGAGGTTGCGTTCTTTAGGCCCTCTTCAAGCCTTTCCAACGCTTCATCAATTTCTGCCGTTGTTATCGTTAGTACCGGCATCAGCCTAATAGTATTCGGTCTCATAGGATTCATAAGCAACCCAGACTCATTACAGGCTGCAATAACCTCCGGGGTTATATCAGAATCAAATTCAACCGCCCAAAGCAATCCCATGCCCCGAACGTCCGTTATGAATTCATGATTGGCTTGAATTTTTCTTAGACCCTCTCCAAGATATTCTCCCATTTTGGCGGCGTTCTCAGAAACGTTATTATCTATTAAATATTTTGTCGAAGCATGAGCCGCCGCACACGTCAGCGGATTCCCTCCAAAAGTGGATCCGTGATCACCAGGATCAAAGGCGCAGGCCGAATCTTTTGCCATGAAGGCCCCTATCGGGACACCTCCACCCAGACCTTTAGCCAATGTGATTATGTCGGGCTCAACTTCAAAATTCTGGTATCCGAAAAGTGTCCCTAGCCTACCTAGTCCTGTCTGAACCTCATCAAAAATCAAAAGGATGTTATTTTGATCACACCAAGTTCGTACACCAGGCAGATACTCGGCATCTGGAATATTCACTCCCCCTTCTCCTTGGACCGGTTCCAACATAACAGCCACAGTATTTTCATTAGTTGCTGATTTAATGGCGTCAAGATCGTTAAAGGGAACGTGGGTAAACCCAGTTGGAATAGGCTCAAACAACTCTTGGTAATGTGGTTGCCCAGTGGCTGACACATTCATCATAGTTCGACCGTGGAAAGAATTAAGAGCTGTGATTATTCCAAAGGCGCCATCTTTATTTTTTTTTCCATACTTTTTCGCTAATTTAATAGCTCCCTCATTGGCTTCAGCGCCACTATTGCATATAAAAATCTTGTCCAAACAGCTATTTTCGACCAAAATTTCAGCCATTTTCAATTGGGGTATCGAGTAAAACTGGTTCGACGTTTGAAGAAGAGTTCTCGCCTGCTTTGCGATGGCATCCGCCACTGCCTCATTGCAATGTCCAACATTGTTCACAGCCCAACCGGATGTAAAATCTAAATATTCTTTACCGTCCACATCCCATACCCTAGCACCCTCACCTCTCTCTAATACCATAGGCTGTCGACGAACAAGAAACATATAATATTTGCTTTCAAGGTCTTTCCATTGCTCTGTCGTAGCCATCTCAGTCTCCTTTTTCTGGAATCTCCAACTCATTAATTAAAGCATTCAGTGAATCAAGTTCTTCTCTTAAAATTTCTAGAGAGCGCATTATCCTATCAGCCTGTTCCTCTGAATGTACCGGGACAACAGACCCGGTGGAGGCTGGGGAAGAATCAGAAGATGCATATTCTGTCTGTGAAAGTCCGAATAATTTGCCTGTCAGTCCTGTAATGGCTTCATCAAGCGAATCAGCCATTACGACTTCATCGCCAGTGGCAAGTATCACCTTCTTAAGTTCTGGAAAGCTTACTCCCTCCGCCTGAATATAAACTGGCTCTGCGTACAAAATGGAGTCACCCACTGGAATCACCAATAAGTTCCCTCTTATACAGGTGGAACCCTCTGAACACCTTAGTGTAAACCAGGCAGATATATCCTGATCATTGTCTATTCTTGCCTCCACCTGTTCTGGGCCATCGACTTGACGATCCTTTGGAAAATTATAGGCAACCAGCTTTCCATAAGCATCTCCATCACTCCTCGCAGCTAACCACCCAACCATGTTGGGTCTATTGCTGGGGGTGTAAGGCATCAAAAGTACAAATTCCTCCCGAGATTCCCCAGGTAGCTTCATTATTACGTAGTAAGGTTCAACGGGTTGAAGAGTTTCGCCCTGACCAAATTTCTCCTGTGGAATCGCCCACAAATCTTCATTTCCATAGAAGTGCTCGGGGTTAACCATATGATATTTAATGTGTTTCGAAGCCTGAATCGAAAAAAGCCCTTGAGGATATCGCATGTGACTTTTGAGCGAATCAGGCATTTGAGACGTGCTGGTAAATAGATCAGGGAAAATAGTATCGTAGGTTTTGGCCAGAGGATCTTCTGGACTCCAGAGGTAGAAATTCATGGTCCCGTGGTAGGCGTCTACAACCACCTTCACACTATTCCTAACATAGTTATAACTTCCAGCTTCACCTCTAATTTCATCAGAGACGGGGTCAGAATAAGGCATGTCAGCAGACGTTGTATAAGCATCCTGCACCCAAAGCAACTGATCACTGTCAGCCACTATATAGGGATCTTTATCCAACATTAAAAATGGTGCTACTGTCCTGATCCTATCCTGTATTGTTCTCCGATACTGAATCCTACTATCAGAATTCAATTCCCCACTGATCAATATATTGATATCACCCATTTCCCACGCATAAACCAACTTACGTAACCAAGATCCTAAAGGAACTCCACCTTCACCACTGTAGTTGGTTTTGGCAAGGTCACCAGTGCCTGTCTGATAGTCCAATTCCTGCGTGTTTGTATTTACAATCACATAGTCAAGTGTGTTTTCTCCATAATAAATCCTCGGATTCTTTACAACTAACTCCGGAGACTCTCGAGTGGCTGGGGACGAAACAGGAATTTCTCCATTTGTTGGAATATCCTTTGCGAAGAAAACAGGCCTTCCTTCTGGAGTGAATTCAGTAACCGGGCTCATTGCGATGCCAATACCATGAGTGTAGTAAAGTCGGGTGTTGACCCAAGTCTGAGCGGACTCATCAAGCTTTTCCATTGCAACTTCCCGTGCTGCTAGAAGAACTTGCCTGTATTCGCCGTTGATCATATATCGGTCTACATCGGCATCCTTGAAGTCATAATACGGTCGAATCAACTGAATCTGGCGATATACACTCGTCAACGGTCTGTAATCCCAGAGTCTTATGTTTTCGATGGTCGCTATATTATCTGACACAAGGTCAGCGGTTATTCGTCCCTGACCCTCATAGAATGTTTCCGTAATATCGCCTATACCATACCCAAGCCGAGTGTAATCCATGTTCCGTTGAATGAATTCCTTTTCCTTCACAAATTCATTTGGGTCAACTGTAAATTTCTGCACAATGGATGGCCAACCATTACCCAGGGCAAAAACTAGAATTATCCAGAGCCCCACAATTCCAAAAACAAACCGTACCCTACCCGTGAAGGTTCCAAAGATCATTGCTGCAGCTGTCAAAACACCTAATATGCTTGCTATTAGCAGCGCCGGTTGTTTGGAATGAACATCAACATATGTAGCGCCAAACACTACTCCGCCGTCCGAATGAACAAGTTCTAACCTGTCAATCCAAAGACCTACTGAAGCAACTAGAACCAACAGAGACCCAATAATAACGATGTGATTTCTTAGTGCGGGGGTTAGGGTGAAGCTGACACCTCTCATCGTATAGGTCGCAAAAGCAATGATTCCAGAGCCTATAAGACATACAACTCCCACACCGAAAATCCAACTTTGAGCAAATGAATACATTGGTAGGGCAAATACAAAAAAGGATAGGTCCCGCCCGTACAAAGGGTCGGAAACGCCAAAAGTGGCAGCATTGGTGAATCTAAGAAATAACTCCCACTGACCGGAGAATAAGGAGCCAAAAATGACCCCGAGAATAATCGAAGCTACCACTCCCCCAATTGTAATTACTTTGGTAACCATAGAAACCAGGGACTCAGGTACCGAGGCCTCGATCGAACCTGAAGAGGTTTTTTTTGCCACAAGCAGAGCAGCACCTACCGTAATTACGGTTACGGCGAATCCAAAGATAAACAATACAATTTTTGTCAAGATGACTTTGGCAAAAACTCCACTGAATCCCAATTCGCCAAACCACAGCCAATCGGCAAGAATACCTCTGCCCATAGACAACGCAAAAAATAAGCCAATCAAAATGGCAGCTAATATGATCCATTTCAAGCGTCCTTTCAGGCCGCTTGGAATAGACAAATTGTTAAGATCGAGAGGTGGCAAAGATCCGTCAGTCATAGTTTTCTACTTATTAACCTATTCTTGTTCCAATATTTTCACCTGATACGAGACTTTTCAAAGCTCCAGGCACACGACCATCGATAATTTGGGAAACGGCCCCTCCATTGAGAGCTTCCAGGCAAGCTTCCATTTTAGGTAACATGCCCCCAGCAATAACATTGGACCTAACAAGCATGTCGGCTTGTCTTTTAGTGACTCTTGGTATTAAACGATGTGAGGAATCCAGTACGCCCTCAACGTCAGTTAGAAAAACCATTCTGCTCGCTTTTAGAGTTGAAGCAATGAAACCTGCAACAGTGTCTGCATTAATATTAAGCAACGCCCCTTCCTCATCCGGTTGCCGGCTAATGTCAAACCCAACTGGCGCTATAACCGGTATGAACCCTGAATCCAGTGCAGCTCTGATAGGAGAAGAATTTACCCCATCAACTTTACCGACAAATCCAAGGTCAGGATTAGTTATAGAGGCGCTAATCATCCCTCCATCAGCCCCCGATAATCCAATGGCATTCCCTCCTCTGGAGTTAATTGATGACACAAGGGTTTTATTGATCAGTCCGGTAAGCACAGCGACAACAATTTCCAAGCTGGGTGCGTCAGTGACTCGAAGTCCATCTACAAACCGAGGCCTGACACCTTGCTTCTCCATCCACTCAGATATGACCTTACCTCCGCCGTGAACCACAACGAATTTGATCCCCTCTTTTTGCAACAGAACCAAGTCATCTAGCGACGTGTCGTGGTTTCCAAGCGTACTACCTCCAATTTTGACAACGATTATTTCAGGTTCAGAAATCATATCAATTGCATTCTCATCAGATTTTTTTTCGTCATCAGACGTGCCAGAACGTAGATCTCGTTCATAATCAATCTGATCTTCATAATTTTCATCAAAGTTTGGATACTGTGGATTCACTTCTTAGTTAATACCTCGGGGAAGTTATTGTTGATGTGTGTATTTGGGCTGAGACTTCGGGTATCAGGTACTGTACGCAGAATTAAAAATCACATACTCTTCGGTCAGGTCACATCCCCAAGCTGTGGCAGAATGTTCACCGACATTTAAGGATATCCGAAAAGAAATTTCGCTACCGCTCATAGCACTGACAACTGCTTCCTTGTAGTAAGGAATAGCCACTCCCTCATGTACTATGTGTATTTCGCTGATGAATATATCCACCTTTTTTTCAATAAGGGAAATCCCGCTCTTTCCTAATGCCATGACCAACCTACCCCAGTTAGGATCTCTTCCGTGGACCATAGCTTTAACCAAGAGAGATGACGCTATTTCTCTTGCAGAAACTCTTGCTTCATCCAACGTTTCCGCACCTTCCACAGTGACCTCTATAAGTCGCTGTGCCCCCTCCCCATCTCTCACAAGTTCCTTCGCAAGTTCGGTGCAAATGTATCCAACAGCCTCTCTCAATAGGGCGGATCCATTGGATGATTCAGAAATTTGGGATGTCTCCGACGCACCGTTGGCCAATATAACCACGGTATCATTGGTGCTTTGGTCTCCATCCACATCAATCATGTTGAAAGATGCTTTAACGGAATCTAAAAGCACCTCTTGCAGAAACCCTCCCTCTATGTTCGCATCTGTCGTTATAAAACAAAGCATTGTGGCCATGTTGGGATGAATCATCCCCACACCTTTGGCCGCACCACCCACTGTGACTGTCTCTCCATCATGAACAAATGAAACCGCCCGTTCTTTATGCTTACTATCCGTCGTCATAAGAGCACGCGCGAAATCTGTTCCCCCGTTAGAGGTCAAGGCAATATTTGTAACGTTTTGGCGTATAAGAGCCATCGGAAGTTCTACACCGATCATCCCTGTACTAGCCACAAAGAGATCTCCTCCTAGAAGTCCCACATGTGATCCAGCTAGGTTGGCCATTTCTTCAGCGTCAGTAAATCCCTGCTCACCAACACTGCAATTTGCACATCCGCTGTTGGCCACCACTCCTCGAGCCACGCCTCGTTCTAGCCGTTTTCTGCTAGCAGTAACGGAGGGGGATTCAATACTATTTGAGGTGAACGTGGCAGCGGCGTTTGCTTGACGGTCTGAAATTAATATGCCCAAATCTAAAGTATCCACTTCGGTTTTGAGACCAGCATAGGTTCCTCCAGCAGTAAATCCCACTGCCGATGTAACTCCACCACCATTGACTATCTCTATCATCTAATCGAGGTCCCCCATATCAAAAATACTTAACATATCCAGTCCCTAACATTCAGAACTATGAAAAATGCGGGCAAAAGTGCCAACGTAAGAAGCCGGCGAAGTATATCATACAGGCACAAATTACGAACAAGAAATCTCTTTTTATATGCTACAATCTGGACAGATACAGCCCTAGTAAACCAATCATCCATTGTATCGAGGCAATTAGACCATTTCGGACCCGATCGCAGCTTGGTTGAGAACCCTTGTTGGATGACATACAAAATGACTTCTTGGACTTTGAGGGATGGAAAAATTTATGGCTTTACAAACTGGTAAGACAACAGCGGTGGGGAAGAGACCCGTCAGACATGATGGCTATGACAAAGTTACAGGCAAGGCTTTGTATGGGGCTGATACTAATCTTCCAGGCATGCTGCACGGTAGAATTTTACGTAGTCCTCACCCGCACGCTCGCATCATCTCTATCAACACAGCAAAGGCTGAAGCTCACCCTGAAGTTCATTCAGTCATAACTAACGTTGATTTTCCTTCCCATAAAAACGAATCTGTCGCAGTCATACCAGGCCCTCCAATAAATTTGAAACAGCAAACCGACAATATTTTGGCAGGGTCAAAAGTCTTATACAAAGGACATCCGATTGCGGCTATTGCGGCAACTAGCGTTCATACCGCAGAAGAAGCTATGGATCTCATTGAAGTGGAATATGAAATTCTTAGCTACGTATCTACCGCCGAGGCTGCTATTTCGGATGATGCTCCCCTTCTGCACGATGAATACAAAAACAACATCGCGGGTCATACACAGCTTCAAATTGGGGATATCGAAAAGGGTTTTAGTAAAGCGACTCACATAGTAGAACGTGAGTTTAGAACTTCGACAGTGCACCAAGGCTATATAGAGCCGCATTCAGCAACAGGTTGGTGGACTCCGAACAACAGAGTAACTGTTTGGGGTAGTTCGCAGGGACATTTCCAAATAAGAGACAAAACTTCTCTGGTGCTTGGAATTCCTTACTCCTCCATCAAAGTGATACCAATGGAAATTGGTGGTGGATTCGGCGGAAAAACGACAATTTACTTAGAACCGATCGCAGCCTTGCTATCCCGAAAATCTGGTGCCCCAGTCAAAGTGACTATGACCAGAGCAGAGGTACTTGAGTCTACCGGACCAACATCCGGATCTTATATGAATGTGAAAATTGGAACTGACGATGATGGAAAAATTCTTGCAGCATATGCTGACTTGAAATTTGAAGCAGGAGCATTCCCGGGATCACCCGTTGGGGCAGCTGCCAACTGCATTTTTACCCCATACGATATTGAAAATGTTCTAATCGACGCATTTGACATCGTGGATAACAAACCAAAAACTACGGCTTATAGAGCACCAGGGGCGCCGATTGGAGCCTTTGCAGCCGAAACGTTGTTAGACGAACTGTCTGAAGAACTTGGAATAGACCCAATTGAACTGAGGATAATCAACGGAGCAAAAGAAGGGACACTCAGGCCATCAGGTATCACAAACCCAAAGATTGGGTGTCTGGAAACAGCCCAAGCCGCTAAAAATCATTCGCATTATTCCACTCCTCTTGGGGAAGGGGAAAATGGTAACTTGAGAGGACGCGGTATTGCGTCAGGATTTTGGATCAACGGCAGCGGCGCTGCATGTGCTATCGCAAACGTAAATTTTGACGGAACGGTCAATCTCACAATTGGATCAATGGATATTGGAGGCCTGCGACCTGTCGCTGCTCAACATGTTGCGGAAGTACTAGGAATCCCAGTGGAAGATATAAACCCACAGGTTGGGGATACGGAAACAATAGGATATACGTCAATGACTGGAGGAAGCGGGGGAGCTTTCAAAACAGGTTGGGCTAGCTACGAAGCCGCCCAAGACGTGAAGAGACAACTTCTACAAAGAGCAGCTGAAGTCTGGGAGGCATCTTTGGATGACATTGAACTCGTTGATGGAGCATTTAGACATTCCTCGGATCCTGTACTTCAGATGT
>Ga0310342_100001353_pt1 | contig 15154 bp, 21 predicted proteins | sample S15DNA20500_MG_FD_206155 | JGI IMG/M metagenome (GOLD analysis project Ga0310342, IMG submission 206155) | Marine microbial communities from station ALOHA, North Pacific Subtropical Gyre - S1503-DNA-20-500_MG | ecosystem: Environmental > Aquatic > Marine > Oceanic | place: Pacific Ocean: North... | reverse complement strand
TTCAGCGGCCAATATTCTCAAGACCGATGACACCCTTGAAGCCGCCCTCGGTATTGTCACGCTAGCCACTGATGGCGCTCCGTCCACAGCCCTCGCCAACGGCGCTCTGGCGGTAGACACCACAAATGACACTTTCTATTTCCGGTCTAGTGGTGCGTGGCAGGAAGTGTCTGGCGGTGGAGCAAGCCTTACTGTTTCTGATACTCCCCCCGCTGATCCTGAGGCGGGAAACCTCTGGTTTGAGTCAGACACCGGGAATACTTTGGTCTATTACACAGATGCAAACACTTCGCAGTGGGTAGAACTCGGCCAGTCGGTTGATTCCTCGCATGAGTTTTTCATCAACATGGATGGCGGCGGACCGGGCAGTGTGTACGGCGGGATGCCCACGATTGACGGTGGCGGTATCTAATGGCTATCGACTTCCCCGCCTCTCCGTCCACCGACGATACCCACACCGTTGGAACGACCACTTTCACATACAACGGCACCTACTGGGCGCGTTCCGCTAACACCAACAAGTTTTCGGCTTCGGACACCGTTCCGTCAAGCCCCACGCTGGGGGATCTCTGGTATGAGTCTGATTCCGGCAAGGCGTTCATCTACTACGACAACATTTGGGTTGAACTAGGCCATGCCAGCGACGGACAGACTTTCTTAACTTCTGACACGATGCCCACTAGCGCCACGGCTGGAGACATCTGGTACGAAACAGATAGTGGCAAGACGTTCATTTACTACACGGATGCGAATACTTCTCAATGGGTTGAAATCGGCTTTGCCACTTCTGGACAGGACTTCCATGTAGGTGACACCCTCCCGGCTTCTCCAGTGCAGGGGGATATTTGGTTTGAGTCCGACTCCGGGGCGTCGTTCATCTATTACACCGACGCTGATTCTTCTCAATGGGTTGAAGTGGGGCACGCCAGTGACGGTCAGACGTTTGCTACGGGTGACACTGCTCCGGCCAGCCCCAGCGAGGGAGACATTTGGTATGAAACCGATAGCGGCGGAACCTTCATTTACTACAACGACGGGAGTGGTTCTCAGTGGGTTGAGATAGGCCACGCCAGCGAGGGCCAAACGTATGCGGTATCAGACACTCCACCCGGTACACCATCGGCCGGAGATATTTGGTTTGAGTCAGATACAGGTGCAACTTTTATTTACTTTACAGATGCCAATACTTCCCAGTGGATAGAGATTGGGCATACGTCGGATGTCGATTTCAGCGTTTACAACATTGACGGTGGTCTTTCAAATAGCACCTATGGTGGCTTAACGGCCATAGATTGTGGGTTTTCCGCATAATGGCTACTATGGATTTTCCCGCTTCTCCATCATCTGGTGACATTCACACGCACAGCGGTAAGCGTTGGCAGTGGGATGGCGCTGTGTGGCGGGCGTATTCGCTGGCGTTCACCGGCACCCCGGTTGCTCCTACAGCAGCGGCTGGTACGGACACTACCCAAATTGCTACCACCGCTTACGTCCAAACGGAACTGGAAGTAATCCCCGGTATTGGGAACACGCTCACATTTGAAGGCTCTAGTGCTGACGATTTTGAAACGACTTTAACCGTTGTAGATCCTACTGCTGATCGAACTGTTACGTTACAGAACGCCGATGGAACAGTTGCCCTCACTTCCGACTTGGCCACCTACGCTCTTCTAGCCGATCCAACATTCACTGGCACCCCTGACGCTCCTACGGCTGCCGCTGATACCAATACGACTCAGATTGCCACCACGGCCTATGTCCAGACTGAACTTGGGGCTATTAGCAGTGACTCTCTTTCAGATGCCGATAGTGACACAAAGATTCAGGTTGAGGAAGGTTCAGACGACGACACCATCCGTTTCGATGTGGCGGGTACACAAGTAGCGACAATGGCCGCTGATGTCACGACGTTAGAGGGAAACAATAATAGAACCGTGCAGGTTAAGAACACGGGCGGTGCTTATGCCTATCTCACATTTCAGGATACAAACACTACCGCTCCATCTGCTGGTGGGGGAGTAACCGGCGCTAACCGGGTTGGATGCCAGACGAATGATCTGCTTTTTTATGCTGACGGTGAGGAAAAGGGTCGATTTATTGCTGGTGGTGGACTGACGTTCAACGGCGACACGGCCGCGGCGAATGCCTTGGATGACTATGAGGAAGGAACATTCACGGTAGCCTTCACTGCTGGTTCGGGAACAATCACCGCTCATACTTCAGGAGATACATGCTCTTACGTTAAGATCGGTCAAATAGTCCACATCCAAGGCTACATTTATTTGTCAGCCGTGTCCTCCCCATCAGGCACGCTTTACATGACTGGTCTGCCGTTCACAACGGCCAACACCGCAGAGGCTTCTGGTTATGCGACTAACGGATCGATGCTGCGGGAAACTGCTTCAAACATCCCCGGAAACCTCTACGGGCGAATGAGTCCGAACGATAACAAAATGTTCTTCCAAGCGGGGGGTGGTCAGACGACTCTTGACCAAACTCTTGCAGGGTATGTTGATGCTGGTACTTCATTCTGGATTGGTGCCACCTATCGGGCTAGCGCATGATGCCGCCACAGCGTTCTGGATCGGTGGCACCTATCGGACTGACACTTAGGAGTAGATAATGGCATTGAATAAGACAATCGTTGTGGACAAGATCGAAGTCCTAGAAATGGGACAAGTTCAGGTTCGCACAGCAACCGTCGTGGACGAGGACGGCACTGAACTGTCGCGGACATTTCATCGGCATGTTCTAATGCCGGGAGATGACACTTCAGGGGAGGCCCAGAGAGTACAGGACATCACTACAGCGACATGGACCGCTGAAGTCGTATCTGATTGGGAAGCGTTTGTCGCTTCACGGGAGGCTTAATAATGGCAATCAACTTTCCGAACAGCCCATCCAGCGGTGATACCCATACCGTAAGCGGCAAAATCTGGCAGTGGGACGGCGAGAAGTGGAAGGCGTATGGCGCTTCTATTGCTCCCGGTGTCCTCAAGATCGACTCGGCAAATAACAGGGTTGGGATCAATCAGACCACACCGACAGTTGCTCTTGACGTAACTGGTGCTATGCGAGTTACCGGTGATCTAACGATCGAAGGTACGACCACAACTATTGAGTCAACAACGATTGCCGCTCAGACCTCGTTGACCTTTGAGGGTGCTACCGCTGACGATTTTGAAACTACGTTGACTCTCGTAGATCCGACGGCAGACAGGACTATCACCCTTCCGAACAACACGGGCACGGTGGCTCTGACTTCCGATCTGTCAACCTACGCCACGCTGGCCTCACCGACCTTGACGGGCACTCCGGCGGCTCCCACGGCTGCTGCGGATACGAACACCACACAGATCGCCACGACTGCCTATGTCCAAACTGAACTTGGTGCTGTTAGCAGCGATTCGATTGCCGACGCTGACAGCGATACAAAGATCCAAGTCGAAGAAGGCTCCGACGAGGACATCATCCGCTTCGACACAGCAGGTACTGAGCGTATGACCATCAACGCTGATGGGACATTTTCGTTCGCACAGGGGTTGGAAGATTCCAATGTAGTGCTTGCTTCGCAAGTATTCCGATAAACAGGAGAAGAATAAATGGCTTCATATTCTAAGGTCGCCCTTAGTGGCGCATCGAACGGTCTCAACAACAAGGTCGCTGCTACGTCTAGCGCGGGAGACACGGTTCACACCGCTCACGGCTCCGCCCTTGACGAGATTTGGCTCTACGCTTGCAATACTTCTACTTCTGATGTGAAGTTGTCGATTGAGTGGGGTGCCACCTCCGATGACGAAAGGCTCACCGAAGTAACAATTGGGGCTGAAGCCGGATGGGTATTGGTTATCCCCGGTCTGCTTCTTTCCAACAGCCTTGTTGTCAAAGCGTTCGCTGGTACCACGAATGTTATTAACGTCAACGGATACGTCAATAGAATCGCATAAGCATGCCGGAACTCCATCGCTTCCTACCGAGCACTAAAGTATCGGACTGGGTTACGCCGGGTATAGCCGCGTCTATTGGGAAGATGAATATGGGCGGTGGTTATCTCGCTGGTGGTCAGGGATACACGGCCCAAATAATGAAGATGCCATTTGATACCGAAACCACTGCCGTTATCAGCGCTACGATGGGTGTCGGCTATAGCGGTACTGCTGCCCATTCCAACAGCGGCTCCGCCGGGTACATCGCTGGTGGGTACAACGATCCCTTGACCCCAAAATCTTCAGATAACATCGACAAACTTCTGTATGCCGATGACACCGCTAGTCTTCTGAGCGCCGAGTTAGATCAGCGCAGAACGGCTGCGGTTGGAATGTCGAACAGTGGAACGGCTGGGTATATTTGTGGTGGTGATGTCGATGGAACTGCCACATATTCGGATCTTGTTGACAAATTCGTATATGCCAGTGATACAAGTAGTGAGTTGGGCACTGCATTAGGGTTCACACAGAATACTGGGGCAGGATTCTCTCATAAGGGTGCCTTTGGATTCGTCATAGGAGGTTATAGCGGTAGTGGCGCTGCGGGTTATCTGGATGAAATTGACAAGTGGGTTTTTTCTTCCGATACCCGATCAGCGATGACGGACTTGCCCGGTCGTATTGCTTGGAACGAAGCGTTTTCCGATGATGGTGTTTCTGGTTACATGGGTGGTGGCTGGGAGGTTGTTTCTCAAAACATAACGACCATATATAAGTGGGCCTATGCTAACGATTCGCGTTCTACTTCTTCGGCATCCATATCGGTGGCTACAAGCCAGCATATGGGTTTCGCCAACAGCGGTACTGCGGGATATTTCATGGGCGGTTATACCGGAGGCGCAGTATGGGTAGACAGGTATGCCTTCACGAGTGACACCCGCAGCACTATGAGTGATATGCCTTCGTCGCAATATTCTGCGGCAGGTTTTGGTGATGAGGTTAGTTTACGATGACTAGAGTAGAGCGTTTCCAGCCGGGTACTAAGGTTTCAGATTGGGCTTCTGGCGTTGTTACTGCCCCTCCAACGTATGTCTTTCCTCAGGGTGGGTTCTCTGGTGGGGGGAATGTTGCAAGTGGTACTGGGAATTCAATAGAGAAGATGACGTTTGATACTGAGACCTCTGCTGTCATTGCAGCAACGCTTTCTTTTACGGCAACATGGCTTGCAGCGTTGCCGAATTCTGGAACGGCTGGATATACGAGAAACGGTAGCAACTTAAACAAGATACTGTATGCAACTGAGACAAACGGTAGTATTAGTAACGCTTCATCTACAAACAATTACTTGGCAGGTGCAGGGAATGTGGGTGTGGCTGGATATTGGTATGGAGGCATGAATGGAGGCGATAACGCTGAGATATCAAAAACAGTATTTGCCACAGATGCGTCTTCTACGCTCTCTGCAACATTGGCGGCATCACGACGAGGCACATCTGCTTTGACTAATGATGGAACTGCTGGGTATTCTGCTGGCGGGAGTTGTTCATCTTGGAATTGTACGGTTATAGATAAGTTGACTTATTCCAATGATACTCGGAGCACGATTAGTGCCACGTTGGATCAAGGGATGAATGACATTGCTGGTGTGTCCAATAAGGGATCTGCTGGATACCATACCGCAGGAACAAGCAATACATCTGCAATAGAGAAGTTAACCTTTTCTAATGAGACCTCTACTGCTATATCCGCCACATTGTCAACTTCAGTTACCTTTAGAGGGGAATTTGAGTGGCAGGCAAATGCGGGGTACATCACGGGTGGGCATTCCGGCACTGCAACTACGATAGATAAATTGACATTTTCTGGCGAAACGACTAGTACCGTTTCTTCTGGGCTTACTGTTGGTAGATCTATGCACGCTGGTCATGGCAATTCTGGAGGGTCTTACTGATATGGATTTGAATGACGCAATAGAACAGATACAACAGCCACGGTCCAGATATCAACTGGAACGGTTTGTGCTGGGTCAGCACGACACGGTGGAGATGCAGTTCTACCAGTGTGTGATTGAACTCAACGACATGTTACATAAATACAAGTTGGCTGAGATCAGTCAGGTCAGGATGGAGCGGGAGATTGCTCGTCTTGAAGAATCAGATGACGAAGACGCCGATCTTGATTTGGCTGAGAAGAAAATTGAATACCAGTTCTTCCTCGGTGTCAAGAATGGAGGGGAGCGAGAGATTGTATGTCTGTTGGATATTTACAACCAGATCCAGCATTTCTCCAGAGATGAGATAGATCACGCTCAACCTGAGTATTGGGAGAAGAGGCTGACTCGTCAGACCCAACTTCAGATTATGGCCGGGAACGTACAATGGGCACAGTTGGATTCCATGCGCCAGATCGACAGGTTGGAGCCGATGATTGAAGAACAGCAGAAACTTATGACCAAGATGGCCGAGAAGGAACTGATTGAGGGTGGTGAAATATGAGATATTTGAAATGGAAACTCTCAGAAGGAACTTCCGGCATTGGTCCAGAAGCGGATCTTGATCAGATACACAGAATTACAGCCGGATCCTATGTGGATTCCGATGGGTATCGCGTCGGATATATGCCAGACATTGACATTTCTGGGGTGGATGCTGACTGGGATGTGACCGAAGTGACCGAAGCAGAAGCACTTGCCTTCTGCCAACAGTTCTACGCCGAGGCGGAAGTCACAGCCGATGGACATATCAGTAACGCGCCACCACCGGATCTTGAAGACTAGGAGTAAATCATGGCTATCGACTTTCCAAACAGTCCAACAACAGGTGATCTGCATACCGTAAACGGAAAGCAGTGGCAGTGGGATAGCGAGAAGTGGATCGCTTATGGCGTCTCTCTTGCCCCTGATGTTCTAAAAGTTGATTCCGGTAATAACCGTGTTGGAATCAATCAGACCTCACCTGCCTATTCCCTTGATGTGACCGGTACGGCGAGGATTACCGGCGACCTCACGGTTCAGGGAACGACAACAACCATTGAGTCAGCAGCAGTCAACACCTCCCTAGTATTTGAGGGCGCCACTGTGGACGATTACGAAACCACGTTGACTCTCGTAGATCCGACGGCAGACAGGACCATCACCCTTCCGAACAACACGGGAACGGTTGCTTTGACAACTGACAATGTCGCTTCGGCAACGTTGGCTGCTACGGCGACAGCCCTAGCGAACGCTCGTACTATTGGTGGTACATCTTTTGATGGTACCGCTAATATTACCCCTGCGAATGCCACGCTGGCCGCTACGGCGACAGCACTTGCCACAGGGCGCACCATCAACGGTGTGTCTTTTGACGGCACAGCAAACATTACTGTCGTTGATTCGACAATGCTGCCTCTGGCTGGCGGAACCTTGTCGGGCACAGTTGACGCTGCCGATCAGATCGTCCAGCGTCCGGTGATGAAAGACTACGCCGAAACCAAGGTGGCTATGGCGGCACATGCCGTGGACCTTTCCTTGGGGAATGTGCAGACCTATACGCTGTCTGGCAACCAGACGCTGACCTTCACCAATCCCCCGGCGTCGGGTAGTGCTGGGTCGTTCACTTTGATTGTTACCAATGGGGCGAGCGCTACGTTGACTTGGCCCACCTCTGTTGATTGGGCTGGTGGTACGGCTCCCACGCTCACTGCGTCAGGAATTGACATTTTGACGTTCACTACAATTGACGGTGGGACTATCTGGTACGGCTTTTTGGCCGGGGCGGATATGAAGTAATGCCTCTCGGTGCTTTTAAGACGGCCCTAATGGGGGCAGCCGGGGTCGGTGGCATTAGCCCAATGCAGGCGTTCGGCGGGATCATCACGCAGTACACGGATTCTGGTTCGACGTACCGTGTCCATACGTTCCGTGGTTCAGGCAAGTTTGTTGTGGCTTCTGGCGAGACTAATGTGAATTGGCTGGTAATCGCAGGCGGCGGCGGCGGTGGGTCCGGGGGCAGCGGTGCCGGGGGCGGTGGTGGCGCTGGCGGTATGCGAACAGGCGTTGACTACGCCGTGTCTGAGGGTACCTATGCGGTGACAGTCGGTACGGGTGGTGTTGGTGGTGTTGACAACACAGACGACGGTGCTAGCGGAACCAACTCTGTTGCGTTGGGCTTCACCTCTACGGGTGGCGGCGGTGCAGGCAGTCAGAATACTGAGGTCATGCACGGAAAGGATGGTGGTTCAGGCGGCGGTGGTGGTCAGCGTGACGATACAACTGATAACAGTGGATCAGGGAACACACCCTCCACCGACCCGTCACAGGGTAGCGATGGTGGTGAGGGACATGAAGGGTCTTGGGCAGGCGGCGGCGGCGGTGGGCATTCAGCCGCTGGTGCGAACGCTTCTAGCGGAGTTGGTGGTGCTGGTGGAGCAGGGTCAACGGGCTACGGAATCACAGCAACGACTCCAACCTATGCAGGTGGTGGGGGCGGTGACGGTGCAAGCACTCGGGGGGCGGGTGGTGCAGGCGGTGGAAGCACGGCTCGGGTTGGCGGTGGAAATCCAAACTCGGGCGGTGGCGGTGGCGGTAACTATGGTGTGGGCGGCGCTGGCGGTGCGGGCATTGTCATCATCCGATACGAGGTGGCCGCATAATGGCTAATCCCTCTTACATCGACGCAGACGGTGTTCTCACTGAGCCTGAGGCGTGGGTCGGGATACTCACGCAGAACATTACGTCCAACTCGGCCCTCATCACGTTCCAGTCAACCAACGACGGTCAGGTAGGCGACTGGTCGCAATACATGGATCTGGTGCTTATCTCCTATGCACGTTCAGAGGTTGCGTCCGCTTTCGGCGGCTGCTACCTGCACATCAACAACGACACCACAGGGCACTATCACCGTCAGTATTTGTGGGGGAATGGGTCTAATGTGTATGCGGGTTCGGCAACCACCCAGACGTATGTCCCGTTTGGTGACATACCAGCGAACTCCGCTGGGGCCAACATCTTTGGTTGTGGCATTGCTCATCTGTATGACATCAACAGTGGTAAATACAAGTCGGTAACCACGCACTCAGCGGGGGACCGTAACGGCAGCGGTTGGGTACAGATGGATGCGGCGATATTGCCGTCGCAGGCACCGATAACAGAGTTGGACATCTCTGCAAGCGCCGACATTGTGATCGGGTCGCAATTTTCACTGTTCGGAATCCTCCCAAGGATGGTTGCCTGATGGCTGTTATCGAAGCAATCCAGACAACGTATTTGGAGGCTGATGTGTCGCGCATCGTCTGGACTTCGATCCCCAGCACTTACAAGCATTTGGAGATTCGGGCCTCTATACAGACCAACACCAGTTCACTTAATACGGGTACGTCGATCTTTTGGCTGAACAACGATCTTACGAACGGCAACTACTACACACGACACCAACTCAAGGCGCAGAACGGCTCTGCTACCACTAATGCCAGCGACACGCATCAGCAAACAGGATTTTTGAATAGCAAGGTGTTGCAGGGGTCGTATGCGACACTGCATGTCGTCCTCTACGACTACGCAAACACGAACAAAATGACAACATTTACTATGGTGCAGGGAGCCCCAATGGCTTTCACACCCAGTTTGACGTTCACCAGCAGCATTTGGTGGAGGGATAGCGGGGGGTATACGAGCACCGACGCTATTGACCAGATAGACATAGGTGTTCCGGGCGCTCAGTTGACCAGAGGTTCGTCAGCCACCCTCTACGGATTGAATAGTTCATAATGGCTGTCTGGAACGTAATCGACCACGAAGAACTCACAGGCACTACGGCGTACTGGGAGAAAACGTCCATCTCTCAGTCTTACGAGCACCTCTATCTGGTCGCATCAGTTCGATGCGACGAAGCGGCCTATTTGGATACCTCCTATATACAGTTGAATGGTGAAACGTCCCACAAGTATTCGTCAATCGCTTTGACTGACGACGGATCTCCTAACCTCCAATCCAACGCACAGATAACCGGTTCTAATACATGGCAGCAGGCTTGGGTTGATCTGCGGTTTACTGCGAATACAGCCACAGCGAACACCTTTGGGGTAGTCACCATGTTGATACCGAACTATACAAATACTTCCAACAAAAAGCAGGTGTTGATGACCTCGGTCGCTGAAAACAAAAATACGGGTAACGGAGCGTGGGGACTCCGAATGCTGGCGGGATTGTTCCATTCGACCTCTGCCATCACTTCAGTAAAGTTACGCCCGTATGGCGGACTTAATGACTGGATGCAGTATTCGACATTCACCCTCTACGGCGTCAGCGCGTAAGGAGCATAGATATGCCAAGACAGAAGGTTGTAAACGGGGTCTATTCAGATTTGACGGAAGCCGAGGAGGCCGCGCTAGATGCTCAGGCCGAGGCCGCTGATCTGGACATGCGCCGTGTCAGGAGTGAGCGTGACGGTCTGCTGCGTGCTTCCGACTGGACACAGATCGGTGACGCCACGCTAGGTGACCATACCGCTGAGGAATGGCGCACATACCGTCAGGCCCTGAAGGACATCCCGCAGAATCATACGAGGGTGTCCACTGTGGTTTGGCCGGAAGATCCGCCAACAGCGAAGGTCACACGCAAGGTAACCGCTGGTGAGGCTGCCCGTCAATCATCCATTGATGGCGGGGGTACCGCCGAAGAAGCACAGACCGCTTACGACACGGCTTATGCCGCTACGGATTAGGAGTAAATCATGGCCGTACAGATTCAACTAAGGCGAGACACCGCCGCCAACTGGACGACCAACGATCCCACGTTGGCCGCAGGCGAGTTCGCTATCGAAACCGATACCGACAAGTACAAGATCGGTGACGGTTCAACAGCGTGGACCTCGCTTGCCTACTCGTCGCTGCCCAGCACTTCGATCAGCAACGCCCTTGTCGATGCTGTGGGTGACATCATCCATGCTTCTGCTGACAACACCGTGGCCAAACTCGCTGTGGGGACGAACGATCATGTCCTGACAGCAGACAGTACGGTCAGCGGAGTTGGCATCAAATGGGCCGCTCCCGCTGCCGCAGCGGCTGGATCTTTAACGGGGGCCACTATGGCTTCCGGTGTCACAGCGTCATCTCTCACCTCGGTTGGGACTTTGACCGGGTTGACAGTCAGTGGTGCTATCAACGCTGCCGATCAGATCGTCCAGAAGCCGGTTCTCAAAGACATTGGGGAAACTACTGTTGCCAACGCAACGTCAGGATCAACAGACACGATTGATTTAGAAGACGGCAATGTCCATAACGTAACGTTGACGGCTAACTGCACGTTTACCTTCTCCAACCCGCCCGCTTCTGGAACGTCTGGAACATTCACTCTGTTTCTCAATCAGGACGGCACAGGATCACGCACGGCGACTTGGCCTTCTGAGGTGAAGTGGGCTGGTGGAACTGCGCCAACTCTTACAACCACTGCTAGTCGTACAGACATCCTTGTCTTTACAACTATCGATGCCGGAACGATCTGGTACGGAGCAGTGTCAGGACAGGACTTCTCGTAATGACAGTAGGTGCCGCCAAGTTCGGGCTATTGGCCGCTGCTGGCGGTGGCGCGGGCTTTGTCGCGACAGGTGGAATCATCACCCAGTATGAGACTGGTGGCACGACGTACCGTGTCCATACTTTTAGGGGTACGGGCAAGTTGGTGGTGGCTTCCGGTGAGGTTGATGCCACTTATTTGATCGTTGGTGGTGGGGCAGGTGGCGGTGCTGGTAACCCCGGTGCTGGTGGTGGTGCTGGTGGGATGCAAAGTGGAACTACCACGCTTGCTGGTGGAACCACTTATCCGATAGTTGTCGGTAGGGGTGGAAGTTCTGCTTGGTACACCTACGGCCCATACGGGAACGGGGATGATGCTAGGAAGGGCGAGGACGGTGTTGATTCGTCGGCCTTCTCTGTTACCGCTGACGGTGGTGGTGGTGGGGCTGGCATGGCAGGAGACAAAACAGGAAGAGATGGCGGTTCAGGTGGTGGCGGTACCGCCGCCAACAACACTGGCGCTGCGACCGGTTCTGGTGGTTCTGCTTCAGGGGGCGGTACGGGAAATGCTGGTGGCGACGCTGTTCTGAGCGCACACTCTGGCTGGGAGTACGCTTCTGCCGGTGGTGGTGGCGCTGGTGGCGCTGGACCCGATGCCCACGGGCCAACTGGTGGCGACTCTAACACTGGCGCTGATGGTGGCGTTGGTGCGAGCGGCATAAGTATTACTTCCGCAACTCGCATCTACGCTGGTGGTGGCGCCGGTAGTGACTACCCTTATTCGGTCCAGACTGTTGGAGGTTCAAGTATCGGGGGTAATGGTACTAAGACTACTAATGGACCCGGTTTTGGGGCTGTTGTAAATACTGGTTCTGGTGCTGGTGGGGGTCATTATTCGGCTCAGGCTGATGGGGAAGCCTGTCCGGGGTCGTCGGGAATTGTCATCATCCGATACGAGGTGGAAGTGTAATGGCTCTTCCTGCTTACATTGACGAGGAAACGGGTGCGATCACCGACGGTGAGGCGTGGGTCGCTGTCGGTACGACGACCATCGCTGGTTCCCCAGCGACACCAGTGACTTTCACATCGCCCGACGATGGGAGTTCCACGGACTGGTCGCAATTTATGGATCTCTTTCTCCTCGCCTATATCCGTTCTCAGGACAGTGGCGACCCATACACCTATCTCTCATTGAACGGCTCCACCTCCTTTCCCTCTGAAAACCAGTATCTACAGGGGGACGGCGGGTCTACGTCCGCTGGCGGCTACGCCCCTTCGGGCAAGGCGTGGATCTGGAGGCACCCCTACTCCACTGAAACAGCAAATGTTTTCGGTGTTGGGATCTGTCACTTCCCTGACATCAACAGCAGCAAATACAAGACCATGATCTCGCAGTCCGCTAGTGATCTGGACGGTTCTGGCTACTGCGCGATGTATTCCAATGTCATCAGAACACAGGCACCCATTAGTTCCATCTCGGTTCACGATGGCGCAGGGACCGGATGGACGATTGGTTCCCGCTTCGACCTGTTCGGCATCCTTCCCCGGATGGTGTCGTAATGGCTGTGATCGAAGCAATCCAGACAATGTATTTGGAAGTGGAGAACGTACAAATTATGACGTTCTCCTCTATTCCCTCTACCTACGAACACTTGCAACTGAGGGTGTCAACCCGCGACACCCATGCGACAGGTACCGACCAGTTGTTTGTTCGACTCAACAATGACACGACCAGTTACTACTCAAGCCACCACATGCAGGCATATTCGGGGGCTGGTAAGACTGGATCTGCGACAACGCGCACATCTTACGGGTATTGGGGAGATGCCATCGGAGGAAACAACCTTGCGGGCGAATACAGCACCGTGGTGATTGACATTCAAGACTATGCGAACACCAATAAGTCCACGGTTCTCACGTTTCTCAGTGGGAGTTGTCCCGATGCTGATGCGTCCAAGAGTATAAAGTTTGGATCATCTCTGTGGGAAAGCACTACGACGGTCAACGAGATTGACGTTTACTGTATTAGTTCAGCACCGCTTCAGCGGGGAACCTCAGGAACTCTCTACGGGATTAGGAGTTCGTAATGGCTGTCTGGAACATAATCGACCACACTACGATTTCGGGTAGTTCCACTACCACATGGAACCCGACATCTATCGACCAGTCCTACGACCATCTCTACCTCACTATTTCCGCACGATCAGACCGTTCTAGTGCGTCTATCGAATCGCTGTGGATGCGGTTCAACGGTGACAGTGGGAGTAACTATTCTTCGACAGGGTTGGAGTCTGGCAGCGGTTCTGCTCCGGGGTCCAACAGAAATGGGAGCGCGACAAAGATCGAACGCATGCCTATCCCGTGCGATGGGCGTGTAACTGGTACCTCTATTTTCGGATCGCTCACGATTTGGATTCCGAACTATACGAACACCGTCGGTTACAAGCAGGTTCTCACAGCGGGGGCTATAGAAACCTACGACTGGGGTGACTGGAAGTGGATCTTGACTCCTGCCGCTGCTCTGTGGGATAACACTTCCGCAATAAACGAGATTGAAATGTTCCCTCAGAACGGTGACAACCTCAAAGCACACTCCTCGTTTACTTTGTACGGAATCAATGGTGTCTAGGAGGCACAATCATGCCACAATATAAGTGCGTCAATGGAGAATACATTGAACTGACCGAGTCTGAACTCGCTGACCGGGCAGCCGACGCTGAGGCTGCTGATTTGGATATGGGCCGTGTCAGGAGCCAGCGCAACAGCATGTTGTCGGCTTCGGACTGGACACAGATCGGTGACGCACGACTCGGAGTCCATACCGCCGAGCAATGGCAAGAGTACCGAACCCTTCTCGCGGACATCCCGCAGACGTACAGCCGTGTGTCTGAGGTTGTGTGGCCGGAAGACCCGCCCACTGCGAAAGTCACACGCAAGGTGACAGCAGGTGAGGCAGCCCGCCAGTCGTCTTTGGATGGCGGTGGTACTGCCGAAGAAGCCCAAACCGCATACGACACGGCATACGCCGCAACCGACTAGGAGTTATTATGGCTGTACAGATTCAATTTCGTAGAGGTCTCGCAGCAGCGTGGACGAGTGCTGATCCGACGCTGGCCGCAGGCGAGTTGGCCATTGAGACCGACACTGATTTCTATAAGATCGGTGACGGATCGACGGCATGGACTTCACTGGACTACTCCTCGCTTCCTGCTGGTTCGGCTCCGATAAACAACCCAACTTTCACGGGTACGGTGACGATCCCTGATCTGATTGTTAACGGCACAACCTCAACGATCAACTCCACGACACTTACCGTTGATGACAAGAACATCGAACTTGGTTCTGTCGCCTCCCCGTCTGACACCACGGCTGACGGGGGTGGAATCACCCTTAAGGGTGCGAGTGATAAGACGATCCTGTGGACGAACGCGACTGATACTTGGGACTTCAATCAGGGGATCACTGTCACGGGAACTGCGACTGCTACAGCCTTCGCTGGTCCTCTGACCGGTAACGCCTCTACGGCAACGGCTCTCGCTAATGCTCGCACCATTGGTGGGGTCTCGTTCGACGGGACAGCCGACATCGCAGTCACATTGGCTGCCACTGCGACAGCACTTGCCACGGCTCGTACTATTGGTGGTACATCTTTCGATGGAACTGCCGATATAGCAGTTGGATTGGCTGGTACGGCTACTGCTTTAGCAACGGCTCGCACTATCGCAGGGGTATCATTT
>Ga0310342_100001351_pt1 | contig 15169 bp, 12 predicted proteins | sample S15DNA20500_MG_FD_206155 | JGI IMG/M metagenome (GOLD analysis project Ga0310342, IMG submission 206155) | Marine microbial communities from station ALOHA, North Pacific Subtropical Gyre - S1503-DNA-20-500_MG | ecosystem: Environmental > Aquatic > Marine > Oceanic | place: Pacific Ocean: North... | reverse complement strand
GCGATGCACAGCTTGTTTAATCGGGTTTTCTGACAAGCTTCGGAAACCAGATCACTGAGGATTTGTTCCAACTCGGCTTGCACCTTGTAGGCGAGGTCGACGAGCCATGGACGGAAATATGGTTTTCCTTGACCGTCATCGTAACGTTTCTCAAGTGCAGCCATCTCGAGAAAGATGTCGTAAGCGGACATCTTGATTTCGAATGAACTCTTTTCGCTCGCCATCCAATTTTGCCAGTTGTCCTGGGGGCCACCATAGGCGGCAAGCCCCATTAGCTTTCCAGATTCGGGAAAACTCAAACCGGATTTGAGATTGGTAACAAAGCCCGCGCGTCGCGAAACGGTCTCGTAAACAAATCCAATCGTTGAGAGAGCTGCAAGATGAGATTTTACCCGTTCGGAATGGATTTCCTTCAGTTCCGATCCACGACCTTCGTAGAGTGTGTAGGACTCAGTTCGTCTTCCTTCTCGGTTTTCCGTGATACTGCCGCTGGCATCGACGACCAGGACCAGGGCTTCATCAAATCCAGAAGGCCAGAAGGCAGAGTAAGCATGAGCCAGGTGGTGACTGGGTATCGTCCGGAGACGATCAGCCAGTTCAGCTGAGAATTTTCCGCGCATGATCTGTGGTGCCAGATCTTCGCCAGGCATGTTGGCTGTGATGGTTGCCATGGCGCTGAGGGGAATGCCGAAATGGTCGAGGCAATAGGCGATGCTCTCGCCGGGAACCTGGACCAATTCCATGTCATGAGGAGCTTGCAGCATGAAACCGACGCTGTGTTTGATACGGTCGAGTCTCTCTTGCTCGATGGCGATGATGATCTTGCCGTTTTCGACCACGGCTACAGACCGGTCATGGCCCATATTGATCCCCATATGGAATTGCCCCAATTGATCTCCTCTATTCTCGCGAGTCAGGCTGAATCAAGAAATGGTCCCACTGCTGCCCATAGACATCCATCTGATGGATCCGACTTCTGGACCGGATCGGACATCAGAAATCACCGTGGGTAGATTTACAAGCTTCACACAATTCTCGATGAGACCATGGTGAATAGAAAACGCTATTTATGCAAGGGTGCTGATGCTAACGCTGGGCGCGAGGATCGGGTCGCCAGCGACCGTTGTGGAAGTCCCAGATCAACGAGCGAGTCTGACCGATTGGTTCTGAGCTACCGTCCTTTTGTTGGTAGATGGGGAAGGTGCGCACCAGCATTTCGCTCTGTCGTTCGATGGTGTCGTGGCCGATGTAACCGACCGATAGATGCTCCGGAATCTCGGACAGATCAGACCACTGACCACTGGTTGGATCTCCCGCTTGTGAGAAGTTGTACATCAGTACCTGCAGAGAACCGCTGCTGTCGACGGAGCGAATCGCGATGATGACGGCACTGTATCGATCTCCGTCCGGGTCGAGAAACAAAACCGTTTCGATAACGCCGTTGCGTTCCCTGGTAGATGAAGTAAGAGGTTCGGTTTGCCCCGTTTTTCTGACGGAGACAGCGACTGTATCGATGGAGCCAGCTTCGTCATGTTCTTGCCCGACGAGATACTCCACTTCGTCGATTTTCCAGCGACCGCGGAAGTGGCCTCCGCCTTCCACCAGTGTGATGACCTCTGCGATGGGACTCGCCAGACTACGCGACATCCGCAAGGTGGCCACCGGGATCACCACCAAAAGGGTGAGGAACAGGATGATGATCGTCGAGGCGGGTACGATCAGGCGGTCATCGGAGTTCTCGGTCATCGATTCCTTTCCGGATGAGGTGTTTCTCGGTGCTGGAGCCGACCTTCCGGCGCGGATAGCATCCTCGCATGAAGTGCCGTCCGCTACTGCTTCTATTGTTGGTCTTCGGCCTGATCTCCATTGTCCAGGAGTGGACGGAAGGATCTGTCCGGATTTCCGGATCAGATCAGTCCACTTCTACCGTCGATTTCGATCTCGAGGTAAGACCGATCCTGGCGAGGTACTGTCTACCCTGTCATGGAAATGATGGTGAGGCGCGGAAGAAGGACCTTCGTCTCGATGATGAGGGGAGCGCCAAGGCTCTTCTCGATCGCCGGCATCCGGCCATCACTGCCGGAGATCCCGACAACAGCCTCGCCTTGTTACGGATCCTCGATGATGATGATCCGATGCCGCCCGATGGAAGGGAGCGGCCTTCAGCACAGGAGGTCGAAACGCTGAGGAGCTGGATCGAGCAGGGAGCGCATTACACCCGCCACTGGTCGTGGAATCCCCTCGTCGCTCCAGAACTTCCTGAGGTGAAGCTTGTCGGCTGGGCACGAGACCCCATCGATCAATACTTGCTGGCAGACATCGAATCGTTAGGCCTGGTTCCCGCTCCCGATACCGACCGCCGTACCTGGTTGCGGCGAGTGACCTTCGATCTGATCGGATTGCCTCCGACACCGGAGGAGATCAGTGTTTTCCTGCAGGACAGCGAGGAAGATGCAAGAGAACGAGTGGTCGATCGGTTGCTGGCGAGTACCGCTCACGCCGAGCACTTCGGCCGCCACTGGCTCGATCTGGTCCGATACGCCGAGACTCACGGTCACGAGTTCGATTACGCCGTCGGTCCGGCGTGGCGCTACCGAGACTGGGTGGTCCGTGCCATCGAGGCTGACGTTCCGATCGATCGTTTCGTCACCGAGCACATCGCGGGAGACTTGCTCGAGCAGCCGCGCATCCATCCACAAGATGGCACCGATGATTCGGTTCCAGGGACCAGCTGGTTCTGGCTGTCCCAGGCCACTCATGCCCCGGTCGATGTTCTGCAAGATACCTTTGATCGGGTCGACAACCAGATCGATGTGATCTCCCGGGCGTTCCTCGGGGCCACCGTTTCCTGTGCCCGTTGCCACGATCACAAGTTCGATGCCATCACTCAGGCGGACTGGACAGGACTATCGGCAATCATCCGTTCGACCCGGCGTGTGCTACGTCCTCAGGATCCCGGGGGCAAGATCGCCAGCAAGCTCGACGAGATGGCACCACTGCAGAACAAGATGACCGAAGTCACTCGCCAGGGAATGGAGATTCAGCAGTCCCGTCCACTTGCGAAGCTGGCTCGCAGTGCGCGTCAATTGCGTCACCAGAAATCTTCCTCCGAAGGTGTTGAAGTAGCACCGGAGATTTTACTGACCAGTTTCGAGGATGGTTGGGGAGAGTGGCTGGTGGAGGGAGATGCCTTCGGAGAAGAACCACACAGTCGCGAACAGTTGCTCGATGAGCAACCGGCGGAGGTGAAAGGGCAACATGCAGCCCACAGTCACGATCGTCGACCTGGAACCGAAGGGAAAGAAAGCGATGCCCGCAAAGGGAAACTGACCAGTCCTACCTTCTTGCTCGATCGTGATTATCTGTTGTTCATGATTGGCGGTGGTAATCATGCTGGCCGAACTTGTGTCAATCTGATCATCGATGAAGAAGTGGTCTACTCAGAGACGGGTCGTAAACATAATCGGATGCATGAGGTCCGCTGGGATGTCGGACGGTGGCGTGGTCAAGAAGCACAGATCGAAGTGATCGATGATCATGACGGAGATTGGGGGCATATCAGTTGCGACCACTTCCTGCTCAGCGATCAATCGATCGAGGAGATTCCAGTCAGGTCGCTGATCGAACAGGTTGCGCAAGAACAGCAACTCGATGGAAATGAACTGCGGGAGTGGATCCGGTTGTGGCCTGGCCTCGAGCGTCGAGAAGCGACAAAAGGACCATTGCGTGACGGTGATCTGCTGCTGGAGGATTTCTCCAGAGCAGATGCCCTCGATGATTGGACTGTTGTCGGAGATGCCTTCGAGGTGCTGCCGGTCGGAGAAGTGCTGCTGATTGGTCGTCCTCGTATCACCGATGCGGCCTGTGCCCATTCTGCGATACGCGGGCGCGGTCTGGTTGGATCCATCCTGTCGAGAAACTTCACCATCGAACATCGATTCCTGCATCTGAGAGTCCAGGGTGAATCGGCCCGGGTTCGGGTCTGCATCGAGGGGTACTGGATAGATCAGCACAATGCTCTGTTGTTCGAGAACTTTCGCCAGGATGTGAACAGTCCTGAACAGTGGCGTCATCTGCAGATTGATTTAACTCGCTATCAGGGAAAAAACGCTCACGTGGAAATTCACGACGAGGGACGCGGGTGGGTCGCTGTTGATCGTGTGTGGCTGTCGGCAGAAGGTGCGCAGCAAGGTGCGGGAGTTGATTGGGCTTTACTCGATGACGAAGCTACCGATTCCGCCACGCTGCTGGCGGATCCACTGCGCGCCGAGGCACTGATGGCCGCGGGTCTGGTCGATCCCGCTCGTTACGGCGATGCCTGGAACGCGGCAGTGGTGAATACGGCTCAAGAACTGCGGCGACTCGATGAATCACTACCACAACCGGTTCGGATTCTCTCGGCAGGAGAAGCCCCTCGTGGTTTTGCCGTTCCGTTGTCTGTACGTGGAGATCCTAATCAGCCAGGAGATCTGGTCGAGCGGCGAGCTCTGGAAAACCTCGGTGGAGCTGATACGCCGCAACGTTTCCGCAACGGATCGGGCCGGCGCGAACTGGCGAGATGGATCACGGCAACCGACAACCCGCTGTTCTGGCGTACCCAGGCCAATCGGCTCTGGGCTCGGGTGATGGGGCGAGGTGTGGCCGCCACCAGTGACGATCTGGGAGCGATGGGAGTCCCTCCCGAGAACCGCGCTCTGCTCGATCACCTGGCTGTTCGATTGCGCGACAACCCATCTCGTCGGGCGTTGTTACGAGACATCGTGCTCAGTCGCAGTTACCAGATGGCATCGACTCATCCCGATCCGCGGGCGCTGGTGGTCGACGCTGCCAATGATCGCTGGCACCGGGCTCACCAGAAGCGACTCACCGCCGAATCGATCCGGGATTCGATTCTGAGTGTCTCGGGCCGTCTCGATCTCAAGGTCGGAGGCACCTCGGTGCCGGTGCATCTGACCGACTTTCTCACAGGTCGTGGTCGTCCCGGTGGTAACGGCCCGGTCGATGGTCATGGAAGACGTAGCATCTACATCAAGGTGTGTCGTAACTTTCTCCCGGCGTTTCTGACCGCTTTCGATTTCCCGATTCCATCGACTACGGTGGGGGATCGATTGGTCACCAACGTGCCGGCGCAGGCACTGGCCCTGATGAATGATCCGTTCGTTCACGAACAGGCACGATTGTGGGGCGAGAAAGTCATGAAGTCAGCCGAGCAGGGGGGGCAGGTCGCGGCGATTGAAACGATGTGGCAGCAGGCGTTCGGCCGACTACCCTCCGGGGAGGAAGTAGCACTGGCTCGCCAGTTTGTCGAGGAGAAAGGACTCGAGGGGTGGACCGATCTGGCTCATGCCTTGATCCAGGCCAAGGAGTTCCGTTTCATCCGTTAGGGTGATGCGAGAGAGGGATGTGATGCACCATTGTGGTCGATACGAACAGCAGCCCATCGACAGACGAGAGCTGCTCTCTCGCTGCGCCCAGGGTTTTGGTGCTGTGGCGTTGACCGCTCTGGCAGGGGACTCGCTCTTTGGCGACGTACCTGGTCAACCCGGATTACTCGATCGTGGTCACATCCCGGCTCGGGCCCGATCGGTCATCTTCCTCTACATGGATGGAGGGCCGAGCCAGGTCGATACCTTCGATCCGAAACCGGCCCTGTCGAAGTGGGATGGCAAGCCGTTCCCTGCTCCGATGGAGCGAACTCAGTTCAACAGCGTCGGCAACACCCTCAAGTCGCCGTGGCAGTTCCAGCAGTATGGTGAGTGTGGTCACCCGATCAGTGATCTGTTTCCACATGTTGCACAGCACGCCGATGAGTTGCTGGTGGTGCACTCGATGACGAGTCAATTCTCGGAGCACACCAACGCCAATTACCTGCTCCATACCGGTACCGGAACCGTCGGAAGACCAAGCATGGGAGCGTGGGTTTCCTATGGCCTCGGCGCGCTGGCCGATGATCTGCCCGGTTTCGTGGTCGTCAATGGTGGATTGGTACCGCCGGGTGGACTCGGTTGTTTCTCCAGTTCGTTTTTGCCGGCGAAGCACCAGGGTTCCATCGTGTTGCCGCGAGATCGTGCCCTGGCCAACGTCGAACAGCGCGAGGGAGTCGACCGACAGCGTCGCAAACTCGATCTGCTCGGTGGCCTCGATCAGATGGGGCTGGAATCGTCGGGAGATCCGGATCCCATCGAAGGAGCGATCGCCAACGGTGAACTCGCTTTCCGCATGCAGTCGGCGGTGCCGGAGCTGGCGGACATCTCTGGTGAAACGGAACAGACCCGGGAGATGTACGGACTCGAGCATTCCTACGAACCGACCCGTATCTTCGCTCGTGAATGTTTGCTGGCACGTCGCATGGTGGAACGGGGCGTGCGCTTCATCGAATTGACCTGTCCATCGGTCAGTGGCGATCGCTGGGATCAACACGGCAACCTCAAAGGTGGACACGAGAACAACGCTCGTGCCGTCGATCAACCGATCGGTGCGCTACTGACCGACCTGAAGCGCCGCGGGATGCTCGAGGACACGCTCGTGATCTGGACCGGCGAGTTCGGTCGTACCCCCTTTGCTCAGGGTCGTGACGGTCGCGATCACAACCCCTACGGCTACACCTTCTGGATGGCCGGAGGCGGCGTGAAGGCAGGAAGCGTCTACGGCAGCACCGACGAGTTCGGCTATCGGGCGGAACAGAACCCGGTAGAGATCTACGATTTCCACGCCACGATGCTGCACATTCTCGGCGTTGATCACCGACGGCTGACCAAGCTGTTCGGTGGTCGCGAGCATCGTCTCACCGATGTCCACGGCAAGGTCATCAAGGAGTGGCTGGCGTAGTGGTTCTCCTCGTACCTTTAGTTTGCCGCACCCCGATGGGGTAGTTATCTTGTTTGTGTTCGAAGAAAGCTGGACGCGAAAATCGGGAACAACGAGATGGGGGAAGCAATGCATATTCAGGTCGTCAATTTCAATCTCGAGGGCATCGGTCACGATGATTACACTCAAGTTGCCGACAGCGTGGCAACGGCTTTTGCGGACGTACCAGGATTGATTTCAAAGGCATGGTTGAGTGACCCGGAGGGCAATACCTACGGCGGTGTTTACACCTGGGAGAATCGCCAGGCGATGGAATCCTTCGGTGAAAGCGAGCTCTTCAAGGGAGTTGTTGGTAACCCGAACTTCAAGAATTTCTCTTCCAAAAGTTATGATGTTCTTGAAGGGCCGAGCAAGGTCACGGGGATCTAACCAACTTATCTGCTGATGACATCGAGCCCCGCTCCTCGGCGAGCGGGGCAGAGTCGTTCTCGACCCTGCCGGCGGTAGTTCAATCTTCCTGCTGCTGTTCCTCGGCTTGTTGCTGGCGGATCACTCCGACGATCTGCCCGAACTGTTTCAGCTCTTCGTCGTTGAGAACTTCCTGCAACTGGCCACCGAGCTGTCCGAAGACCTGCCAGTATTCTGCGACGATCTGTTCGGTTTCGTCGTAGCTCGGAGGCGGGTTGCTATACAGATCATCGGTGATCAGCGCCGCGGTATCGGAATATGTCATGAGAACATCCTCGAGCTGCAACTGTCGAGCGGCACCGAGATTCATCTCTCGGGCCACCTGGTCGAGGATACGCGGCACCCGTTCAAGACTGCCGTCAACAAACTCGGTGGTCTTGTCACGCGATTCCTCGATCTCGGATCTGCGCAGAGCGGCACGGGTGTACTCGACCCCCCGCTCTTCCATCACCGCCTCGACGGCAGCCAGTAATCTTTCATCGCTAGTGAGATCTTCGCCGAGCAGAGCCCTGACTGATTTCCCCGAACCGTCGGTTGATCCTGTTTCATCGAGAAGCTGGATGGTCGAACTGTCCGGTCCGTTGCCCTGGGCGCCGGTGGTTTCGGATTTGACGTTCGTGGCCTCGATCGATTCCAGTTGTGCTTGTAGTTGCCGCACCTCGCCACGTAGTTGAGAGAGGCTTTCCTCCAGTTCCGAGGTGCTGGAGGAAGTTGTCGTCTCGTTGCTGGTGGACGTTGGTGGTGGGGTGGATTGTTGTTGCAAGAAGATGGCGGTGGCTGACAGGACCAACGCCAGCAACGAGATGGAATGAAAGAGTGAGTTTTTCGAATCGCTCATCGGTTTTACCCAGTCAAAACAAACCGGCACCCGGCTCTGGACAGGGTGCCGGTTTGTCCTCTTGAAAGTTATCCGGGAAGATCAGTTCTATCCCTCGTTCTCGCCATCTCCCTGGTTTCCGTTGTTGACGATTCCCTGGCCGATACGAGGGTCGACTTCTTGGCCGTAGATCTGACCGAGCTGAATCATCTCTGCCGGATTAAGGACCTCATCGAGCTCGCCGATCATCGTTCCAACTTCTTGTCTGATCTCACCCTGGATCTCGGCGACCATCTCAGCTTCTTCCCCCTCGGGAAAATCGCCATTGAGGAGTTCTTCGGAGAGAATCGTCATCGTTTCAAAACCAGTCTCGAGGATCTCCTCGACTGCCATCTCGGTTTCGGGGTCCAGCTCCATATTTTCGGTGATTTTGTCGTACAAATTCGGCAACTTGCTGCGAGCATTGCCGACCCACTTGGACATGCCGGTACGGCGGTCTTGACTCTTGGCGCGACGTTGAGCTTGATCGGCCAGTTCTTGACCGCGCTCCTCCATCACAGCTTCGACTGCTGCGGTGATTCGCTCGGCTTCTATCGCACGTAACTGGACTCGCTTGGCTTCGTCTTCGGTTTCTACCACTACGGCAGAATTTTCAGCCGCTGCTTTATCCATCGAATCCAGTTTGGTTTGTAGTCCCATCACTTCCTGGCGCAGGGCGGTGATGCTTTCCTGCAGGCCACTGGGATCAAAGGAAGCCTGGGTCTGGACCGGCACCGGTTCCGGTTGTTGTTGCGCGAAGTAAATCGCTGACCCGGACAGTACAACGGCCACAAAAGAGAGAGCTGGGAACAGAGGGGAGCTGGAGACGGACATGAGACACTCCTTTTAATCGGAAACAAACGCTACAGTTCTTTCAAAACACCAGAAATCAGCCGAAGTTGCAGTATCCATCTGTTCTGGAAAGATACACATCCAATTTCAGGGAAGATCAGCTCTATCCCTCGTTCTCGCTATCTCCCTGGTTCCCGTTGTTGGTGATCGCACCGCCTACCTTGGGGTCGACCTCTGCGCTATAAATCTGCCCGAGGTGGATCATCTGCTGGGGATCAAGCACCTCGTCGAGCTGTCCGATGATATTTCCGAACTCATCTTTGGCCTCGATCTGGAGGGCGAGGATCTCGCCATCATCGAGATCACCTTCCACCAGCTCGGTAGTGATCATCGACAACGTTTCAAAACCAGTCTCGAGGATCTCCTCGACCGCCAATTCGGTCTGGGGATCGAGGTCCATCTTTTCGGCGATTCGGTCGTACAGGTTCGGTAGCTTGTCGCGAGAATTGTCGACCCACCTGGACATGCCGGTACGGCCTTCTTCCCTCTTGGCACGACGTTGAGCTTCCTGCGCCAGTTCGGCACCGCGTTCATCTATCACCGCTTCGACTGCCGCGGCGATTCGCTCTGCTTCCAGCGCACGTAGCTGAACTCGCTTGGCTTCGGTTTCGGGCTCGGTCACTGCATCCGGTTTTGCCGTCGCAGCTGTTTCCATCGCATCCAGTTTTGTTTGGAGACCCGCCATTTCCTGGCGTAGGGCGAAGATGCTTTCCTCCAGGGCACTGGAATCAAAGGAAGTCTGAGTCTGGACCGGCACCGGTTCCGGTTGCTGTTGTGCGAAGTAAAACGCCGCCCCGGCCAATATCACGGCCACAAAAGAGAGAGCCGGGAACAGAGGAGAGCTGGAAACGGACATGAGAATTTCCTTCCAATTTTTAGCAGAATGTCGGCTGTGAGCCTCGACATCCACATTTCGGCGCAATTGTACGAATGCGTCCATGGGCCCGCAAGGAGGTTGAGAATAGGGCTGTGTGCGGCCCTGGCAGGAATTCGGTCCGAACTAGCGAGAAATCCGGATGATGAAAGGTGGCTCTCGTTCTTCTCGGGCAAATAGGGAGGCTTCATGCGGTACCGCAATCTATTGAGCGCATTGCTGGCCATCGTTGCTGTCTTTTCGATACCAGCTTTGGCCGAAGCTCAGGCAGCCTCATTGAACATCTGTTGCAACCCGGTTCCGGGATCGAACCTGATCCACATTTCGTTCATCGACCCAGGGATCTACGCTCAATTTGAAGTGACCGTGAATGCGGCTCCGATGATGGTTCTGCCACCTGCGGCACCTTCGGCGACGATCACTGCTCTGGTTCCTGTCCCTGGTAATGGGACCCACACGATCTGCGTCCGCGGAACGATGGGCCCAACCGGTGCCGGGCCACCGAGTTGCTGTCAGGTGACCTTGCCGCTGCCGAAGGAGTTCATACGTGGCGATTCCAATGATGATAAGACTCTCAATATCGCCGATCCGATTGCAACACTGCAGATGCTCTTTGGTTCTTTACCATTGACTTGTGATGACGCGGCCGATGCCAATGACGATGGAGCGGTGGATCTCGCGGATCCGATCCACATGATGTCTTATCTTCTCAATGGCGGCATGGCTCCGCCTGCGCCTTTTCCGCTCTGCGGTCTCGATCCGACACTCGATGGAATCGACTGCCTCAATGTTTCGTTGTGTCCCTAGCGATCACCAGCATCCACAGCGGAAGAAATTAATGGGTCCAGTATCCGACCGAATCCGGATGTAGAGGTATCTCCGGAATTTCGGAGCGGTATCACCGAACTGTGATCGGTAGTTTTGACAGGAGCAGGGAGGCCCCATGTCGAATAAAAATTGTACGCTCGCATTGTTAGCGGCTCTCGCTTTGTTCATCTCGACAAGTCCGTTGGAAGCGCAAAGTCCTCTGGGTCTGATTTGCGATCCGATCTCGGGGTCGAATATGGTTCATATCTCATTCATGGACCCAGGTGTATTTTTCCAGTTTGACGTCACCGTCAACGGAGTACTGACGATGGTGTTGCCAGCGACGGGCGGCCTCATCAAGACCCTGGTAACCCTTCCAGGTCCGGGAGGACATGTGGTCTGTGTCATGGGCATCGGCTTACCGACTACCGTGGCGGACTGTTGTCAGTTTGTCATTCCGTCGACCCAGAGATTCGTCCGGGGGGATGCCAATGCTGATGGGGGCATCAACATTGCGGATGTTGTCACTGAGCTAAACCTGCTCTTTTTAGGTATACCGGTACTGTGTCTCGATGCTTCCGATTCGAATGATGATGGGGGCATCGATATCGCAGACCCCATCTATCTGGTGTGGTACATACTGGGTTCCGGGCCACCACCGCCGTTACCCCATCCGCTCTGTGGGCCCGATCCCACGGCGGATCCACTCAACTGCGTTTCTTTTCCGCCCTGTCCTTGATGAAGAGAGCGAGAAATAAAGAAGCAGGGGCGCTGGTCAAAGACCACCGCCCCTGTTTCTCATTTCAACGAGATCTCTATTCGGATCGTTTACCGGCGGTCATGCAACTCACACCCCACGTCACCACCAGCGACACAAGGAACCCAGGGGCGAGACTGTAGAGGCGTAGGCCTTCGATCTGACTTGACAGCCAGACGTTGGCATCGAAGTTGTCCCATAGCAGCACGGTGACCAATCCGCTGATCATGCCGGCGAGAACTCCGTTGCGAGTCACTCCCTGCCACCACAGACACAGCACCATCGGTGGCCCGAAGGCGGCACCGAGACCGGCCCAGGCAAACAGCACCTTCTTGAAGATGGAACTCCCGGAAAAGAAGGTGAGCGCGAAGGCGAGCAGCCCGACCCCTACCGTCACGATGCGACCGATCTTGACCAGCTTCTCCTGGCTGGCATCCGGTTCCATCTCCTGGTGATAAAGATCCTCGGTGAAGGAGGATGAGGTGACCAGCAACTGGGAATCTGCCGTCGACATCATCGCTGCCAGTGCGCCGCAGATCAGTAGCCCCGCCAGCCAGCCGGGGAACACCGCCTGGGCGAAGGCGGGCATCATCAACTCGCTGTCGCTGAAATTCTCCGCTCCGAACCAGGCCAGTGCGGCGATTCCCATCAGTACAGCGCCGCCGTAAGTGAGGAAACCGTAGATAACCGCGATTCCACGCGCCGCAGAGACGTCATCCGGTGATTTCAGGCTCATGTAGCGTACTGCCAGGTGGGGCTGCCCCAGATAGCCGATGCCGATGGCGAAGCCGCTGATGATGCCAGACCACAGCACCGTGGCAGATCGGCCGCCCGACAGCGTCAGCAAGTCGGGATCGATGGCATTGACCTTGTCCGAAACTGCGCCAAATCCGCCCAGCTCGCCGATCGCAACCAGCGGTAACACCACCAGCGTGATCAGCATCAGCCAGCCCTGGATGAAGTCGGTCCAGGCGACCGCCAGGAAGCCGCCCATCAAGGTGTAGACGACGATGACACCCATGCCGAGCAGAGTGCCGATCCACGGTTCCCAGCCGAAGGTGCTGTGCAGCGCCTTACCGGCGGCCGCGAACTGGGCGGCGATATAGAAGGTGAAGCAGAACGCGATGATGGCGGTGGAAACGATCCGCAGCAGTGGATCGTGCTGGCGACCGCTGGATTCGCCCAGACGAGCTTCCAGATACCGGGGCAGGGTCAGGGCACCGTACTTCTCGGTGGCGGTTCGTAACGGTCGGGCGATCAGGATCCACGCCAGGGTCAGTCCGCAGAAGCAACCGGCTGCGGTCCATAGCGCCGGTTCGAGCTTCTCGCCCGACGGATCCCCGAGTCCACTGGCGTAGGCGAGTCCGGTCAGACCCAGCAACAGCCAACCACTCTCTCCCGAAGCTCTTTCCGAGAACGCCACCACCCAGGGACCCAGTCTTCGTCCGGCCAAAAGGAAGTCAGGCAGGGTGCGATTGTATTTAGAGGTGATGACGGCGACGCCCAGAAGGACGACCAGATAGATGACGAATCCTGTTGCGAGAGAAGTCATGCAGTCCTCCGTGCCGTTGAGATGGGGAACAGAATCCCTATCCCGTACTGAAAGCACAAGCAGCTGGCGTGGTGGCGATCCATCGCCAGCACGACTCTTTTTCCTGGGCAGATCGGTAGCATGAAAGAGCAGTGCGAGCTCGAAAAGGCACAATTTTCGAGCTCGCTGATGGCCGATAATAGCAATAGCCCCAGGAATCCAGTTATGACAACAGATTCCGATGTTCCTTTATTTCGCCGCTAAGAGCCTTTTCAAAGTACTTTACGTTTCCCATCGAGAATTTGAAGAAATCCACAGTCTTGAACAGAGACGTCAAAATTACGCAGGATGGCGCGCAGAGCTGGTCAGGGAAAGGTTGGGAAAGTCGTTGTCGCCGCGGCGATTTAGCCTGACAGACCGGCATCGCAAGGCCAGGGAGGTTCCTGGTCTCCGCCGATTTCGGCGGAAAAAAATAATGGGGGATGGATAGATGCAAGACAAGGGACTCGGAATCTTAGTGTTTGTGGTCGTGGCAGTTCTTCTGGGCTTTTTGGGTTTCTCCGGTGAAGGAAGTTATGACTTCATGGGAGGAGTCAAAGGGGCTCTGTCAGATCCTGGTACATGGGCAACTGTCATCACTGCACTTGCGGTAGCGGCAATGGCCATGGGAGTCTGGACCAACGGTGGACTCAGTGGTGTGGATATCAAGCAGACAGTTCTGCTGTTAGTTGTCGCAGCCCTAGTCGGGGGTACCTTCCCGTGGGGCGATTGGGGAGCCGCGCTCGCGTTAGCCTGGATCCTCACCGGGGGATTACGGGTATAGCTTAGCTCGATACGATAGAACCGGGGCGTGGACAGGACTTTCCCCCTGTCCGCGCCTCATTTCTTTTAGGGGTGGCGTGAGGCCGCTTCCCTGGCCAGGATGACCTCTCCTTTCTCGTGGTGGGAGGTTCGACCGATGAAGTGGTTCCGCTCTCTTCTGTCTCTATTCTTCATTCTCTCTGTGCTGGCCCTCTGGTCGGGATGCTCCGGTCCGGCAAAAAGAGCCCAGGTGGTCTCCAACGCCTCGACCCCGGTGCAGGTGCTGCAAGTCAGGGTCGGTAGATACGTCGATCTGCGCTTGCCCAGACCCCATCCGAGCCGCTGGTGGGCGGTGGAATCGGGGGCCAGGCCATGGCTCCAACCCAAGATCGAGAAAGATACCGGGCGTATCCGCCTGTTGGCCGTCAAATCGGGTCAGACCGAAGTGGTGTGTGTGCTGCGCGATACCCAGCGGGTGATCCGCAAGGTGGTGGTGGCGGTTGAGGTGGAAGGGGCTGAGAAATGACGATTGTGCCACGATTGGTGTTTTTGGCCGTGGTTCTACCGGTCGCTTCCACGTTGTTCGCTGCTGGCGATTTTGAACCCCTCTTTGATGGCCAGAGCCTGACCGGTTGGCATACCACCCCCGGTGGCAGCTGGACGGTCGAGGATGGAATCATCGTCGGTCGCAGTCCTGCTTCAGAAAAACGCCACGGTTTACTGGTGTCCGAGCGCTCCTTCACCGATTTCGAGGCGCGGGCGCGGTTCCGGGTTCTGGCCGGTGATAGTGGATTCTACTTCCGGGTCGCCATCGAGCAGGGCAACAACGTTGCCGCCAAGGGTTTCCAGGTCGAGATCGACTCCAGTTCCGAGACTGGTGGTCTGTACGAGACTGGCGGCCGCGCCTGGGTGACGAAACCGGATGTGGCCCGGATGCAGGAGGTATACCGACCCGGCGAATGGTCGACGCTGCATCTGCTGGCGCGTGGCCGTTTCATCGAGGTACGGATCAACGGGGTGCGGACCGCCCGGCTCAAGCGAGACAAGGGCCGCCTCGAGGGCCCCATCGCCCTGCAACTGCATGGCGGCATGAAGATGCATGTCGAATGGCAGCAGATCGAGGTGAGAGAACTGGCCAAGGGTGAACCCGTTCCTGGTCGCCTTCCCAACGTGGTGTGGATCCTGGCCGAGGACATCGGTCCCGATCTGTCCTGCTACGGCTGTCCGGCGGTCGAGACGCCAAATCTCGATCAGTTAGCCGCACAGGGATCCCGTTTTCTCCGTGCCTTCACCACCTCGCCGGTCTGCTCCACATCCCGTTCGGCGATGATCACCGGCCGCCATCAGTCCTCCGTCGGAGCCCATCAGCACCGAACCCGGCCACGCCAGGATTTGCCGCAGGGGGTCGAGACCTTG
>Ga0310342_100001350_pt1 | contig 15175 bp, 13 predicted proteins | sample S15DNA20500_MG_FD_206155 | JGI IMG/M metagenome (GOLD analysis project Ga0310342, IMG submission 206155) | Marine microbial communities from station ALOHA, North Pacific Subtropical Gyre - S1503-DNA-20-500_MG | ecosystem: Environmental > Aquatic > Marine > Oceanic | place: Pacific Ocean: North... | reverse complement strand
CCGCCGTACTCCTTGGGCCAGGACATCCCGAGCCAGCCTTTGGCCGCGAGCTTCTTCATGAACGCCCGGCGTTCCGGGGTATCCGAAAGCTGGCTGAAGTTCTCGCGGTGGTGGTCCATCACGACCGGGTCGTGGTTGTCGACGAGCCACTGTTCGACCTCGTCGGCGAACTTCTGCTCTTCGGGGGAGAAATCGAAGTCCACGGCGTCACCTCTCAGGATAGAAATACGAGACGTAGCGTATAGAAATTGGCCCGGTGCTGTCAAACGAAAAGGAGGCCCGCCGCGGATCTAGCCGGCGCGCTCCACCCGGCAGAGGGTGTACTTGTGATGGGGGCACCCGGTGATGGGATCCCGGTCCCGCACGTCCGTGAGTTCGTTCACGTTGACGCCTTGGATTTCGAGCGACCCGCTCTCGCCGGCCGGGTAGGCCATCCCGAACCCATTCGGGATCCACACGTGGCCCGCCGCGACCCGAGCGTCGACCGCCGCGGGCAGTTCGACCCGACCGCGCCGCGTGGCCACGCGCACCCGGTCTCCGTCGGCGATTTCGAGCCGAGCGGCGTCGTCGGCTCCGATATGGAGCGCGCAGTGTGGCCCTCGGCCCTTTCGCCAGGCGGGATCGCGTTGGATCGTGTTCGCGTTCCACTGCGTGCGGATGCCGGCCGAGAGCACCAGAGGGAATTCGGAGTCCCGCGGCAGATCCTCGGCGACGGCCCGTCGGATTTCGTCGAGCATCGCGGGCGGTCCCAACCGCACCCGCCCGTCTTCGAAGCCCACGTGAGCTTCGAAGTTCCGCTCGGTGGAGATCCGCAACAACTCGACTCCTTCGGGGTGGTCCATCAACCTGCGGAAGAGTTCACCCGCCAGTTCGAAGGGCGTGGCGTCCTGCCACCGGTCGCCGAGCGTGCGCAAGACGTCTTGCCGCCGCAGCAGGGCATTCTCGTGACACTGAGCCCAGATCGCCGTGAGCGACGGAGCCGCGAGCTGCGGCCCGAGCGTCCGGTAGCCCCAGAACAACTGGGCCGCCGAGCTTCCGGACGCCTCCTGCTGCAGTGCACTCAGATAGGCCGCGGCGCCCGCGGGCTCGAGCGCCGCTTCGGCAAGTTCGGCGAGCACTTCCGGCGGCTCCGGAACCAGACCCATCGCCTCGGCGAGACGCACGTAGATCTCCGCCTCGGGCAGGGCCTCGGAAGGGCCCGGAATGACCGGGGGGCGCAGTTGCCCGTGCACCTCGGGGTAGCCCCGCGGAAAGATCGCCCATTCCCATTTCTCGTAGCCGCAGGGCGTGGGCAGCACCCAGTCCGCTTCCCGCGCCGATTCGGTCATGGCGGGGTCGATCACCACCAGCAGGTCCAGTGCCTCGCGTGCCTCCCGCCAACGACTCGTGTCCGAGTAGGAGAGAAACGGGTTCGAACCCTCGACGACGATCGCACGCAGCCGCTCGGGATGATCGTGCAGCACCTCCTCGGGAACGAGGGTGGGCGAGAACATCGGAAAGCCCCCGAGCGCCGCGATCGAGCGGATGCCCGAAGCGAGGGCACGCTCGGGCTCCTCGAAGCGCAGCGGCGAAAGCTGCGGCGGCGTCGCAGATTCCATGAAGACGTTGCCACCGGGAACTCCGACGTTTCCCGTAATGGTGCTGAGTGCGTGAATCAGGAAGGAGACGAGCGTCGAGTAGGGGATCTGCTCGACGCAGAGGTCGAACATGATGCAGGCGCGTTCGGCTCCCGCGAACTCCCGCGCGATCTCGGCGATCTCACGCGCGGAAACGCCGCAGCGGCGCGCCATCTCCTCGACTTCGACCGATTCGAGCGCCGCCCGCAACGCTTCGAAATCGACGCTGTGTTCGCGCAAGAACTCGGCGGCAACCAGTCCCTCCGTACGCACGATCTCGGCGGCGAGCGCCAGCAGGAGGAAGGCGTCCGTCCCCGGCCGCACGCGAACGTGCCGATCGGCGACACGGGTCGTCTCGGTTTCCCGGGGATCCGCCACCGCGAGGAAGCAGTCGTCGCGCTCCGCCAACTTCCGAAAGGTGTCGTTGGCATTGTGTCCGCGGTTGCTCACGCGCGGGTTCGTTCCCATCACCAGGGCGTAGTGGGTGCGCTCGAGATCCGGATGGAAGGCGACCGACGGGGCCGAATCGAACATCCAATGACTCACGAGGAAGTGCTGGGTCTTTTCCTGTGCAAAGGCGTTGAACCAGCGCTTCGAGCCGAGCGACCAGAGCCAGGTGAGCCCGTAGGGACCGTCGAGATGGTTCGCCTGGCCGCCGATTCCGACCAGGCCAATCGCGCGCGGACCGTGCGCGCCGCGGATTTCACCGAGGCGCTCCGCGATGCCCGCAATGGCCTCGTCCCACGATACGCGCTCGAAGCTTCCATCCGGCCGACGGTGCAGCGGATGCTCGACCCGTTGCTCGTGGTGCGCGTAGTGAGGCACCGAAAAAGCCTTGTTGCAGACGTAGCCCCGGGTGATCGGACTCCGATCGTCGGCCCGCACCGACGCGATGCGGCCGTCCCGGACGTCGACCCGCAATCCACAGTTGTGACTGCACAGGACGCAGACGGTCGCGACGTCTTCGGCGTGCAGGGGAATCGAGTGCCTCGATACGGACGGATCGACGGCGACGCTGGCGGCCATGAGGCTCCTCCGGGCTCGCGTAGACGGCCAGCATACTCGGTCGCCCGATCGACTACGAGCGCTCGGGCATCTCCGCCGATCGCTCACCGCGCCCCCAGACGGCCAGGCGACACGCACTCCCGTCCGCGAGCACGGCCCAGACCTCGCCGACGGGCGCGGCGTGGCGCCAGGCTACGAAGCGGCGCTCCGCGTCTTTGACCCCGGGCGGCGGACGGCGCAAAGGCTCTCCGAGTCCGATCACCCGGCCCGTCGGATCGGTGAAGAGCAGGAAGGGAACGCGCGCGGAGTCGGACTCGCGGGCCCAGCCCTCGACGCGGACCCAGCGACCCGAGGCACTGGCCGTGCTCGTGAAGATGCCGCCCTCACACGCCTCGCTGCGCTGCGGGTGCAGCGCGTCGATCCGCTGGCCCAGAAGCTCGTGTCGAGCGTCGCGGAACATCCCGAGCCCGAGCCCGCGGAGCAACCCGGCGTGGCGCCTCACCGCATCGCGCCTGCGGCTGCGGTCCGAGAAGGGAAGCGTCGCCTCGTACGCGCTGCGGTCCGAAACCCCGACGACCACCGCCAGGTGCGCGGCACGCACCCGTCCGGCAAAGGTTCCCACCCGCGCGCCCTCGTCGAAATGCGGTGGAATCAGCAGCGCGGCGACACCCGCGAGGAGCACGGCGCGGAGGCCGAGGGCCGGAAGACTGCTCCCGGCGCGGAGCACGATCCAGGTGAAGAGCGACGCCCAGAAGAGGAGCGTTGGCGTCTGGTAGCGCGGCGCACTCCACGACTCTCCCGAGTACACCATGCGCCCCCACGCCACCAGGAACGCCGACCCCACGCAGAAGGCGGCGACGCCGAGGCAGACGACGTCGGCGGGCCGCGGTCGGCGCCGCGCGGAGGATCCAGCCGCGAGAAGGAAGGCGAGCAGCCCGGCGGCGCCGAGCCAGGCGCCCGCGCTCGGATACCGCCAGGAGAGCGGCGCACCCAGAAAATGCGCAACCCAGACCACGCGGCCGAGCGGATCGGTCCACACCGCGCTGGCGTCGAGAGCCGGCCCGGGCGTGTAGCCAGACAGGAAGCTCCAGGCGACGAGCGCCCCCGCCGCGACGAGCGACACAGCCACAGCGCGCGGGAGGCGCAGCCACAGCGCGGCGAGGATCAGACAGCCCCAGGCCAGTAGACCATTGGACATCGACCAGGTGGCGACCCCCGCCAGCAGCACCGCTACCCCGGTTCCCGCAACGGCAGCCCGGCGCGTCTGCGCGGCGCCCGCCGCGGCCAGCGCAACCAGGCTCCAGGCCAGGGCAGCCGAAGCCAGGAACCAGTGCACGTTCCAGGCGCGCGAAAAATTCTCGAGTTGTGTGGCGCAGAAGCAGAGTGCGAGCACCAACCCGGTCACGTAGAGAACCGCGCTACTTCCGATGCGTGCCCGCTCGCGCCCCGCGGCCCACACCAACGCCCCCCCGGTGGCGAGTTGCAGCAAGACGCCGCACGCGAGCACGAAGACGTTGCGTCCCCCGAACCAGGCATAGTCGGCGAGCAGCACGAGCCGGGGAAAGAAGGGACGGTGCCCGCCGTGGTTCTTGGCGACCCGGCGCCAGAAATCCGCGCCCTCTTCCCACGCAGCGAGCACGTTCACGAAGTGCCACGAGTCCACCGCGGGGCCGGCCCACCAGACCTGCCACATAAGGCCGAGCGTCGAGACGCAGGCGGCCACGCCCAGCACGAGCGCCGCGACGCCGAGGCTAGAAGCGATTGAAGAGGACCTTGACGGCTTCACTGGCGCCCTGGTCGTAGCAGGTGAGGAAGGCGGTGCGGTAGTCATCGAGGGAAAAGCGATGGGAGAGGATGGGCGTCACGTCGAGCTTCTTCTCAGCGACGAACTCCAGGTACCACTCCATCGCGTGCTGCCGTCGGCCCTGCCACGTCTCGTCGCCGAAGGCGTTCGATCCGACCAGCGTGAGCTCCTTGAAGTAGAGGGGTGTCCACTCGAAGCGCTTCGGCGGCTCGACGCCCAGTCCGACGATGGTTCCACGAGACCGCGTGACGCGCACGCCGACCTCGAGCGTCTCAGGAGACGTGACGGTGTCGTAGACCGTGTCGACCCCACCGTTGAGCATCGGAAGCCCGCGCCACGGTTCCTGGAGATCCACGTCGAGGGCACTCGCGATGGCGTCGACCAGAACCCGCGTGGGCCGGTGTGGAAGCGTCGCCGCAGCGCCGAAGGCCTCGGCGAGCCGCGCCTGGTGCGGGTAGCGGGCGACCGCGATCACCCGCACCCGCGGGTGCAGCAGCCGCAGGATCGCGATGGCGAGCAGGCCCAGCGTTCCGCAGCCGTAGACGAGCACCACACCGTCATCGGGCGGGGGCCAGCGCAGCACGGCGTGGAGCGACACGGCGAAGGGATCGCCGAGCACGGCCTCGTCGTCACTCACCGCGTCCGGGATCGGGAAGCACTGGGACTCGTGGGCCGGGAGCAGTTCGGCGAAGCCGCCGGTGGCCTGGCTCGAGTTCCCGTGGTGGATGCCCGGCGTGAGGGAACCGCGGGTGAAGTTCCGGCACTGGGCGAGTTCGCCTTTTTCGCACCACTCGCAGAGCGGAAGACCGCGCACGGCGCAGGAAAGCCAGGGGTTGAGCAACACGCGTTGGCCCGGGCGGAGGCGGCTCACCGTTGGCCCGACCCGCTCCACGGTCGACACCACCTCGTGACCGAGAACCTGCGGAAAAGAGATCACCGCGGTCATCGGATTGTCGAAGCCGCCGTTCATGAAGACCTGCTTGTAGTCGCTTCCGCACAGTCCGCAGAGCCGGGTTCGCAGCGTCACCCAGTCGGGCGCCGGAAGCTCCGGTGCGGGAAGGCTGCGCAGCTGGATCGGCGAGAACGGCCCGACGAACGCGCGCCGCGACAGCAAGGACAGGAGCTTCGTCGCCGCGAGTCGCGGAAACTTGTTCTCGTAGACGAGCGCCTTCACCCACTCAATCCCGGACCAGCAGCAGGCAGCCGCCGAGCGGGCCGCCGCCCGCGGCCGCGACGCCGACTCGGGGGTCGCCGGCCACCTGGCGCTCACCGCCCTCTCCCCAGAGCTGTACGCAGGCCTCGTGGAGAAAGCCGTAGCCGTGAAGGCGCCCGGCCGAGAGCTGGCCGCCGTGGGTATTGAGCGGGATCTCGCCGTCGCGCGCGATGCGTGCACCGCCCTCCACGAAGGGCCCGCCCTCCCCCTTTCCGCAGAAACCGAGCGCTTCGAGCCACGCCATCGCGATGAAGCTGAAGCCGTCGTAGAGCTCGGCCACATCGACGTCCGCCGGGGTCAGTTCGGTGCGTTCCCAGAGCATGGCGCCGGCGTCGCGCAACGCCATCGTCGTCAGGTCATCGAACTGGTCCCACGACGGGCGCCCGCGCAGCGCGGACCCGACCGATTCGACGCGGAGCGGCGGCTTGCGACAGTCGCGGGCCGCGTCGACGTGGGAGACGACCATTGCGGTCGCACCGTCGACGGGAACGTCGCAGTCATAGAGACAGAAAGGTGTGGAGATCAAACGCGCCGAAAAATAATCGTCTAGCGTCATCGGTTCGCGGTAGATCGCCTTCGGGTTCAGCTGGGCGTTCCGGCGCGCGTTGAGAGCGATCTGCGCCAACTGCTCCCGGGTCGTCCCATACTCGTGGAAGTGGCGCTGCGCGTACATCGCGATCCAGTTCGCCGCCGAGTACGACCGGAAGGGGAGCGTGAATTCCAGCATGCCGCCGCCGGCGCGCGGTCGCTTGCCGCTCCCGCCCCCTCCCCCGTCGAGCCCGATACCCGCACGTCCGCCCTCGCCCTGGGCCGTCGACTCCCAGACCGAGCGGAAGCACAGGACGTGCCGCGCGAGGCCACACGCCACCGCGAGACACGCGTTGATCACCGAGCCGAGCTGCCCCGGAAGCTCCGGTCCGCCGGTGAACCAGTCGAGCTTCAGGCGCAGGGCATCGTGCACCTCGGTAATGCCCGCACCGGTGAAGCCCGGGTTTCCGATCATGATGCCCGGGTACGTGGCGAGGCCGTCGATATCGTCCCGCTCGAGCCCCGCGTCTTCGATCGCAGCGAGGCACGCGTCGAGCGTGAGTTCGAGCGGGTCGCGCCCGAGGCGACGGCCCACGTCGGACTGGCCGATCCCGGTGACGCAGGCGCGGCGCTCGAGGATCTCGTTCACGCGCTCTCCTCGTCGGGCTCGAAGAGCGGGAACCAGACGTCCTCCTGCTCCTCGAACACGACGTGCACCGGCATGCCAATCGCCACCTCTTCCGGAGCGCAATTCACGACGTTCGTCATGAGCCGCAGACCCTCCTGCTCCTCGATCTCGACGATCGCGATGCAATAGGGGTGGTCCGACGCCGGCACCCATGGCTGGTGGTTGAGCGTGAACGTGAGCACGCGCGCGCGGCCGGACACGGGCTCGGGCGCCAGATCCTTGCCGAGGCACTCCGGACAAACGGGTTGCGGCGGGTGGATCCAAGTCTCGCAGGCCCGACAGCGCAGGAATTGGAGCCGCCCCTGCTTGCCGCCCTGCCAGAAGTGCCGATTGCGATCGGTGACACGGGGCAGCAGTCGAAAGGGCTTCTCGGACATGACCCGGGGAGCCTACGGGAGGATCTGACGCACCGTCAACGTGAGCCCGCACTCCGGGTTGCGTGCGGTGGTCGGCGAGGAGACCATGACCCCGTGCACTTCTACCGCCGCCTGTTTCGCATTCTCACCACCGTGGGCAGACCCGTGGGGGGCCTCAAGCCGCGTTCGGTCACCAATTGGGTCGGGCGCAAGGCCTACCAAGGCACTCTTCCGGGTGCGGTCCCCCATCAATGGGTCCGGGACAGGCGCGGCGATCGCTTCTATCTCAACCCCTTCTTCCTCATCGACCGGCAGGTGATCGCGTACGGAGACTACGACGCACCCCTGCACCGTTTCATCGATCGGCACATCCAGCCGGGCATGGTCTGCTTCGACGTTGGCGCCAACATCGGCCTCATGAGCGTTCACATGGCTCGTCGGGTTGGGCCGACCGGAGCTGTGTTCAGCTTCGAACCGGTGCCCACGGTCCACCAGCGCCTGGAACAGCACATCCAGGCGAATCAGTACGAAGGCCGCGCTCATCTGCACCGCGTTGCGCTTTCGAACGCAGACGGGAAAGCCGAAATCCACTACGGAAACGAAGACTGGACGAACCATGGAATGGCCTCATTGGTCGCGAAAAACCATCGAAACGTCCAGCAGACCTGCATGGTCGAGACCTCCACGCTCGAGAGCTTCGTCGAACGCCATCGCGTGGAGCGCATCGATTTCATCAAGGTCGATATCGAGGGAGCGGAGCCGCTCTTCCTGGAAGGGGCGCGTGAGGTCCTGAGATCGATGAAGCCACTCCTTTCCATCGAGGTGTCCGCAGGGGGGCTGAGTTCGCTGACAGACTACGGACCGAGGGACCTGGTGAAGGCACTCGAGGACCTCGGCTACGACCTGTTCGAAGTGGGAACGAACGGCGACCGGGGGCGCCGGATCGACCACAACTCCATCCCCGAGGACTACGACGCAGCGAACCTCTGCGGCTGGCCGAAATCCGGCGCGGCCTAGAAACGCCGGTGCTCGCCCGCCCGTTCCCCGCGGGAAACGCTCAGGCGTTGCACCCACGTTGCCGATGGGTGGGGGGGCACGATGCCGCCCCCGGAAGCGGCGCCGGCCACCGGCAACCGACCGACCTATCCTCGGCTCTGGGCGGTGAATCACCCCTCAACGCCACCCTGTGGAGCAGGACCGATATCGCACCGTGAGCACCCGACTACCGCCCACGACCGCAGCCCTGGCCCCGCAGCCCGATAGCGGCGCGGATCGGCGGACGCTCGAAGCCGGCTTGTTCTTCGGGTTCGCCGTGTTCAGCGCGATTGTCGCAATCCTCGCCTCGGCGATGGGCGGGGCCTCGACGGACGAGATCCTGATGGTCTGTGTCGCGCTCGCGACGATCCTGCTCGCACTGATTCCCGTGACCATCAACCACAGAAACCCGCCAGCACAACGCCACGTGCTGCTGATGGTCTTCGCGCTGTCCTGGGCCTGTTTCTACGCGTTTCCACTTTTCACCCAGTATTTCCTCGGCGATCCGCTCCAGGAAAGCGTCGCAAAGCTGCTCAACCTCGACACGGGCGACATCCTGATCGGTCAGGCCGTCGCCATGCTCGGTCTTGCCTGCCTCTACGTCGGGTACGTCTACCCGCTCGGACGCTACGTCGGCGGCCTGTTCCCGCGGCCGACCAAGGAGTGGCCGCACCCGACCGCGCTCTTCATCGCGATCACGATGATCTTTCTCGGCTGGACGGTATTCCTCGGCCAGACCGTCGGCTTGATTCCGCGCAGTTTTGGCTCCGGCGTGCTGGGAACCATCGCCAGCTCGATGTACTTCGGCATCGGTCTCTTGGCGATCATCCACATCCGCTACCGGTCACAGCCCGCGCAGATCCTGATGTTTCTGCTCGTTCCACTCACCATGGCGATCGCATTCCTGACGGGTTCCAAGCGCTTCGCGCTCTCACCTCTGATCGTGATCGTCATCGTGTACATCGTGATCGAGCGCCGGTTGCGCCTGAGATGGGTGCTCGGCGGTTTATTCGCGCTGATCATGCTGTATCCATTGACTGAGTTCTGGCGCGGCGTGGCGTGGGGCGGGACGACGACCCTGATTCAGTGGATCCTCGACCCTGGACGGGTGATCGATATTCTCGGATCCTTGATCGCAGCCAGCGATTTCGGCGACTACTTCACCAGAGGCCTGATCGCGACGGGAAACCGTCTGGACCTATTGGGTATCACCACCATCATCGTTCGCGACACACCATCCCGAGTTCCGTACCAGGACGGGTGGAGCCTCGCCTACATCCCCCTCTCGTTCATCCCCCGTATCATCTGGGCGGGAAAGCCGCATTTCAACACGGGCCAGTGGGTGACGGACCACTACGGCGGCGGACCCCATATCCAATCGAGTACCGGATCCGGATGGGTTGGGGAGTTGTACTTCAACTTCGGAATCGTCGGAGTGGTCGTCGGGATGCTCATCATCGGCACCGTCTTCCGCGTTTTCCACGAAACACTCTTCCGCACGGATGCGACCATCCCTGCGCTTCTCGCCGCGTTGATCGTGGTGTGGGTGACCTGCCCGCAGATAGAGGCAAATCTGCTCAGCCCGTTTTCGGGTGGTGTCTTTCACCTCACGCCGATCCTGCTGACGCACCTGTTCGTGCGGGGCCTCGGGGTCACGACCACTCCAGTGGTGCCGCGAGCACGAGCCCCAACCCCCGGAACCACCTGACCCGGAATCAGAGGGCGACCTGCGTCCGGCCCTCCGCTCACGGATACGCCGGGAGGTGGCTGCGGGACCGGGGGTGCGGGGCTTCCGGACGTCGTGCGGACTAGTCGACGAACAGGTCGAAGCTCGTCGGAATGCGGATGCTCAAGCTCACGTCCGGAGCGTCGTCGGTCACGCCAATCCCGGCCATCAGGCTGTAACTGACCCACGGGCTCTTTCTCCAGGTAGCCCCGAGCCCCAGTGTCCCGATCTGAAGCGGCGAAGATTCGCTGACGTCCACGCCATTCTGCTGGGTCAACAACACCACCGAGTGGTCGTAGCTGAGACTCGTCGAGAGCTTGTCGTTCAACGAGAGCCCCATGCCGACGCTGCCCCCGATCACATCTCCGGGATCGATCTCCCCGTAGGGGGTCAGCGGGAGAACGCCGGGCTGAAGAGCGTCGATCTTTCGCGGGATGTTCCAGCTGTACCGGATATTCCCGTACAGCACGCCCGGCTCGCTCGGATAGACGAACGACAACGTGGGAGTCAACGAGAAGAATCCGCTCCCCGTCGGAATTTCCCGCTCGAGAAACTGGCTTACCTCGTCGTAACGTTTGACGGCGTAAGGGTCCTTCCCGGTGGGAAACCGTGCTCCCAGACCCGCAACGAAAGACGGAACCGAACCGGTCCCCTGGTTCAACTGGTACCGTGCGCCGACACGCAGGTCTCCGATCCCGTAGCCGGTTGCCTTGAGGTTGCTGCTCCGACTGGGATCGGTGTTCGTTGGCGAGATCTCGAAGCTGCTCCATCCGCCGATGAAGGGCAGCCCCAGATCGACTTCGATGCGATTGGTCAGTCCGTACCGGGCGGCCAGCAGGGTGGTAAAGCTCGAGCTTTGCCGGCGCGTCACATCGATCACACCGAGAGTCAGCGCGGGAAGGATCGCATAGCCGGTGATCTCGACGCGATTGACCGAAGAGAACGCGTAACGAATCTGGGGTTCGAGCTGAAGCCTTCCCTGCGGCAGGAGAACGCCGCCGGCCCGCACGGGGATGGCTTCCACGAGCCGGGCCTCGCGCTCCGCCGACTGCTCGGCACGGGCGTCGGGCATCTCTCCTTCGTTCGCGTCCGATTCCTGCGGCGACTGCGCCGCGGCGGTCTGAGAGGCGCCGGACGCCTCGGGCTGCGCAGGCTCCGCCTCGCCCTCCGACGGGGCCGCGTGACCGGGCTGCGTGGGGGCGTTTGCGCCCTGCGGCGTGGGCCCCCCAGGGGCGGGTCTAGGGGGGGTCGGTGCGCCCACCTTCGAGGAAAACCGCTTCTTCAGAAACCCGATCGTGCGCGACAACTGCCCCTGGAGTGCGGCGACCTGGCTGCGGAGCGCTTCGAGTTCCTGTGCCTGTTGCTCGAGCTGCCGGGACTGCGCGGCCAAGGCATCGACATTCTGTTGCCCGCGCAGGTGTCCACACCCGGTCCACGCCAGCAACACGCTGCACAGCACCGCCGCGGTCGCGGTGCGCCCGCCGCCCAAGCGGCGACCGTGACCGGTGGGGTACGTGGTTCTGGTCTCAACGGCGGTCCGCACGGCGGACGTCTCCCAGCGAAGTTCCCTGCACGTTCTTGATCGGCCAACCGGGACCCCGGGCTGAGTGATCTCGGGGCGCCCCCGCGGGCCCTCTAAACGTGCTCTCCCGGCCGGACCCCGACGGCGCGGCGGCGCTCGCGAGGACGAGATCCCAGAGACCCCCTCTCGGGCCCCCGGTGGGAGAACGCCGCGCCCCGATGGCCTCAGGGCAAGACGTCGGTGGTGATGACCGGGGGCGGAATGAAGCGCGGCGCTTCGAGCACAATGGGAATGTTCGAAATCCGGAAATTGATCTCCCGGTACTGCTCCAGCGAAATCCCGTTGAGCGTGTTCTGGAAGACCGACGGAGTTTCCGCGAAATTGAAAAACGTGCTCGGATCCGGAGCGAAGGCCGCGGCGTCGGGAACGACGGACTGGGCCAACTCCTGCCCGTCGACGAGAACACGCATCAGTACGGTCGCCTCCACCGTCAGCCCGTCGGGAAGCACCGCCCGCCCTCTCGACGCGTCGAGTACGGCGTCTTCGGTCGGCGAAAGAGAAGCGAACGGATCGCCTTCGATCTCCGAGAGTGAATCGAGGGGATCGCCTTCCACCGGAGAGAGCGCTGCGAAGGGGCCACCATCGAGCGCCCCGTCGAAGTCCGCTGCCGCGGCGAGAGCCGGGAACAGGGCCATTGCCAGGGCGACCGCGGCCGCGATGAGCATCCCCTTTCCTTCCGCCGCTTTGGTTCGGTGACTCAGCATCAGTTCGCGTTGAATTCCGTGTGAAGGGGAAGCTCCAACGGCGCCGGCGCGATCATGTCGACCAGTCGCTCATCCCCGACGGGCGCCCAGCGACGGCGACTCCAGGCGTCCCCATCGTTGAAATTCGCCCGCGCCACGGTCGCCTGCTCCCGAACCACGAAGAACACCCCGTTCCAGAGTGCCCCCAGTTCCTCCACCGGCAGGTTCCAGATTCCGCGGGCGGGATCGCTGATCAGAAGCTCCCCATCTTTTTCGCCGATGACGACCACGAAGTGCGGGGAGTCCAGTTCGGACATCAGAACGATACCGGCGACGCCGATCTCTCCAATCTTGGAGGGCTCGATGGTGAAACCGTCCGCCCGAAATCCTTTCTCTTCGAGGAATCGCTTCATGTCGAGCATCGAGAAGCCATCCTTCTGGATCTTCTCGTGATCTCCGTTCTCCCACATCTCCTTGAAGACCTGAAATTCGTTAATTTCGTTGTCGTAGTGGTACGTGAGCAGAGTAGCCAGAGCGGCAGAGCCACAGCTGAAGTCGAAACCCTGTCGAATGGTTTCCGTGAACTTCAGTTCCTGCATGCTTCGCACGGGAACATCGAAAGCGCCCGCGGACGTGGAGAACCACATCCCCTGCGCTCCGGCAGTGCTCGTAAAAAGGAAAGAGACGAGCAACATCGCACGCACGACCCCCCGAAACATACGTCAGTCTTCGATCACGACGTTGACGACTGTAGAACTCTGGATCGAAACGTTGTTACCGGTGTTTACGACCACAGAGGTGATCCCATTGAGGTCCGAGAACGCGTTCCCGCCGATCGTCGAGTTGCCGGTCGTCACGGTGCCTTGGACGGTGTTCCCCGAGACGACCGCCTCGAGATCCTGGAGATTCAGAACAGTCCCCTCTCCACCGCGGATGTCCGAGAGTTCGGAGTCTCCAAGGACGGCGAAGCCCGCCATGACGTCGTCTTCCGCAGTCTCCTGGCCAAGGCCATCCATCGCTTGCAGAGCCAAGTCATCGATGGTGAGCGACGGATCTTCCGCACTCGCAGGCGCAACGAACGCCGTCCCCAGCAGGCACACGAGAGCCAGCAGAACCCCCCCAGGCGCCCGTTGGAATGAACCAGTCGTAATGACTCTTCTATGACGCAATTGCGCTGTACCTTCCCTAGATACAAGTCCCAAACGCAAAGAAAACCTGGCGGCTGCCCTCGCAGCTCGCTTACCCCTGCCTCTCTCGGTGCGCGGCCCCATCAAACCGCGGCCACCAACACGCTCTCGCGCGGTCAGGCCGGGGCTTCATTCTCGTTCATTCTTCCTCGCTTCATCCCATCTCTTCAAGCCGGGGCGGGGGAAGAGCCTACGCACTGCAGAGCAGGCTCTCCCCGCCAGGGGTTTCTTCTCTTACCCCCGGGCTAGTTCCCCGCCGAGTGGACCTGAGCCGTGACGTTCACGGACACGTTCTGACTCGCATTCGCACCCGTGCTGGCGGCAACCGCACTGACGCCGTGCATCATGCTGAACCCGCTGCCGTTCTCCATGTCCATCGCGGACCCAGCATTGCTGCCGTCACCAACGATCACGGAGTTACCGGTCACCGAGGCTTCGAGATCCGCATTGGCAACACCGGAGTTGTCCAGTCCGTCCAGCATCGTGTCGCTCGAGTCGCGATCACCGCCGGCGCTGCTCTCCGAACCCACCACCTGAGCACCGCTGCCAGCATTCCCGTTGATCATGTCCTCCCATTCGGTAGCCAGTGCGTCGTGGTTCGTCTGGTTGCCAGAACCCGTGTTCGCAGGACCCGAAATGGCGGCGTTCTGGTTGCCCGGGCCGACCAGAGCGCTGTCCATGTGTTCCCAATCGTCTCCGTTGGTCTGCGTGCCAGCGCCCTGGTTGAAATCGTCCACGTTCACCAGGCCACCGCCATGCATGACAGTGTCTTGGGCAACGGCGTTGCCGGCCGGAACGATCCAGAGTCCAAGAGCAAGCAGGCAGACTACCCAGCTCATGTTCCGTCTCATCTTCCTAATCCTCTCTTAATAGAGTTTCAATTCAGTTTCGATGTGATCTACTCAGAACCAACGCTGGCCGAGCCTGCAGGCGCGGACGTCGATACACTGGCTGTCACGTTCACGCTCACGTTCTGGCTTGAATTCGCACCAGAGTTGAGCGCGATGGCATTGACGCCGTACATGCCGGAAAAACCGCTGCCATTCGTGAAGGACATTCCCGAGTTGGATGTGCCACCCGAAACGGACACGGAGTTCCCGGTCACCTGGCTTTGGAGAGCCGAGTTGGCCACCGCACCATAGTCACCCAAGCTGAGTGACACGTCGTCAGACGTCCGGTCCCGACCAGCGCTCGAACTCGAGTCCACCACCTGGGCGCCCGAACCCGCATTCGCGTTATCGATCATTTCCCATTTATCGCCTTCCACGTAGTCGTTGACCTGTTGGCCTGTACCCACGTTGGAAGCCCCATCGATATCCGCGGCCTGATTCCCAGAACCGACCATCGCATTGTTGATGTCTTCCCAGTCATCGCCGTTGAACTGAGATCCGACTCCCTGGTTGGCGTCGTAAGCATCGATCGTCCCGAAGTTGTCCAGCATGGACTCTTGGGCGAACGCGGTGCCGGCCGGTGCCATGAAGAGAGCCAGAGCCATCGCGACTCCGACCCAGTAGTTCCGTCGCATTGCTTCGCTACCTCTACAGTTTCTTTTCAGAATCGTCGTGCCAGATCCCACGCGACCCTCGCATGAGACCTGCACGCAGTGAAGATTCCCCGCCGATGATCGTGTGTCCGGTAACAGGCGGGTAACTTGCGGGTAATCTCTGGTTTTGGAGAAGGAAGGAGCCGGGGCTGGCTTTCCGTCAGCGAACTCTCTCGCGCAAGACGGCATCGAACTCGCCGCGGTACGAA
>Ga0310342_100001349_pt1 | contig 15180 bp, 4 predicted proteins | sample S15DNA20500_MG_FD_206155 | JGI IMG/M metagenome (GOLD analysis project Ga0310342, IMG submission 206155) | Marine microbial communities from station ALOHA, North Pacific Subtropical Gyre - S1503-DNA-20-500_MG | ecosystem: Environmental > Aquatic > Marine > Oceanic | place: Pacific Ocean: North... | reverse complement strand
TCAGATTCACTGAGCGTCCGCCCCATGTGAACACTGTTGATCCACATCAGAACCGCCAGAGCTAGCAACAAACCACTGGTGCTGTAGACGAACCATGTCACTGCCAACACAATCGCCACCACTTTGCCGGAACGGACAAGGACACGGCTTGCATTCTCTTGACCACGACGCGACCACAGAAAAGAGTGCAGGATTCGGCCTCCGTCGAGGGGCAGTGCCGGCAGAAGATTGAACATGAACAGATCCAGGTTCACGGCTGCAGCGATGGCAACCGGTTCGAAAACGGGCTTGTGCAAGAAGAAGGAACCAACTCCTTCGACACCCTCCATCGAGATCACGAACGGAAGCAAGGCCAGCCACAGAATCAGATTGACCACCGGACCACCGATAGCCACAGCAAGATGAGGAAGAGGTCTTTCCGGAATATCGACCGCCGCCAGACCTCCGAGCGGCCACAGGATGACTTCCTTCGCATCTCCTCCGACTTGACGGGCAGCTCGACAATGCCCCAATTCATGCAGGAACACCGAACCGAACAGAAACCCGAGATACAGAAAAGTTGCACCGGATCCGCCGGTCTGATCGGCATTGAATAGTTCAAACAATCCCCAGAGCAGGAAAATCCAGTGCAAGCGCACCGTGATTCCTGCTACTTGCCCGATCCGGAGTCCTCCCCTATCGAACAAGATTCCTCCTGCCATTCATGCACTGCTGAGACACTATGGAATCACCCTTTAACCAAACTGAATCCCCTGAGCCAGGGGCAACTCCTTCGAGTAGTTGATGGTGCAGGTCTGCCTTCGCATGTAAGCCTTCCAGGCATCGGACCCGGATTCACGACCTCCCCCGGTATCCTTCTCACCACCGAAGGCTCCGCCGATTTCGGCACCACTGGTACCGATGTTCACGTTGGCGATGCCACAATCGGATCCACTGGCTGCCAGGAATTTCTCAGACTCTTGCATGTCCAATGTAAAAATGGCACTCGATAGTCCCTGCGGAACAGCATTGTGCCAGCTGATCACTTCATCCAGATCGCGATATCGCATCAGGTACAGAATCGGAGCGAAGGTCTCTTCGTGAACGATCTCCATGTCGTGACGGGCTCGCACCAGGGTCGGCTCGACATAATGCCCATCGGCGGCCACTCCATCGGTCACTCGATCGCCGCCGAAGATCACCTCACCACCCTGTTCGCGAATACTGGCGAGGGCTTGCAGCATGTCATCGACAGCGCCACCGTGGATCAGCGGCCCCATCAAGGTTCCTTCAGCAAGGGGGTCTCCTACTGAAACCTGCTGGTAAGCCTGGCAAAGCCTCGCTTCCATCTCGTCTGCGATATCCTCGTGAAGGAACAGACGTCTAGTACTGGTGCAACGCTGACCGGCAGTTCCGCAGGCACCGAACACCACCGCTCGCATCGCCAGATCGAGATCAGCCTTGTCTGAAACGATGATGGCGTTGTTGCCACCGAGCTCGAGCAAACTACGACCGAGACGTTGGCCCACCACCTCGGCAACGCGACGACCCATCCGACACGATCCGGTGGCACTAACGAGCGGAATCCGTCGATCGGCCAGCAACGCCTCCCCGACCGGATCTCGATCTCCGATGACCAACCCAAAGATCGGTGGAGCCTTCATTTCATCGAGCACTTCCTGAACGATGTGATGGACGGCCACAGCACACAATGGTGTCGAGGAAGAGGGTTTCCAGATCACGGCATCGCCACAGACCGCCGCCACCAGGGCATTCCAGGACCACACGGCCACAGGAAAATTGAATGCCGAGATACAACCGACAATCCCCAGTGGATGCCACTGTTCATACATCCGATGGCCTGGGCGTTCCGAGTGCATCGTAAGACCGTAAAGCTGGCGAGAGAGGCCGACCGAGAAATCGGCGATGTCGATCATCTCCTGCACCTCACCGATTCCCTCGGGCAGGATTTTCCCCATCTCTGCGGCAACCAAACTTCCCAGCTGCTGTTTTCGTTCACGAAGCGCTTCTCCCATGCAACGGACGACCTCGCCACGTCGCGGAGCCGGCCATGTTCTCCATTCCAGAAATGCATCGTGGGTCGCTTGAACCGTTGCCTCATAATCTTGCAGTGTGGCCCTGGCGACAGTGGCCAGCAACGAGCCGTCGATGGGGGACCGACTTTCAAGCCAATCGTCAGAGGGAGTTCGCCAACCAGCGGCGTAGACACCAGGGTTCTGCTGCTGGATACCGAGAGAATCGAGGAACGAGATATCCATACCGAAAACTCACTTTCGGGGTGAGGTCGCCTTCGCTTCACCGTACCCACTGCCGGCGAGAGTGCCGTACGTTAGCGTTGCCAGAGGAACAGGTCGAGGGTTCCGCAGCTCGGGTCCGCCAAACAGGTACAGAAAGTAGTGACGAGTGTCTCTTGGATCCCTCAGCCACTGTCTTCTTGCCCCCCAGCAAAACCGGCATATAGCACCGTCAGTACTCTAACTTGGATCGTTCAACTCGCGCAGAGACCCGGACAGAATTGACAATTAATGAAGTTGATAGAAATTGAAGCAGCACCAAACCAGGAAAAAATCCCGATCCAACTGAAAACCGCTAATGGATCTCCATGAGGTCGCTAAATAGTGTCTCGCCTGCTCTCAGTCCCCCGTTATGATCGATATGGGGTCTTTAACGATGGGACCGGATTCTTCCTTGAGGTCGCCTCCAGTAAACCGAGGGGTTGACCTCATACCAGTAGGCCTCCCGGGATTCTGACTGACGGGTTGGGTGACCGTTCAAAACGACTTTTGAGTCGACGCCCCAGCAAGTCATTCAGTTGGTTCGTAAATGGGTTCTTTTTGGGTCGAAAAATACAGATTGATGCAAAGTTGTTGCGAGTCATCGCACTGCGGAGGTGTGCCTCTACGGTGTCATCGTAGGCAACTCGAAAACAGGAAGTCGAGGAAACTCAATGCGTAAGTTATGTCTGATCACCGCCATTTTCGCCTTTTCTGCCACTGGCCTTTGGGCGCAAACTGGTGGAGACGAATGCGCTGTAGCTGATGTAATTACCATCTCTGGTTTCGGGACCTACGCCGTCGCGATGGATAACACCACCGCAACGACAGGAACCGATCCGGCCCCGGTAATTCCATGCGATGCCTTCATGGGCATATTCAACCAGGACATCTGGTGGTCTGTCGTTTTTGATGCAGACGGAGTGATCAACGCAACCACCTGCGATGTCGGAAGCTGGGATACGGACATGGCTTTCTACGATGGTAGCGGAGGTTGCGGATCCCTTCTGGAACTCAACTGTAGCGGCGATGCAGCGACCAACCCCGGTCCCTGCCAGGCCTTCTACTCCGAGTTCGCGACTACGACACCGGTAACCGCAGGAGTCACCTACTACCTTCGGGTCGGTGGCTGGAATGCTACAGCCGCCGGAACCGGCACCATGACCCTCGATTTCTTCGCCATCGGAGCCGAAATCTGCGACGACGGCGTCGATAACGATGCCGACGGCCTGATCGACTGTTTTGATCCTGATTGCTCCGGAGTGCCACCGTGCGGATCCGAAGCCGGCCAGTGCAACGACGGCGTTGACAACGATGCGGACGGAACTACCGATTGCTGTGATGCCGACTGCATTGGTGATCCGGGTTGCATCGAAAACGATACGGCAACCTGCACCGACGGCGTTGACAATGATTGCGACGGGAACGCCGATTGCGCCGATGTAGATTGTGTCGGTGTCAGTCTCTGTGGAGCCGAGATTTGCGACGACGGCTTTGACAACGATGGAGACGGACTCGTCGACTGTTTCGACGTAGCCGACTGCCTGGGAACCCCCGCATGCCCTGCCGCTAACAACGATGAGTGTGTCGTCGCCGTAGACATCGGACCCATCGTCGGAACCGGCACCTACTCTGCTATCATGGATTCAACTTCCGCCAGCCTTGGGGCTGATCCACTTCCGACCATTACCTGCCCTGTCATGGGTGCGTTCGACAATGATATCTGGTTCTCTTTCACCCCCGACGTCGACATGGTCGCAGAAATTCATACCTGTGATCCTACTGGGTGGGACACTGACCTGGCGATCTACGAAGATACCACCAACGATTGCACCGCAATGACCGCGATCGGCTGTAGCGGAGATGCCACAGTCCTCACCGGATGCCAGGCCTTCTACAGCCACATCCAGTTCGTGGAAGTCAGCGCTGGAGTGAGCTACAAGATTCGCGTGGGCTCCTGGGCAGCAGGAACAAATGGTATCGGACTCCTTACCGTCAACCTGGTGATTCCGACGGCCGAAATCTGCAACAATGGAGTCGACGACGATCTCGATGGGGCCATCGATTGTCTCGATCCCGATTGCTTCCAGGATCCGAACTGCAGCTTCACCGATGGAGATGAGTGCTTAGTCGCTTTCGATGTTTTCGACGGTGCCAATGCCATCGATACCACCACTTTCACCGCCAGTGCTGATCTCAGCAACGCCGGACTGTGCCCGGGCACCTTCTTCGGTCAGAATGATATGGACGGTTGGTACCTCTACACCGCGACTGCCGATACCGCGTACTGGATTCACACTTGTGACGGTGCTGGATTCGATAGCGACCTGCTCGTTTACGATTTCACCGCCGCTGGTGGCGACTGCGCGAATATTCAGGGCTTTGAAATCGCCTGCAACGGCGATTCCACTGCTCTTCCTGGTCCTTGCCAGGGTTTCTACTCCTACGTCGAGACCACCCTGACGGCAGGAAATCAATATCTCATACGTGTTGGCTCCTGGGCACTTGGTGGCGGTGGTTCTGGAACTCTGAACATCGTACCGCTGCTCTGTCCTCCGATGGCTGGACTGGGTTTCGCCAGTGATTGTGTCACCGGAGATGTGACCTTGACCTGGACCGGAAACCTCTACGACACCATCGAGATCTTGAGAGATTCGGTACTGATCGACACCGTCGGTGGTGGGGATACCACCTACACCGACCTCGGCCTGGCCGCTGGCAACTACACCTACACCGTACAAGGTGTCTGTGGCGGCAATATAAGCGGGAATCAGACGATCATCGCGAACGTCGCTTCCTACGGTGGCGAACCCGATGTGATTTTCGCGCTCGAGGGATTCGACGACATCGATAGTGTTGCGGCACTTCAAACCGCTCTCGATAGCAACGGTGTCGTTTACGTCACCACCACTCTGGGACCGGCGGCCTGGGGTTGCCTCGGCAGCGGCACCATCGCGCGTGCCTGGATGATGAACGGTACCTTCCCCAACGATTACCGCATCACTGCCGCAGACGGAACGGCCCTGGCAACGGCGGTCGAAAACGGTGCCGCGGTCTACATGGAAGCAGGAGACCACTGGGGATTTGCTCACCTCGTCACCCCATACGATAACTACGATGGAGTCGACCAGGGCATTGTGGCGGACGGCGACGATACCTTCCTTTCGATGGATGGTGCCGATAGTGGTTTCGGACTCGATACCTCTGATCTGAGTGGGACCGCCTACAACCAGGCGAACGCAGGCAATGACTGGACCGACCAGATCAATGCTGTTGCAGGATCCGGTGGCCCGAATGTCGCGGTCATCTGGATGCAATCAGGGGGTGCTTACAATACGGCGATTTGCTACTCCACCGATGATCCCCTGGGCAACACTATCTCCCAGTCCTGGGAGTTTGGTGGATTCGGTGGAGATCAGGCTGATCTGGCCGCTCGATACATCTCGTTTCTCGGTGGTGGTGGTGGCCCAATAGGTCCGAACTTCGGTCGCGGTGATTGTAACGCCGACGGTGGCTTCAACATCGCCGATGCCATTTTCCTTCTGGCGGCACTCTTCTCCGGAGGCCCGACGGGCCCGTGCGCGGACGCCTGCGACGCCAACGACGACGGTAGTATTAACATCGCCGATGCGATCTTCGCCCTCGCCGCACTGTTTAGCGGTGGTCCTCCTCCGACCGCCCCAGGATCCACCGACTGCGGCGTGGACGTGAACGATACCGACCCGCTCGATTGTGCCAGTTTCCCGCCCTGCATCTAAATAAGCAGGCAGAACACGGTAAAATTGGGACGGGGGGCCTTTTCCAGCGGGAAAAGGCCCCCCTGTTCTTTATTTCATGCCCTTCACACAGCCCTAGTCTCGCGCTAGACCAATTTCATGTCTAGTATAGAACCAGGATCGTCGAGAGAGTCGACCTCATATTGGGGTTCTCTCGCGATGCTTGGGCTTGAGAATGACAATAAATTGCGAGTTGCGATTCGCACCTGCGGGTGTGCCCTTGTGGAACTCTAGCGATTCGTCGCGCCAGGGAGGTGTGCTCCCATGGGTTCCTGCTGGCAACTCAATCAACAGACGGGAAGTTGAGGGAACGAATGCGTAAGTTGTTTTTGATCACAACCATTCTCGCTTTTTCTGCAACCGGCCTTTGGGCGCAAACAGGAGGAGACGAGTGTGCGGTTGCTGACGATATCGCCGTTTCCGGTTTTGGGACCTACGTCGTTGCGATGGACAACACCGCTGCGACCACCGGAACCGATCCGGCTCCCATAATTCCCTGTGCTGTTTTTGGCCAGTGCGCCGATGACATCTGGTTCTCCTTTGTTCCAGATGCTGATGGTGCCATCGATGTCACCACCTGTGACCCAACAAGCTGGGACACCGACCTGATGCTCTACGATGGAGCTGGCGGTTGCACAGCTCTTGTGGAGTTGGCCTGCAACGGTGATGCCGTCACCAACCCTGGTCCCTGCCAACCCTTCTATTCCGAATTCGATGCGCCTACTGCGGTCACTGGAGGAAACACCTACTACCTCCGAATTGGAACCTGGGGAGGATCCGGTATTGGTGGAGCCGGCAACCTCACCATCAACTTCTTTGCCATTGGAGTCGAAATCTGCGACGACGGTGCTGACAATGATGCCGATGGTCTGATCGACTGTTTTGATCCCGATTGTTCCGGAATCCCACCGTGTGGATCCGAAGCTGGTCAGTGCAGCGACGGAGTCGACAATGACGCCGACGGAACCACCGATTGCTTCGATGTCGATTGCATCGGTGATCCGGATTGCTTCGAGGGCGATGCTGCAACCTGCAGCGACGGTGTTGACAACGATGCCGACGGCACTACTGATTGTGCCGATCTCGATTGCAGCGGCATCGGTCTCTGTGGAACCGAGATTTGTGACGATGGATTCGACAATGATGGAGACGGCTTCGTCGACTGTTTCGACCCCGAGTGCTTCGGAACCCCGTCGTGCCCCGCTGCGACCAACGACGAATGCGTTGGTGCCGTGGACATCCCGATCGCGGGAGCCGGTACCTACAGCGTTTTCATGGATTCAACGACCGCCAGTCTCGGTGCTGATCCGCTGCCAGGCATTACCTGCGCTGTCATGGGCCAGTTCGACAACGATATCTGGTTCAGCTTTACCCCCGACGTCGACATGGTGATGGATATTCACACCTGCGATCCAGCAAGCTATGATACTGACCTGGCGGTTTACGAGGGTGATGATTGTACCACCATGAATGCCATTGCCTGTAACGGAGATGCCGGGATCCTCACCGGATGCCAGATCTTCTACAGCCACGTCCAGTTCGTGAGTGTTACTGCCGGAATCACCTACAAGATCCGGGTTGGCTCGTTCACGGCTGGAGTTAACGGCCTTGGAACCCTCACCCTCACCGGGGTGGTTCCCTCGGCAGAGATCTGTGACGATGGCATCGATAACGACCTCGATGGGGCCATCGATTGTCTCGATCCCGATTGCTTCCAGGATCCGAACTGCACCTTCACCGACGGTGATGAGTGCTTCGTCGCCATCGAAGTCTTCGACGGTATCAATGCCATCGACCAGACCACCTTCACCACCGGTGCCGATGCTTCCAATGTTGCACTGTGCGCTGGTACCCTCTTCGGTCAAAATACCCTCGATGGCTGGTATACCTACACAGCCACTGCGGATGCCAGTTACTGGATTCACACCTGTGACCCGGCTGGCTGGGACACCGATCTGCTCGTTTACGACTTCACCGCTGCCGGCGCCGACTGCGCAAACATTCAGGGCAACGAGATCGCCTGCAACGGTGACTCTGGAGCTCTTGGGGCTGGCTGCCAGGCTTTCTACTCCTACGTTGAAGTCAATCTGGTCGGGGGCAATCAATACCTCATCCGAGTCGGCTCCTTTGGTACGATCAGCGGCAGCGGATCGCTGAACATCGTACCGCTGCTGTGTCCTCCGATGGCTGGACTCAGTTCCTCCAGTGATTGTACAACCGGGGATGTGACCCTGAACTGGACCGGCAACGCTTACGACGAAATTGAGATCATCAGAGACACGGTACTGATCGCCACCGTCGGTGGCGGCGACACTACCTTCAGCGATCCAGGCCTGGCTGCTGGTAACTACACCTATCAGGTACAGGGTGTCTGCGCTGGCAATATCGGCGGTGCCGCCAACACAGTGGCGAACGTCGCCGCTTACGGAGGTGAAACGGACATCATCTTCGCCGTCGAACTGGCCGACCAGATCGACAGCGTCGCGGCACTTCAGGCCGCTCTCGATGCCAACGGCATCGGCTACGTCACCACTACTCTGGGGCCAGCGGCATGGGGCTGCCTTGGCAGTGGAACCATCGTCCGTGCCTGGATGATGACCGGAACTTACCCCCAATATTATCGCATCACTGCCGAGGACGGGGTGGCCCTCGCTACGGCGGTCGAGAATGGGGCCGGAGTTTACTTCGAAGGGGGAGACCACTGGGGATTCGTCCACCTCATCACTCCATACGATGACTACGACGGAGTCGACATGGCTACTGTGGTCGACGGAGATGATACCTTCTTGGCGATGAACGGCGCCGATAGTGGTTTCGGACTCGACACCAGTGACTTGAGTGGAACCGCCTACAACCAGGCGAACGCAGGCAGTGACTGGACCGATCGAATCTCTCCAATTGCTGGAGCCGCAGGGCCCAACGTCGCACAAGTCTGGACCGATACGGCCCAGGCGTACGGCACCGGGGTTTGCTACTCCACCGATGATCCCTTTGGTAACACCATCAATCAATCGTGGGAGTTTGGTGGATTCGGTGGTGATCAGACTGATCTGGTCGCGCGCTACATCGCGTTCCTCGGCGGCGGTGGCGGCCCGGTAGGTCCGCTCTTTGGTCGCGGAGACTGTAACGCCGACGCCAGCTTCAACATCGCCGATGCCATCTTCACCTTGGCATCACTGTTCTCCGGTGGTCCGGCAGGTGTCTGCGCAGACGCCTGCGACTCCAACGATGACGGCAGCCTCAACATCGCCGATGCGATCTTCACCCTCGCAGCGTTGTTCAGCAGTGGTCCTGCTCCGAGCGCCCCAGGGCCCACCGATTGTGACGTGGATGGGGACGATACAGATCCGCTCGATTGTGCCAGTTTCCCGCCCTGCATCTAAATCAGCAGGCAGAAACGGTAAAATTGGGACGGGGGGCCTTTTCCTACCGGGAAAGGCCCCCTGTTCTTTATTTCATGCCCTCCATACAGCCCTACCTCGCACTCCAGCACTGTCATGACTACTATGGAAGCAAGATCATTGCGGGAGTCGATCTCATATTGAGGTTCACTCTCTGCGTGCTTGGGCTCGAGGATGACAAGTAATTGCGGGTTGCGATTCACCGGTTCACACCGACAGGTGTGCCTTTGTTGGATTCCAGCGATTCGTCGCGCCATGGAGGTGGGCTTCTACGGCGTCGCCGTTGGCAACTCAAATACAGGAAGTCGAGGAAACTCAATGCGTAATTTATGTCTGATCACTGCCATTTTCGCTTTTTCTGCCACTGGCCTGTGGGCGCAAACTGGCGGAGACGAGTGTGATGTTGCTGACGTAATTACTGTATCTGGTTTTGGTACCTACGTCGTTGCGATGGACAACACCACTGCGACTACCGGAACCGATCCGGCTCCGACAATCCCCTGTGCCGTTTTTGGCCAGAACACCAGCGACATCTGGTTCTGCTTTACACCGGATGCCGATGGTGCCATCAATGCCAGCACCTGCGATCCAACAAGCTGGGACACCGACATGATGCTCTACGACGGAGCTGGCGGTTGCGCAGCTCTTGTCGAGTTGGCGTGCAACGGTGATGCCGTCACCAACCCTGGTCCCTGCCAACCGTTCTACTCCGAATTCGAGGCGCCTACTGTGGTAACCGCAGGAAACCCCTACTACCTCAGAATCGGTAGCTGGGGAACCGTTGTCGGAACCGGCAACCTCACCATCAACTTCTTTGCCATCGGAACAGAAGTCTGCGACGACGGTGCTGACAACGACGCCGATGGCCTCATCGACTGTTTTGATCCTGATTGCGCCGGAGTGCCACCGTGTGGAGCCGAAGCCGGTCAGTGCGGGGACGGCGTCGACAACGACGCCGACGGCCTGACCGATTGCTGCGATGACGATTGCATCGGTGATCCGGGTTGCCTCGAAAGCGATCCAACATCCTGCAGCGATGGCATTGACAACGACTGTGATGGAACCGTCGATTGCGTCGATCTCGACTGCAGTGGCATCGGTCTCTGTGGACCCGAGATTTGCGACGATGGATTCGACAACGATGGAGACGGTCTCATCGACTGTTTCGACATACTCGACTGTCAGGGATCCTCGGCATGCCCCATTGCGACCAACGATGAGTGTATCGATGCCGAAGAGATCTCGATTTCCGGTCCCGGTATCTATACCGCTGTCATGAATTCAACAGGCGCCAGTACCGGAGTTGATCCTTTGCCAGGTATTGCCTGCGCTGTCATGGGTCAGTTCGCCAACGATGTCTGGTTTAGTTTCGTCCCGGACCAGGACATGGTCGCAGAGATTCACACTTGTGATCCACTCGCTGTGGACACTGACCTGGTGGTCTACGAAGATCCTACCAACGATTGCACCGCGATGACCGAACTCGCCTGTAACGGAGATTCCACTGTCCTCACCGGATGCCAGCCCTTCTACAGCCACATCCAGTTCTTGAGTGTCACGGCCGGCACAACCTACAGGATCCGTCTCGGCTCCTATGGGCTTGGAGTCGTCGGTCTCGGAACCGTCACCGTCGTCATGCAGATTCCCTCCACGGAGATCTGTGATGATGGCATTGATAACGACCTCGATGGAGCCACTGATTGTCTCGACTCGGATTGTTTCGCGGATCCGAGCTGCAACTTCACCGCTGGAGATGAATGTTTCGTCGCCAACGTTGTGTTCGACGGTGCCAATCCGATCAGTAACGTCCCCTTCACCACCAGTACCGATCCTCCTGTCGATATCTCTCTCTGCCCTGGTACCGGCAACGGTGCCATGGCCTTTGACGGCTGGTATGAATACGAAGCCATCGAAACTGCCGATTACTGGATACATACCTGTGATCCGGGAGCCGTCGGATGGAATGACACTGACCTGCTTGTTTACGATTTCACCGCTGCCGGCGAAGACTGTGCAAACCTGGCGGGCAACGAGATTGCCTGCAACGGCGATTCCTTTATTCTCCCCGGTCCGTGCCAGAATTGGTATTCCCTGGTTGAACTTCCGTTGGTCGCCGGCAATCGATACATGATACGAATCGGTACCTACAGTACGTTCGTGGGCACCGGATCTCTGACCATCCAGTCGCTTACCTGTCCTCCGATGACAGGGCTCACCGTCACTACTGATTGTAATACTGATGAGGCAACCTTGAACTGGAACGCTAACGCTTACGACACCATCGACCTGACAAGGGATGGGGTACTGATTGCTAACGTACCTGGCAACGACACCAGCTACGTCGATGTGGGTCTTGCCGATGGCAGTTACACCTACGAAGTACAGGGTGTCTGCACTGGCAACTTCGGTGGTTCCGAAACCGTGGTGGCGAACGTCTCCACCTACGGAGGTGAATCGGATGTCATCTTCGGTGTCGAAGGCGTGGACCAGATCGACAGCGTCGCGGCACTTCAAGCCGCCCTCGATAACAACGGCATCACTTATGTCACCACCACACTGGGGCCAGCGGAATGGGGCTGCTTCGGCAGTGGAACCATCACCCGCGCCTGGATGATGACCGGGACATGGCCCAACGATTACCGTATTACCGATGCAGACGGGGCGGCGCTTGCCTCGGCGATCGAGAACGGTACCAACGTCTACATGGAAGCAGGAGACCACTGGGGATTCGTCCACCTCGTCACCGCATACGATAACTACGATGGAGTCGATCAAGGGGTCCCCCCTGTCGATGGAGATGACTCTTTCCTCAGCATGAACGGTGCCGATAGCGGTTTCGGACTCGATACTTCTGATCTGAGCGGAACCGCCTACAACCAGGCTGCTGCAGGCGTTGACTTCACCGACCAGATCACCGCTCTTGCCGGAACCGCAGGACCCAACGCCGCGCAGGTGTGGACCGATGCAGTTCAGGCTTACGGCACCGGGGTTTGCTACGACACCGATGCTCCCTACGGCAATACCATTAACCAATCGTGGGAGCTTGGTGGATTCGGTGGAGATCAAACTGATCTGGTCGCGCGCTACATCGCGTTTCTTGGTGGTGGTGGTGGCCCAACAGGTCCGCTCTTTGGTCGCGCAGACTGTAACGCTGACGGCAGCTTCAACATCGCCGATGCCATCTACACCCTGGCTTTACTGTTCTCCGGTGGTCCCGCAGGCCCGTGCGATGACGCCTGTGATTCCAACGGGGATGGGGCCATCAACATCGCCGATGCGATCTTCACTCTGGCGGCGCTGTTCAGCGGTGGTCCTGCTCCATCTGGTCCCGGGCCGACCGACTGTGACGTGGATGCAGACGATACCGACCCACTCGACTGTGCCAGTTTCCCGCCCTGCCTGTAAATCACGGGCAAAAGCGGTAACACTGTGACAGGGGGCCTTTTCCAGCTGGGAAAGGCCCCCTGTTCTTCAATTCATCCCTTCTTGAGCACCCACCTCGCACTCCACCATTCTCATGACTAATATGGAAACAAGGTCGTTGAGGGGGTCTTTCTCGTATTGCAGGTCCACTCCCTCGACGCTTGGGTTCGAAAATGACAAATAATTGCAGGTTGCGATTCACCGATTCACACCGACAGGTGTGCCTGTTGACGACCCAATGAACACACAGGAAGTTGAGGGAACGAATGCGTAAGTTGTTTTTGATCACAACCATACTCGCTTTTTCTGCCACCAGCCTGTGGGCGCAAACTGGCGGAGACGAGTGTGACGTCGCTGATGTAATTCCCATCTCTGGATTCGGAACCTACCTTGTCGCAATGGATAATACCGCCGCAACAACAGGAACCGATCCGGTCCCGACGATTCCGTGTGGTGCCTTCATGGGCATATTCAATCAGGACATCTGGTTCTCCTTTGTCCCGGATGCCGATGGTGCCATCGATGTCACCACCTGCGATCCAACAAGTTGGGATACTGACATGGCCCTCTACGATGAGGGCACAGGCTGCACAGGCCTTCTTGAAGTCAACTGCAGCGGAGATGCCACGACCAATCCTGGTCCCTGCCAGGCCTTCTACTCCGAGTTCGACAATCCAACGCCGGTGTTCGCAGGAGTCACTTACTACCTTCGGGTCGGTGGCTGGAATGCTCTTGCTGCCGGAGTCGGCACCTTGACCATGAATTTCTATGCCCTCGGAGCCGAAATCTGCGACGACGGTGCTGACAACGACGCCGACGGCCTCATCGACTGTTTTGATCCTGATTGCGTCGGGATCCCACCCTGTGGAGCTGAAGCAGGTCAGTGCGACGACGGAGTCGACAATGACGCCGACGGAACCACCGATTGCTTCGATGTCGACTGCATCGGTGATCCGATTTGCTTCGAGGGCGATAACGCAACCTGTACCGACGGCGTTGACAACGATGCCGACGGCGCCACTGATTGCGCCGATCTCGATTGCAGCGGCATCGGTCTCTGTGGACCCGAGGTTTGTGACGATGGATTCGACAACGATGGAGACGGCCTCGTCGACTGTTTCGACGTAGCCGATTGTCAGGGAACCCCAGCGTGCCCTACTTCCGGCAACGATGAATGCATTACTGCCATAGACATCCCGGTCGCTGGTCCCGGTACCTACACCGCTCTCATGAATTCAACGGCCGCCAGCCTCGGTACTGATCCCGCTCCATCGATACCCTGCGCAGTCGTGGGTGCGTTCGACAACGATATCTGGTTCAGTTTCACTCCCGACCAGGACATGAGTGCAGAGATTCACACCTGTGATGCGACCGGTTGGGACACGGATCTGATGGTCTATGAAGATGCCACCAACGACTGCACCGCGATGACAGAGATCGCCTGTAATGGAGATGCCACTGTCCTCACCGGCTGCCAGGCCTTTTACAGCCACGTCCAGTTCGTAGGTGTCACTGCAGGAATAAACTACAAGATCCGTGTGGGTTCCTGGGCAGTGGGTGCTTCCGGAGTAGGACAACTCACGATGAACCTTGTAGCAGTCGGCCCGGAGATCTGCGACGACGGTATCGACAACGATCTCGATGGGCTCGTCGATTGCCTAGATCCGGACTGCAGTGGGTTTCCTAATTGTTTCGAGGGTGACAGTGTGACTTGCACCGATGGTATCGACAACGATGGAGACGGCGCCACCGATTGCGCCGATTCCGACTGCATTGGTATCGGTCTCTGTGGACTCGAGATTTGCGACGATAATTTCGACAACGATGGGGACGGTTTCGTCGACTGTCTCGACATAGCCGATTGTCTGGGAACTCCAGCGTGCCCCATCAGCGATGGAGATGAGTGCGCCATCGCCGTCGAGGTGTTCGACGGTGCCAATGCCATCGACCTCACCCCCTACTCCTCTAGTGCCGATGCTTCCAACGCTGGACTGTGCCCGGCCACCTTCTTCGGTGTAAACGACATGGACGGCTGGTACCTCTACACCGCGACTGCAGATGGCTCTTACGAGATCCACACCTGTGACCAGGCTGGATTCGATAGCGATCTGCTCGTTTACGACTTCACCGCAGCCGGTGGCGACTGCGCAAACATCCAGGGCAACGAGATCGCCTGCAACGGCGACTCCACTGTTCTTCCTGGTCCTTGCCAGGCTTTCTACTCCCACGTCGAGGTTCCGCTGGTCTCAGGAAATCAATACCTCATACGCGTTGGAGCCTGGGGAGCTGGTGGCGGTGGCACCGGGA
>Ga0310342_100001347_pt1 | contig 15187 bp, 10 predicted proteins | sample S15DNA20500_MG_FD_206155 | JGI IMG/M metagenome (GOLD analysis project Ga0310342, IMG submission 206155) | Marine microbial communities from station ALOHA, North Pacific Subtropical Gyre - S1503-DNA-20-500_MG | ecosystem: Environmental > Aquatic > Marine > Oceanic | place: Pacific Ocean: North... | reverse complement strand
CGACCCGATGTAGGGTCGCTGCCGGGTGTCGCGTGGCAGTGAGTTGAGTTCGGCACTGGTCATCGGCATGGCCGATGTCACATAGCCGACCCCGTGCAGGGGAAACGGGTGCGTCATCGACCGCACTACCGTCACGCGGTCCATGATCTTGGAGTGTTCGGGGATTCGCTCGCAGAGGCTCAGCCCCGGCACACTGCTGGAAATGGCCTGCATCTCTCCCTGGATTTCGGCCGGTGCCAGAGGTTTCGGGTCGAAGGTCTCGTGCTGGGGCGGAGAACCGGTCAGGAAGACCAGGATGCATGCCTTCGCCTTGCCGAAACTCGTCGACTGACCCGCGGAGGCTGCCTGCGTTTCCTGGAGGCCGAACCAGTCGGCGACATTCAGTCCCAACGTGCCCAGTCCACCGATCTGCAGCAGGTCACGTCGAGACAACCCGTCACACAGCTTCGATTCTGAGCCGAGAATCCGCAGCATGAGGCTGTACCCTGTTTCTCGATGTGACGTCCGGTCGTCGCACCGACACAACGTGAACGTGGATTGTACGCGTTGTCCGGCGATGATGCACCACGTTCTGAAATCGGCCACGAGATTGCGGAGTCGTCATCTCGATGACCCGTCACACTTTGAGCAGGATCGCTCTATTGAGGCCCCCGGACCGAACTCAAACCGGTTCGGGGGTTATGCTAGAAGAACGTGGTCGGGCGGCTCGGCAACTTCAGCTGGATTGCCGGGAATCCACGCCGGGCGAAATGAACGGACTCCCGTTTCGGAGGACCTGACGGCCTTGGTGACGATCTTCTGCTATCTGGGACTGACCGGGACGCTCTACATGACCGGCGTCGTCTGGTTCGCCCAACTCGTGCACTACCCGTTGTTGGATCGCGGCACCGCCGAGGATTACCCGGCCTTTGCCGTTGCGTATCAGCGTCGGACGTTGTGGGTCGTGGTTCCCGGGCTGGCCTGCGAGATCCTGGGCACACTGGGCCTGGTCTGGTCATGGCCGTCGCTGCAGGCCTGGGTGGGCCTGGGCGTGCTGTTGGCGATCTGGGCCTTGACCTGTACCATCCTGATCCCCAAGCACCTGCTGCTCAAACGCCGCTATTCGAGCGAGGACCACCGGGTACTGGTCCGTTACAACTTGCCGCGTTCGCTGTTGTGGACGCTGAGGGCGGGTGTGATGATCTGGACCGCGCTCACGCTGCCGGCCGGAGTCCAGTGATGGAATCTGTTCCCGGAACCCTGGCGGCATCCCGGCCCGAGTTGCTGGAGATTTCGGACCTGGTTGTCGATTTCGATCTGGAAACGATGAGCCGTCGGCCGGTGAATCGAGCCGAGGTGGTCGAGCGATTGAACAGGGTCGGAGACCGGGGAGCGGCTCGGATCGTGGCGGCGATGCCGGTCAACGGCGGAGTGCTCGACTCCGACGTCGTCGACCGCCTGCTGATCCGGGTTCACTGCGAGATGCAGCGGCTGTCCGAGGAGTTCCAGCACGGGCGACGGGTCTCGGAGTTTCTCCATTCGTTGCTGGCCGCCTTCGATCAGATCGGGCTCTCTCAGCCCTATCGCATCGTCGACATCGGCTGCGGCACCGGCTATGTCATCCGTTGGCTGGCCGCCCGCGCAGGTTTTCGGCAGGACGTCGAGTTGATTGGAGTGGACTTCAACGAGGCGCTGGTCCGCGAGGCACAACGTCTGAGTGCCGCCGAGCAACTCGGCTGCCGGTTCGAAGTCATCAACGCCTTTGACATGGCCCGGCCGGCCACGATCTATCTTTCGACCGGAGTGCTGCATCACTTCCGCGGTCAGGGCCTGGCCGAGTTCATGCTGCAGCACGACCAGCCGGACACCCAGGCGTTTGTGCATTATGACTTCCAGCCCACACCGCTGGCCCGGCCGGGCGCCTGGGCGTTCCATTACATCCGGATGCGGGAACCCCTGTCACGGCACGACGGCGTCATCTCTGCCAGACGCGCCCACAACGCGGCGACGTTGCTCGAGGCGGCTCGGCAGACCTCTTTTGCGTGCGGCATGTACGGCACCCGTGTCTGGAAACTGCCGATCCCCCGCGTGTTTCACACCCTGCTGGGCATCCGCCCGGAAGCGGTCGACGCATTTCGTCAGACGTTGGGACGGCGGGTCGGCAGACTGGGGCAGTTGGCATGATCTCGACGGTGATCTCGCTGTACGTGCTGGCAACGTTGGATGCCATGTTCAGCGGTGTCTGTGCCGCTTCGGGACGGGACGCGCGGATCGACAAGCGATCCTATTACGTCAACGCCATGATCCACGGGATCGGCTGGGGCCAGGTGGCCTGCCTGGTGGGCCTGCTGATCCTCACCCTGACCGTTTATGCTTCAGCCGATCCGGGTCTGGCGGTCGAGGAGATGATCCAGGTCGGCAAGCGGATGATCTCGGTCTACCAGGTCTACGCGGGGATCATCCTGCTGTTCTTCGCCGTGCGGGCGATTCCCAACGTCGACATCCGTTCGATGACCAGCACCGTCGCCTTCGGCCCGCTGACATTGATCCGGCCGGCGGTCATCGTGTTCGGGATCGGCTGGGGACTGGCTCCCGGGGTCCAGTCGGCCGTCGTTGTGGCGGGCGTGCTTGTCGCGGTTCTCATGGTCCCGTTTCGGATCCTGCTGAACCGGTGGTTTGACCTGGTGGAGGTGAATCGGCTCTAACCGACCCGGAGGCCATGACGGAAAGCCTCGGCGTCTTGCGTTGGACGGCAAGAACTTGCGGCGAGCAATGGATGTCACAGATGGCCAAACCGGCGAACGGCCTCAGAATTTCCGGAAGAAGTGAGGACTCAGTCAGATGCCATTCGACAATCGAATCTGCTGGGTGGTGCTCGGGTTGGTGCTGTTGGGGTGGCTTTCAACGGTCGATCCCGTGTTGGCTCAGGACGACCAGGCGATCGAAACGAAGCTGTCGGTCGATGAGGTCGTGAAGATCAAGAACGACGACAACTGGGTCGTCGTTGATGCTCGGGCGACGGACGCGTTCAACGGTTGGCCGCTGGAGGGTGTCAAGCGAGGTGGACACATTCCCGGCGCGGTCGACTTTTCGGCCGGTTGGCTTGATGGGGAACAAAAGGGGAAGGCCGAAAGGCTGGCGGCTGCACTCCGCACGAAGGGCATCGACCGCGACAAGCACATTGTGCTCTACAGCCTGATCGAGCGAGATCGTCGTCGCCTGGCCGCCCATCTTCGGCAAGCCGGCTTCGGCAAGCTGCACTGGTTCGATTTCAAGAGTTGGGTCGCGGACAGGAACCGGCCGTTGGCGCGGTACAAGAACTTCCACCTGCTGGTGCCGGCTTCGATCGTGAAGCGGCTCCTGGAAGGACAGTTGCCCGAGACGTTCGAGGCCGCAAAACGGGTCAAGTTCGTCGAGGTCAGTTGGGGTGGAGAGGCCGCGTCCTATTCGAAGGGGCATGTTCCCCGCAGCTTCCATGTCAACACGGACCATTTCGAACCACCACCTCAGTGGAAGCTCGGCAGTCCTGCGGTACTCAATCGGTTCGCGACACGATACGGGTTCCAGTCAGATGACACGGTGGTCCTTTCCGGCAAGGACCCGACGGCCTGTTATCGACTGGCGATCGTTTTGCGGTACATGGGAGTCGCTGATGTCCGGGTGCTCAACGGGGGTTTCGCCTCCTGGAAGTCTGCCGGCTACCGTATCGACACGATCAGCCATCCGCCTCCGAAGGCGAAGTCCTTCGGCACGAGAATCCCCAGGCGGCCGAAGTTGATTGTCGACGTGACGCGGGTGAAGGCCGGGCTTGGCAAGCCCAACGGCTTCGTGCTCGTCGACACCCGCACCTGGGCGGAGTTCACCGGCAAGACGTCCGGCTACAAGTACCATTTCCGCAAGGGCCGAATTCCCGGTTCGACCTACGGGCAGGCCGCTTTCACGGGTGCGAACTCGCTGACGCCCTACCGCAACATCGACAACACGATGCGGAACGCCGACGAGATCCTGGCACTCTGGAAACGGGCGGGCATCAGCACAGACAAGCACCTCTCCTTCATGTGCGGTGGCGGTTGGCGGGCGGCCGAAGTGCTGACATTTGCCCGGGTGATCGGCCTGCCCAACACGTCCCTGTTCAGTGACGGCTGGATTGGATGGAGCAACGACAGGAAGAACCCCATCGAAACCGGTGTCGTTCCGAAAACGCCGAAGTCGACTCGGCCGAAGCCCTAGGCTGCGAATTGACCACCGGCCGAACCCGTGTGGTTGCCGAGATTTCGCCGATCAGGCCTCTTTCATCGCGAACACCCGCAGTCTCGAATCGAAGTGCGGGATCGCCAGCCGGATGCCGTCGGGGTGCAGTGACAGGCCGCGGCCGGGGCTGGGCAGCTTGAGGCGGAAGAAGTCGTCGGGCTCGTCCTTGCGCCAGAACAGCAGGTGGCCGCCGATGGCTCCGCCGCTGGCACCGATCCAGAAACCGTCCTTGTGCCAGCACAGGCCCCAGAGCACCGCGGGCAGGGGAGCAGTCGGGCGGTGCAGCAGGCGGCGGCTGCCGGTCTTCCAGTCGATCACTACCGCGGTCGGCTTGGAACCCGCTCCGCCGTCAAAGATGTTGGTGGCCACCACGATGATTCCGCCCACCAGCAGCGACTCGCCGTCGGGGCTGAACGACATGCTGCGGGCTCCCCCCAGGTTGCACTGCATCGACTTGTCGTACTGGTGCAGGATCTTGGCGGTGTCGAGGCTCCGCAGCTGCTTGCCGTCGGACACTCGCCAGTCCTTGGCGATCAGTTTCAGATCGGCCGACACCACCTGCTTGCCGTCGGGGTGGAAGGCGACGTTGTAGACATGGTCGTCGTGCCCGGCCAGTTCACGGACCAGCTTGCCGTCGTCGGCCGTCCACAGCCGCACGCGGCGGTCGTTGCCCGCGGTGGCCAGCAAGGTTCCGTCGGGGCTGACCGCCACAGACCGGATCCAGCCCTGGTGAGCATCGACCATGCGAATCGGCTTGGGCGTCTTTTCGTCGACTTGCCACCAGCCCAGCCGCCCGTCGTAGCCGGCGGTGACCAGGACTCGGCCCTCGTCTACGAATGCCAAACTGCGGACCCAGCTCTTGTGCCCGGCCAGTGCCACGCGTGTCTTCGTCTCGAGTTCCCAGCGGAGGACGGTTCGGTCCTGGGCACCGGCGAACACGAATCGGCCCGAAGGGTCGAATGCCGAACACAGCAGCGGTGCCGGGGCTTCCAGCGACGCGGTCTCGTGGGTTCTGGCCGGATCGATTCGGGTCATGCGAGGATCTCCGCGATCGGAGACGCTGCCGGGTCGGCGACCGGGATCGGTCGGCCGTTGACGTCGAAGTGCCTGCGGGTGTCGGCGCCCACGGCCCGCAGGAACGTGTGGAACAACTGGCGATGATCAACCTCGTGCTCGACCACCTCGGTCCCGTTGTCGTTGGTCCGCCCGTAGACCCCCGGGGCCTGGATTCCGCACCCGGCAAGAGCCAGGCTCCAGGCTTTGCTCCAGTGATCTCGTCCGAACTTGCTGTTGATTTTCGGCGTACGGCCGAACTCGCTCATCACCACCACCAGCGTCCGTTTCAGGATCTCCCGCTCGGCCAGGTCCTCGATCAGCGTCGCGAACGGCCGGTCGAACTCGCCGAGTTGTTCGAGATGGTGGTTGAAGTTCTCGTTGTGCGTGTCGTAGTTGGTGTGCATCACCTTGACGCAGGTGACGCCCTGTTCGAGCAACCGCCGCGCGAGCAGGCAGTTCTGTGCGAAGCCGTGGCTTCCGTACCGCCGGTGATCGGCCGCGGGCTCCTTTGTTACGTCGAAGACCCGTCGGTTGATCATCAGCTGCTCGGCTTGTTCGAACGATGCGGCGAACGCCCGGGTGGCCGCATTGCCGCGTCGTGCAAAGCGGTCGTTGAGCCGACGCCGGAACAGCCGTCTCAGCCGGTCGGATTCCGCGCTCAATCCGGCGAGCCGCTCGGTGTGGTCCGGCGGCTGGCAGTCGCCGATGACCAGGCTGCCGTACCGGGGACCGAGATAAGCGGCGTCCCGTCCGCTGGCGGTGGGTTTGCCGGCGGCGCGGCGTCCGTCCTCGAGGTGCACGAACCCGGGCAGCTTCCCACGGGGGTCGGCGATCAACCGCGAGGTGACCGCACCCAGATCGGGGTAGTCGGTCGACGGCTCCTGCCGCCGGCCCTTGGTCATCAGGTACTTGCCCTTGGCGTGGTTGTTCTCCTTGGTGTTGATGCCGCGGATGAGCAGCAGGTGATGGAGCTGCTTGGCGGTGTAGGGCAACAGTTCGCTGACGGCGACACCGGGACGCGATGTCGAAATCGACTGGAAGGGTCCACCGGTGTCGGTGGCATCCTTGGGGTCCCAGCTTTCGAGTTGGCTGACGGCGCCGTCCAGGAAGATGATCAGCATCTGCCGGTTGCTGTGCTCGAGCTCGGCAGCCAGTTCGGCCTGGCCGACCGGAGCGAACCGGCCGGCGGTGGTCGCCGCGCCCAGCAGACCGCCCAGCAGTTGTCGTCGTGCCAGGAAGTGCGAACCTGATCCGCATGCCGCGTGTCGGGTCATGTCGGTTCCTTCGATCAGTGGTTGAACCGGAATTCGTTCGAGGTCAACACGGCCCACGTCAGTTCGCGGATCGCCACCGCCCGCTGGTCGCCGCGACCGGACAGGTACTCGACGATCGCCGCAGCCTCGTCGGGACTGGGCCGCCGCGACAGGACCGCGAGATACAACTCGGTGGCCAGCACTGTGTCTCCGTCGATCTTCGCCAACCGGGTCGTCAGCCGCCCCCTGTCGGGTTGCAGCAGCCGTTTCACCAGTTTGGCATTCCCCAGGTACAGGGCTTCCTGGGCGGTCGCCTGGAATGCGGTGTCACCTGATGAGGCCGCGAACACGTCGATGATCTCCGAGAGGTCCTTGTCGAGAGCTCGGCGGACGGTTGAAGCGACGAACACGTTGGCGAGTCCCGGCGGCGCGGCGGCGAGGATCGACTGCAGTACCGGGTTGGCGGTGATCGCCAGTCGTGCGTCGGCCCGTGCGGTCGATGTCATGCCGGTTGCTTCGAGCAGGCTCGCGGCCAACTGTTCGGGGGTCAGCGGCCTGAGCAGGCCGACGGTGTAGCGACCGGCCGCCGCGGCTTCCGGCGACAGCTCATCCGGAGCGACACTCGATCGCTGGTAGGTCCGAGTCAGGGCCAGCTCACCGAGAAACCAGCGGATGTTGAAATCTTCTGCGACGAAGTGATCGGCGAGCGCTTCGAGCAACTTGGGATGTGTCGGGGGGTTCTTGGCGTGGTGCAGGTCGAGCGGGTGCACCAGGCCACGGCCCATCATCACGGCCCACAACCGGTTGACGATATTGCGGTTGAAGGCCCGGCTCTTTCCGGATGTGGCCAGTCGGGCCAGTGCCTGGCGGCGACTGAACTTCGGCACCGGCCTCGCCGTGCCCTCGGGCTTGACCACGTATTCCTGGCCCGATTCGAACTGGGGTTCTTCGACCACCAGTCCATCGGGCAGCCGCATGCTCGCCTGGTGCGTCTTGTCGTCGGCGAAGACCGATTTGAAGGTCACCTGGCCGGTTGCCCGTTCGGCCACGGTCACCGGCTGGTCTTTCCCGTCGTCTGCCGTACCGGCCTGGGTGACAAAGTCGACGGTCACCGTTTCGGTCGACGGTTTCGAGAGACGAACGGTGAACGGCAGCCCGTCGGTGCCACCGTCCCGTTCTTTCAGTTTCCAGTCATTGATGGTCAGACGCAGCCGCGTGTCGGAACCGTCGAGCTCGCGGCGGCCGAGTTCTCCGGAGGGGGGCTTGGCGGCAGGCTGGTCGTCGCCGTCATCGTCGAGAATCGTGCCAACACCGATGCCGTCGGCGATCACCGCTCCGACCGGTTTCGACAGTTTCACGAGCAGAGTCTCGTCGGGTTCATCCCGCTTGTCGCCCTTGACCCCGACCAGGATCACCTGCTCGGTTGTCCCCGGCGGGAAACTCAGCGTGCCCTGCTGAACGTTGTAGTCGACTTCCTGGAACTCGAAGACGAAGCTGCGATCGAGAAACGCGTTGAGCCCGTAGTAGTCGGCCTGAAAGTAGTCGCTGATGACTGGATGGTCGTGGCACTGGGCGCACTGCAGATCCCGCCCGAAGAACAGCCGTCCGACATCGCGTGTCAACAGGGTGGACTCGCCATTTCGGCCGAGGAAGAACCGGGCGGCAGGTCGCCGGTCCGGGTCGATGCCATCGGCCGAGAGGATTTCCCGAGCGAGTTGATTGTACGGCTTGTTTGCCGCGAACGACCGTCTCAGGTACCCGCGCCACTCGGCCGGTTCGATGTGTGTTTTCGGTCGTCTCTGCATCAGCATCACGTCGAACACGTCTGACATGCGGTGAGCAAATGTCGGACGGGCCAACAGCCGATCGATGAGCCGTTCCCGCTTTTTTGGGGCGGAATCCACGAGGAAGGCACGAGTGGTCTGCGGGGGCGGGATTGTCCCTGCCAGGTCGATCCACGCCCGTCGAAGGAACTCGGCGTCCGAACACCGCTCGGCCAGTGTCCCGCCGGATTGTGCCTCGATCAGCCGGTCGACCAGATCGTGAAGCGGCTCCTCGGCCCGCAACGTGGCCGGCGGCAGCAGCCAAAGTGCCAGCAGCAGAATCGGGAACCGGAAGAACATGTGGCCAACCAAATTGATCGGGGTAAGCGATGTGGGGGTCATCGACGACGTGGCCCCATGATATCCCGAAGTCACACCGCTGCCCAAAGCGACTCGATGGTCAGCACCGGTGTCAGGGAACGACGACGTTTCGGCCGGGATCGGACTCGTGTCAATCGTCGTCGCCGGCCGGTTGGTCCCGGCATCCATCCTGCAACAGATCCTGTTTGAGGCTGTGGTAGTGTTCTCGCGGATTGGCGAGTGCGGTTTCGGTCAACAGGCCGTAAGAGCGGGTGCTGTCGACAACATGATCCCAGCCCGCGGCCTGGGCGAAGTCGTAGGCCTGCAACCCCTTCCGGATCCGTTCGTCGGTGTCGTAGAAATTCCGGAACCACAGGAAGCGGCACCACGGAAAGAACGAAAAGCGGACGATCGGCCGCATGCAAAGGGCTCGCATGAAGCGGCAGTCAAAGGCCTCGATGGCGTCCTTCACTCCGGGCGCCACCGTCAGTTCCTGTTCCCAGAGGAAAGCCTGTCGGAAGACGTTTCGCTTTTCGTCTGCACTCATCGAGTGCCCGGCGTCGCGGCATTCGTGGACCTGGTTGAGTTCAGCCAGCAGGTCGGGGTGAACGAACTGATCGGCGCCCGGTTCGCGTCCCAGCCGTTTGCTGAAATGGTAGTTGGTGTAGGTGTCGATGCAGACCGACCGGTTGATCCTGCGGAAGTCTTCGGCAAAAGACTGCAGCAGCCCGAGTCGGAAGGCACGTTCCCGGGAGCTGTAGAAGTAGCGTTTGCCGATCAGGCGGCCCAGGCCTCCGCCGACTTCGAAGAAGTTGTAGGCCCACAGTGCACCGTGAACAGCCATCTGGGGAAAGGTGTGGTTGCGGCCGGAGTCGAGGTAGATCTCGTGGAGCACGGCCGCCCGTCGCGGAATGTCCAACAGGTCACCGGCCAGCAGAGTGGCTTCGGCCTGGATCTCCGAATACACGACGGAAAGGTCTTGTGCAGTCATCGGTTGTCCGTGGAGCCGGCCTCGTGGAAAGTCATCGCCGCTGCAGCATCACGCGCTTTGGCGCGTCCCCGAATTCCATGATACTGTCACGGCATCAACCCGATTGGTAGTGGGGCACTCGCGAGAGCGGATCCGGCCCACGCAGTCCGACGTGGTGTTTCACCGGAAAACGATGCTGGAATTTGCGGGCCTGTTGGCCGTCGGTGTGGCGTTGTTCCTGGCGACCGGTCATCCGTGGCTGGGGATTGTCCTGCCTTCGGTGCGAGCCGGCTGGCGGTCACTGCGGACCGCGGCCTGGGTGTTCGCCGACGATCCGGATCGAAGACGGGCAGCGGTCGGCGGACTGTTTTGCGTGGCCATGGGCTGTTGGAAGGTTGCAGCGATGGCGGTTGTGACTGTCCTGGCCATGGTGGTTGTCGCGAAGATCGCTGGTCAGCCGCCGCGGATGGAGCGTTTTGCGGCGATCATGATCACGCTGACCGGCGGCATCGCCCTGACCTCGCTGATGGGCCTGCTGGCCGCGATCGCGGCTTGGGCGGCGAGGATTCGACTGTGGATTCATCCCGCGTTGCCCGAGATCCTCGGCGACACGCTGAAGGGGGGCGACAGCGGCTCCGTGCAACCCGGATTCAACCACGCGATTTTTGTGCTGATCACCTCACTGGCCGCCCCCGCACTCGCCGCCGGCGGGTTCATGCTGGTTCAGCCGGGCGGTGTTCTGCGGGCGATGCTGGTTCTCGGACTGCCGGTGTTGTTGGTCATCGTGTCGTATGCCTGGCTCGCCCGGCGGATTATTGCCGATCATCCGTCACAGTGCTGGGGAAGCCCCCGAGAGGCTGAAGTCGGCGAGCCATGAGTCGTTGCGAAGCTTCAGCGGCCCGAATTGTCGATGCCGCCGGGTTCGGAACGAAACGATGTGACAAATGACGTCCGATTTGCAATAAGTAAAGAGATGGGGGGAGTCGCCGTGTCCGCGATGCGAGGGGGCAATGAACCACGTTCTGGCCGAGTTGCCGGACGTCGAACGCGACCAGCTTGAATCATGGCTGGTGGAATTCGACCGCACCTGGGACCAGGCGAAGCTCGACGACTCTGTCGACAGCCTTCCGTTCGAGGATCCCGGCCTCCGGTTGGCGACGTTGACCGAGATGGTCAAGATCGACCTGGAACGCCAGTGGCGTTCCGATCGACTCCTGACGGTTGATGATTATCTTGCCCGTTTTCCGGAACTCGGAACACCGGAGACGGTGACGGTTGACCTGATCCGGGTCGAGCTCGACATGCGTGGCGAGTTTGGCGAGCCGCTGGACGATCAGGAACTGGCCATGCGGTTTCCCGGCCGTGTCGATGAGATCGACGACGCGGAACCGACCGGCGTCGCGGCTGGTGAGGACCGGTTGACGGTCGCTCCCGGTTTGAGGTCCAGATCGTCAGAGGTGGTGGACTTGCCGGAAGTCTTCGGACGGTACCGGATTCTGCGTCAAATTGGTCGAGGATCCATGGGCGCCGTCTGGCTGGCCTACGACGAGGAGCTCGAGCGACAGGTTGCGGTGAAGGTCCCGAATTTCGAGTCGACCGATGATGGCAGCGAGTTGATCGAACGGTTTTACCGTGAGGCTCGAGCGGCGGCGAAATTGAATCATCCGAATATCTGTCCGGTACACGACGTTGGTGAGATCGACGGAATCCATTTCAGCACGATGGTGTTCATCAAGGGCAACTCGTTGTCCGAGTACATCTCCCCCGAGACGCTGCAGCCTGAGCGGCACGTGGTCACCGTCGTCCGCAAGCTGGCCCTGGCGCTGCGTCACGCCCACGCCCACGGCATCATCCACCGCGATCTCAAACCGAAGAACGTCATGATCGACGAACGCGGCGAGCCGATCGTGATGGACTTCGGGTTGGCCCGGCGGATCGACAATCTCGATGCCGACACGACCCGGCTCGGGATGATGATCGGCACACCGGCATTCATGTCGCCCGAGCAGGTCAACGGTGATCACAACGCGGTCGGGCCGGCCAGTGATGTCTACAGCCTGGGCGTGATCCTGTACCAGCTTCTGGCCGGGCGGTTGCCGTTCCAGGGAACGGTCACTGCCGTCATCGGACAGATCGTCAACTTGGATATCCGGCCACCCCCACCGTCACGGTTCCGTCAGAAACTCGATCCGCGGCTGGAGTCGATTTGCCTGACGGCGATGGCCAAGTCGATCGACGAGCGATATTCATCGATGGAGGAGTTTGCGGCGGCGCTGAAGACCGTGTTGCAGCAGCCTTCAGTCGTCGAGCCTCCGCGACCATCCGCGTCTCGCACCGCGAAACTGACCGGCGCGACTCGGTCGGTCAGGCTGCTGCGCAAGGTGACCTGCCCGCACTGTTGGCACACTTTTCCGCCTGATGCGACATTGTGGATCACGGCACATCCGGAACTTCGCGGCGACTCGTTGCTCGGCGACGACGTTCAGCAACGGTTTCTTCCGTCGAGGTTCAACGAGGATTGTCGCGCGATCGACGTCAAGGGCGTTGTCTGCCGTGAGTTGGCCTGCCCGCGATGCCACTTGAGTCTGCCTCGAGCGTTGCTGGAAATGGAGTCGCTGTTTTTGTCGATCCTGGGCGCACCGTTTTCCGGCAAGAGCTACTTCCTGACGGCGATGACCTGGCGGTTGCGGCAGCGGCTGTCGAGCGAGTTTCGGTTGAGCTTCGGCGATGCCGATCCAGTCGCCAACCAGATTCTCAGTGACTACGAAGGGGCGTTGTTCCTCAACTCGCAGGATGACCAGCTCATCGCGCTACGAAAGACCGAAAAGGAAGGCGACCTGTACGAGTCGGTGCGGTTCGGCGAGCGGACCGTGTGGTATCCGCGGCCGTTTGTGTTCGCCGTGCAGCCGGAGCCGGACCACCCGGCCAGTCAGCGAATGCGACGACTGTCGCGTGCCGTGTGCCTGTACGACAATGCCGGCGAGCATTTTCTGCCCGGCGGTGAATTGCCGCACAGCCCGGCCACACAACACCTGGCCCTGTCGAGCGTATTGCTGTTCCTGTTCGATCCGACGCAGCATCCACGGTTTCGCGAAGCCTGTCGCGATTACAGCGACGATCCACAACTCGACCAACAGCAGTGGATCCACCGTCAGGACCAGGTGCTGCTTGAGGCCGCGCATCGCATCCGTTCGGTGACCGGCCTGCCGCAGAATGCCCGTGACCCCCGGCCGCTGATCGTGATCGTCACGAAATACGATGCGTGGTGGTCCCTGGCCAAGTTCCAGCCGCTCGAATCCAACTGGGTCGTCCGTCCACATTCGTCCGGCCTCTGCGGGTTGTACGTCGACGGCCTGCAGATGATCTCGCAGCAGATGCGAGAGATCCTGATGGAGTACTCGCCCGAGTTGGTCGCCGCTGCGGAGGGGTTCTCTGAAGACGTGATTTACGTTCCGGTCAGTGCCCTGGGCCACGGCCCGGAACGCGACGCGACCGGCGCACTCGGTGTCCGGCCGCGGGACATCGATCCGATGTGGGCCGAGGTGCCGATGCTCTACGCCCTGCATCGCTCGGTGCCGGGCCTGGTACCGAAGATCACGCCGCAGGGCAACGGTCGACCGGCCGATGAGGCCAGGGAGGCAGTCTCGTGAGCGAGGAGTTGCTCTACACCTCTGCCCCACAGGGCCTGCAGCCGGGCAGCCACGGTTTCTGCACGGTCGTCCGCAGTGCCGGTCTGCCGAAGCGGCTTGGCGAGCGACTGGAATCCCTGAGCGGGTACCGCCATGCCACCGCACCGCATTCGGACCAGGGCATGGGCAACCCGGTCAACTTTTCGCACCTGGTGCTGACGCTGAGCGGGCAACGGCACCACGTGCTGTCGCGGATCGCTGACGCGGGACTCGATTACACCGGTCGTTCCAACAAGCTGGCACACCACGTCGTCCTGGCGGCGGACGAACTTGTTCCGGTCGGTCCGGCCGGCGTGCTGTCAGCCGAGGGGTTCTGCGAAACGGCCTGGGACGGCCGGGTGTGTGAACTGCCCGGCGGCCGCCGACCGACCCAGTCGGTCGGTCACACGGGGGTGTGCCGCGCGTGGCGGGAGATGGCCGGTGATGCCGGCTGGGCGGGCGTGCTTGCCGAAACGGCGCTGCACGACGAGTCGCCGCCGGTGTCGGTGATCGTCCGAGCCGATCAGTCCACCCTGCGGCTGGTCGTCGAAGCCAACGGGTTGTTGCCGGAGTCGCGTCGCTGGGACGTGACGTTCAGCACATTCTTCACACGGTTGCCGGCTGGTGTGGAGTGCCAATGGAGGTTCTTGCTCGACGGCACACCGGAAGCTCGCACCGCACGTCGCAACCCGCACAACACCGTGATCGATCTCTGCAGATCACTGCCGGTGGCGACCGGTGGTCCGCTTGTCGAGCAGGCGCGGACCGGTCGTCTGCCCGAGGCCGAACCGGTGGGGTTGGCCTCGGATGGGAGGACCTCGGCCGCAGACCAGTCTCCGGATCAGACGATTGCCATCGGGCAACCGAAGATCATCTTGAATCCGCCGATCCCGTCGCCGGATATGACGTCTGCTACCAGTTGGCCCTCCGGCCGACGGGCGATACTGGCCGGCGCCGTGACGACATTGTTGTTGGTTGTTGCTGCAGCGGCGGTGCTGATGCCATTCTCGTCCGAGCCGGTGAACCAACTCGACAACCAGTCAAACAACTCGATCGATGTTGCCCGACGTCCGGCCCAGGTCGCTCGTCCACAATCCGGTGGTGTCGCGGCGCCGCCGCCGTCACGGAAACCGTTTCGCCTGGAAGCCCCCTCGAATGAAAGACCATCGCCAGCGATTGGGAAAGGACCCGACGAGCCACGAGCACTCGATGTCATCCGCCGCAGTCGCTTCGCTGAGATTCCGTTGTTGCGGCGGGGGGGGCTGAATCCGGCATCTAAGCCGCGGAAGCTATTCGACCTGGATGTCGCGCCGGGCGAGTGTGAACTGCAGCTGCATGGAAGTGAACAACTGCTCGATGGCGGGAGGTTCCTGGGTCTCGTGGGTGAGGGAACCGGGAACTGGGATGTCCGACTGAAACAAGAGAACGCCTTCGGCAAAGGGACACTCATCGGTCGGTTCATTCTCGCCGACGGAAAGCTGACGTTCGGCTGGGATGAGCAGGCGGTCAAGGAGAAGGACGCATTGGCATTGCGGAAGTGCGTGCTCGTGCTCCGGGTTGGTGATCATCGAGAGCACGTGTTTCTCTCCAAACCGACGGAGATCCCCCCGATCCAGTCGGGGATGGTCTCAACCGTGTCGCTCGATGTCGGCTCGCGGTCCGAGGCCGAGCGCCTTTTCTGCGATTTTGTCGTGGCTGACCCGCAACCGATCGCCGGTCGCGATCGCCGCCGCCATTCAGATCTCGGCAGGCGGCTGCTGGGTCGGTTCCGTGTCCATTTTCCTCTGGCTGGGAACGACATCATGCTCTTCGTGGATTCCCGCCTGGAGAAAGACAACAGGATTGTGCATCTCAGACTGGACCCCTTCCTGATCCCGTTGCAGGTAC
>Ga0310342_100001346_pt1 | contig 15188 bp, 5 predicted proteins | sample S15DNA20500_MG_FD_206155 | JGI IMG/M metagenome (GOLD analysis project Ga0310342, IMG submission 206155) | Marine microbial communities from station ALOHA, North Pacific Subtropical Gyre - S1503-DNA-20-500_MG | ecosystem: Environmental > Aquatic > Marine > Oceanic | place: Pacific Ocean: North... | reverse complement strand
GCACACAGAAAGTATCATTCAGGTGGGATTGATAGCATTACTATAGGAGGAACAGTTACAGGTTATAGCAGTGCACCAACAGTAACTATAGCGGCTCCGGGCGGTAGTGGTAAAACTGCAACAGCTAAAGGAGTAATAACAGGCGAATCGCTTACCAATATAATAATTACAGATAAAGGTAGTGGCTATACATCTCCACCTACTGTTACAATTTCAGGCAGTGCTACAGGCACAGCGGTAGTAGAGTCGGTGTCTGCACAGGGAGAGACTACATTACTTACAACATCCAGTGCAATTAATCTGTATGGGTCAAATGCAGATCACGGAGTTGATTTACATTTTATGGTTAAATTTACGTCAGAAGATGTAAGTGCAGTATCAGGCGCACCATACAGCGATGATACGAGGGAGTACCTGTTTGCCAGTACTAATATACAAGGGACAACCGTTACAGGTGACAATACTGCAGGCACTCATGCAGGGTGTGGCACGTTTATAGACTTCACACCACCACGTGCCTTGATAGAGATAGAACCTATACAAGACCCCACAAAGATACCATACAATCTGAAGCACATGACTGAATTTAATAACTTCTTTATGGGTGCAGTGGATACTCGTCTCTATATCAGCAACTATGCAAAACCTAATAACTTTGCTCTTGACGGATACCTAGACTTTGATGGACAGATTACAGGTCTTGTATCACGTGGAGGTGAGGCAGTCGTGTTCACAGAATTTGGTGTGTATCGTGTATATGGTAATGCACATAATGAAATGAGAAAGGTACAGGTACCTACAGTACATGGTGTACCAGAAGGTGGTCATAATTCTATAACTAAGATTAAGGATTCTGTGATCTACGTCTCACACTCTGGTATCTGTCTTTTTGACGGCAGGGCAGTTACAGTACTAACAGATGATCTTGTGGAAACCTTTGCTCCTCCTAGTAGTAACATCTCAGAGAATATAGGCGGTGTGGTAGATGACGTATACTATTTACTATCCAGCGGTAATGATGGATGGAAGGTGGATATGAGACAGAGTCTTAAATTATGTAACTCAACTAGCAGGGCATCCAACTTCCACTATAGGGGAGTAAATAATAGATTGTATTCAGAGGCAGGATATGTAGGTGGATCAACTACTGACAATAAATATTCATTTACAACAAGAGACTTTTCTGGTGGAAATATCAACGCAGAAAAGGCATACTATACTGTATATGTTACAGGATCAGACTTTTCTGGTACAGTAAATATATTATGTGATGCAGTACAGGTTGACACATTTACTTTTTCAGCACCAATTGCGGAGTTTAACAGGGCACTTTCATTATCAATTGCAAGGGTAGCAAATAAGGCTAGTGTAGAGTTTAAGGACTGCACAGGCAAGATATCTTCTGTGTCAATTAAGTTTGATGAATTAGCAGAACAGCAGAAAAAGAGATTTAATTCAGTAACATTAACGTACACAGGCACTCCTGATATCATTGTTAAGGTAGATGGGGTTGAAAAAATATCATCTGTTACTTTATCAAATCCCGGCACTGGTAATACAGGAACTGCCACACTGTTCTTCCCTGCAATGACAGAGGGATACTTACCTCACGTTATTGCAGATGAAACAGAGACAAGCAGGGTCTCTGGTTATGTCTTTGACGAGGAGGTTATCTAATGGCAAAGACACCGCAGATGGGGGCAACTGAGGCGGATGTTTATTTTGATGTAGAGGATGAAATAGTCAGGGATACCCTAAGACAGATATTTGATAACCTGAGAGACTTACGCAAGGAAAATATTGCCTTAGCCAAGAGGGTGGAAATACTAGAGAATGAGAAGGATACAGACTTACTATGATAAAGGACAGGAAGGTATTCCAATCAGTACTGTTAGAGTACTCAGGCAAACCCACGATCAAGGCAACCGTTGACGGCTCTCATGTTCTAACTGCGACAGGCAAGACACTACCAAATCATTTAGTACGTAAGACTAGGCGTGTATCGTTGCCTGCAGGCTCACATGGTTATGTGGCACAGATGGAAGCAGACATTACGGATGTAACACGGCATCAGTTTGAGGGGGTATCAGAGGCACAGTATAGAGAGAATACACTATTCCATTACTACGAGATTACGTTTCTTGAAGGGCTACAGATTAAGATGTTTATAGATGAGGTAGCAGTAAAGCCAAATGGTAATTTAGATAAGGTGGTTTCCTTGAAGCCTAGGTCTGGCAGGAAACAGGACACAATTAAGGTGTACTTTCCTCCGCTCTCATACGGATATATACCGCACATTGAACAGGTGATATCATCTGCACAGGACGGACAGATATTGGCATCTAGGGCGGTAGCTCTGCCAGTTAAGTTTTATAAGGGACTCAAGAACCATGCAGAGTATCAGGCAACTTATCAAGGTAATGTTAAACTTGCTATCTATATGGATGGTGAGGAGCTAATGAATGAGTGGTTACCAGAAATACAGATACCACAGGATGGCGGATACAAGACACATAAGGATTATTTACCAGCTAATTCTGCAGGACAGGTACTACAGTGGGTGCAGACAGATGGCGATGGGGACATAGCATTATTTGAAACAGACCAGACTCTATTAGACGTAGAGCAACCACAGCAACAAACACCACAGGGACAGTAATATGAGAAGAGAACCGGGATTTATGGGCCTAGCAAAACAAAGGGCTAAGAAAAAACCACTAACTGAAGCACAACAGATGCATCGTCAAGAAGTAGGCAAGATGATACAAGCTGATCAGGCCCAAAGTAAGGGTATGCAAGATAAGATGATGGCTTGGAAACAGCTACAGAAAGATAAAGAGAGGATGGTGCAAGTTCCTGAGCAGTATGAAACTCCACAAGGTGAAACTGAACAGTTAGCCTATGTTACCCCTGAAGAGATGGAGATGTTAAAAGAACAAGGCGGTAGTGGTGAAATGACTGAGTATGGTATCCCTAGTTTTAGAGGTCGTGACAGTTATAAGGGTGGAGGCAAAACAAGAAATAGACAATCACAACAAAAAAGACAAAGAGGGTCAGGAGTTAATAGACCTAGTAAACTAGGTAATGTTGCAAGAGGAGCAGGATTTAGTCATGGTGGGCCGGGATCACATGAAGGTGCAATAGCTTCCAACAGGGCTAGGCGAAATGCCGCCAGCGGTCAGCATCGACAACCGGGTGAGAATGCAGAACAGTACCATCGGCGTATGACTGGCGGTGGCGGAGGCGGAGGCGGCGGAGGCGGCTATTATGGGCCTCCACCCGGAGTATCACAAGCTGAGTATGATAAATTAAAGGGTGAGTTTGATCAATATAAAGGAAAGGAGGGAGAAAGAAAGGAGGCCGCACTAAAGGAATATAGAGGTCAAGAAAGACAAAAACTCACTGGTGAATATGGTGACTATAAGGGGCAGTATAAAGAGTTAGGCGAAAAATTAGGAGGATACCAGAGTAAGTTTGACACTATGGCAGGAGAAGCTAGAGCGGCAGGAGATAAGGGTGCTACAGCAATGGAGGGGATTGGTGAGCAGTATAAGGGGATTACAGGAGATGCTATAGCCGCTGAAGCTAAGAAAGGTCAGACAGGTTTTGAAGAGGGTGCCGAAAAGATTGGAGGATTAGAGACAGGCACAAAAGATATTATGGGCCGTCAGGCTGGCTATGAGGGTCAGATAGCAGGCATGGCAGAGAAGGTGGCCTCTGGTGAAGCTGGTCAATCACAGGCGGCAATGTTGCAGGGCCAGATGGAACAGCAACGCATGGCAGGCCAGAAGGGTAGTGAGGAAAAGCTACGGCGTGAAATGGCACAGTCTGGTGCATCCCCTGCAGAGATAGCCGCTAAAGTGGCACAGTTCCAGAGACAATCTGCTAGTGACCAGTCAATGGCCTCAAGGTCTGAAGCACTATCATCACAACTACAAGGCCAGCAGATGGGACAGGCACAGATGGGAGCCGCCGCAGGATTAATGGGGCAAGCTCTTGGTGCAACTGGTCAGCAACTAGGAGCACAGGCACAGCTACAGAGTCAGGGCGCACAGCAAGCCGCACTCAGAGGTCAGGCCGCTGGTATGGGTATGCAAGGCGCACAGGCACAACAGGCCGCACAGTTACAGTCACTACAAGGTCAAGGAGCCGCTATACAATCAGCGGCAGGAATGGCTGGTCAAGGCATACAGCAACAAGCCTCAATGTATGGTCAGGGTATGGGGGCACTGCAAGCTAAAGGTGGCATGATAGGCGAACAGGCTGGTATGACACAGGCTCAGTTGAATGATGTTATTGCTCAACAGACTGAGCAATTTTCTGCAGATGAGGCGGAAAAACAAAGGAAGGCTAATGCCGCCGCAAGTGCAGGCGGTGGAGGAGGTAGTGGAGGAATCCTTGGGGGAGTCACTAGAGCATTAGGCATATCAGATATTAGACTCAAAGAAAACATTGAACTTCTTGAAGAAGGAAAGGGCGGTGATCCAAATATCTATTCATTTAATTATAAATGGCAACCAAAGCATAGATGGTCAGGTGTAATGGCTCAGGAACTACTAGGAACTAAACACGCTGATTCAGTAAGAAAACACTCAGATGGATACTATATGGTTGATTACCATAAACTTGGTATCCAGATGAAATTATTATCATAAGGAGTAAACATGGCATTTAATCCAAGCGGTACAAATTATGCAGGATTCCAAGCCTCAAGGGATAGGGCACGTGAAGGAACAACTAGAGCTTTAAAAGCACAGGGTGAGCGTGAAAGACAGGCAAGGATAAAGGAAAGCGGTAAGCGTTCACCTTTTCAAAAACTCATAAGCGCAGGACTTAGAGGAGCCGCCGCATACTACACAGGCGGTCTCAGTGAGACTATGGGTGGCGGACAAATGATTGATTCGGCTATGCTAGGAACAGACTCAGAGGGCAGGGCTGTCCGTAATGAGTATGGAGACTTAGTTGGCGCAGGAGCTTCAGTATATCAAGCTGGTAAATCAATGCAGGATGCTAAATTAGCAAAGCAGGATGCAAGGTTTGATAAACTGCGTAGTAGGAGAATGGAAAATGTGCAGATGCTGTTTGATGCTGGTATGCCTAAAGAAGCTATGGCGGCACAAAGAGAAATAGAAAACATGGAGGGGGACTACATGGGTAAAAGAAAAGGAATGGAAGGAGCTAATCCATTTCAGTATTCAGATGAGGATTATAGTTCTCTTCAACCTCAACAAATGTCTAGGGAAGACAGAGCTACCGCAAGGATGAGACAGCATGGTAAATGGGACTATGAAATGGGTGAGGGAGGTCAGTCAACAGCAGATTTAAAGAAACAGTACGGTCAGTATGGGGCCGGACAACAGCAACAAACAGGGGGAGGAACGTCATTACCACCTCCGGCAGGGGCAGTAAAGGGGCCAAACATAGCTGAAATGGTTGACAGACAGGCAAGGGCAAAGAAAAAACGAGATGAGGAGAGAGAAGGTGATAGAGAAAAATTAGCACAAGAAAAATTTTCTCCACAGAGCGAAGCGGAAGCTAAAAGAGGTAGTGGAGTTTTTGTCCCTCCTGAAGCTAGAATGGATGTAAGGTATTAAGAAAGGATAACTATGGCGGCTATCAACGAAACTAAAGGTCAAGGGGTAATGAATATAAAATTAACCTCATCAGAGTATCCTGAATTATCTGTCGAAGGTAAGCAGGGGCAGAGGGTTAATTTAAGAAAAAAATTAAATAAAATGATAAGGGAGAAGAGGAGAATATCTGGCGGCCCAATGGGGAAGAGTCCTAGTAAGGAAATTACAAAGGACACTAAACTAGGGGCTAAGAAAGAACAGTATCCTGCTTCTACTATGCCGTCTCCTGTGGAAAAGAAGAAAGAGAAAGGATATGAAGGGCGTAAATCTGATTTAGAATTTATAAGTAAAACGAAGAAGAAGAAAGTAAAGAAGGATAAAACTAAAAGTATTAAAGAGGATAAACCAGAAGATATAAAAACTTCTAGCATAGGAGCAAGGGGAGCAGAGCCAAAAGCATACCAAAAGAAAAAGAAATTAAAGAAAAAGGATAGCAAAACAACTACACCACCTAAAGAATTGACTGCGGCTCAAAGAGCTAAACGAGGACTAGGGCCAAAGAAGGAGATCAAGGCAAAGATGAAAGGGTATGGCCCAGACTCAGGTGAACAGTCTTGGAGTGATATAATAAAAGAAGGATGGCAAGAATTATGGAGAGATAAACAACCAACAGGGGAGGAATCAACTGGAGTTAAGGATGTACCTGTTAAGGAAAGATATGAGACTCCTGCTCAAGCACTTACCCCTGATCCAGAGGCAGAAAAACTTGAAGAAGAATACGAACAACGGTTTCTTAGTGATAAGGCTCTAAGAGACCAGTTTGATACCTCCAAAAGAGAAATACCAAAGGTTGTCCAAGAACATATAGATGATCCCACAAAACTAATTGGAGGACAGAAGCCTGCATGGTGGCCTGAAGGTAAGGAAGAAATGGGAGAAGGAGTAATAAGTGATGAAGATTTTGCTAATCAAAAAATATTAGATGCTCAAATAAAAGATAAACTAGGAGACAAAAGGAAGTCTAAGGAATTAGATACAAGTTCCCTGTCAGATGAAAGAAACGAAAATATACAAAAACTATTCGATGAAAAAGACCCTGAAGCTGAACTGATAGCATCAGAGTATGAGGCGCAGGCGGCTATTAAGGACGCTGAGGACAGAAGAAAATTAGCAAGGAAGAAAGCAGAAGAACAGAGAATAGTTGGGCCTAAGCCTGCTAAATCTCCTGATGTTGCACAGGATGAGTTCTCACCACAGAGCGAATATGAGGCAAAACATGGGCCGGGTAGTTTTAAAAAGACTGAGGAAAAAATTCAGAAGATTCAGTATATTCGTGATCACCATCCTGATATGCCTAAAAAGGATAGGTATGAAAATATAGAAAAAGAAATAGATCAGATTCCAGACAAAGAGACTACTGCAGAAGTAAGGGAAGCTGATCCTGACTGGTATATTGACCCATACACAGGTTTTGCAATTGATCTTAATAAGTTACAAGCAAGGCAGGACAGGAAGGATGCAATGGAGATGGCATCACTTCTTCCAGCCGATAAGAGGACTATGTTCTTGTATCAAGAGGGGCTTATTAGTAAAAATGACGTTGATAAACTCCTTGAGCCTTCAGAAAAAGAGAAGCTGGAGAATGAATTAAAAACTATGCAAATAGCTGTACAGGCTTCTAACTTACTTCTTAATAATAAAAAGCTACAAAATTATCAGTCACCAGAACAGAAGGAGTGGCATACCAGTTATAGGAATGCTGTGACAAATGATGACTATGATGGAATATACACATTTGGAAGGAAGTTGGGATTAAATGAAGCAGAGCTAGAGAAAATTGTTGAAGGACACAAGAAGGCCAACGTAGCAAAGGCAACAAAAAGTGACACTGACTTATTTAAGAAGCGTTTCAACATCCCCTACACCAAGGTTTGGGATGCAAGGCAAAGGGTAATGATGGAGTCTGCTAAAGTTTTTGAGGAAGGTCAAGTAGATTTTAGTGGTCTAATGGGAGGTAAATATTCTGGAAGAAAGGGGCTACTAGAAGACCACGGATTATTTGAACATGAAGACATAATTGGGAAGGGCGATGCTTTTATTGCTGAGTACTTTAATTCAATGCCAGATATGTCAATGTTCAATTCAAAGAGATGGCAGAAGGAAGATGGTACTCCAGACATGAAAAAATTATTAAATAGCCCCTCTGGTTATAACCAGTTTCTCCAAAAGAACCTGATCCACAGACATATGAATGCTTTAGGTTTTGATCAATATGATCAGATGGAAAAATACAGACTGGAACTTCAACTCAGAGATGAATCACTGACCAAGAAACTTACACACTAAACATAGATGTCAAAAAGAAGTTTTGAGGTATGGGTTGAATCAAATTCATATCCTTGGGAGACACGTGAAGATGCGAAGAAAAGATATGAAGCTAGATATGGCCCTGTCCCAGAAGAAAAACCACTAGATACTTCATGGGTAGAGGAGTGGAGATCAGAAAGACCTGAACCAGTAGTAGAAGAAGACGAAGGATTCCTTTCTTCTGCACTTGATGCGTCTGGTTTAAGTGAGTTTGGTTCTGGTGCCGCTAAGAGTTGGGATGAGTTTCAAGCTGGACTTGCCACTAAGGGTGAACACATTGTAGCTCCTTGGCTTGACAAACTTGGTTCCCTGAGAGAAGGAGAACAAAGGGCAGAGAAGTATGCAGACGCAATCAGGGAATGGGCACCTGAGTACAGGAAGAAGCAGTTAGAGGAAGCGGCTCAGTACCCTGAAATAAAGACAAGACTCCAGAAGAGACAGGAGGAAGACCCCACCTATAAGCCTGCCGAAACCAGAGCAGAAACCCTAGCAAGACTTAAAGAAGAAGGCGGATGGAAGTATAAACTTGCCAAAAAACTTCCAGAGTTTGTTCCATTATCTACTGAAAAATTTGAAGAAGACCTCCCTACCGCTGGTGAGATAGGTAGTTATTCTACCAGTACAGTAATTCCAATGGCGGCTGGTGGTGCCGCCGCACTTGGAGCATATGCTACTGGATTAGGGCCAGTTGCAACCGCTGGTTTAGCCATGCTTAGTGGTGGCACTGCCGCATCCTCAATGGTAGCCGCTCAAACAGCAGATGAAGTAAAGGATCATCCTATAATCCGCAGAGCACTGGAGATTGATCCAGACATTCCATTTGAAAAACTTTCCCCAATACAGCAATCAAGAATAAATGAAATAGCCAGTCATGCCGCACAGAACAACTTAGGTATGAGACTGATATCTTCTGGAATACCAGAGATGATTGGTTACATTCCAGCCGGAGGTTGGCTGGTCAGGGGACTAGCTGACGTAGTTGGTGGTACAACCTCTGAGGTATGGGACATTGCAGTATCAAGGGATTCGATGCTGGATGCACTTATAGATGGCGGTGTTGATCCCAATAAGGTGGCACAATTAGAACAGGCATTTATAGAAATTGGGCCTAAGAAGTCAGAGGTATTTGTTAAGGCTCTGGCAGGAGAGTTTGTAGCAACTGCAGGATTCACTTCAATCGAACAGACTGTCAAGAATGCTCTGCCTAAGAGAGACCACCGTGTTGATCCTAATAAGACTGACAGTAAACTTGCCAAGGAGAATAAGGAAAATCAAGAAAAGAAAATAATAGAATTAAGAAGAAAGGAAGTAGAAACACAAAGGAATAAGAGGCGTGTAACTAATGAGCTTGTCAGGAGTATTGTGGCCCTCCATGAAGTTGATCCAGAAGCCGCAGTGCAGGAGTTCCAAGACCTTAAACTGGCTGAGGGTAGAATACAGAATGATGTAGCCTCAGTCCTTGCAGAGGACAATGCAGATATATTCAGGGATATTTCTCACAGAATAGGCGAGGGAAAAAGAAGGGAAGCTATAGATAAGGCATTAGATAAGTGGGAGAGGGAAACTGCCAGAATAGAAGAGAAGGCACAGAAAAAGGCAGAGAGGGAAAGGATACAGGCAGAAAAGAGGGAGGCAAAAAGGGTAGCAGATGCTCAAAAACAGGATGTGGATGAGGATACTGAAGCAGATAAGGAATCACAGGCTACCACACAAACAATTTTAGATGAGGCAGAAGCTACTGAAACTAAAGAAGCTACTGAGACGGTAGTGGAGGAGCCTAAGCCTAAGAAGAAGGCCGCTAAGAAGAAGACCACTAAGAAGACTGCTAAAGACCTGAAAGCGGAAGAGGTTAGAAGACAGGAGGCCGCTGGAAAGAAGATGACAAAAGCGGAACCTAAAGTTCCTAAAGGCACAGCAAAGAATGCCGCAGAACTGGCAAGGCGGTGGGAGGACGCAAGGACTGAGGGGAAATCATATAATATAACTAAAGAAGAATCCAAGTTAATGGGGAAGGATAACAAGGATTTTAATACAGAATTAGATAAATACAGAAAGACCCCTGAGTATATAAATAAAAATATACCAAGATTAGCAGAAAAGGTAGCTAAAAATCCTAATGCTATGAATGATTTTACTGGAGGGGAATTATCCTTTATAGAAAATAACCAAAAATTATTTGATGATGAATTAGCAAAAATAAAGAAACCCGAAAAGACTACTACTAAGCCCCCAAAGAAAACTACTAAGGCTACTACAAAGGTTGAAGCTCCTACAACAACTCCTCCAAAAACTAAAGCTCCTAAGAAGGCTAAGGTTCCTGATTTTACTAAAATAGAGGATAACTTAGGAGACCTTTTATCTAATGAAGGTGCAGAGTCAGTTGTTAATCTTGTTGGTGTTGGTGATGCAAGGATTCCAGTACGTTCTGTATATACTGAAGATGTACCGGGCAGACTTTCTGTATTAGATGATACATACCCTGATGGAATGACCGCAGAGGACATGGTTATGGAAGAAATGTCCATTCAGGAAGAAAAAAATAGAATAAAAAATGAACCAATAAATGAAAAGATAGCAATAGAAAATGAAAAATTAGAAGCGGCAGGGAAGCCAGAAAAGGAATTTAAGTCAGATGATTTAACAGACCCACAATTAACTTCAGCAACAAATAGAGGAGAAAAGAAATTTGCTAAGGCTGTGGCAAAAATTCAAGCGGAACAGCTTGCGGCAAAAAAGAAGCCCAAGGTTACTACTAAAGAAAAGGTTACTACTAAAGAGAAGAAGGTTACCACTAAACCAAAAACTGATGCTGACCGTGCAAATGAATTTGTACAAAGTGAACTGAAAAAATGGGATAAGAAAAATAAATTAAAGAAAGATGCTTCAAAGTTAGACATCATGAAGCACAAGGAAAAGCGAGAGGCTAAGGTACAAGAGCTAACGACTGAAGCTGTTGGTAAAATAAAGCCCAAGGAAGTTGATCCTGCTGAAGAAGCATTTGTTCAAAGAAGAGTAGATGAAGCAAGAGCAGAGAGAGCTAAAGGAAGAGCAGGGTCTACTAGGGTGGATGCTGTTATTGCTTCCAAAGAAGATTATTCGGGAGAAGACACCGAAAAGATAAAAAAGGTTCAGGTAGAAAAAGGTACACCAGACCTAAGTGTAAGGGAAATTAATATAATAGAACAAAAGGCAAGAGCAGAATACCAGAAAGATGGAGATAAAAGGGAGATTAAAGATAAGAAGGGGAATACTAAAAAGATTACACAGAAAAATAAAAAGGGAAATAAGAGCTTAGTACTTACTGAGGCTGAAGTAATGTATACCCTTTCAAGGGATGAAATTGATACGGTAATTGATGACTTCAAGAATAAGACCAAACTGAAGGATAAGGATGTAACCTTTAGGGTTCTTGATAGAAATAATAAGGAGGATGTAAACCATTTAACTGACATGGTTGGGGAGGCAGAGGCTAATGAAATATTTGAAGGTTCTGAAGCATTCGTTCCAAATACTGGTGATGTAATTTATATAATAGATGGGAACATAAAGGGGTATAAGAAGTTCCTTGAAAATTGGGCCAGAAAAATATATGAAAGATCAAGAGTAACCTCTGGTGCAGGCCGTCTCATTAATGTACTATTCCATGAGGTTATTGGTCACTATGGTCTCAGGAAGTTTTTAGGCGATGGTTACAACGATTTCATTAACAGATTTGTAAAGTTAAACAAGAAGGTACTGAAGGACTATGCAGTAGAGGGGAGAGGACAGGAATACCTCCCACCTGAGATAAAGAATGTAGCAGACTTAGATGAGCGCACAGAGGCATACGATAACTACGACTCAGCTAAGAAAAAAGACTTAGACTTCCTGATGGCAGAGGAATACATTGCATCCCACTTTGCTGAATTTGGAGCCAGAGACCCCAACATAATTAACAGGATCGTTGTTGCACTCCGTAACAAACTTAGTGAAATTCCCCTATTCTCTGGCGTTACAACCAATCAGGTTAAGACCCTCCTTGCTGAAATTCAACAGGACTACATAGGCGGTAGAAGGAACTTCCTACTAGGAGAAGACTTTGCTCCTGTCAGGTTCACTGCACATACGGCCCAAAGGGAAAAGCCAAAAGAAAAGGTTGAAGAGGCTAAGAAGCCAGAGGCAACAGGTGAGGCTGAAGAGGAGATAGAGACGCTTACTATCTCACAGTCTAAACTTGTCAACGATTATTCTCTTAACTTTTCCAAGAAGACAAGTTTAGAAAATATCCCTAAGAAGACAATTAAGAAGGTTTATAAGCTGATGGACATAAGGGATGGTAAGCTGTACTACCCTTTTGTTGAGGCAAAAGGGAAAGAAAAACTAAAGAGAAAACCACAGTACCCTGTTAAATTAGGTGAGTGGTTGAGTGCTTCATTTGTACTACCCAAGGATATGCCGGGACAGGGTAGGGGTATGGATTTAGCTCCAAGAGGAGGATTCCATCTAACCGAAAACCTTACTCCGCACTTAAAAACAAAACTAAAGGATGGAACTACACGTGTATGGGTTGAGGTGGAGATAGGTGATGATGTCAACTACCAAGATCGTGTTGGGGAGAAAGGAAGAAATACAGAGTTCTTAATAAAGCGAGATAAGGATGGAAATGTTATAGATGGTAAAGTGCCAGAAGGAGGTCAATACAGATTTAAGAGACCAGCAATACAAGGAGGATGGTGGCGTATAGCAGGAGAGATGAAACTTCTGCGTGTATTACCAGAGTCAGAAAGCAATGCTCTTTTAAATGAATATGTGGCATCAAAAGAATATACCGATGCTGTGGCTAAAAAGGCTCCAAAACAAAAAGAAACAGCAGAAGGTAAACTACTAACTAAGATCAATCAATCAAAAGCCTTTGGTATATATGCACGGTACAACAAGGACGCTGGTGTAGATGGAACCATGCTACTGCACAGGAATACCAGACCTGATGAGGGAGAGTACAGAATCACATTCTTCAAGGCTGATGGCGAACTGGACATGGCTAGGACTGAGAATAAGATGGGCCATGAGCACTTCCCTACACTTGACAAGGCAAAGTCAAGGCTGGCTGAGGTAGGTGAAGGACAGCAGGACATATCCGGCGGTAGGAAAGTTAATATGTCAAAGCGCACATTTGCAGATGAGTTGGCAAGGGCTGAAGGTAAGGCAGTAGAAGTTAAACCTAAACCCAAAACAATGAAGGATAGGGTAACTTTTAGTAAGGAATATTTAGAGAAGAAAAGTAAAGAGGGGCATGGTGCACCAATTGGGACTGTTAATCTTTCAAAGATGGTGCCTTCTCAACTTAAAAAATATGAAGGAGAATCTGGTGTTGCCATAGTATTTGATAGGCTTAAAAGAGGAAAGTATTCTCCTTTATGGGGTGATAAATCTAAGCACTCAAAAAATATATATTTGGGTGGCGGTGTTTATTATTCCTTTGATCCAAATAATAAAAGCGGAAAAGGACAGGCTGTTGTTGCTTCAGAAGAAGGTAATAACACAGCCACTAAAGGATTTTTAAAAGATGTGGGTGGAAGATTAGGATTTATAGTTCTTGCAAAATGGGACAACCATAAAGGCAATATGGATGTTTGGGAAACAATGTGGAATGAAACGCTTGATGCTATAAGATTAGGCAATTTCTATACTAATGAGAAGGTTGATAAAGATGTACTTAATAATTTAGTAATGGATTATAAAAATACTAAATTCATGCAGAAGAAAGTAAATAAAAATTTGTTAAATCAAATCACTGGGTATGAGAGTCTAATTAGAATAGGGGGAGATTTAACTTATGATGTAAGAGGGCAAATCCTTACTTCAATTTTTGGGAAAAATAATGTTAAGAGAAACAATTTATATAATCTTGAAGATATTTTAAGAAGAACATCAGATTACCCTGATTCAGAACTAGGTGACCTTGCGGCAGTAGTAGAATTTGATGTGGATAACCCCAATTTCCAAACTGACCATAAATTTTTAGGTGTTAAAAAACACAAAAGCTACCCTAATATTTTACAGGGTAAGGGAATAGTGAGATTTAAAACTCCTATTAAATTAGGGAAATGGGGAAAAGATTGGCTAACAAAAGCATCTAAGACAGGACAGGTTCCATACCTAAAAGTAGGGGAAACTGAAATAAAGGGAGGATCAATTCGTACACCAGAAATGAAATCTTACATATCTGGTAAACCTATTGATGCTATAGGACACCCACGCTTTGGCGAAATAATTACAAAGAGACCAGATAAGGCTTACACATTTAAAACCGCTAGTCAGAACGTATCACGTGCGGTAAGAAGTATGAAGATGTCAGGGGGTAAATTCAAAGTAACTCCCGAAATGATTATTGAACCTATAGCTAAAACAAAGGAGGCACGTAAGCAAGCCTACAATGCCTCAAAGATGCTGTCATATAATCAAGCCACTGTTGCAGAGGGTAGACTGAACTGGGACGGCGGACACTGGATTCCTACCTTTAAGTGGCAGGATAAGTTGTCCAATAAGCTAACAAGAAGGCTTATATCTCAAGGTACTCTTACTGATTGGCAGATTTACAAGGATATAAGGAGAAGGAATAAGGGGGTCATCATGATGGCAGAACAGGCAGGAGAGAAGTTGTTTAATCTGCTGAGAAAATCAAAACAGCAAAAGGTCTTGTTTGAATACTTTACCACACCTGATGCAAATGCAAACTTAATTACCAACTCTGTTGAGAGGAAGGCCGCTATTGCCGCTAAGAAACAGATTAAGCAGATAGGTAGGGACTTGGTTACTAAAGGGTTAATGACACAGGAATCACTTGATAAGTTTGACGATCAGTACCTTCCAAGGAAGTACCTCAAGTATCTGCTTGGCGACAGCGACTTCAACGCAATCAGTAAGGGTGGGGCAGGAGTGAAGCTAGATTTAGGTTACACAAAGAAGAGAGGTGACATCCCTGCAGGAATTTCTGAATTAATACTAGGAGAAATAAAAGACCCTGCATACCTTGCATCCATCTCTATATCCACACCTGTAAGGGACATGGCAATCTTGGATATGTTTGAAGTTATTGCAACTGAGGGACTCAAGGAGAACAGGGGTTGGGTATTAAAAAATACTCTTGTTAAGTTTGACACTATTGGAGAGATGAAGAAACTTGCAGGCACTGATCAGGCACTGATAGATGCACTGCAACTGATGGACACTGGAGGAGTGAAGATAAGTGGTCACTGGCTTTTGAAT
>Ga0310342_100001344_pt1 | contig 15190 bp, 18 predicted proteins | sample S15DNA20500_MG_FD_206155 | JGI IMG/M metagenome (GOLD analysis project Ga0310342, IMG submission 206155) | Marine microbial communities from station ALOHA, North Pacific Subtropical Gyre - S1503-DNA-20-500_MG | ecosystem: Environmental > Aquatic > Marine > Oceanic | place: Pacific Ocean: North... | reverse complement strand
CGTACAGCATGAACATCACCACCAGACTCAGTCCCATGGCCAGCTCGTAGCTCACCATCTGCGCTGAGCTGCGCAGGCCCCCCAGCAGCGAGAACTTATTGTTGCTCGACCAGCCCGCCAGCATGATGCCGTAGACCCCAAGCGAGGTGATGGCCAGAATGTAGAGCAAGCCGCCGTTGAGGTCGGCGACCTGCAGGTTGATCACCAGGTCATCCGAGATCCGGAACTCGTCGCCCCAGGGGATCACCACAAAGGTGCTGAGCGCCACGGTCATGGCGATGATGGGGGCCACCGTCCAGAACTTCTTGTCCACGTGGGAGGGCACGATGTCCTCCTTGGTGATCAGCTTGACCACATCCACCAGGGTGTGGATCAAGCCGCCAGCACGGATGCCGCCGATGTGGGCCCGGTTGGGACCGGGGCGATCCTGAATGTAGGCCGCCCCCTTCCGCTCCCCATAGATGAGCAGCGGCACGATGTTCATGACAAACACCACCGCAAACACACACTTTGCCACGACGACGAGCAGGTCCACAGTGTCCATACTCATTCTCCGGTACTCGGGGACTGAGCAGCGGAGGCCGCATCGCCGATCACCTGACCCTGGGCGCCCAGGGTCTGGTACGACATACCGGACATCCCACCGATCTCGGCCGCCATCTGAGCGAAGGTGCCGGCCGCCTTTGCGGTGCCAGGTGCCCCTCCGAGTGCCGCACCCAAGGCGTCGATGACCGCATACGCTGGCTGCGCATCACCCAAGGGGTTCAGGGCACGGCGCAGACGCTGCACCCGCCCGTCCTTGTTGATGAACGAGCCATCCTGAGAGACGTGTGCTGCGACCGGCAGCACGATGGTGCTGGCCTGGGCGGTGTGGTTGTCGTGCGTGCCGAGGTACACCAGGGTCGGCAAGAGCTGTGCCGGTTTGTTGGGCTCGATGTGGAGGCGATCCACCACATCATCCCCCAGCACGATCAGCGTCTTGAGGACACCATCCGCCAGCGCTGTCTGGAGCGCATCCGTGTCCTCCACCTCCCCATGCGCGGCAAGCAGCTGTACGCCCGCCGTGTTGGGATTCGCATCCTCACTGACCAGAAAATCATCGGGGGCCATCGTCGGATCCGGGTGGTGACCCTCCACGTGGAAGACCCGTGCGCCCGGAATTCCCAGGCGGCTGAGCTGGTACAGCGCCCAGTTGGCCTCATTGGTCTCCTGCGCACCCAGGACGACGCCCACATCACCAAGGGTCACGGAAGCCACAATGGCCTGGATGGCTTCATCCATCTGCACCGACTCGCCGTTCACCACCGGCCTCAGCAGCCGGCTCATGTCCCCCACACGCTTGTAGGACATTCGACCAGAATCACACATCCAGCTGTCGTTGACGTCATCGTTGCGGCGCGGCAGGTATCGGAAGATTTGACCCTGCTCGTGGCAGACCGTGATGTTGCAGCCGGTCGCGCAGCCATTGCAGATGGAGTCCTGCTCCCGGAGATACCAGACCCGCTTCTCGAACCGGAAGTCTTTGTTGGTCAGGGCGCCCACAGGGCAGATGTCCGCGAGATTTCCCTGGTACTGGTGCGAGAGCTTCTCGCCTGGGAAGATTCCGATGCTCGTGTGGTCACCCCGATCGAAGAGGCGAAGCTCGCCCGTATGGGTGATCTCGTCCCCAAAGCGCACACACCGTGAACAAGCCACACACCGCTCCGCATCCAGGACGATGTGCTCGCCGATGTCCTGTCGCTTGGCCTTGGACACCTTGGGATCGCTCAGCCGGGACTCATAGTTCCCGTGCTCCATGTAGTAGTCCTGGAGCCGACACTCGCCTGCCTGGTCACAGATGGGACAGTCCAGCGGGTGGTTCACCAGCAGGAACTCCATGGTGGACTTCCGCATCTGGGTGACCTGCTCGGTGTCCGTGCGAATGGCCAGGCCGTCCCGGGCTCCCATGTTGCAGGCCACGTCCGGGCCGCGGCCGCCGGCTTCCACGTCCACCAGGCACATCCGGCAATTGCCCGCGATGGTCAGGTGCGGGTGGTAGCAGTAGTGCGGAATCTCAACTCCGACCTCCTTGGCCGCCTCGATCATGTTGGTCCCGTCTGGAACCTCCACCTCGATGCCGTTGATCTTTACTAGCGCCATGAATCGTTCCTACTTGGCCGGGGCCGGGGCTACGGGAGCAGCCGGGTCAACGGCCCCCAGGTCGGCATAATCGACATTCCCGCCACGATGAACCCGGCCAAAGAACACATCCGGGAACTTCTTGAGGAAGCTCTGGACAGGCATCGCAGCACTGGGGCCAAAGAAGCAGATGGTACGACCAAAGATGTTGTCTGCCAGGTCCTTGAGGAGTGCCAGATCCTCGTCGGTGGCCTCACGCGCAGAGACACGCTCAAGCACCTTGTGCATCCAGCCCACGCCCTCGCGGCAGGGAGTGCACTGCCCGCATGACTCATGGGCATAGAAGCGAAGAAGGTTGGTCAGCGCATCCGGCAGATCGACGGTGTCGTCCATTACGATGAAGCCACCGCTGCCAAGGTAGGAGGCGGCCACCTCATTGATGGACTCGTAGTCCATGGTGGCCTGCGCTACTTCATCCGGCGTCATGATGGGTACGCTCGAGCCACCTGGAATCACCGCCTGGAGCGTCCGGCCCTCGTACAAGCCGCCGCAGTAATCGTTCAGGAGCTCCATCATCGGGATGCCCAGCGGCACCTCATACACTCCAGGCTTCCGGATGTTTCCAGAGCAGGAAAACAGCTTGGTCCCTGGTGCCTTCTCGGTACCAAACTGCCGGTAGGCGTCCGCACCGTTCTCGATAATCCAGGGCACAGCGGCCATGGTCTCCACATTGTTCACGATGGTCGGACACCGCCAGGCACCCTCCACCGCAGGAAACGGGGGCTTGAGCTTCGGTTGCCCGCGCTGGCCCTCCAGCGAGCTCAGGAGCGCTGTCTCCTCTCCACAGATGTAGGCGCCTGCACCCAGGTGGGTGTAGACCTCGCAGTCCCATCCAGATCCGCAGACGTTCTTGCCGATGTAGCCCTTGGCCCGTGCCTCCGCGATGGCCGCATCGACCCGCTCCTCAATGTAGGCGAACTCGCCGCGCAGGTAGAGATAGACGTGGTGCGCACCGACGGCGTAGGCCGCGATGATGCAGCCCTCGATGAACATGTGGGGGTCTTTCCACATGAGGTAGCGATCCTTGAAGGTCCCCGGCTCGCTCTCATCTGCATTGCAGACCAGGTAGACCGGCTTGTCGCCGCGCTTGTCGGGTCCGGGAACAAAGCTCCACTTCACACCAGTGGGAAAGCCCGCACCGCCGCGTCCGCGTAGACCACTGGCCTTGACCACCTCGGTGACCTCAGCAGGCTGCATACCCAGTGCCTTCTTCAGGCCCACGTATGCACCATGCTCCTCGGCCACAGCCAGGGTGTGGGCGTCTTCCACCTCCCAGCGGTGGGTCAGGATTCGATGGTCCATTGCCACTGATCGGCCTCCGGTCTAGGGGTTTGAAGGGGTGAGTCCGACTTCAAGGCGGCGATGATCTCATCGACCCGTGCCTCGTTCAGGAGCTCGAAAAAATCATCGTTGACCTGCATCATCGGTGCCGAGCCACAGCTGGCCAGGCACTCGACCCGCATCAGGGTGAACATCCCGTCTTCTGTGGTCTCTCCGCACTGGATCTCGAGCTTGTCCTCGAGCATGCTCACCAGCGCATCCGCACCGCGCAGGGCACAGCTCAGGGTCTGGCAGACCTGGAACAGGTACCTGCCGGTCGGCTGCTTCTTGAGCATCGTGTAGAAGCTGGCCACAGCGAACACCTCGCTGGGCGGCTGCCCCACGGACTCGGAGACCAGCCGCATCACATCAAAGTTCAGCCAGCCAAACTTTCGCTGGGCCTTCCAGAGCACCGGCAGCATGGCCGCACGGCGCTCAGGATAGCGGCCACAGAGCTCCTCGATCTCGGCCTTTTCGCCGTCCGTCCACTCAATGGCGCCCTCGATGGGCGACGAAAAGCCACCTGTCTGCATCATCGGTCCAGCTCCCCGGCGATGACATTCACACTGCCCAGGCCCGCCACCAGGTCGGCGATCATCGATCCATTGACCATCTTTGGGAAGGCCGAGTAGTTGGCGAAGCAGGGGGGACGAATTCGGACCCGCCAGGCCTTGGGACTGCCGTCTGAGACGATGTAGAAGCCGAGCTCTCCGTTTCCGCCCTCGGTCGCGCTGTAGACCTCGCCACGATCCGGAGAGACCCCGTGCATCACCAGCTTGAAGTGCCGGATGAGGCCCTCCATGGTGTTGTAGACCAGATCCTTGGGCGGCAATGTGATCTTGGGGTCGTCCAGGATGAACGGTCCCTCGGGTAGACCGTCGAGGGCCTGAAGCACCAGCCGACGGGACTGCTCCATCTCATCAAAGCGCAGGAGCACACGGTCATAGGTGTCACCGTTGGAGCGGACCGGGACCTCCCAGTCGTACGTGTCATAGCCCCAGTACGGCTGCGCATGGCGCACATCGTAGGCGATGCCGGTGGCCCGAAGACAGGGGCCAGTCATCCCGTGAGAGAGCGCCGTCTTCTGATCGATGGCACAGACCCCGGTGGTCCGGTCGACAAAGATGCGGTTGCGCTCGACCAGCCCCATGACGTCAGCAAGGACGCCCTCCATGTCCGCCATGACACCCCGAAGCTTCTTGTCCCAGCCTTCCGGTATGTCCATGGAGACGCCCCCGATCCGGGGGTAGTTGACCATCATTCGAGCACCTGTCAGCTCTTCGAAGAGGTCGTAGATCTTCTCGCGGTAGTTGTACAGGTACCAGAAGTTGGTGAGACCACCCAGATCGACCAGGTTGGTGCCAATGCACACGCAGTGGTCGATGATCCGGGACATCTCTGAAGTGATGACCCGCAGCGCCTGGCCTCGCGCTGGCACCTCGATGTCCATCAGCTGCTCTACGGCATGGCACCAGGCGTTCGAATTGTGACACGGCCCCATGTAGTTGAGGCGCTCAGCGTACGGAATCACGTGCTCGTAGAACACACTCTCCGCCTGCTTCTCGAAGCCTCGGTGCAGGTACCCGATCTCACAGGCCGACCTGGTGATGGTCTCTCCATCGAGCTCCACCTGGATGCGGAGCGTGCCGTGGGTCACCGGGTGAGACGGCCCGATGTTGACCACCAGACGCTCGGTCGGGATCGGTGGAAGGTCGCTGCCCATCAGGCCCACTCCGGCTTGTCCGTCAGCAGACTCTCGATCGGACGAGTCAGCTTCTGGCGCTTGTTGATGGGGTAGTCCTTCCTGAGCGCATAGCCGACAAAGTCGTCGTGGCAGAGAATGCGGCGAAGGTTGGGGTGGTCGGTGAAGCCGATTCCGTACAGGTCGAAGACCTCTCGCTCCATCCAATTGGCCACACCGAACAGATCCCAGACGCTGGGCACCTCGGTCTCTTCGTCGGTGACTGCGACCTTCACCCGGAACCGATGGTTCTTGGCCAGCGAGCTCAGCTGGTAGGCCACCTCGAAGCGCCAGGGACGGTCATCGCCATAGTCCAGGTAGTCGACGCCTCCGAGGTCCGTCAGCATGTCTACGGACACATCCGCGTCTTCCGTCATGAATTGCAGGGCGCTTCGGAGATCCCCAGGGGCCACCGTCACCCAGTGCTGGTCGGAGTGCTCACCGCTGGCGAGCACCTTGTCCTCACCCAGATGGGCGATCAAGCGCGCAGCGATCTCGGATTGTTCCATCATCCCCTCTTGGCCTAGCGCCAGGCCGCAGCCTTCTCGCGTGAGATCTTCTCCTGCAGCTTGGCCACCGCCCCCAGCACGTTCTCAGGGCGCGGCGGACATCCCGCCACATAGACATCCACCGGGATGAGCTCATCGATACCCTGCACGACAGAGTAGTTGTCGTAGAACCCACCGCTGGAGGCACATGCCCCCATGCTGATGACCCACTTGGGATCGGGCATCTGATCGTAGATCTGCTTGAGCACCGGCGCCATCTTCTGGGTGACGGTCCCCATGACCAGCATCAGGTCGGCCTGTCGCGGCGAGAACCGGACCAGCTCCGCTCCGAATCGAGAGATGTCGTAGCGGGAGCTCACCACCCCCATAAACTCGATGGCACAACACGCCGTGCCGAAGGGTAGCGGCCACATGGAGTACTTGCGTCCCCAGTTGATGACCGTGTCCATGGTGGTCGTGAGGTACGGAACCTCGAGTTTGCTCTCTAGTCCCATTCGAAGGCCCCCCGCTTCAGGCAGTAGAACCACCCCAGGAGCAGCACCCCCAGGAACACCAGCATCTCGCACAGAATGAAGACAGCCTGACCTTCCGCCACAAAGTCCCGGTACACACTGGCCCAGGGAAACAGGAACACGGCTTCAAGATCAAAGAGCAGGAACAACACTGCCACCAGATAGAACTTCACGCTGAAGCGCTGCTGGGTGCCTCCCAGCGGCGGCATCCCACACTCATACACCGCATTCTTCGTCGCCATTGGGCGAGATGGGCCGAAGTACTTGCTGAGCGCCACAAACGCCAGGCTGAAGACCACGGCGATCAAGATGGAGATCAGAACGGGGAGATAGGGGCTCATTGTGGCTCCTTCCTACCCCTCCTACCCCGATCTGTGCAACCCTCCTGAATGCAGCCCGTCGCCCCAATCGTGCCGTGTCACGGCTTCGGGTCCGGAAGGTCGTGCTACGTTGCTCTTCTCCCGGCGGAGGCCGGACTGTACTGGAGGTGCCCATGCATCGGATATTGATCGGCCTGGCAACGCTCCACCTGGGCTGCGCCGTCCGGGTCGGCAGCGGCTCGCTTATCGCGAGCAACACCGCGACCTCAAGTGGCTATGTGCCCAAGACCCGAGCGCATCAGCGCGTATGCAATGCATCCGTGTTTGGGGTGCCTGTGGGGACCCAGAACAATGTCGACTCGCTGCTGCAGCGGATGAGCCGTGGCGCCGACGGCCTGGTCGATATCGCCATCGAGAACGAGAACTACTTCGTCATGCTCGCCGGTATTCACTGCCTCTCCGTGACCGCCACCCCGATCACGACGGGAGGTTCCGATGCGCAGTAGCACCCAGAGGCTCGTCCTGATGGCCAGCCTGGCGTGGAGCCTGGTCGGCTTCCGCCATGTGGAGATGACCTCCACTCCGTCGACCACCCCGCTCCTCCGGCCAGTGGATGCGACCACCCCCACCAACTTCAAGCAGTGCAATTTCTTCGCACTGGGATGGATCCCCGTGACGGAGAAGACCACGCTGGACGCCATCATCCAGCAGATGTCGGCGGGTGCAGATGGACTGGTGAACGTCAGTGTGGACTCCGCCACCACCAACTTCGGGCTGATCTCCTGGCAGTGCTGGAAGGTCGCTGCCACGCCGTTTACCTGGAGACCCGATCCCCCTCCTCCAGTACCAGAGGGCCAGGCACAGGCCGATGAATCCGCTCCAGCAGATGCCGCCACAGCGACCACGCCGGAGGCCGCGCCCGTCGCAGTGTCGACCGGCACCATTGTGGCCGATGTCAGCGCACCGCCTCCGACAAAGGCAGAGCCCCTCACCGCACGTCTACTCTCCCAGCTTGGCCTGAAACGACCCGACGAGAATGATGCCTACCAGCAGCTCATCACCGATGTCTGGAACCTCCGGCAGCAGCACGGACTGTCCGACCGGGACATGGTGCAGACCGCCCGCGTGGGTGCAGGGAAGGTCGCGCCCGGCTCGGATCTACTGACCGTGCTCCGAGCTGGCCTGTAGGCCGAAGGCAAGTCACTACACGTGCGAATACTCGGACTGGATGAGGCGGGTCGGGGCTGTGTGCTCGGGCCCTTGGTGGTCGGTGGATTCCTGTGTGATGCCGACACATCGGATGCCCTGGATGCGGCTGGCGTAGACGACTCCAAGAAGCTCTCGCCCAAGAAGCGCCGCGCCCTACGGGAGATCCTGCCGAGTCACGGCACGCCCTTCCTGCGGGAGGTGAGCCCCGCCCAGATCGATGCATGCAACATCAACACCCTGGAAGAAGAGGCGTTCTTCGAGATCATCGTCGAGGCCCGGCCTGATCACGTGACCATCGATGCCCCATGTCACCCAGCGGCCATCCCCAACTTTCTGGCCAGATTGAAGACCAGACTCACAGCGCTTGGCATGGCCCTGCCTGGCTTCACCGTGGAGCCCAAGGCAGATGCCAACTACCCGGTGGTCGGTGCCGCCAGCATCGTGGCCAAGGTCCACCGGGATGCGGCCATCGCCGCACTCGGGCCAGTGGGATCGGGCTACCCCTCGGATCCGGTCACACGCGCCTGGATCCAGGGCTTCATGGCACGGAAAGAAGACCTGCCCGACTGCGTCCGAAAGCGCTGGGGGACCATCGAGGCCCTCAAGCAAGCACAACTGTTCGGCTCATGAGTCTCGGCCTGGTCATCCCGCTCCTGAACGAGGCCGAGCTCACGGCCACAGTGGCGCAGTCCACGCATAATGTCCTGGAGAGATCCGGCATTCCCCACACCCTCGTGCTGGTCAACAATGGCAGTACGGATGACACCGGAGCCATCGTGGACAGGCTGGCCAAAGAGCTGCCCGTCCGTGCGGTGCACCTGGATCAGAATGCCGGCTACGGCGGCGGAATCCTGGCCGGCTTGAAGATCCTGGAGGAGGATTCCCCAGAGGTCGTCGGCTGGTGCTGGGGAGATGGTCAGGTCAGCCCCGAGGCCCTCCCACCGCTGTACCGAGCCTGCATGAAGGGGGCGAAGATGGCCAAGGTGGTCCGCAGCGAGCGCCTGGACGGCACCCTCCGCAAGCTGGTCACCACCGGCTATGCCTGGGCCATCAAGACCATCGGATGTGACCAGCCCGATGTCAACGGGTGTCCCAAGCTCTTTCGGAGAGAGGCGTTGAGTGCGCTTGCCCCACAATCGACGGACTGGTTCCTGGACGCGGAGGTCGTGCTGGATGCCCAGGGCAACGGCTGGGATATCGCCACCCATCCCACGGTCATGCACCCTCGAGAGGCCGGCCGATCAAAGGTCAATGCGGCCACCACTGTGGAGTTTGTCTGGAACCTGGCCCGCTGGCGGATGACCCACAGGTTGTAAGCCACGCCGTCGCCAGGCTATTGATAGGGCCAATGACTCGTCTACTCCCGTTCGGCAGCCTGCTCCTCACCGCCCTCACCAGTTGCGTGGAGCCTCCCAAGGCTCCAAGCGATACCGGTGAGGCCACGCCCACGGGGCAGATCGCTATCCGCATGAGCATCGACCCCGATCTGGTGGATGTGATGAACGAGCCGGCCTGGGGCGTATTCTACGGACAGATCTTCAACGCTGAAGAAGTGGATGCCCTGGGTCCCAAGGCAGGCGCCACTGAGCTGGACTCCATCGAACACGAGCTGAACCTGGATGATGGCGTGGAGGCCTCCGACATCTTCCACACCTCGGTGCCGCTCGCAGTTGAAGAGGTCGTCGTGCTGGGATTCCTGGACTCGGATGAGAATGCCGATGAGTCCGACATGGGCCCGGATGGCGGAGATCCAGTGACCCTTCCCGCCCAGAACAGCTTTGATGTGACCTTCGGTGCCGTCAGCGCTGTCACCGTCGAACTCGGCATGCTCTACCCGGAGTGACGGATGCTTTTGCTCTCACTGGCCATGATGGCCTGCACCTCTGCGCCCGATAGCGGCAGCGCCGCCGAAGAAGACCCCGCAGCCAACGCGGTGGACCTGCGCGCCACGTTTCCCGATCCTCCGGAGGGCGGCCTGGTGCTGTCGACTCCGGACTACATCATCCCGGCCTACTCCGAGCGCCAGTTCTGCTGGTTCTCCCGGTACCAGGGCCCCGACGTTGGCATCGACTACCAGGCCACCTACCAGAGCGAAAATGGCCACCATGTCGTGCTGATGAAGACCCTGGCGGACGAGGACGACTTCCCGGATGACTCCGCCTTCGACTGCTCGGACAGAGACACCCTGCCCATGACGGAGATGGAGCCCATCATCTTTGGTCGAGGCATCGATGACGGCGACGGAAGCTCCAGCATCGTGCTCGAAGACGGCATGGCGGTGGAGTTTGAGCAGGACACGCGGGTCGTGGTGCAGTCTCACTACATCAACCCCACGCCAGATGACATCCTGGTGCGCGATGCCATCATCCTGGGGCTCATCCCGACCGAAGAGGTCGAGATCTGGGCCGCACCCTTTGCGCACACCGCCATCGATTTTCAGGTGCCGGCTGGGAAGGAGGCCTCGGTCAGCTTCGACTGCACCTGGGGGATAGATGCCACGGTGCTCTTCGTGGGCGGCCACATGCACGAGTGGGGAAAATCATTCTCGCTGGACTGGACCACCCAGGGGACCACGGAGCGGATCTACGAGATCGCACAGTGGGAACCCGAGTACCGCGACCGCCCGCCGGTCAACGAGTATGAGGACGGAGAGTTCACCGTCCAGGCGGGCGATACCTTTACGACCAGCTGTACCTGGGACAACACCACAGAGGCCCCGCTGGGCTTCCCGGAGGAGATGTGCGTCACATTCGGCTTTGCCTACGAGTCCAAGGTTCCCCTCATCTGCGCGCCGCTCTAGCCGCACTGCTGCTGGTCGGATGTGCCGACAAAAACGGGGACTCCGGCACGAGTGCCGACGGAGACTCCGGCACGCATGACCTCATCCCCACCTTTGCTCAGGTTCGGGACGATGTACTGGTGCCCTCCTGCGGCTTTGGCTCCTGCCATGGTTCAGGGGAGGCCGGACTCCAGATTGACGCGGACATGACGGCGGATGCCCTGGTGGGCGTTCCATCCACGGTACAGGCAGGGGCCATCCTGGTCGTGCCAGGGGATCCGGACGGCAGCTACCTGGTGGCCAAATTGACGGAGGCAACGGGTATCGACGGCGAGATAATGCCACCGTCAGGGGCCATGTCCCAGGATCGGATCGATACGGTCAGGACGTGGATCGACACCGGCGCTGAGTAGTCCAGCTCGCTGCGGAAGCGCTCTCATCACGCCCCACCGGCTACCGCCATCCGGGCACGACCGTGTGCCGGAAGCACATCTGACACTGCCAGGCTGCTCAGTCGGCCTGACTCTTCACCGCCTGCACGGCGCGCTCCAGATCTGCGACTGCGCCCTCGGCGGATGCCATCGCCTCCGGCCAGTGCCGGTCCACCAGGGTCACCCACAGTCGATTGAGCTTGCGCTCGCCTGCAGAGAGTGGTGAGAAGATCTCCGCAAAGCCAGCCATCCCGTAGCGCTGCTGCACCTTGGGTCCCGACTCACAGAGCCGGGCGAGATCGCCCTTCTGGATGTCATCCAGCTGGTCCTTGAGTCGGTCGAGGTCGGCCGCAACAGGGGCCTCGAGTGCCGCCATTTCCTGCTGTAGCGCACGCGCCCGGTCCAGTACGCTGCCCAGCAGCACGCCAAAGTCCACCGGGCCGGCCTCCGCATCGCCATCCTCGCTGACCAGCGCATCCTTGATGGCCATTCGGCAGGTCCAGGACCCGACGATGACCAGCAACAGACCAAATCCGAAGCCCACACCGCCCAGGCCCGCCCAGCCTGTGAGCCGAGGAACCGGGCCCTGTGCCCCGACTGCGCGAGCAGCCTTCAAGGCCCTGCGCTCCAGCTTGAGCGCCCGGACCCAGGCCTTTCTGCGCTTGACCACCTTGGTGGGCAGCGCTTCCTGGCTGGCCATGAGCTTCTTCAGCTTCATGTAGTTCTGCCGGATCGGTGGCTTGCCCTCGAGCTTCTTGGGATTGAGGATGTTCTTGATCCTGCCCTTCTTGTTCTCGCAGCCCTCCGCTGCCTTGAGCGCAGCGGCCTTGCGCACCTTGCAGTAGGCCGCGTGCTTTTCCTTGGCGATGCCGCCCGCAAAGTGGGCCTCACCGCGCTTGATCAGCTCCGCCTTGTACGCGGGTGCGAGGTAGCTGCCGTAGCCGGCCGTCAGTGCGATTCCTGCTGTCAGGATCACCAGTCCGAGTGTCTTCTTCATGGCTCAGCCCCCCACCGATAGTTGGTAGAGGACCACACTCAAGCTGGTGAGTGCCTCCCCGATGATGAAGCCGGCGGCGACCGGCACGAGGGTATCGCCAATCCAGCGATCCCCCTTCTTCTTCTTGAGCAAGATGCTGGCCGCACACCCAAGCCCGTAGGTCGTGGTGATGTGGAAGGGCAGGTACATGGCCAGGCCCACCAGGACCCCCACCCCACCGATGGGGTAGATGCCCAGCGCTAGGCCAATGGCTGCACCCGCGGAGTACTTGTCCAGGGGTGCTGCCCCTGCCTGCAGGCTCTCCATGATGGCCGCCAATGCCGTGCCCTGGGGTGCGGAGAGCTCCGCATTGCCCGGGCCAAATCCGCCGCCATCACCCCACAGGAGCATGATGACGCCCACGGCCACCGGCACACCGATCCAGCAGACCATGAACTGGGCCAGCTGCTGCCGGCGCGGCTTGGCGCCGATGAGATGACCGCTCTTGAGGTCTCCCATCATGTCCGCACACTGGCCGATACCGATGCAGACCGCCACGCCCAGGATGATGGCCGGGATGACATTTCCGCCAGAAAGAAAGAACATCAGCGTGACGCCGATAAGGGACATGCCGGACATGGGCGAGATGTCCGTCATCCCAGTGGCCTGGGCCACGATCAGGCCGGCCAGCGCCAGCCAGATGATGCCGACCAGGGCGATCAGCACTTGCTGCCCGAAGCCCAGCGAGGGGCCGGCCAGAATCGCCGCACCCAAGAGCACACAGAAGGCTGCCACAATGCCGCCGTACAGCACCTTGACGGGCAACTCATCGGACCCGCCCATGCCACCCTTGCTGACACTGGACAGGCTGGAGATGGCGGACTTCAGTGCAGGGAAGCTCGCGACCACGCCGGAGAGCGCACCACCGATGAGAATGCCGATGCCCAGGGGCCGCAGCATCTGCCCGTACAAGACCTCCCCGGCGATCCATCCGTTGTAGTCCGGGTGGCTGGCCACCCCGGCCATCTCGGCTGGGGTCGGCACCATTCCAGTGGTGACCGCCAGCGGTGCGATGAGCCACCAGGCGAGGACGCCTCCGAACACAAAGGGCAGGCCTCCTTTACCGCTGAGCAGGCCCGCACCCAGACTGGCAAAGCTGATGCCGACAGAGAGCGAGACCCAGGCAGGCAGTCCCGCCCAGTCTCCGAAATTCAATTGATCGGGAATGAGCTCCAGCCCCATACAGAGGTGAACCGCCGCGCTGACCGCGAAGCCCCCGATGAGCAGCTTGGCCTGACGGGCACCCGCACCGGGTGACTTCAGCAGGCTGGCCACAGCGATCCCGCTGGGGAAGCGCAGCCGCTCGAATTCGATCATCTGTTTTCTCAGCGGAATGATCACCACGATGCCGAGAAAAGATCCGGCCACCGCAGCGAGCATCACCGCCACAATCGAGAACTGCCCCTCCAGGCCCATGATGTACAGCGCGGGCAGCGTAAACGCGACGCCTGCGGAGGCATTGTTGACCCCGCTGGCGATGGTCTGATTGATGTTGTTCTCCACAATCGAGCCCTTGCGCAGGAGCCCTCTGAGCACCGCAAAGCCGAGGATCGCTGCGACGGTGGAGCCGGAGAGAGTGAAGCCGAGCTTGAGCGCCACATAGGTAAATGCAGCGGTCATGACCGCGCCGATCAGCACCCCGAAGATGACCGCAGACCAGGTCAACTCCCTGTAGGGGGGCGGATTCAGATCGATCCGACCCGGTTGTTCCTCGCTCATGTCCACCTCTTCATCGTGGTCTTGGGCCGTACATAGCCGATAGGATGGAAGGGTGAGATTCTCTCTGCTCCCATTGCTCCTGGCTTGCAGCCCGGACTCCAGACCCAAGCGTGTGGGTCCCGCCACGGTAGACACCGCAGGCAATTCCATGACGGATGAAGACCCAGGTCAGCAGGGTGGGCCCACCGATGATGGAGAGGTCGCGCTCGATCCTCCGACCCGGGGCTACCAGCTCCACATGGGGCCCTTTGAGATCCCGGCCTACACCGAGGTCTACCAGTGCAAGATCCTCCAGACGCCCAACACCGAATCCGCCGACATCATCGGCCTGCAGCACCTGGCGAGCAACTCCGTGCATCACTTCAATGTCTGGGCCATTCTCGATGGCCCGGGGCGAGAGATGGAGGGGTCCTGCAGCGATCTCTGGGCCGAGACCAACATGGCCCTGGCCAATCCACTGTACGCCAGTCAGACCCCCAGCTTTGAGGGCTGGTTCCCCGACGGCGTGGCCGGCCGGCTGCCGGCCGAGCAGTGGATCCTGATGGAGTACCACGCCATCAATCCCACAGAGTACGACCAGATCACAGAAGGCTATGTCAACGCCATCGTGGCGGAGCCGGGCACCATCGAGCATTACGCCAACGGCCTGTATGGCAACAACGTAGACCTGGAGATCCCCTCGGGTCAGACCGCGACCTTCACTCAGCAGTGCGTGGTCGACGTCCCGATGAATGTCATCGTCATGGGCTCTCATTTCCATGAAACGGGCACCCTCTTCGAGGTCCACCGCATCGACGAGGAGGGACGTCGTGGCGAGCGGGTCTACACCAACGACAGCTGGGAGAGCCCCGCTCTCGAATTCTGGACCGAGGAGCCGCTGGTACTGAGCCCCGGAGAGGGCTTCGAGTTTTCCTGCCACTACGAGAACACCACGGACCACACCATCCGCTACGGCAGCTCCGCATCGGACGAGATGTGCTCCATGGCGGCGATCTACTACCCGGATGAGGGCTTCAAGCTCTGCGTGGACCCTGGCCGCTGAGCTATGGTGGCCCCATGACACCGCTGCCCCCCACCGGTCTCCGCGCTCTACTGAGCGGCACCAAGACCTGGTGGGTCGTGCCGCTCATCATCGGACTGGTACTGACCGCCGTGGTGCTCCTGCTCACCGACTTCTACCCGGACATCAAGCGCTTCTACAGCGTGTTCTGAGATCCAGCGGGGAATGATCACTCCCCTGAGGTAGAATCCAGGATGTCCAGGGAGAGTGTGGGATGAGGCTTGGTCTGTGTGTGGGTCTCCTCGTGTGGGGATGTGGATCCGAAGAGAAATTCAGTATCGACAATGCCCACCCGGTGGCATTGATCACCTCGCATGGGGATGGCGATGTGGTCCAGGAAGACACCTCCGTGACCCTGCGGGGATCAGTCTCCGAC
>Ga0310342_100001342_pt1 | contig 15196 bp, 14 predicted proteins | sample S15DNA20500_MG_FD_206155 | JGI IMG/M metagenome (GOLD analysis project Ga0310342, IMG submission 206155) | Marine microbial communities from station ALOHA, North Pacific Subtropical Gyre - S1503-DNA-20-500_MG | ecosystem: Environmental > Aquatic > Marine > Oceanic | place: Pacific Ocean: North... | reverse complement strand
TATCGGTGAGAGGATCCCCGATCAGGCCGTTGCCACGGGACTTGCTGGTCAGGTAATTCACCGTATTACGGATCTGCCTGGCATACGGTCCCTGCGTTGTTGTGGATCCCGAGCAGATCAGTGCCGCGCCTGCCAGCGCAGTCATCGCTGTGGGGTAATTGCCAGCCGTCCAGTGGCCCAGGGAGGACTGGGTTTTCTTTATCCAGTCCAGTCCCTTGCGAATGGATGCTTGCCAGGCCGGTACCCTTTTTCCCGCTGCAAGCTGCCGCGGTTGGCCGAGAATCCCAACCCCGGTCGTGGCTGCAGCAATTGACTTGAGTGCATCCCTGCGTGTGAAATTCATCATCGAGTGGGTGTCTCCTCCCGTTTGAGCTCTCTTCTCTCGGTCCAGCATCTCGTGGCCTGGCTGCTGGATGGACTGTGTGTTCCTATTGTCACCCAATGAATGTGAAAAGTCTAACCCGCCCTTCGCTGGTTCACTCGGGCATGACGATCGGACGGTTGTCACGATTGTTTATTAACTGGTTGATCTTCTCCATCTGGAGTTCTCCGTTTTCTTCCTGCAAAACTGCCGGAGGGATCGTGCGCCGCATCGCGGAGTTCTGCCAGTTATCCAGGAACTGTAGCTGGATCTTCCGCTGCGGCTCCCGCTCCCCGATGAAGTCAAAGGGCTGGTCACTTCGCAGCGGCTGGTAGAGCTCGTGGGCTTTCATCGCTCGCTGCGCGACAAAACGATTGACCGAAAAGTCATCAGTCCGAACGATATTCAGCAGGGGGAGTTGCCAGTTCTGGCCCGATGCCTCAATCGCCGGTTCCCATCCCATGTGCCAGGCGCTGATAGCGCGCTGGACGCCATTGCCACCAAGAATCCAGCGGACGGAAGCTGCCACCTCTCGCTGCTCGGGCTCCAGTTTCGCTGGTGGATGGTCATACCACTGGACAAGATGATCGGATGTCCACTCGAGCGTCTTGTCCAGGTGGCAGAGATTACAGGCGTTGGGACGACCACCCAGGTCCTCTTTCACCACTCTGGGTGAATCCACACGGTGTGAACGGATCGCCCCCATCAGGGCAAAAGAAGTATGTGGCATGTGGCAGTTGTAACATCGACTTCCCTCCGAGTCCGCGAGATGATGCGTGTGCTCGCCAAGGGAGTTGGCGATCTCGTCGTGGCACCGAAGACAGGAGAGATTGCTGGTCGCCTGCGAGGTGAGCTGGTCGGAGGGGTCGGTGCTCTGATGCATGGAATGACAATCGAGGCAGGTCATCGTCCCTTTCTGGAAACAGGCCGAGATCGCCATGCCCAGGTACTCCCGCCCCCCGGTGCGGACACTGCCATCGGGCCAGAAGGCGTCCGCGTAGGGATTCTGGTGGATTGACTCCTTGTCATAAAAGACAAGCTGATGAGTCTTGGAGAGTCGTTTGCCTGGTCGAAAGCCACTTCCCTGTTGCAGGAACTTCTGCATGTTCTCCACTATGAACCAGCTGTGGCACTGGGCACAGGTTTCCGAGGATTCACTCTGCGTGGCCGTGGCTGGGTTGAAGATCGTGCTATCCGGGATGTCATCAAGTCGGTGCTGGTAACGGACCAGGGGGTTACTATGCCGCTTGATGTGGTCTGCTGCCGGTCCGTGGCAAGCCTCGCAGGCAATGCCCAATTCCGCGACCGATGTGTCCAGCTCAATTCGATTCTGTATTTGCTTGAAAGTCGCCCTGGGGTTGCCGTTCACCGAATGGCAAATGATGCATTCCCGGTTCCACGCTGCCGCTGGACGACTGTAGCGGGGATCGACGATGAAGGAGTCCTCGTAGGGGATCCACTTTTTTTCGGGGATGAAATAAACCCAGGGGAAGAGACGTAAATCCTGCCCTGCTTTGGCGCTTGGTAACCAGAACATCTGCATGCTGTGTGAGCCAGTCGTCATCACGACCCGGCGATCGACCATGGGGGGAACAGGTCCCTGCCGCGGATGATAAAACTGGTCCAGCGAGGGAGCTTGTTCGTTTTGCTTGAGAAGTGCGAATTCGCGATCCGGATCCGGGGTCCTGACCCAGAACTCGTCGCCCTCCTGCCAGACCTTGAAGGTGGTGTCGCCAAGCGCCAGTTCGCGGCCATCAAAGGGCGCCTTGATTCCCTCCCTGCTGGCTACCATTGTCATCGAGCGATGGTAGGAGTCATGCCAGCTGCGATGTTCTCCCGGATGGCAGCTTCGGCAACTTGTCGATGAGACATAGTCCCCCTCCAGGTCCTGCTGCGGGACCTGCTGTTGTTCCCGGAGTCGCTCGAGCTGCCGCTGGAGTTCTTCCTGCTCATCCTCCTCGGCAGCTTCCAGGGCAGAGATGAGTTCCTCGATCTGCTTGTCGGCGTGTGGCCGAAGGACAACAGCCATCCAGAGGAAGAGTGTTGTTCCGATTGCCAGGCCGGCGAGCAGCTTTCCCTTCTCGATCGAACCACGACCTGATCGCGCGTGGGAATTCAAGCTGGCAGCGGCAAAGGCAAGCAGCAGTAACCCCAGGCAGATACCTAATTCCCAGTAGTTCATGGGTTGATCGAAGCAGCCGGGTGAAGAATTCCCGGGGTCCTGTGCTTTTCCTAGAGTTTCGGGATCGGGATCACCGGTCCGCTGACACGGGGGCGCGGGGGAGGGTCGTAATCGGGTCTCAGATCAATGCCATACCCTCGTTTGAGTTCCTGGGCTGCCCGTTCCGCCCAGGGAGTCCCCGGGTGCCTTGAGATCACCAGCTCGAACAATTCAGTAGCCTTGTCCACGTAGGGCTGGCTAATCGGGCCGGTGATGGTCTCCTTCCGGGTGACGACATCCCAGTGGCTCAGTGTCAGGTTCGGCGGCCGGCTGAGGGGAACGATCTTCGGATTCTGGAGGAAGGCCTCCAGGGATGCCCCGTATTCGTAGATACGTGCCTGGTAGGCAATCACCTGCGCGTGAATGAGATCATAGTTTGCCATCCAGCGCGGGGAAACTTCCTGGCGGCGATGCTCGGATGCTTCTTCCAGTACAAGCTGGGTGGTTGCCAGGTAATCCAGGTAGACTTTTGCCTTGGCCTGTGATTCCCGAACCTGCTGGACAAACTGCTGCGGATTCCTGGAGAACGCCATGCGGACCTCGATGATCTCTGCGACTTCGGGTCGATAGGGATTCAGGTCATTGACGACCTTCCAGAGAAAGGTCCGCAGTGGATATCGGTCACGATCAACAAACTGGACAAGCCGTGACCGCAGGTCAGGCTGGTAAGGGTACATTGCCTCCAGTTGATAACGCCGCTTGTCCGCATTTCCCCGTACCAGGTTGGTTTCCACGCTCGGGAGCATAAAGAAAATGCCGCCGGTCTGTTGAGCGATCCGTGCCTGTTCATAGGATCCAAATCCACTGGAAAAGGCGTCACGTCGCCGACGAAATCCATTCGTTTGCAGTTGCTCGACAAAAGCGGTTTCTGGCCCCCGGTCCACTCGCAGCCAGTGGACATTTCCGGTCTGTGGATGGGGCCAGCGCATGAAAGCATAGGGATATCCAAACACCGATTCTCGTCCCATGACGTAGATCCGGCAGTTGGCCGCCTTGGCCTCGGCAATGGCAGCTTCCAGGAAGCGATCGTTGTTCTCCGGATCACCACTCTCGTCAGTGACCAGGACCATCGCCATCTGACGCTTCTTGCTGTACTGCCGGTGGAGCCTGATCGCGGTGCCCACCGACTGGCACATGAGTTCCTTGCCAGATGGATCGATGGGGACCGAGTCAATAGCGGTGCGAACCTGGTCCAGGTCACTGGTCGGCCTGCGGGTATGCTGAAGGAACCCCTGGCCAAAACTCGTCACCGCGGTCAGCAATTGATCTCCCTTCGCGTTTTCCGAGAGTCCAAGCTCGTCGTAAACACGGTTGATCCGCTGGCGAATCTCCTGCTGGTCATTCTTCATGCTCTCGGACTGGTCGAAACACCAGATCAGCATCACGTCTCCACGGTCGAGCATCCACATCACCTCCTGCGTGATGCGGTCGATTGCCTGCTGGTAGTCGTCCACGATCTGGCGAGGATCTCCGAGTGCTCCCTCGGGAAGGTGGTTGAGCAGTTTCGTGGTCGACGGTAATTGCATGAAAGGGGAATTGATGACCACCTCGCTTGTGGCGCTATCAAATTGCTGGACAATTTCCTTGTTCAGCATGATCTGCTGGGATGATGAGCCGGGGGCCGCTCCGGGGATGCCGAGGGCCGGGGAGCTGTCGACCAGTTGCTCGCTCAACTCGTCGGCAGGCTTAAGTTCCTCTTCCAGTTCCACGCTGACAAGTTCATCATCCACGAGTTCTTCCCGAATCTCGGCAAGGATGGTCTCGACAAAAGAAGCAACATCGGAACTGACGGTAAGGACACCTAGCACGACGAGGATCAGGGCGTGCAGGATCATGGAAATGGCAAAGGCACTGCTGCTTCGAAGCAGGTGACGAAAGGAAGAACCCCGGGCTGGACTTACGACATCCGGATTATCGATGGACTCGGACATCGCGGTGACCGGGCCTTCCGGTACGGTCTTTTTGTCCTCTGTGGAGGTCATGTTTTTGCCTGTAGCGGATGACGGAACCCGAGAGAGGTCCCCGTTTACTTTTCCCAGTGCCTGGAATCGGGAGCAAAAGAGGACTGTAATTTCATTATACGACAATTGGAATATCGAAGTAGATTAGCCTTCTGCAACATGCTGGCAGCCGGTGGCAGTGGAAAACTGCAGGGATCTAACCCGGATAGTTGACCTAACCGTTAAAGTCGCCCCAGTTGGTATGAAACGGTAGTCGTGGAGAGGGCAGTGAATGAGATTGTCACTACAGCAGAAGAGCCTGTCCGGTCGATGATTTACACCAAGTTGCTGCTGGTTTGAGTGTCCCAGTTTCCTTGGACCCTAACCGGCAGATCAAGATGAGTCATTGGCTGGTCGGAGGGCCAGGAGATGTTCCAACAGCAGCTGGATCCTGGTTGTGTCGTTTTCTCGGTGGATGTTCCGGACCAGGGCGTTGAGGGGTCCCAGGTCAGGGAACTCTTTGAGCTGTTCAATTCGCAACACCTCCCGGCAACCTGGGCGACTGGCCTGAAACATGCTCGCCTGGTGAGTTCCTTTGCACGTGAGTCCGGAGTGAGCCACGAGGTAGCGGCCCTGGGAGATGCCACCTGGTTACCAGGGGAAAACAGCCGCCGTACCTTCTACCGGGCACTGGTTGAACGGATGCGAGGTTTCCGCGATGAGCGAGCCCATGTGACAACGCTGGCGCTGGACAAGGTGGACCTGTTTGACCATCTCGATCTGCTGGTCAAGCACCGCATCTCGATGGTCCGTTGTGACTCCACCACGGGAGGTGCAGAGACTCAATGCCTGAAGCCCCGGTCATTGCGTTTTGGAGTCTGGCAGGCACCGCCGGCCAGGCGGCTGACAGGACGATTGAATATTGGCTGGTGGACAACGATGAATATCCGCCGCGTGATCCACCGATGTTCACGGCGTGGAGGCATCGTGCATCTGTTGCTCCAGGCGGATGAACTGTTCAACCGGGGGATGCTTGAAACGATCCTCAGATGCGTGGCGAATCGCCGCCAGAATGACTCGCTCGGATGCCTGACCTTGCAGCAGTTGTCTCGCCAGGTACAGATGCAACCTCCGCGAGTCACATCTCAATCGCTGCTGAACCGGGCTGCCTGAATGCCCCGGTCACAACTTCCAGCTATTTCAGCTCTCGCAGCGTTAGCCAGCTGATAAATCCCAGTCCCATGGAGGAGACCAGGAAGATAATATCCATCAGCGTATCGGCTTTCTTGAAGGGCACGCCAACGGCAAGATCCAGGGAAAACAGGATCAACAGCATGGCTGCCGTTGCTATTCCCGAGTAGCAAAGAACCTTGGACATAGTGTTAATTCTCTTCGATCCGAAAAAGGCGACTTCGCCTGAAATGAGCAATCTACAGGTGATCTGCTAGTATAGGGCATCGTCTGACAGCGACCAGATATTATAGTCTTCCTTGCAGGCTGCGAATTCTATCTTCATTGGGTGATTCAGTGCGAGTCCAGTTTTTCTACCGGGGTGAGTCGGCTGGTGTTGCCTGGAGAGTTGATGGCTCGTGATCCGGGGGCATTTGCAGGGACAGTTATCGTGAATCGGCATGAGAACCCACCGCTCGCCCTGCAGGCTCTACGGCAACAGATGCCGATTGCCGGGAAGGCAGCCTATTTTGACCATGCGGCGGTAAGTCCACTCCCTGAACCGACACGACAGGCGGTGCGGGCCTGGGTGGACCAGGCAGCCTGCCAGGCAGTCTTGTCCTGGAACGAGTGGGCTGGCAACGTGGAAAAAGTGCGTGACCAGGCTGCCAGCATGCTGGGTGCGACAGCCGAGGAAATTGCTTTCGTCCCAAATACCAGTAGCGGTATTGAGCTGGTTGCAGAGGGATTTCCGTGGCAGGACGGCGATAATGTCGTCACGCTGGCAAACGAGTTCCCTTCCAATCTTTACCCCTGGATGAATCTCGAGGACCGGGGTGTGGAGACCCGGAGGGTACCTGTCGACGCGATTGCTCCGGACCTCGACCGGTTACTGGAGGCCTGTGATGATCGAACTCGCTTGATCACGGTAAGCTGGATCTCATTCTGTACCGGCTGGCGACTGGACATCGCGTCGATTGTCGAGCAGGCCCACCGGCGAGGCATCCTGGTATTTCTGGATGCGATCCAGGGGCTGGGAGTTTTCCCTCTCGACGTGCAGTCGGTGGAGGTGGATTTCCTTGCTGCTGACGGTCACAAGTGGTTACTCGCTCCCGAGGGTGCCGGGATCTTCTACCTTCGTCGTGAACATCTTCAACTCTTGCGTCCCCTCGGTGCCGGTTGGAACAGTGTGGAACATGCGAACCAGTTTGACCGTATTGAATGGCGACCACGCGGGACCGCCGCTCGCTACGAGGGAGGATCCCAGAACATGGTGGGAATCACTGCACTGGGTGCCAGCCTGCAGCTTCTTGCGGACTGTGGCCTCAGTGCCGGCTCGAGCGAACTGGCCACCCGGGTCCTGGATATTACCGACCATGCCTGCCAGAGGCTGGAGCAGATAGGCGCCACGATTGCCAGTCGGCGAGAGGGGGAGGGGCGGTCGGGGATTGTTGCTTTTGACCTTCCGGGCAAAAATCTTCCGGCGGTTCGCCGGCACTGCCTGCAGAAAAACATCGTCTTGAGTTGCCGTAACGGGTTGCTCCGGATCAGTCCTCATGCCTATGTTGATGAAGAGGATATCAGTCGTCTAATCGATGCACTCTGTGACAATTGAGAGGGTTGCCGAGGGGATCCAGTGGAGGTTCTGCCTGGCAGGAAAGTCACCATGGACAACCGAGTTGCTGTTTATACCGGTTCTTTTGATCCAATCACGCTCGGTCACATGAACGTGATCGAACGTGGACGCCGGCTGGTGGATCACTTGATTATCGGTATCGGTACGAACGTCGAAAAGGAAGAACTTTTTACCCCGCAGGAGCGTCTTCAGCTGGTGCAGCGGGTGACCGAAAAATGGGACAACGTGGAGGTGCGAGTTTTCGAGGGTCTGGCCGTTCAGTTTGTGCGGGAGTGTGACGCGCGGGTGATGATCCGCGGGGTCCGGCCGCTCACCGATATCGCTGCGGAGTTCACCATGATGATGGCCAATCGGCAGCTGGATGAGGATGTGGAAACGGTTTTCCTGATGGCGGACGAGGACTTTGCTCATATCTCCAGCACGCTCATCAAGCAGATCGCGGTGATGTCCAGCGATAAGATGCTCTCGCGTTTCATCCCTGAGCAGATCATTCCCGAGGTGCGACAGAAGCTGAGTGGCTGAGCGTGGCCACCTAGTTATTCTCCACCGGATCCTCACCACTGCGGAGGTGCTTCTGCAGGTAGTGGGCACGCTCGGCATTCCGATCCGCGGTGTCCAGCAGCGTGCCCCGTAATTTCTGCAGGTGAGCAGGCTGGGTATGGATGAAGAGCTTGTTGATGACCGGGATTTCCAGGTTGTCGATCAGCCCCAGGTTGACTCCCATCCGCAGGCTCGAGAGCAGGTGCATGGTCTCCTCGCTGCTGATCGTCTTGGCAGTACAAAGGATCCCGTATGCCCGGCTGACGCGGTCGTGCAGGTCCTCGCGGCTCTCCTTGACAAGGAACTGGCGGGCCTTGCGTTCGTAATCGATCATCACCGGGATCACCTCGTTGACCTGGGTGATGAGTTCTTCCTCGCTGCGGCCGAGCGTTATCTGGTTGCTGATCTGGTAGAAGTCTCCCATGGCCTGGGAACCTTCTCCGTAGAGTCCCCGCACGGCCAGGCTGATTTTCTGCAGGCTGCGGAAGACCTTGTCGATCTGCTGGGTGATTACCAGGGCGGGCAGGTGCAACATCACGCTTACTCGCATTCCTGTCCCCACGTTAGTTGGACATGCCGTCAGGTATCCGAGCGAGGGATGGTAGGCGAAGGTGATTGACTTCTCCAGCAGGTCGTCAATCTGGTCGACCTGTTTCCAGGCAGCTGGCAGATCCAGCCCACTTTTCATGACCTGGATACGGAGGTGATCTTCTTCATTGATCATCAGGCTGAACTGTTCATCCGGATCAATCGCAACAGCCCGGGCGCCGCTTGCATCGGCATGCTCACGGCTGATCAACTGGCGTTCTACCAGGAACTGGCGGTCCACCTCCGGCAGGTTGTCGACATCGATGTAAGTCAGGTTTTCCCAACGTTTCTCACTCTCGATAGCCGTTCGCAGCTGGTTTTCCACGTTCGCCCGATCCTGCTCGGAACACTTGCGGATAAAGGGAAAGTCCGCAAAGTTACGGGCAAGGCGAATGCGCGAACTGATCACGATGTCCGACTCGGGGCCGGAACCACGTAACCATTCTCCACATTTCTGTGCAAGTTCTTCCAGGTTCACCCTGCTTCACTCCTCTCCTGCTGACAGCCACCGGCTCATTCCGGCTCGTTATCCTCTTCCAGGCTCTTGATCTGGTCCCTCAGTTGAGAGGCACGCTCGTATTCTTCGAGTTCTACTGCGGATTCCAGTTCCCTTCGCAGGCGAATCAACTCCGTCTGATCATCCGTGGCCGGCTTACCCCGTTTCGGCGTTTTCCCGACGTGATTGGTGGCACCATGAATATTCAGGATCAACGGTTCCAGTTCCTCACTGAAGAAAACGTAATCATGCGGGCACCCAAGTCGCCCCGCGTGGCGAAACTCGTAGAAAGTGATCTCGCACACCGGACACTGTTGCTTGTCCAGCTGTGAGAGTTCCTCGGCCGTTTGTGAGATCTTCAGGTGTTGTGCCAGGGCCCCTGCAATCGATGGTGCCATCTCGTCCGGCTCGTCAGCCTGCATCAAGTAGACCCGCGCATGATCCTCGCAGAGATGGAGTTCCTCGGGCACATCTCCCGCCAGCTCGGTGATATGAAACGTGGCGGGTTTTTCACAATGTTGACATTTCATGGCGACAACTATTCAGGATATTCCGCTCCCTGCCGGGGAGCCACTTGAGGACAGTCCCGGCTCCAGGAGGGAAAGGAAGGAATCGCTGCAAATTACTGTGATTGCACGGCTTACTGGGGCGGTTGGGATTCTAGCAAGGGGCCGGGAACTGTCAAGGTTGACCGATCAGGAGCCGCTCCAGGCAGTGGGCGTTGTCAGCACGTCAGGTCGCTGATAGGCTGGAAAAATGGGCCTGGCGGTGCCCCTGCTGCCCTGGCAACTTCTCTCTCCCAATATCGTGCCATGCCGCATTTCCCGGACCAAGAGACGTTTTCTGAACTTGCTCGGGACTTCCAGTTGATCCCGGTCTACCGCCGCCTGCTGGGAGATGCACTGACCCCGGTTTCTGCCTTCCACAGGATCGACGATGGTGGAAGTGCCTGCCTTTTTGAAAGCGTGATCGGGGGCGAGAAGGTTGGCCGCTACAGTTTCCTGGCAGTCACTCCGTTCATGGAATTTCAGGCCCACCAACAACGGGTGACGATCACGCAGGATGGAGAAACGGAGCAGCTGGACGTAGAGAATCCGCTGGAGGAGCTGCGGCAACGGATTACCGGTTTGCAGGCTGCCTCACTGGACGACCTGCCACCCTTTACCGGCGGGGCGGTGGGATATGCCGGCTATGACGTGGTGCGTTATGAAGAAGACCTGCCCGGGGCCCCACCGGATGATCGTCAGCTGCCGGATATGTCGTTTGCTTTCTACGATCAGCTGGTCGTGTTCGACAATGTCAACAAGACAGTTACCGTGATTGCCATGGCTCGCCTGGATCGTTCCGGGGGGGATGCGGCCGGTGCCTATGCCGATGCTGCTCGACAGGTGGACCAGCTGGTGGAGAAGCTCTCCGGACCGAGCGATCCACTGCCCACGGTGGATATCAGCACGGGGGGAGAAACCGAGCTGGCCTTCACATCCAACTTCGAACAATCCGAGTTCGAATCTGCTGTCCGGCGCTGCGTGGAGTACATCCAGGCGGGGGATGTTTTCCAGGTGGTGATCAGCCAGCGACTGGAAGTCCAGATCGCCTCGAATCCCCTGGAGATCTACCGTTCACTGCGTGTCGTCAATCCCAGCCCCTTCATGTTCTTTCTTCGCACCCCAGAGACGACGCTGGTGGGAAGTTCCCCGGAGATCATGTGCCGGGTCGTGGATGGCACGGTCACGCTCAGGCCGCTGGCGGGGACCCGGCAGCGAGGAGAGACCGAGCAGGAGGATCAGCAGCTGGCCGAGGAACTGCTGGCCGATCCGAAGGAACGTGCAGAACACGTTATGCTTGTCGACCTGGGGAGAAATGACGTGGGGCGAGTTGCCCGTTACGGGAGCGTGGAACTCTCGGACGTGATGGAGATTGAACGCTACAGCCATGTCATGCATATCACCTCCAATGTGACCGGCGAGCTGGCTGACGGGAAGGATGCCTTTGATGCCCTGGTAGCAAGCCTGCCCGCCGGAACCGTCTCGGGGGCCCCCAAGGTGCGGGCGATGGAAATTATTGATGAGCTGGAGCCGCATCGACGTGGCCCCTACGCCGGGGCGGTCGGGTACATTGACTACGTGGGGAACATGGATACCTGTATTGCCCTGCGGACCCTGGTGATCCAGGGTGACCGGGTCTATATCCAGGCAGGTGCGGGAATCGTTGCCGACAGTGTCCCGGAAATGGAATACCAGGAGACGCTTAACAAGGCCCGTGGACTTCTCAAAGCGATCGAGTTGACCGAGGCACGGGAAAAGTAAAAGCTGGAGTCTTCCTTTCACGCCGGGAGCTGTTTTTTTCATGATTCATGTGATTGTCACTGTCGAACTTCACGAGGGACGTCGAGATGACTTCCTGGAAGAATTTCACAAGGTGGTGCCACTGGTGCTTGAGGAAGCGGGCTGTGTGTCCTATGGCCCGGCGGTGGATGCGGAAACCGGTATCGATGCCCAGGTCACGGCGGGGGACAACGTGCTGACAATCGTGGAATCCTGGGAGAGCCTTGACCACCTCAAGGACCACCTGGTTGCCGAGCATATGGTTGCCTACCGGCCACGGGTCAGGGAGATGATCCACCAATCCAAGCTGCAGATCCTGCAATCCTGTTGAGAGATAATGATGCGTGAGTTGCTTTCTGAGCTGGAGGATGCGATCCGGGGGGAAACCCCGGTCGCCTGCTGCCGACTGGTTGAGACCCGTGGCAGCACACCCCAGAAGGCGGGAGCGATGATGTTGATCTACCCGGATGGTTCCCAGGCAGGAACGCTCGGGGGAGGCTGTGTGGAGGCCGAGGTCAAGCGGCGATCGCTTGCATTGCTGGAAGAAGAAAGGGCAGAGGTCTCCTGTTTTCAGCTGGATAGTGATTATGGCTGGGATGACGGTCTGATCTGCGGTGGCCGCATGCAGGTGCTGATCCAGCCGCTCTCGACCCCGGATGCTCGAGAATATTACAGCCACCTGCTTGAAGCAGTCGACGGGGGCCGGGGGATCAGCGAGGCAATCGCCTTCGATCCGGACGCGTCTGGGCTGCCCGTGCCCAGTAGTTTTCTTTTTGACCAGGATCAGCAGCTGGTGGCCAGCTGGACCGCTCTCGGCCCGGCAGAAGACCGTGTCAGTGACGAACAGGTTCAGCAGATTCAGCACCACCTCAGGCCCCTCGAGGATCGGCCAAAGCCTCACGCCGAAGCAGGTCTCAGTTACCTGCCGGAGCTGCCCCGCTGCAAGCTGGTGATTGTTGGCGGAGGGCATGTCGGCCAGGCAGTTGCCGGCCTGGCAAGCCAGCTCGACTTTGAAGTCTGCGTGGTTGATGACCGCGAGGGAATTGTCTCCGAGGAGCGGTTCCCCACCGCCCGTGAGAGGATTGCCGGGAGGATCGAGCAGACCCTGCCGGCAATCGATATCGACGCAAGTACCTACTGCCTGATTGTTACCCGTGGTCACCAGCATGACGAACAGGCACTCTTCCACCTGGCCGAACGGGGAGCCCGCTATGTCGGTATGATTGGCTCGAAACGCAAGATCAAGATGATCTTTCAGGACCTGTTGGACCAGGGGATCTCACAACAGGCCCTGGATGCTGTCTACGCCCCGCTGGGAATCAGTATTGGTTCCCAGACGGTTCCGGAAATCGCGGTCAGTATCTGTGCCGAGCTGGTTGCCCACCGGAACCTCGAGGGACAGGTGCCCGGTCGACCGGCGGCGATAAGCATCGGCGATGCGGACGAGGATTGACTGACTGCTTGCAGGGAGAAGTGGGGTGACAGCTTACGCGATTATTCCAGCGGCCGGTGAAAGTCGCCGGATGGGGCAGCCCAAGCTGTTGTTGCCCTGGAAAGATGGCCTGATCATCGATGCAACGCTCGAGGCCTGGGTTGCCAGTCGTGTCGAGCAGGTGGTGATTACCGTGCGAGCGGACAATCCTCAACTGCAACAGCAATGCCTCAAGCACCCGGTCGAGGTGGTGGTGCCGGAGCAACCACCCGCTGACATGAAGAGATCCGTACTTTATGCAATGGATTACATCGGTCGCTGTTACCAGCCCGAGGAGACTGACTGCCTGCTGCTGGCACCCGCTGACATGCCCGGGTTGTCAGCGCCACTGATTGACCTGGTGCTCGATGCTCATCAGCCGGCAGACCCCCGCCTGCTGGCACCCCTGGTAGATGGCCAGCAGGGCCATCCCCTCTTGATTCCCTGGCAACTGGCCGGGGAACTCAGACGGCTGAATGAGGACGAGGGGATCAACAAGCTCTGGGATCGACTCCCCTCGGCACGGGTTGATAGCAACCATCCAGGGTCGCTGGTCGACATCGATACTCCCCAGGATTACCAGCAGTACCACCAGGATTCGGGCGGCGACTAGGGCTGCGGCAATTCCGGGGGGGCTTTCCAGTGGGAACGGATCTGGTGAAGTCCGCTGACACAGGTGTCAAAGTCGTTGCCGAGACGTGCCAGTAATTCCCCGGGAACCTCGTCACTCTGGATCCTGCTGGCGACCAGGTAGGCACGTTTGCCGCAGTCCCGGTAGTGTTCCAGTTGCTGCTGCTGGCGTCCTCGTCGGAGAGACTCCGGGAAAACACCCACCCAGAAAAGCGCCACATCCCCGATATGTCGATGCAGTTCTCGACGCTGCTGATCTTCTCGCTGGCGAGCTTCCCTGAGTAATTCCTCCAGGGTGTGGAGCGATTTCTCACTCCCGGAACTGGCCGCCTGGAGCTGGTCGAGGCGGGTGAACCGGATCAACAGGTCACTGATATAGTCGGCCACCGAGGGGTCGGCGATTCCCAGGCAGGTCTGGAAAACATGCTCAGACAGGCCACTGAGGTAGTGGCGAAGAGAACCACTTGGCCGCGCAGGTTTCATGAGCAGAGGCTCCCTGACAGGCGATCTGACCAACCCCGGTAACTGTACCGAGAGAGGCGCACGGAGGTCAAGAGAAACGGCCCCGGGAGAGGCTTTTAGAGTGCACTACCAAGCTGATCTGCAAATTCGCCAATCTCGGACAGAACCTGCTCACGTGGCATCTCTCCCACTGTGGCGATCTTGCGGACAATCGCCGAACCGACGATCACCCCGTCCGCGACCGGTGCCAGATGCTCGACATGTTCCGGCTTACTGATGCCAAAGCCAATGCAGATTGGTAACTCGGTCTGCTCCCGTAACCAACCAACCTGGTCGGTCAGGTCGACCGGGAGCTGGTCCCGTTCCCCGGTGATCCCGGTCACCGATACATAGTAGAGAAAACCGCTGGAGGACTCCGCGATCCGTAATGCCCGGTCCCGGGAAGTGGTAGGTGTGACGAGCTGGATCAGGCTCATCTCCTCACGCTGGCAGATCTCCCTGAGCGGGGTCGCTTCTTCGACCAGAAGGTCCGGAACAATCATCCCGCTGAAACCTGCCTCGCGGGCCAGGCTGACGAACTGTTCCAGTCCCTGGCGGTAGACGATGGAGTAGCTGACCATGGCGGCCATCGGAGTTGTCACCTGTTCCGACCAGTGACGAGCCGCAGCGAAAATCTGTGGAAGTTGCAGGCCTCCCCCGAGTGCGCGAGTGTAGGACGCCTGGATGACTGGTCCATCCGCAATCGGGTCGCTATAGGGGAAGCCGATTTCCAGCAGGGATGCTCCGTGGGAGGCAAGTGTCGAAATTGCATCTCCGGTGAAATCCAGGTCGGGATCCCCGGCCGTGACGAAAGGCATCAAGGCCTTGCGACCCTCCGATCGGAGTTGCTCAAAAACAGTATCGATCCGGGACATCAGGAATGTTCCCCCTGAAGCCTGGCAATTTCCTGGCTGTCCTTGTCCCCCCGGCCCGAGAGACAGACAACAATCCGCTCGTTGCTGGGACGGTTGCCCGCCTCGGCAATCGCGACGGCCACAGCATGGGAACTTTCCAGTGCCGGCAGGATTCCCTCGTTGCGTGTCAACAGGTCAAAAGCCTCCATCGCCTGCGTGTCCTGGCAGTGCGTGTAAGCGACTCGCCCTGTCTCTTTCCAGTGGCTGTGTTCCGGGCCGACGCCGGGATAATCCAGCCCTGCAGAAATCGAGTGGACATCACAGGTCTGGCCGTCTTGATCCTGCATCACGTAGCTGTAGCTGCCATGGAGAACTCCCGGTTGCCCGAAGCTTAGCGGGGAAGCGTGGTCGCCGGGTTGGTCACTGCGGCCACCCGCTTCCACTCCCAGCAGCGCCACGTCAGT
>Ga0310342_100001341_pt1 | contig 15199 bp, 15 predicted proteins | sample S15DNA20500_MG_FD_206155 | JGI IMG/M metagenome (GOLD analysis project Ga0310342, IMG submission 206155) | Marine microbial communities from station ALOHA, North Pacific Subtropical Gyre - S1503-DNA-20-500_MG | ecosystem: Environmental > Aquatic > Marine > Oceanic | place: Pacific Ocean: North... | reverse complement strand
TGTGCCCCTTATTTTAGAAATCGCTGGAATTATTGCGCCACTATTTTTTATTGCGGGTATTGGGTACGTTTGGGGCAACTCAGGTCGTCCATTTGACACAACAAAGGTTAGTATGTTGTGTCTTAATTTTGGTGTTCCTGCATTAATTTTTTCGACATTGACACGGCTTGAAATTTCTTTAACGGCGTTCGGCAATTTTATTGGCATTTTTGCTATTTTTATAGCTGCAAATTTAGTTATTGGCGCAATCTTGTTAAGGGCGTTTCACCTCGAAATTCCCGCTTTTTTGCCTGCTCTAGCTTTTCCAAATAACGGAAATTTGGGGTTGCCATTATGTCTTTTTGCTTTTGGAAGTGACGGGCTTGCATTTGGGATCAGTGTGTTTGTAATCATGTCTACCGTAAACATAATTATGGGTTTTGCGTTTGCGTCTGGTGTATGGTCTTTTAAGTCAGCGTTTAGGACCCCTCTTTTGTGGGTAATCGGTGTGGCGCTTATCTTTGTTTTTGTTGATGAACCTCCGCCAAAGTGGTTGGCTAACACGGCAGAGTTAATTGGGTCTATGTCTATCCCGTTGATGTTAATTGCTCTTGGTGTTTCTCTTTCAAGACTAGAAGTTGTAAATTTAAAGCAAAGTTTTTGGTTGGGTTTGGCGCGAATATTTATTGGATTTTGTCTGGGTATTTTTCTTTCTACTGTTTTCGGCCTACAGGGGCCCGCTCGTGGTGTCTTGATACTCCAATGTACGATGCCCCCCGCTGTTTTGAACTATATTTTTGCTGTTAGATTTGACCGTGAACCGAGTGCTGTCGCCGGGATAATTGTAGCGTCTACCGTGATGTCCTTTGTTACACTGCCCCTTTTGATGCTCGTAGTGTTGTCGGGTTAACGGGAAGGAGACAACTTGTCAGAGCTTGCGGAAGTTTTTACTCCGGTTTTTCTTTGTATTGTCTTTGGACTTCTCTGGCGCCAATCAAGTAGGTTGTTTGATTTCACTCTGGTTTCTACCTTGGTATACAAAATAGCCATCCCCTGTTTGGTCATAGCAGTTTTTAGCAAACTAAGGCCCCCAACTTCATTATTAGTTGATGCCGTGATTGCGACGACGGGAGCTTGCGTTGTAACGGCGGGTTTTGTACTTGCTACCTTGCGTTTCTTCCGGCGGTCATTTCAAAGTTATCTGCCGCTGATGACTTCACCATTGGTCAACGCTATTGGCTTGCCCTTATCATTTCTAGCTTTGGGGGAATTGGGCCTAGCCCTTGCTTTGGTTTTTTTTTCTGTCAGTACTTTTTGGACATTAATCATTGCTGCAGTTTTGACACCAAAAGGACGCCGATTGGTAGTTTTTTTGGGTGAGCCTATAATTTTGGCTTTTATAGCGGGGTGTTTTTTGGTTTGGTTAGATTTTAGCCTGCCTGGGTGGGTACAAGGTTCCACGAAACTGTTGGGCGGCATGGCTTTTGCACTGCTTCTCATTTCCGCAGGATACTCCTTGGGAAAATTTAATCTGACCTGGTCCGCAGGTGAAATAACGCTTTCCATTTGCCGACTTGCAGTCGGTTTGTTTATTGGCATTTTTATAGCAGAAATTTTTGGGCTCACCGGCGTTGTGCGTGCCATTGTGATATTACATTGCGGTTTGCCTGTTGGGCTTTCACATTATCTTTTTGCAAATACGTTCAGGGAAGAGTTGGAAGAGCCCACAAGTGTTCCACTGATTTCAACCATCATTTCTGCAGTAAGTCTTCCACTACTGTTTGTTTATTTTTTCTAAGAGGGAGGCAGTAAAATGTTAGTGTGCGACTGAGCCCCCGTCAACGCATAACACTTGGCCCGTAATGAAATCCGAATCTTTGGAAATGAGAAAAATGGCAGTGCCCACTAAATCTTCCGGTTCTTCTCCCCGTTGAATACACCGGCTCGCAATATTAGCGTCAAAATGTTCGGTGGAAAACTGGCCCTCCGTTAGTACCGCTTCGCTTTGGGTTAAACCGGGGGCAATCGAATTGATGCAGATATTGTCCTCGCCAACTTCTCGCGCCATAGCGCGGGTGAGTGCTATTATCGCTCCCTTGGAAGTCACGTAATGGAGTTGCATTGGTGTTCCTTTGAAAACGGTGCCAGAGGCGATATTGATTATTTTGCCGTATTTCTGTTTTCTCATTATAGGCATTACCGCTTTAGAGACCTGCCAAACACCACGAATATTAACGCGCATGACGGCGTCAAATTCGTCCTGGTCGATTTCTTCAAACCGGCGGCGTGCAACTTTCCCAAATAAGGCAGCGTTATTTATCAGCCCATCAATTCGGCCATAAGCTTTAATAATCTCCGTTATCATCTCATTAATTTGAATGTCGTCGGTGACGTCGGCAATTATGCCGCGAGCCTCTCCGCCAGCGGCTTGAATTTCGCTAACTAAAGGAGTTGGGTCAAGCACATCATTCACTATGACATTGCAGCCCTCAGCAGCGAGGCCTCGAGCATAAGCTGCACCAATACCTTGTGCGGCCCCTGTTATGATTACCGTTGTTTTGTCGAGCTGCCCCATTAGTTCATACTCCTTTTCATTTGCGTACATTCTTTAAATCATTACACATGTGGTCAACCCAGTCCGGGGTTTTTTTGTTTAACCCTACCTAGTATACAATAGGTATATTTTTCTGAGATTTGAGGGATGACTAAAAAATTTACCCGGTATGCTCTAATTTGGTTTCTATTAATTGCTACAATTTACGTTGTGGATGGATTTGTTAGGGACATTTTTTTAACCGGAGACCAGCCACGCTCCATTACCCCCAGAGGGTCACTTACCGAGCTCGAAAAAAGTACTGTTACACTTTTTAAGGCAACAGCGCCTTCGGTTGTCTATATTTTTACTAAAGGAAATAAAATTTTGGGGGGTGGCGCGGGTTCCGGCTTTATTTGGGATCGTGCTGGTCATGTTGTGACGAACCATCACGTCGTTGCGGGAGCCACAAGTTTGGCTGTTCGCCTAGATACAGGTGAAGTTGTGAACGCAAAACTGGTTGGTTCCACCCCAGACTACGACTTAGCCGTGATTCGTCTCGTAGGAACCCAATCCGGTCGTGAGCCTATACCTCTCGGAATGTCATCATCGCTTCGTGTTGGGCAGTCAGTATTTGCTATAGGCAACCCCTTTGGACTTAGCCGAACGCTTACCTCGGGCATAATCAGTGCATTGAACCGGCGACTTCCCACAGCGAACAATCGTGAAGTTGCCGGGGTTATTCAAACCGATGCAGCAATTAATCCGGGTAATTCAGGAGGGCCATTAGTTGACTCTGCGGGTCGCCTCATTGGGGTAAATACTTCTATTCTTTCCGAATCAGGCTCATCAGCAGGTATTGGGTTTGCTGTCCCGGTTGATATTGTAAACAAAGTTGTCCCGCAACTTATAAAAGTTGGAAGAGTACCTAGGCCCGGTATTGGAATTACTGTTTTACCTGAAGAAGTAGCTGCACGTTTAGGTGTTTCGGGTTTGATTATAGGGGATGTATTGCCCGGGACCGCTTCAGCCAGAGCCGGACTACAGGGTTTGGTTAACGGAAACAAAATTGGGGACGTTATTACCCGCGTTAATGGAGACAGAGTTAGAACCCTCGCGGAGTTTGCTGAGGCTTTGGATCTGGTTGGGATTGGCAATAGAGCGAACCTGACAGTTGAACGTAATTCCGTGTCTCGGACTGTCTCGGTTCAGGTTATGGACATCTCATAAAATGTTTAATATTGATTTTCACTCTTCTTGGTCTAACAATTCAATTTTTAAATGAGGAGATGGGTAATGTTTCCCCGTAATTTTTGGTATGTTGCCGCCTGGGACACTGAAATTTGTCGTCAGGAATTATTTCATCGTACAATCTGTAATGAACCAATCCTTTTTTATCGCCGAGAGGACGGCTCACCGGTGGCACTGGAAAATCGGTGTTGCCATCGGCACATGCCATTATCCCAAGGAAAATTAAAAGGGGATAACGTTGAGTGTTTATACCATGGTTTAACTTACGACGCGTCAGGTGCTTGTATCCACATTCCAAGCCAAAAATTTATACCACCGGACGCGAAAATTAAAAGTTACCCAGTTTTTGAAAAATACCATTGGATTTGGGTTTGGATGGGAGAAGCTGATCTTGCTGATCCTGATCTTATTGAGGATTTTCATTGGCTTTCTGATCCCGATTGGCGGGCTAAAGGCGAAAAACTTGATCTGTCCGGCCACTACATGTTGTTGGTTGATAATTTGCTAGATCTTACTCACCTTCAATTTGTGCATCCCACGACCCTTGGCACAGATGCCATTGCTGGTAACCCCATTAAAACTGAACGGGAAGGCGACTTGGTCAGGGTGACAAGATGGATTCTTGACAGTCCTGCCCCACCTTTCTTTCAAAAAGCCGGAGGTTTTTCTTCAGATGAAAAAATTGATCGTTGGCAGATTATAGAATTTACGCCGCCAGCGTTTGTCCGGCTCGATGTTGGTGGGGCCCATGCAGGGACTGGCGCCACCGATGGAAATAGACGGGAGGGCGTTTCAATGCGGAACCTTAACGCTATTACACCGGAAACAGATACGACAACCCATTATTTTTGGGCTCAAGCTCACAATTTCAGCATTGACGATCCAACGGTTACAGAATTGATCTATCGGCAGGTTCACACAGCATTTCTTGAAGATCTTGCTGTTATTGGGGCCCAACAAGACAATTTTCAGCAATTTGGTGATGCCCTACCGGTGCCAGTAGATTTCAACCAGGATGCTGGAGGTATCCAGGCTCGGCGAATAATTGCCCAAATTCTTGAGAATGAGAAAAGCTTATCAGCTTAAAAAACAACCTGATATTTACAAAATGTGGTTTAACTAACAAGGATAGTCGGGCCTGATCCTAAAAACCCAGTTTCAAATAAAAAAAAACTGGGTGAGGAAAAACACCCAGTTCGATTTTAAGTAACAGAACCTTAATTACCGTCTAGCACCAAAAAGGTGTAACAACATAATAAAAAGGTTGATAAAATCTAGGTATAGGCGCAGAGCACCAGAAATAGCAAGTTTGCCCGCTGTTTCCTCGTCGTGATACTCAGCGTATTCGTTTTTGATATTCTGAGTGTCATAAGCGGTCAGACCCACAAACACCAGAACACCAACCACGGAAATAAGAAAATGCATAGCGGAGCTTTGGAGAAAAATATTGACGAGGCTTGCGATAATGATCCCAATTAACCCCATCATGAGAAATGATCCAAACTTGGATAAGTCTCTTTTAGTGGTATAACCGTAAAGACTCATCCCAGCAAAAGTACCAGCCGTAATAAAGAAAACACGTGCAATACTTTCTCCTGTGAATGCAATAAAAATTGTTGCCATAGATACGCCCATCAAACCCGCATAAATCCAAAACGTTGTCTGGGCAGTTGAAAATTTCATGGAATGTAGCTTGGCACTTAAAAAGAATACCATGCCAAGTGGTGCAAGCATCACCACCCACTTAAGTGGCGTCCCAAAAAGAGTGTAACCGATCTGCGTTACTCCTGTAATTTGACCAGCATCATTAAAATTTACTGACATTTGTGTCACGACAACTGCAATTATGCCGGTTAAGGCCAAGCCGGACGCCATATAATTGTAAACGCGCAGCATATAGGCCCTGAGGCCCTCATCGTAGGCGGCACGGTCTACTGCTGTACCCGTAAATTCTTTTTTATTTTGTATTCCAAAAGGCATATCAGTCCTCATAATTGGCAACTTCAATTTTCAACAAGTATGGGGATTGATTTGCAAAAATCAAGGGAAACGATGTGACATAAAGAATTTTTTAAAAGTTAGTGTTAATCATTCCTAAGGAAGGCGGCTGGTTTTTGTTTAAGTATTTCCCAAGTTCCAATAACAGAACCAAAAATTATCAGAATTCCGGAAAGTATAGCCGTTGTTAATATAGTCTCTATATTTGGTGTCCAGTTAGCGCCCATTAACTGAGTGATAATAGCCCAACCCGCAACCGACCCTAAAATTGTTGAAAAACCCAAAATAAAAAATGTGAGCGACCCGTACTCCCATATCAGTGAAGTAACCACGTCTTTCGGTCTGGCGCCCAAGACTTTAAACACAACGGCTTCATGCATACGCCGATGTTGTCCACTTGCAATTGAACTGGCAAGAACTAGTCCCCCCGCTAAAACGGTTACACCCGCTATTATTTGAACTGCCGCTGCAATTTTTTCCATTAGTTTTGTAATTGATGTTAATATTTCACGAACACTTATTGTGTTAATATTTGTGAAACGTTTTGTAACTACTCTTTGCACATCACTTTCAAGATCGGGATTTATTTTTATCGCTGCAATATAAGTTTGCGGCGCTGTTTCGATCACACCCGGAGAAAAGATCATAACAAAATTTACACGGAGTGTACGCCAATCAATAGCACGCAGATTTGCAATTTTAGCTGTCATTGGACGACCAAGGACATTGACAGTAATTGTATCACCGACGTCTATTCCCATTCCAGCTGCAGCACGTGCGTCAAAAGATACAAGCGGTGGGCCGCGGTAATCGTCACGCCACCAATCACCCTTAACAATTTTTGCCGTCTCGGGTTTGGTTGCTGACCAGGTTATACCGCGGTCACTTCGGAGAACCCAGGCGACATTCGGGGAGATCTTGATTTGGGAGGAGGAAATTTTGTTGATATGAGTTATTCTGCCTCTCAGAATAGGAACCCTTTCTATGGTTCGGATGTTTGTTAATTTGCGAATAACATTCTCAAATTCTGACACCTGGGTAGGCTGAATGTCGATAAAATAAAAGCTAGGCGCTTTGTTTGGCATGTTTCTTGAAATCTGGTTTTCTAAGTTCCCTTGCACTGCAACTACTGCAATAAGGATGGAAAGGCTTAGGCCCAAAGACAAGACGATATGTGTAGTTTGGTTTCCGGGTCGATAAAGGTTTTTTATCGCAAACCTGAGGACAGTAAATTTAGTGTTGGCAGCATGGGGCGCAAGTTTTACTATTAATTTCCCCACAGAATAAAACACGCCAAATACCACAAACACTCCCACAATGAACCAAGTAGCAATTTTTGAGTCCTGTGCGGTGGCCATCGCTAAAACAACTAAAACGACAATGCAACACCCGATTAAAAGATGAATTATCCATCCTATTTTGGTTCTTACGGGGTTTGTTAAATCTCTAAAAAGATTTCCCGGAGTAATGGCGCTTGCTCGTGCGAGCGGCCATAACGAAAAAACCGCAGCGACTAGTAGACCGTATATCCCTGCAAGGACAAGCGGTTTTGGATAAATTGTGATTTTCATTGGGACTGGGAGAAATTCGGCGAGTGTGGTGGCGAGTGTTGCAGGAAGAATAGCCCCAATTGTCATGCCTATCAAAATGCCAATAGTGGCTACCACGGCAATTTCCGATAACCAGATCGCAAAAACCTGTTTTTTTTTCGCCCCTACACACTTTAGTGTTGCAATTATATTTGTTTTTTTTGCTAAATGTGCATGCACACTATTACCGGCGCCGAGGCCACCTATGAAAAGCGCGGTGAGCCCAACTAAAGTGATAAATTGCGTTATTCGGTTGATAAAACGTTCTGTACTTGGGGCAGCAGTTTTTCGGTCACGCACTCGCCATCCGGCGCTCGGGAATGCTTTAGAGAGACGGTTTTTAAAATCCTCCAAGTTTATCTTTGGAGGTAACTTTAGGCGATATTCGTAGTAGATTTGTGTTCCCGGCATAACTAACCCAGTAGCGGATAGGCTTTTATCTGAGACAATAAAGGGTGGGCCCTGGGTTAGAGCCCGAAGGCTGAAATTTTGGTCGGGTTTTGAAAGGACAAAAGCACTCACACGGAATTGGGTATTACCAATTGATACAAAATCATGTAATTTGAGTTTTAATTTTTCCGCAATGCGTCGGTCTATTGCAGCACCCCAGGCACCATTATGGTATGAAAGAATTCGTTCTACTTCGGTGTTTGGCGTTAACTTTAGTTTGCCAAATAATGGATACCTCGCATCAATAGCTATTAAATTAACAAGAGTGGATAACCCCCTTTTTTTGTGACGTGCCATTGAGCGCATTGATGAAACGCGTGAAATTTCCGCGTGTTTACTGAGCCAATTCAGTTGAATTTTCGTTACGGGTCTGTGGTTTACCCGGATAGAAATATCGCCGCCCAAAATTTTTCGACCGTCTGAGGCAATTCCCCCAAGGATGGATTCCGAAAGTGAACCAACACCCGCTATAGAGCCCACCCCCAGAATTACAGAGGCAATAAAAATTTTATAACCCCCTATCTCGCCACGGAAATCACGAATGGCGAGCCGCAATTCTAGCGGTATCTTCATGGCACAGGTCTTTTCTGGATTTGCCCGTCAGAGATCTGAATTTCGCGGCGGCATTTTTCTCCAATCATTACGTCGTGTGTTATAAGCAATAAAGTAGTACCCTGTTGCTCTGCTAATTCAAAAAGAAAATTAATCACGACTTTACTTGTTGCTGTGTCGAGGTTTCCAGTGGGCTCATCGGCAAGTAAAAGTTTTGGTTTAGAAATGAAAGCCCGGGCTATGGCTACGCGCTGTTGTTCCCCACCAGAAAGTTGTCTGGGGTAATGATTGATTCTTTTTGCCAAGCCCACCGAATGGAGAGCTACTTTTGCTTCCGAAAAGGCATCATCACGCCCAGCAAATTCAAGGGGAAGGGCTACATTTTCAAGTGCTGACATAGTAGGGACTAAATGAAAGTTCTGAAAAACAATACCTACATTTTCACGCCGGAATTCTGAAAGTTTGTCCTCATCTAATGAGTTTAATTCCACACCATCGACACGGGCAAGACCAGAAGACGGTTTTTCCAAGCCTGCGATTACCATCAGCAAAGAAGTTTTCCCTGACCCTGATGGGCCGACAACACTAACTGTTTCTCCCGATGTTACACTCAGGTCAAGTTCTCTTAATATGTTGACTGGTCCCGCGGGACCCTCCAGCGTAAGAGAAACTTTTTCTAATTTAATTATTAAGTTTTGGAATAATGGGTTGGGCAAGGTTGAAACCAAATTTTGGATACTAAATTTTCTAAGGAAAATTTTATAATGAAGGTAGCATGTGACAGATATGTTCTATTTTTTTGGTTTTGCAAGAGTTTTTGTGTCCTGACTTTTATCTTTTTTTTATTGGGCACTACCTTTTCAAAGGTTGATGCTAAAGACAGATTGCGTTTGTTGGTTCTTGGTGACAGTTTGACTGCGGGTTACGGCTTGTTACCTCAATATACATTTCCTGCACGGCTTGAGGCTCGTCTAAAAACCAAAGGCTTTAAAGTCAAAGTGCTTAATGGGGGTGTGTCGGGTGACACAAGTGCAGGGGGTAGGGCCCGATTGAATTGGGCACTAAAAGAAAAACCACATTATGTAGTTCTCGAGCTTGGTGCCAATGATGGTTTGAGAGGGCTTAACCCAAACGCCATGCGTTCAAATTTGAATGCTATAATTATCAGGCTTATAAAGGCAAACATACCGGTTTTGTTAACAGGAATGAAAGCGCCGCCAAATTTGGGCAGTGAATATATCCAAAAATTTAACCGAGTTTTTCCAGAGCTCGCCGAAAAACACGGAATACTGTTTTATCCATTTTTCCTCCGAGGGGTGGCTACCAAACAAGAACTAAATCTAAGAGATGGGATCCATCCGAATAAAAGGGGTGTTGAGGTGATAGTTGACGGTATTATGCCATTTGTGGTCCGTTTATTATCCAAAAAAACATTGAACACCAAATTTTAAGTTCCTGAAGGATAAAAAATGACAGAGAGTTTTTCCGTAGCACACGCTGCCGGGGGCGATTGGAAGGAAATGACCGAAGCATGCCTCCTTAGTCTTGGCAAACCTCATGAGGGAGCCAATTTGGGTTTCTTGTATGTTTCAGATTCTCTGGATGAAGATGTCAGGATGATACTCAAGCGCCTTCGTGAGGCGACGCGTGTTCATAACTGGGTGGGTACAATCGGTTTTGGTGTTTGCGTGGCTAGTTCTGAGTTCTTTGATCAACCAGCTATGGCTATAATGGTTGGTGCTGTACCGCGTGACAGTTTTTGTATTTTGCCTGCTATTTTGCCTGAAGACCGAGATTTGCCAAATGAAGTGCTCAAATGGTCACGTAAAAATAACCCCGTTCTAGGGGTCGTTCACGCCGATCCCAGGGTTCCTAATTTGGAAAAATTGTTTTCACGTATTCAGGGCCAGACACACTGTTTTTTAGTCGGCGGCCTTACCGCGTCACGGGGGGCATTGGATCAGGTGGCGGATGAGGTAACTGATGGTGGGGTATCTGGAGTTTTGTTCGGCGGGAAGATCGGCGCGGTAACCGGCCTGACGCAAGGGTGTTCGCCGATAGGACCCGTACACGACATAACACGCTGCAAAGACAACCTAGTTCTTGCAATTGATAATCGTCCCGCTTTTGAAGTTTTTCAAGAAGATATAGGCGAATTATTGGCCCGTGATCTCAGTAAAATTAACGGGTATATCCACGCAGCAATGCCTATTAGAGGTTCCGATAAGGGCGATTATTTGGTTAGGAACTTGCTTGGTATTTATCCGGCAAAGGGGTGGCTCTCAATTGGTGAGAGAGTGGGCGTTGGTGATAAAATAATTTTCGTGCGACGGGACGGCACGAGCGCGATGGCTGATCTTAAGAGAATGGTCTCAGATGTGAAGCGACGTGCGGAAACACCCCCAAAAGCTGCATTTTATTTTTCTTGTGTAGCTCGTGGCCCCAATCTTTTTGGAAAGGGGTCAGTCGAACTTAAAACAATTTCAGACGTGTTGGGCATTGACGTTCCGTTAATCGGATTTTTTGCAAATGGCGAAATTTCAAACAGCCGTCTTTATGGTTACACCGGTGTTTTGTCGTTGCTCTTGTGATCCGTTTGTTTGTAGGTATTGGTATACCCAGCCCTCAAGGGGGTAGACTGGCTTCGCTTTGTATTGGTGTTAAGGAAGCAAGGTGGGTGGAACAACAAAATTTCCATCTCACGCTTCGCTTTATTGGCGATGTTCAAGAACCAAGTGTCGAAGAAATAATTCGAGAATTAACTAGAATTGATTGGCGCTCTTTTTTTGTAACCTTAAGTGGTGTTGGTCGTTTTGGCTCCCGAAAAAAAGTCCGTGCTTTATGGGCAGGAATACAACCTGACCCCCAGTTATTTAATCTCCATGCTAAGATTAAAGCTGCACTTACCAAATGTGATCTAAAACCAAACGGCAAACGCTTTATTCCTCATGTTACATTAGCCCGGTTAAAGAATGTCCAGCCAAATTATACGGAAGACTGGATTTTAAGACATAACCTTTTTCGTGCAGACAGATTCCTAGTGGAAAAAATTACTTTGTTTGAAAGTCATCCGACGAACTCTGGACCAATTTACATACCTGTCTGTATATTTCCCGGCAGAGAAGTTAATGTATAATCAGGGATGAAAGAGGTTTGAATAATCAGTGTGCCACGATGATAATTCTAATTTTGGGTGTTCAGCTTTTTTGCAATAAGAAATTTTTACAGATGTTTGGGGGAGGGGCAAAACACTTATGAGCGAAACACTTAAATATTACATAGCCTTCAATAATGGACTGAAGATAATGCGGGGCAAAGGGGCATCATTTACTGAGGTTGGGGAATTTTTCCACGGAAAGACCTTGGAACATTTGATGGGTTGCCGCCAAAACCCTGAAATTGTTTTTGCCGCTGTGGCGTTTGATGGAGGATACAGGACCGAAGACGGGGGACAAAGCTGGCAAAAAATTCTTGAAGGTGATGTGCGTACATTCACTGTTGATCCTCACGATGAACGTGTGGTTTACGCTGGTGTTGGTCCAATTAGTCTCCTCCGTAGCGAGGACAAAGGTGTTTCTTGGGGGTCTTTGGATAATCTTTTGGAATTACCAGAAAAAGTAAAACAACAATGGAGCGTACCACCTGACTATCGCAATATAGTGCCACCGCATGTTAGGCATATTTTTATTCATCCTGATGATCCCAATCTCATTTATGTGGCCCTTGAACACGGCGGAATCGTTTTGAGCCGGGATCGCGGTCAAAGCTGGGAGGACGTAAGTACTGGGATAGATTATCTTGATATGCATATGCTTAAAAATCTCCCAGGGGAAAAAAACCACTACTTTGTTTCATCTGCCCGGGGATTTTTCAAAACTGAAAACGGGGGTCAAATATGGCACCGTGTCGAGACGGGGATGCCTTGGGCTTATTCTGAATACTATAGCTATTCCCATGAGTGGCTTTTTTGTAATAGTGGTCCTTTGCGTATGGTTCTCGGTGGTGCTAAGGGATCTCCGGGTGTTTGGCGCAGAGAAAACATTAAACCAGGAGGCCATATTCTTATTAGCGACGATAAAGGCCTAAACTGGCATTCAGCTTCGAACCTACCCGATAGTATGCAATGGGTACCCTGGGTATTGCTTCATCATCCAACCGAACCAACAACAATTTTTGTGGGTATGGGAGATGGCGCGCGTGGTTTTGGGTTTGACCCAAAGGAAAGAGGCGAAGGCGGTTTTTATACTTCTACCGATCGAGGCGATACATGGGAGTGTGTTTTATCCGGTTTACCATCTGTTCTTACAGCCTGGGTGGCGTCCAGTTAATTTTTGTCATTTTATATTTAGTTTATGGTTGTAAACTCATCCAAACCTTGATTTTCAAAAAAAGTTTTTTTCAATATTATAAAAAAATCAAAATGATTTTTTACTCTCAAAAGCAACCTTCAGTGATATTGCCCAACAAGTCGGCCTATCAACTTCACCTTTCTGGAATAGGATACAGCGCTGAGAAGAAGCTGGATCATACGAGGGCGAGCTGCCCGGCTAGACGCTGAAGCCCTGAACGTCGGCGTAATAGCTTTTGTATCAATTCGTACTAATCAACACAGTGCTTTTTGGTTTGAACAGTTTGCTAATGCAGTTTCATCATCTCCTGTTTTTGTTGAGTTTTATCGTATGACCGGAGACGTAGATTAGTAGTATCAGATACTCCACCCTACGACGAGTTTTATAAGAGGCTAAATGATAATGTGGATCTGAGTGATGTTAGCTCAAGTTTCGCTATGGAAGAAATAAAATACACCACGGTCCTCCCATTAAAATATGCGACATCTAAATAATTCGAATTCCCAAAATCAACTACTTTAGACAAGGTTGATTTCTTATTAGGACTCACATTTTTTTTACTCTGATGTCCTTAGAGTTATACTCTATGCCGCAAATTCTTATCTGTATGCAGTGTAAGTGTATAGGTCTTGATGGTTTTGAAAAAATCTTATGTGAAAGGTTAACTTTAAATATTGAGGGTGAGGAATGAAATTTACGGAAGATGCATTCACAAAACTTCTTAGAGATGTAAAACAGTGTACACATTGTCGGTTGCATCTCCCAGATGGATCACACCCAGTTGTTATCGCTGAAAAAAGTGCTCGCATAGCAATTATAGGGCAGGCTCCCGGTAGAAAGGTAAACGTCTCCGGAATACCTTGGGATGATGCGAGTGGAAAAAGATTGCGTGCTTGGCTCAAACTCGACCCAATTAGTTTTTATGACTCTTCCCAAATAGCAATGATACCCATGGGTTTTTGTTTTCCAGGAATAAACCCTCGAGGTGGAGATAATCCTCCACGACCCGAGTGTGCCCCGCTTTGGCACTCTGCAATCTTGGATGCTCTTACTAAAATCGAATTAACTCTCCTTGTGGGACAATACTCACAGCGTTATTACTTGGCTGAAAGCCAAACCATGACCAAAACAATTAGTGATTTTAAAAAATACTATCCAAAAGTTTTTCCCTTACCTCATCCAAGCTGGCGGACGATAGGATGGGAAAACAACAATTCTTGGTTTGTTAGTGAAGTCATTCCAGAGCTCAGAAAGATTGTTCACCATATTTTAAATGGGAACCGTGTCTGATGGGTTGGGTAAAACGCGTAATAATAGTTTTTGAAAACTTGCCATCATCTTCTCGCGGTATTGTTTGGATGATTTTTGCTACTGGTTTTTATGCCTTGACCTACGCTGTCGTACGATATCTTTCTAATGATTTTGGAATATTACAGCTTGTTTTTTTCCGTTCCGTTATTGGAGTAGTCCTTATGTTTCCGTGGTTACTCAGCTCAGGAATGGGCGTCCTTAAGACAAAGTTTTTTACGTCATACAGTATACGGTCCCTATTGAATTACGGCGGGATGGTGCTTCTCGTATTTGCGCTTGCCAACATGCAGCTGCAGGACGTGACTGGCTTGATGTTTACTACGCCCCTTTTTACAGTTTTATTTGTTGTACTTTTTCTTGGCGAAAAAGCCGGCCTTTACCGCTGGATTGCTCTCTTAATTGGGTTCTTGGGAACATTTATTATAATTCGGCCGGGCTTTCAAGAAGTTACTTGGGTAGCTCTTGGCGTGTTAGGAACGAGTTGTGCCTACGCACTTGTTAACGTTTCAACTAAAACGCTTGCGCGGACAGAATCGGCGAACAAAATTGTTTATTATGATTTTCTTCTTATGTCTGTAATTGGTCTTCTGCCAGCCATTTATTTTTGGCACGAGATAAAAATTGAGCATATTTCTTGGATAGCTGCTGTTGGAATTTTTAGCTCTTTGGCTCGTCAGTGTGTCATACGTGCACTCACGAATGGAGAGGCATCGATTGTGATGCCATTTAATTTTTTAAAGCTACCATTTACTGTTTGCCTTGGGCTTGTTTTTTTTGCCGAACACCCAGACCTTTGGACGGGTGTTGGCGCAGCTGTCATTTTTGTGAGTAATTACTTTATTGTGCGTCGCGAGGCCATTTTCAAACCGATTGACTTCACCAAAACCAATCCCCCAATCTGAGAACCACTCAAAATTGCACGATTGAAAAATATTAAACGCCGTTTGGATTCTTTGCCGAAATAGTTTCCTGCCTCACAATATAAAGTGTTGCTGCAATAATTACTCCAGCACCAAGCCCTGTCCACAAATCCGGAATTTCTCCAAAAACCAGGTATCCTAACATTCCCGCATAAATGAGCCTTATATATTCCATTGGACCAACTGTATTCGCTTCACCCACGGAAAATGCTCGGATAAACCCCGTCATACCGACGGTCGTTAATACACCTATACCTATGAGAAGAA
>Ga0310342_100001340_pt1 | contig 15206 bp, 10 predicted proteins | sample S15DNA20500_MG_FD_206155 | JGI IMG/M metagenome (GOLD analysis project Ga0310342, IMG submission 206155) | Marine microbial communities from station ALOHA, North Pacific Subtropical Gyre - S1503-DNA-20-500_MG | ecosystem: Environmental > Aquatic > Marine > Oceanic | place: Pacific Ocean: North... | reverse complement strand
CCCGATCTCCCAGGGCGAGGGCGAGCATCGACGTCCGCAGCTCGTGGAAGCCGTCCGCGGTGCGGCCGAGCACCTCCAGCCGCAGGTTCACCTTCGCCGTAGCGAGGACTTCGGCCGTCACGCGCGAAGTCCTGCCCCGCGCGGGATCTCGCACGTCTCGCCCTCACCGAGGATCAGGTTGTCGATCAACCGGACCGGGCCGACGCGCGCCGCCACGAGCGCTACGCAGTTCTCGAGCGGCTCGCTCGGGTCCCCGGCTGTCCACTGTGTCGCGTCACGCACCGCGGCGTACTCCAACCGCACCCCGGGCGCGTTCTTGAAGGGGGCAGCCAAGGTGGCCTGGAGCACCTCCGGGGCCCGCACCCCAGACCTCCACTGAGCGTCACAGCACGCCAGGGCCTGCGAGAGGACCACGGCCGCCTCGCGACCGGACTCCGAGAGGTGTTGGTTGCGGGAGGAACGCGCCAGCCCATCCTCCTCGCGGCTGGTCGGGCAGACCTCGATCTCCGGAGCACCGCGACGCCGCGCGACCTCAGCCACGATGAGCGCCTGTTGGTAGTCCTTGCGACCGAAGAAGGCGCGCGTCGGCGAGACCACCTCGAACAACCTGTGGACGATCGTCGCCACCCCGATGAAGTGGCCGGCGCGCGAGACGCCCTCGAGGCCATGCGCGCAGGGCCCCGGGCTCATGAGCGTCCCAGGCTCCAGCGAACCCATCTCGTCGATCGAGTCGGGGAAGAACTCGGGGAGGGTCCCTGTGAACATCATGTCGCAGCCGGCCTCTTTGAGCTGGCGCGCGTCACCGTCGAGGTCGCGCGGATAACGCTCGAGGTCGCCGGGGTCTTCGAACTGCAGGGGGTTCACGAAGACGCTCACCACCGTGACGTCACAGGTGGAGACGCTCCGTCGGACCAGGCCAAGGTGCCCCTCGTGCAGCGCACCCATCGTGGCGACGAAGCCGATCGTCTTCCCCGCCTCACGTTGTGCGAGACACCACTCCATCGCGGACGAGACAGATCCGAAGCGCGCGAAGCTCAAGTCACGACCTCCTCCGCGAGCGCGGCCGCGCGCTCGGCGATCATCTCGCGACACCCTGGGAGCACGAACTCGGGCGCGAGCTCCGAGAGCGGCGCGAGGACGAATGCGCGCTCCTCCCAGCGCGGGTGCGGCAGGGTGAGCGCCTCGTCGTCACGCGTCTCCCCCTCGTACCACAACAGATCGAGATCGATCGTCCGCGGACCGTCACGCTCGAGGCGGACGCGTCCGAGCTCTGCCTCGATCTCCTGACATCGCGCCAAGAGCTCCTCCGGGGCGAGGGTGGTCACGACCTCGCACGCGCCATTCAGAAAATCTCCCTGCCCGGGAGGACCTCCGACCGGCGCCGTCTCGTGCCACGAAGAGCGGCTCGAGATGTGCACCCTGTCCGTCCCTTCGAGGAGCTCGAGGGCGCTCTCGAGGTTCGCTCGACGATCGCCTTGGTTCGAACCGAGCCCGAGGAAGGCGCGGCGTGCCGAGCGAGCGTTCGTCATCAGTCTGTGCTCCCCGCCTCGAGCTCGTCGTCTCGCCCACGCCGCAGGACAGCGTGCAAGAGCCCCGAGAAGATGGCGACGTGGAAGATGCCGAACAACAGCGGCACCGGCGCGAGGTAGAGGGCGCCGGCGATGAAGACGATCGCGACCAGGTTGAAGAAGTTGCTGCGCTCTGACGAGATCCAGGCCAAGCCGTGCGGGTAGCGGATGCGGCTCACCATCAACAATCCCAACAGAGGCATCCACACCAAGAGCAGCGGCGGCATCCAGGAGAGCACGGCGGAGAAGTCCAGCTTCGTGATGTCACCCAAGAGACCGGCGACGCCCTCGTCCGCGCTGGGGTTCGGCTGGTAGAGGACCAAGTAGATCCAGATCAGGCTGGCGACCGAACCTGCGGCTGCGGGGGAAGGGAGGCCACGGAAGAACTTGCCCTTCTTCTGCTCCGCACCGGACTCGAGGTTGAAGCGCGCGAGACGCAGGATCGCGAGGAGCGCAAAGCACGCGCAGGCGGCGAAGGACAGCCGCGGAGAGAGGTCGTATCCGAGGAGCGGCCCCTCGTGCTGGATCAGCGCCTTCGCCAAGATCGCCGGGGCGATGCCGAAGGTGATCGCGTCGGCGAAGGAGTCGAGCTGGGCGCCGAACTCGCTCGTGCTCTTGGTGAGTCGCGCGACCATGCCGTCCAGACCGTCGAAGATCATCGCCAAGAAGACGAGGAAGCAGGCGAACTTCATCCGCGAGTAGAAGACGTCATCATCACCCGCTATCGACAAGGCATCGATTGCCTTGGAGATCGCGAGGAAGCCGCAGGCGGCGTTCGCCAGCGTCAGCAGGTTGGGGAGGGTCGCGATGGACTTCACGGCACTTCTCTTTGGGTCCGTTCCCGGGAGAACCGGGGGCGCCGACGGGAGGTAACGGCACCTGCTCCGGAGGCGGGCCGATAGGGTAGCAGGGTACGTGAGATGTCGACGGGTTCTAAGAACCGGTCGGCCCTAGTACGATCACCCTTCACCATGAGCGAAATCCTGGCAGTGACCGGCAGGGAGATCCTGGACTCCCGGGGCAACCCGACCGTAGAGGTCGATGTTCTCCTCACCAGCGGCGCCTTCGGGCGCGCCGCCGTGCCCTCAGGGGCATCGACCGGCGCGCACGAGGCCCACGAGTTGCGTGACGAGGAGGGGCGCTACGGCGGAAAGGGCGTGCTGAAGGCCGTCGAGAGCGTGAACGGCGAGCTGCGTGACGCGCTCTTGGGGATGGACGCCGACGATCAGGGCGACATCGACCGGCAAATGCTGGAGGTCGATGGCACGGAGAACAAGAGCCGCCTCGGCGCCAACGCCATCCTCGGCGTGTCCCTCGCTGCCGCCAAGGCTGCGGCTGAGGAGAGCGGACTCCCGCTCTTCCGCTACCTCGGCGGCGTCGGTGCACGGGTCCTCCCCGTGCCGATGATGAACATCCTGAACGGCGGCGAGCACGCCGACAACAACGTCGACCTGCAGGAGTTCATGGTGATGCCCTTCGGCGCCACCAGCTTCTCCGAGGGGCTGCGCATGGGCACCGAGGTCTTCCACGCGCTGAAAGCTGTCTGCCGTGACCGCGGCCTGGCGACGTCGGTCGGCGACGAGGGCGGCTTCGCGCCGAACCTCGAGAGCAACGAGGCCGCGATCACCCTCATCCTCGAGGCGATCGAGAAGACGGGGCTCCAACCTGGGAGTGACGTCAAGATCGCGATCGACGCGGCGGCCACTGAGTTCCACACCGACGGCACGTACCACATGGAGGGCGCGACGAAGACCGCCGAGGACCTGATCGACTACTACACGCGCCTGTGTGAGGCCTATCCAATCTTCTCGATCGAGGACGGCCTCGATGAGGACGACTGGGCAGGGTGGAAGACGATGACCGCCGCCCTGGGCGACCGCGTTCAGATCGTCGGTGACGACCTCTACGTCACGAACAGCCAGCGCCTCGCACGTGGGATTTCGGAGCGGTCGAGCAACGCGATCCTCATCAAGGTCAACCAGATCGGGACGCTCACCGAGACCCTCGACGCCATGGACATGGCGAGCCGCGCCGGATTCCGCTCCATCGTCAGCCATCGCTCGGGAGAGACCGAGGACGCGACCATCGCTGACCTCGCCGTCGCCACCAGCGCAGGCCAGATCAAGACCGGCGCGCCCTGCCGCTCCGATCGCGTCGCCAAGTACAACCAGCTCCTGCGCATCGAAGAGTTCCTCGGCGCCGAAGCCCTCTACGCTGGGAAGCACCTCGACTGAGGAAGACGCCGATGATCCAGGACACGAACGATCGCAACAGACAGCATCCCCTCGCGCGCGCAGCAGAGGTGTTCCTGTTCTGGATCCCCGTCTTGGTCCCACTGATCCTCCTCGGGCAGCTCGGCACCCAGGGCCTGCGGCCTGCGCTCGTGAAGGCCGACAAGCTCGAGGAAGACGAACGTGGGCTCGACGAGCAGCTGTGGAAGAACGAACTGCGCGGTCACGAGCTCAAGGCAAAGTTCGACGCCCTGACGGATCCCATCTACCGTCACCGCAACGAGCTCCGACTCCGTGAGAAGGCTAGAGCGGCCCAGCCTTCGCCCGAGCCGGAAGCGGTCCCCGCCCGCAACTCCTAACGATATGTGGACCCTGGTCCTCGTCGCGCTCGCGACGGCGCCGCCCGCCTCCCCGCTCCTCGACGTGGAGGACCCCTGGCGGTCGAAGGGCGCCTTCGCAAACGACGCCTGGCTCCCCCACGACCTCAAGCTGGAGCGAATCCTCGCCGGCGCCGATGAGGCCCTCGGCGCGGACATTGAGGGCGCGGACCTCGATGACGTCTTCAGCGCCTGGAGCTCGGCGCTCGAGAGCGTCGCTGACAGCGCCTGGGTCCGCTGGGACACGCGCATGCACTGGGAGACGACGGAAGAGGACCCCCCGCTATGGAACGACCGCCGAATCGAGGGCGTGTTGAGCGCGATCCTGCTGCGTCAATCTGAGCGAGGAGGAGCCCTCCACGGCCCCTGGACCCACTTTGTCGAGGCTGAGGCAGACGCCGCCCTCGCCGAGGCGCTCACTCTCCCGGTGGAGCGCTTACGGACGCCGCTCTCGGAGCTCAGCGCACGCTATCCCGGGACACGAGCGAGCGCCCGTGCGGCGCTCTTCTGCAGCGAGTTGGATCGCGAGCAAGGTCGACCCCACCACGCCCGCTCATGGCTCTCTCGCGCCGAGCACGGCGCGGGCTTGCTCGCTGATGGGGACTTGCTCTCTGCCGTGACCGCACGCCGCGTGACCCCAGACGCGCGCGTGCCCGAGGTGTGGGAGACCGATGACGACTGGGAGGTGGTCGACTTCGCGCTCTTGACCGACGACCTCAGCTCGCCTGCCTCGGGAGTGCGCGGCCTCACCCGATGGAACACAGAGAGGGTCTTCATCCAGTCAGCAGAGCTCGGGTGGACACTCGGAATAGAGGGGAGCGCGCAGGCCTTCGCGCTGCGCGAGCTCGCCGACCACTCAGGCCAGCCGCTCGCGCGGGGTTGGATGCGCCCTGGCTCTGGCTGGCGTCACCGACCCTCTGCCCACGGCGACCTCGTGTTCATCGTCCTGGGTCGCGTTCGTGACACACGCTCGAACGCGCTCTTTGCCTTTCGCCCAGGTGCGCCCCCTCTCCCCAGCTGGTCCGTGGGAGAGGGCGGCTGGCGTGACGCCGACGGGCACCTCATCTCGAGCCTCACCGAGGCTCTCGGTCCCGGCGCATGGGAGTTCCAGCCCGGGCCGCTCGTCATCGACGACCTCCTCATCGCACAAGCCCGCCGGTGGGACCTGACGAAGGACGCCGACCGCGCAAGTTTGGTCGATCTGACCCGCACAGAAGCCGTCGCCCTCGCGCTGGACATCTCGAGCGGAGCGCTCGTCTGGAAGACCACGCTCGCGCGAGGGTCGGATCCACTCAGTGACTCGAGGGAGAGATTCGTCGTAGCCCAGACCCCGTCGAGCTCCGCCCCGCCTCCGATCCTCTGCGGCTCGAACCTCGTGTTTGCGACCGGGCTCGGGGCGTGCGTTGCCCTCGACCTCGCCGACGGACGTCCGCAGCGCGCTGTCCTGGGCCAACGCATCGACAAGGGCCTCTCTTGGTCCGCGTCCCCCGTCGCGACGAGCGACACCAGCGTGCTCTGGGCTCCCCACGGCGGCGAAGCGGCGTACGAGTTGGCCCTCGGCCCGGAGCACCCCGATCTGGCCACCTCGCCCTTCGTCCGCACTCCCCGCGCCGCCAGCGAGTGGAGCTCCGTCATCGGCGCCCGCAGCGGTCGCCCCTTGGTGGCTGTCGCACGCGGCGGCCGCCACCAGGTCGAGCTCGTCGCCGACGGCACAACGCAGGCGCGACGCTCGGTCCAACTGAGCCCCGGTGAGGTCCTCCTCGGCGCCCACGCCCTGGGCTCAGAACGCCTCCTGACTGTCTCCGACCGCGGCCTCTTCGTCTTCGACCTCGCGCGCGAACTCTACCTCGTGGAGCACGTCCCCCTCGACCCGAGCGTGGTCTGCTTACCCGACGGTCTCGTCGCCGCCGGTTCCTGGGCATGGGCGCTCACAGAGGCGGGGGTGTATCGACTGCGTGTGTCCGAGGGCGACTGAGCCAGGGAGGAGGGAGGAATCCTCCCGCCATCCCGCGCACCTCAGTATCCTTTGCTCTCCACTCCTCAAGGACAAGGCCCCCCAATGACCGACCTAGACCACCTGCGCGACATCCACTCGCGCATAAAGACCGAACTCCACCGCGTGATCGTGGGCCAGGACGAGGTCATCGACCAACTCCTCGTCGCCCTGCTCGCAGGCGGCCACTGCCTCCTCGAGGGAGTCCCCGGCTTGGCCAAGACGCTGCTCGTCTCCAGCCTCTCGCGCAGCCTCGACCTCAACTTCAACCGCATCCAGTTCACTCCCGACCTGATGCCATCAGACATCACTGGGACCGAGCTCCTGCACGTGGACCCCGAGACATCCACACGCAACTTTCGCTTCGAGCCGGGACCCATCTTCACCAACATCGTCCTCGCTGACGAGATCAACCGCACACCGCCCAAGACCCAGGCTGCGCTCCTCGAGGCGATGGTCGAGCGCCAGGTCACGAGCGCCGGCATCCGGCACGTACTCCCCGACCCGTTCTTCGTCCTCGCGACACAGAACCCGATCGAGCAGGAGGGGACCTATCCCCTCCCCGAGGCCCAGCTCGACCGCTTCATGTTCATGGTTCAGGTCGACTACCCGAGCCACGACGAGGAGCGCGAGATCTTGCGCCGCACGACCGGCACAGAATCGGACGAGCCCGACTCGGTCATCGACGGCCAAGGGCTGAAGGACCTGCAGCAGGTCGTGCGCGCGATCCCCGTCGCCGACCACGTCCTCGACTACTGCCTCGCGATCACGCGCGGCACCCGCGTCCGCTCCGGCGAGCCGCTCCCCTTCTTAACGGAGTGGGTCAGCTGGGGCGCCGGTCCGCGCGCGAGCCAGTTCCTCATCCTCGGCGCGAAGGTGAAGGCAGCTCTCGAAGGTCGCGACCACGTCGCGATCGAGGACGTCCGCTGGGTAGCCCACCCTGTGATGCGCCACCGCATCGTGACGAGCTTCTCGGCGCGCGCCGAGGGGATCACCTCCGACCACGTCATCGACCGCCTCATCGCAGAGATCGACCCGGCGAGCGGCGTCGCCGCCGGAGTCCCGGGCGTCGCCACCGAGCGGCCGGACACTGCGGAGGCCGAGGCTTAGGCCATGGCAAACGGAGCGGCCGCCGCGGGCGCCGCCGACCGCGCCCTCGACCCGAAAGTCCTCGACCGACTCTCGGGGTTAGACCTAGTCGCGCGCACCATCGTCGAGGGTTTCCTCGCCGGCAGCCACCGCTCCCCCCACCGTGGGAGCTCGATCGAGTTCGCCCAGCACCGTCAGTACGTCCCTGGTGACGAGCTGCGCCGGGTCGACTGGAAGGTCTTCGCCCGCTCGGATCGCCTCGTCGTCAAGGAGTTTGTCGAGGAGACAAACCTCGCCTGCCACCTCTTGGTCGACGGCTCCGAGTCGATGGGCTACACCTCACTCGACTGGCACAAGCTCGACTACGCGCGCTGGTGTGCGGCGGGGATCGCACACCTAACGCTCAAGCGCCGAGACACCGCGGGCCTCGTCGTCTTTGACGAGGAGGGCCGCCAGAAGGTCCCGCCGGGGAACGGTGCGGCACAGCTCGTGGCGATGATCACGACCCTCGAGGGAGCCGAGCCCGGTGGACCCACCCGCATCGGCGCCGTCCTCGAGTGGTTCGCCTCGCGCATCACGCGCCGCGGCATCATTCCGATCTTCTCCGACTTCTACGACGACCTCGACGCGATCGTCAAAGGCATCGTGCACCTCGTCCACGACGGCCACGAGCCGATTCTCTTCCAGGTCGTCGACCCATTGGAGCGCAGCTTCGCTTTCGAGCGCCTCCTGCGCCTCGACGGCCTCGAGGACGCTGGCCGCCGCAAGGTCGACCCTCGCGCCCTGCGGGAGGCCTACCTCGAAGAGTTCAACGCGCACAACGAGCGCCTCGCCCGCCACGCGCGCTCCCTCGACGTCGACTACGTCCTGCTCGACACCTCTCAACCCGTCGACCAGGCCCTCTCCACCTACCTCGCCCGCCGCTCCGCGAGGGCCAAGACCGGAGGCGCCTGATGATCGAAGGCTTCCTCCATCCCGGCCTCGCCTGGGGCGCGCTGCTCGCCGGCGTACCGATCCTGATCCACCTGTTGAACAGGCAGCGCTTCCGCCCCACCCCGTGGGGTGCGATGCGCTTCGTCGAGGCGGCGTGGCGTAGGACGCGGCGACGCATGCAATTGGAGAACTTGCTCCTGTTGCTCCTGAGAGCCGGCGCGATCGCGCTCCTTGCCTTCGCCCTCGCTCGACCCTTCCTAGAGCGCTCGAGCCCCCTCGCTGCGCTGACCGAGAGCCGCCGCGACCTCGTCGTCATCTTGGACGTCTCCGCGTCGATGGGGCACCGCGAAGCCATCGAGACCTCTTTCGACCGCGCGCAAGTGCGCGCCAGCGAGCTCTTCGACGAGCTGCGCGACGACCGCGGCGATCGCGCGTGGCTCTTCCTCGCCGGCCGCTCCCCGCGGCTGCTCTCCTGGGGCGACCCGGTCAAAGCGGAGGCCGCACTCGAGGCCCTGTCGGGTGCGACCGATGAGCGCATGGACCTCGCCGCGATCCTCGCGGAGGTGGAGGCCATCGCCAAGGAGGAGGCCGCCGGCACCGGCACGAGCACGATCGAGGTGCACCTGCTCACAGACCTGCAGCGCAACACCTTTGACGCCACCGTGGCCGGCGACGATGCATCGCCCATCAAGGTCCTCGACGCCCTCACGGAGTTGGAGGTGACCGTCTTCGTCGAAGACATGGGTCCCACCGCCATGACTCCCGCCAACCTCGGCGTCACCGCCTTGACCCTCCCCGAGCGTGTCCCCGGCCCGGGTGCGAGCGTCGAGCTCCGCGCCGAGATCACGAACCACGGCGACCGACCGGTCTCTGCGGTGCGCGTCGCCCTCGAGCTTGACGGCCAGCGCCGGCCGAGCCGTACGGTCGACCTCGCTGCGCACGAGACCTTGGAGCTCTCTTTCCCGCTCTCCTTCGCCAAAGCCGGCGATCACACCCTCGAGTGTCGCCTCGAGGGAGACGCCCTCGTCGTGGACGACTCGCGCGCCCTCGTCATCCGCTGTCCTTCTCCACTTCGCGTCGTGCTCGTCAACGGCGCGCCGGCGCCCTCGATGGAGGACGACGCGATCGGCCTCCTCTCCGCCGCGCTCGAACCGACCACCACGGACAGCAACCTAGGCCTCGACACCTTCCAAGTGAACGACCTCTCACCCTCGGAGCTCGACGCCGGCGAGCTCGAGCTGGCGGCGGTCGACGTCCTGTGGCTCGCGGACGTGGACGGCCTCGCCTCCTCGACCTACAAGGCCATCGCCGCCCGCGTCGCCGCAGGCGCCGCCCTCATCGTGAGCTTCGGAGACCGCTTGCAGCCCGAGCGCTGGAACGAGCGCGCCTTCCAGCCTGACGGCTCGGGCCTCATGCCCGCCGAGCTGGGCCCCAAGCGCTCCGTCGCCTCACGCCGCGAGAGCTACTGGCGCGCCGTCGACTCGGACTTCGAACACCCGGTCTTGGCCTTCTTCGGTGAGGAGCGCTGGCGCCCGCTGTGGACAGAGGTCCCGCACTACGACTTCGTGAGCCTCTCACCCCTGGAAGACGCGAAAGTGCTCGCGCGCCTCGACGACGTGAGCCGCTCCCCACTCCTCATCGAGCGCGCCCTCCACCGCGGTCGCGTCCTCGTCCTCGCGACGACCATCGCGCCGCACTGGAATCGGATCGCGGAGAGTCCGCGCACCCTCGTCCCATTCGTGCACGAGCTCGTGCGCTACGCCGGCCTCCGCAAGCGCGCGCCAGCGCCTATCCGCCCTGGCGAGGTCTTCCGCGCCGAGGCAGAGGTCTTCCCCCGCTCACCCGAGCTCATCACCCCTGACGCGAGCCGGCGGCCCCTGTCGGGGACTGCCGAGGAGCTCGGCGGCGGCGTGTGGCTCTTGCCCGAAGTCCCAGGGAGCGAGACGACCCGCGCTGGGCTCTACGCGATCGAGTTCACCGGTGCCCCCAGCGTGCCGTTCGCGGTCTGCTGCGACCCCGTCGAGGGCAACCTCGCCCGTTGGACGCCAGAAGAGCTCGACGCAAGCCACGCCGCCCTCACGTATTACACCCACGAGAACTCGGGCGAGGGCGACGAGACCGTGGGTGACGAGGCCCGCGGCGAGCTTTGGCGCGCGCTGTGCGCGCTCGTGTTGATCTTCCTCGTCGCTGAGGCCCTGTGGGCGGCGCGCCTCGGTCGCCGGAGGGGGATCGCGTGATCTTCGCACTCCAAGCCGCCGAAGATGCCAGCCGCGAGTGGCGCCTCATCGACGTCCCCGAGACGTGGATCCTCGTCCTCGTCGTGCTGCCCTTGATCGCAGGTGTCTCGTTCCTCGGCTACCGGTCCGAACCGATCTCGACGGCATGGAAGGCCACGCTCGGCTGTCTGCGCTTCGCAGCCATCGCGCTGCTCTGCATCGTCCTCTTCCGTCCGGTGGTGGTCGAGCGCGAGGAGGAGGTGCTGCCTGCTGAAGTCCTCGTCCTGCTCGACGACTCCGCCTCGATGAGTCGCGTCGACTCCTACGCGGACGAGAGGACGAGAGAGGGCCTGGCACCCTTCGCTCCAAACGGCATCGCGATCGCTACGCGTGTTGACCTCGCGCGCAACGCGACGACGACACGACTCTTGCCCGCGCTCAAATCGAAGGGCTACCAGGCGCGCGTCATGCGGTTCGACGCCACGGCCACTGCGATGGCGGACCCGAACACACTCAGCGGTCACGGCCACGTGACCCACCTAGGTGACTCCCTCGCCGCGGCCCTCGCCTCCCACCGAGGCCGCCACGTCACGGACGTGGTCCTCGTGACCGATGGACGCTCGACAGGCGGCGCGCCACCCGTGGACGCGGCGCGCTCCGCCGCCGCCGCCGGGATCCCAGTGCACTCCTTGCTCGTCGGCGACCTGCGCCCAGAGAAGAACCTCAACCTCGAGCTCGTCGAGGCGCCGCCGAATGTCCTCGAGGGCGATGAGTTCCCAGTCAGCGTCCGAATAGGGGCGCACGGACTCCCGCCAGGCACCATGACCCAAGTCCTGCTCGAAGAACTCCTACCTTCAGGCGAGGCGCGCCTCCTGACCGAGGACCTAGTCGAAGCTGGCGAGGACGGCGCACGTGTCGTCCTGATCGTCCCGCCGAGCACTTCGGGGGGCATGCGGGAGCGTCAACTGCGTGTCAGCGTCCCCCCCGTCAAGGACGAGACGCTCCTCGACGACAACTCTCTCGAGCTGTCGGTGGCCGTGACGCCGGAGCGCATCCGCGTCCTCTACGTCGACGGATACCCACGCTGGGAGTACCGCTACCTCAAGAACCTCCTCCTGCGCGCTGACTCCCACCTCGAGGCGCGCTGCTATCTCCTCTCGGCGACGCCGGACTTCGTCCAAGAGTCGAGCCGCGACCTCGACCCCCTGACCTCTGTCCCGACGTCTAGGCGCGAACTCCTCGAGGACTACGACGTCGTCATCCTCGGCGACGTGAACCCTTACTCGATCTCACCAGACCCCGCGCGCTGTGAGGAGTTCCTCGAGTCCCTGCGTGAGTTCGTCGAGGGCGGCGGAGGACTCATGCTCCAGGCAGGCGAGTACGACGACCCGTACTCCTTCGAAGGCACGCCCCTCGAGGATCTCCTGCCTGTCACATTGGACGACGCGACACGCCTCGGCTTCTCCGGCGACACAGGCAAGGAGCAGCGACCGAGTCTGGAGAACCCCGCGGCCCCGCATCAGATCGTCCGCCTGCACGCCGACATCGAGACCAATCAGCGCCTGTGGGAGTCGGAGACTGGACTGCGCGGGTTCTACTGGTACCAGCCTGTCGCCCGCGCCAAGCCCGGCGCGCGTGTGCTCCTGCGTCACCCCTTCGACGAGGGAGCGCACGGCCGCTACCCCCTCTTGACGGTCGGCTACTACCCATCAGGCCGCACGATGTTCCTCGCGCTCGACTCGACGTGGATGTGGCGCTACCGCTTCGGCGACCGCTACCACGAACGCTTCTGGCGCAACGCCGTCCGCTGGTTGGCCCTCGGGCGTCTGAAGAGCGGCAACCGCCGCGTGCGCTTGGACAGCCTCAAGTCGCGCTGGTCCCTCGAGGAGCGCATCACCGTAGAGGCACGCGTGCTCGACGAGGACTTCCGCCCTTCGGAGAACGAGGCACACGAGGCTTGGCTCGAGGACCCCGACGGAGCCCGGACACGCCTGCGTCTCGACAAGGTCGAAGGCCGCGAGGGCCTCTACCGCGCGAGCTTCTCCCTCGAGCGACCGGGCCGCTGGCGCGTCGTGCTCGAGCGCGACGGGGAACCCCCGGCCCTCACCGAATTCGAAGTCTCGCTGCCCTCATTGGAGACCGCGAACTCCTCCCCCGACCCTGTGACTCTGGCCCTCCTCGCGAGCATCTCCTCGGGCGAGGCACTACATTTGGCCGAGCTTGAAGCGCTCCTCGAGACCTTCCCTGGCGGAGAGGAGCGACACGAGCCCGTTTCCACCCGTCTCGAGGACGCCTGGGACGAGTGGCACACCCTGCTCCTCGCCCTCGCCCTGCTCAGCGCTGAGTGGGTCCTGCGCAAGCGCGTCGAGCTGGTTTGAGCGGCGGAACCCCTCCTGCAACACTCGCAGGAGTCCTTTCTGTCACCCCGGGGCTGTGAAGGGCTATTCTCAATATATATGGGCAGAGAGCAGCGATTCGCGTGTGAGAGAGGTAGGCAGCGTGCGGCGATCCTGATCGCCGGCCTCCTCGCTCTCGCACCGCTCGGCCGCGCGCAGTCGGACGACACGGAGGTCCGCTCCTTCGCGCTGCCAGACACCCGAGCAGCGCGGGCGCTCGTCGCTGCGGTCGAGGATCACCTGGCTGCAGAGCGCATGCAAGAGGCCTCCGCAGGTCTGCAGGAGCTCTTGGAGGAGCACTCCAGGGAGCTGCTCCCCGGGCGAGTGAATGAGGTCGGCGGGCGCCACTCCCAGCAGCCCGTGCACCAAGGCGTCGGACCGTGGGCGACCGCACAGCTCTTCTCCCTGCCCCCGGGCCCAAAGGAACAGTATCGCCACCGGTACGAGAACATGGCGGCGACACAGTTGGAGCGCGCCCTGCTCGCCACCGACCGAGAGGCCTTGGCGGGGGTCGGATTACGCTGGCCCCTGACCCGCGCCGCCGAGCGCGCGTGGTGGGTCCTAGGTGACCTCTCCCTCGAACGCGGCTTACTCGCAGAGGCCCGCCACGCTTGGCGCCGTGGCGCTGCCTGGGCACTGGAAGACCCCGGCCTCCTCCTCGAGACGCCGGAAGACTGGCGCTCTGTGGTTGCGCGCATCGAAGGACGCCCCGACGCGAACGCGGTCACGGCGCGCCTCGAACTCGCTGCGTCCAGCCTCGAGGCGACGCCATCCTTCGACGCCAGTTCACGCCGCCCGCCCCACGGAGAGCTGCGCATCCCTGGCGAAGGAGAGCACCCGAAGAGCCCCGCGATAGGCAGGGCGAGCGCGTGGGCCGAGCCCTTCTCCCTGCCACAAGACCACCCGTTCGACTCGGCATACAACAACAACTTCTTCGCTGCGCGCGCAGGCCAACGAATCGTCGTCAGCAACTCGATGCGCGCGGTCTGCGTCAACGCCTTCAGCGGCGAGCTCCTGTGGGACAGCGGCGAGGCTCCCGGGTGGGAGGATCTCAACCCAAACCAACGCGGCGAATTCCACAAGGCTATAGATCATCGAGGCGCGCTGATTACCCCAGCCCTCACCGATCGCATCGCCGTGTGTGCGCTCGAGGTCCCGTTCGCCCTCGTCGAGAACCAAGACTTCAACCACATCCCGATCCTCCGGGTCATCCCGGACCGGCGCTTGTTCGCCTTCGACCTCGTCTCGGGCGAGGAGCTGTGGTCGCACCTGCCGCCCAAGAACTGGGACGGAGAGAGCGGCTCCTTCCCCGAGATCAGCCGGGTCGCTGGCCCACCCGTGATCATCGGTGGACGCGTGCTCGTCCCGGCCTACCGCCTCGAGGGGCGCATCGCCTTTCACGTCGCGTGCTACGAGCTCGAGACGGGTGCGCTGATCTGGAACACACCGGTCATCAGCGGCCAACGCGAGCTGAACATGTTCAACCGTCACCAGCTCGAGTTCTCGGCTCCCCCGCTGAGGGTCGAGGGAGATCGCGTCCTGGCGCTCACCCAGCTCGGCTCGGTCGCCTGCCTCGACCTCTTCGGCGGGCAGATCCTGTGGGAGACCCTCTATGACCAGGTCGCCATCCCCCAGCGCACTCAGTTCATATCACGCCGACGCGAATCCACCTGGAGCAACACCCCGCCCGTCGTAGGTGACGGCGTCGTCGTCTGCACCCCGCTCGACTCCCACGACATGATCGGGCTCGACCTCACCTCCGGCGCCATGATCTGGAGTCTCGGGCTACGTGATCTCGAGTCCCTCACCGGCACGCCCAAGCTGCGGCTCACGCACCTCGTCGGCTGCGACCAGTCAACCGTGTACCTCTCGGGTCAGGGAGTGATCGCCTTAGAGGCTCCCATCGGCCTGGCGCACAGCGCCCCGGCGCGTGAGCGCTGGGTAGCCAAAGAGAACTCCATGGAGGGCGAGATCCACCTGCCACGCGCCATCCTCATGGAAGACCGCATCGTCTGGCCCACGCACACCTCCCGCGTGGACATCGACCGCCACCAGGGCTTCCGGCTGGCTAGCCCTGCGCGTTGGTCAGGCAAGAACCCAGGCAACCTGCTCGTCTGCGCGGACGCTTTCTTCACGCTCAACAACTACCAGCTCAACGGTTACTTCGAGTGGAAGTCCCTCCTCGACAGCGCGCGCGCCGCGCTCTTCACCGACCCGACGCACTCGGAGAGTGCGTTCGTCCTCGCGGAGCTCTTGCGCGAGTGCGCGCGCACCGAGCTCAATGGAGATCGACCAGAGGTCGCCCGAGCTCTCCTCGACGAGGCGGAGGATCTCCTCCGCGCCCGCGTCGACGGCCCGACAACTCGCAATAGCGCGCTCACAGGACTCCACGGCGTGCTCGTC
>Ga0310342_100001338_pt1 | contig 15214 bp, 15 predicted proteins | sample S15DNA20500_MG_FD_206155 | JGI IMG/M metagenome (GOLD analysis project Ga0310342, IMG submission 206155) | Marine microbial communities from station ALOHA, North Pacific Subtropical Gyre - S1503-DNA-20-500_MG | ecosystem: Environmental > Aquatic > Marine > Oceanic | place: Pacific Ocean: North... | reverse complement strand
GGCCTACGCAGCAACCAATGATCGAATCAACTTTGCTGGGTACGTCAACAGGCACAGCGCATAGCAATGTACACGCCACGGTTCAACCCGAACTCCGCTGTTTCCAACTGGAAGAGTCGCCTGGATTTCCTGAAAGGGTATCCAGGCGCAGCTATGTCTGGTGCTTTGAATGGGGGGTTCTTTGGTGGTGGTGGACCAGAGTTTTCTGGCTATTTTACTAAAACAGAAGCCGATGGCTACACCTATGTGACGTATACATCTAGCGGAACTGTGACCTGCAATGTTGGTGGTGTAGTTGATTTGATTCTTGTTGGTGGTGGCGGTTCAACTAGCACCAATTCAGGGTATTCGCAGTGGTCTGGCGGCGGTGGTGGTGGCGGTGTTGTCGCTGCTACGGGTACCACCATTGATGCAGGCGCTTATGGACTGACAATAGGGAGCGGTGGCGCTAGCCCAGGTCAAAATGCTGGCGGTAATTCTTCTATCGAAATGACTGGTAATGGGACGAATTTTGAGATCAGTGGTGGTGGTGGCGGTATAGGGGAACAAGGCGGCTGGGGTACTTACATGAACGGCGGTAATGGTCAGATCCTTGGCACAAGTGGGTCGGAACGCATCAATACTTACGGCGGTGGCGGCGGTGGCGGTGTCTGGTACCAGTATGGCGGTGGCAGTGGCGGTCTTGGGGGTGGTCCAAGTACGGCTGGAACCCCATTCACGGCTGGTGGGACATGGACAACGCTCACATCCCAACCTGGAAGTCCAGCTTTCTACGGCTACCCGAGCGGTGGTGGTGGTGGTAGCGCCGATAACACCCAAACTGCGCCTGGATACCCTGCTGCTGGAATTGGGTATCTGTGGGTAGACACTGAGCGTTATGGGGGCGGCGGTTATGGTGGTGCTTCGGCTACCGCTGGTCAAGCTAGCGCTTATGGCAGTGGCGCGCAATCAGACAGTTGGGCCACCACCTACCCAGCACAAAACGGTGTATTCATAGTCAGGTATCCATCGTGAGAACTTTTGCAGAAGTAAACGAAGATAATCTCGTCATAAATGTCGCTGTGTTCGATGATGAGAACACTCCTGTCGAGTTGGGGTGGTCTGGGTGGTACGAAACAGCGGAAGATCTGCGAAAAAATTGGGCTGGTCCTGGTTCCATATTTGTGCCTGAAGCTGAGGGATACCCGTTGGGGCTTTTTTATCCTCCAAGCCCACATGACACTTGGGTGTTAGATGAGAACTATGAGTGGCAACCTCCTGTCGATAAACCGTATCCAGAGGATTTCGGTGAAGAAGGAAGCCTGTGGTATTGGAATGACACCGAGGAAGATTGGGTAGAGGCCACACCCCCAGAAGAAGAAGAAGAGGAAGAGGAATGATTGACATAGGGCTAGACGACGTAATCTCCAATCTTTCTCCTATGGGTCAGATGGAGTGGGAGAATGCTGTGTTGCGAACACAGATTCAGCAGTTAGAGGCAGAGCAATGTACTTGCGACTGTTGTTGCGGGACGAAAGAGCCCTAAGGTAGGAGGTTACGGTGGCTGTAACACCATTAGATCCACAGATAGCTAACAGAGTTAAAGCCCGTAAGAGAAGTAGGGGAACGGGTATGCCAAACCTTGAGGGTATTACTCCCAAGCCTTCTGCTCCGTATGTTCTTGATGCTGGGGAGCGTGACGCCCCTAAGATTGATACTCCTAAGATTGATACTCCCTTTACGGGGAGAGGGCAAAATGCGTACGAGAACTTTGGTTCGCTTGAGGGTTTGACTGGACAGTTCGGGCCTGCAACTCATGGGACTTGGAGCCATCGGCTTGCTCCAAAGCCTGACCCTTATCGCATTAGGGAACTTGATGAGGCCAGGTTAGCTAGAGATTTTGATGCAAGGAACTTTGGTGTTGGTGGTGTCGCCAACACCAAAAGCAAGTTGTGGGAAGATAACGATAGAAAGAACATGCTCCGCGATCATTTTGGCCTTCAGGGTCAGATGGGGGATCAGGAACTTCTTGGTGGAGTTCCTGGCTGGGTTGCTGGTTCTACTACTGCTGCTGCTGCTGCTCCTACTGGTCCTGCTGGTCTGGGGGGAGGTCATGGTGGTCCTGATGGCGGTGCGAATAATTCCGCGCTTGATACAATAGAAGAAGATCTAATGTCTGGGGGTGCCCAATTTGGTGATCTCAGAACTCTTCAGGCTGCTTTAGTTAAGATGCGTGGTTCGATGAATGCTACTGAGTTGCAGCGTTCCCGTACTCTTGAAGATTTTGCTTTGGCGTTAGACAAGTACCGTCGTCAAGCGGATCGTCTGCGGCGAGGGATTCCTGGGAGTTTTAATCAGAAGGGGATGCTTAATAGCGGCCAGTTTGATCGTGGCATGGGTGAGTTCGAGGGTCAGGTTATTCGTGACGAAACGAATCAACGTCACAAATTGCAGCGGGTGTTGCAGGATCTCAACTTCGCTGATCGGAGTTCAGGTTACACGTTTGATGAAACGATCAGGGAGAACGCCATTCAGGGCGCTTTGGATTCGGCTGCGAAGGCAGCGAATGTTACTGTTCCTGGTTTAGAGGGTGGCTATAACCCTGTGGGGAGAAATGTGTTGAATGAGTCGGGCCAGAATTGGATGGATGCTCTAATCCAAAGCATTGTGAAAAGGACTTAGTATGGTTCACCAAGCAGGACATGACCCATTCGGTCCAGGCAAAGATCTTTCTGATCCCGCAACATTCTCATCTCTAGGCGACGGGCCTCAAGTCCCTAAAGCTCCCAAGACGCTAGACGAACTTATCGCCGAATGGGAGGATAGCCCTCAGCAGTGGGGAAACACCGAGGCTTGGGAAGCTCGGGACCCCAGAATGCAAGATTCTGCGGTACTGGGTTTAGCTGACATAGCGGCATCGGCTGGAGATTATGAACCGAATCGGTTAGGACGTTTCAGACTGCCGAATCTCGAAGCTGAACAGATGCAACGCTTCAGAGGTAAGACAGGAAGTTCTGATCCTTATGGTCCAGAGACTGTGGGTACCGCTACCGATGCGCCAGAGCCTTATGATCCTTGGGCTGACCTTTTAGGTTTGTATAGCGAGCTACATAAAGGTGATACTGACGCTGCGAACTCCTACTTCAATACCATTAAGGAGTATCTGGGAGAACAAGAAGGCACCCGCGCTAACCAGATATTCCAAGATACCGCAACAATTAATACTCAGATGGATGACATATTTGCTGAGACTGAACGGCGAGATAAGACTAACGATCTCAACTTTGAGTTAGAGTTCCAAGATGCTATTGACGGTATGGCGGATACGCAGGAAGCTGCGGATGCCCGTCTAGGTCAATGGGGTATCAATCCTCAACGTTGGACGGCAGGGGCTGGCGCTGAGACTGCTGCTTTGTTGGTTTCGCAAGCTCAGAGCGGTGCTCGGTTTGCAAACGAGATGGGTTCCATTATGAAGATGGCGCATGGCATGGCGGATGCCCGAGTTAATCAGGGTATGCAAGCTGAGTCTCGTAATCTTGCCAATACCGTTTCCCAGTTGGGGTTGCAAGCGAATCTTCAACTGAAGTCGAACTTGCAGGCAATCGACCGAGAATTGGTGATGAATAAGATAGGTGCCGAGCAGGCGAGCATGGCTATGGATGCCGCTAATCAGCAAGCTGAAGCTGCTTCTGCTGCTGCGTTTAATGCCTACGCTGTTCTTGCTAAGGCTACGCGCACCAGTTCGCAACTATGGCAGGCAGCAGACACGGTGGGGATTACTGACGATCTGTTTGCTCGCACCCCAATGATCCCCGAGATCCCTGACAACACTCGTCCTTGGGGAGGTATGCAGATTCAGCCTGAGGGTCTGCAACCGATGGATGCGTTCTATTCGAGTCCTGCCGAATTGCAACAGGTTTTGGAAACATATTTGAAGATGCACTCTGGCGACGCCTGATAGGAAATTATGGCCGACAGAAACGATATGCTCACGGCGATCTCATCGCCGAAAGGTATAGATCTATCACCTGATTCTGGGCATATAGATCTGAGCCCAGATTTTTCTGCCCCGAGTGGTGATTCTTCTAACATTTGGGGTATCGACGTTCAGGTGCCTGCGCCTCGCCCTAAGGGGGGCGGCGGTTTCCTGGGACCTATCGGGAAACTTATTGACATTGTTGATACCCCTCGTGCTGCTTTGGTTTCTACTGCGAAAGAAATGACTGACTTGTTGCAGGGGGAAGGGTTCTCTCCGACTGACTGGTGGAATCAGACTTCTGACAACTACATGGTTGGTCAGTTCATGCAGGATGAGGGCTGGGGTACGGGCACTGCCTGGGATATAGCTATTGGTTTGCCTTTCGATATAGCGCTTGATCCGTTGACGTATCTGACGGGTGGTGCTGGGGCGGCAGCCCGTTTGGGGGGCTGGAACAAAACAAGAAAAGCTCTTAGCGACGCTGCTGAGATCGCTGACAAAGCTGGAGATTTTGCTAAAGCCAAAAAGTTGAACGACGCTTCTGTTCGTGTTATGAGAAATCGTTCTGTTCTGGCTGGTGGCGATGAGCTTGCAGAAATTGGTTTGAATCCGAAGGGGATGGGGTTCACCGCACCTGGGACAGGTCGCCTTGGGAGAAAGATTATTGAACCTGGGTTGAATAAGCTCACGGGGGGAAGATTCAGTGCTTGGGCGAATGCGAGGCGAATAAAGCAGATACCTAAGTATCTGATAGATGATGTTGCTTTTGATCTTGCCAGCACTTCAGCTAGAGGCCTCAAGAACCAGGAAAAGGTTTTTGATGCCATGAAACTGTTGAAGGAAGGTAAATCTGTAAAGAAAGTTGATGACGCGGTTCTTCAGGCAGCGAAGCTGGCTGGCAGTATGGCTGTCGATATTGGGTTCACCCTTGGGAAGGGAAGCGCAAAGATCGGTCGTACATTCGCAATGGGTCCTGGCAGACTTTTCAATACTGCTATTGCTAAGACTCCGTATCTTCGGAATGTTGCTTTGGCTTTAGGTGGCGACGCTAATCATTTGAAGATGGCTTCTAGAGGGTTTGCTGTTGATGGCAGCAAACTTACTGATGGCGAAATGCTTGTCTTTATGCAGAGTTGGGACAATCTGGATGTCGCTAAAGTTGCTCAGCGTGGATTCGATGTCGAATTTGGGTTGGCTGCAGCGAGAACTAGGGAGGGAATTGAGCAGATCAACTCACAGATTGTGGCTGGCGGGGGAACAGCACTCAGTCCTGAGGATCTGATGGTGTTGAGTCGCTCACAGTCTGCGGCGAAGATGACTCCACAGCAGCTAGTTGCTTCGGGGATAGGAAGCGTAGACTCTTCCACAGCTAAAGCTCAAAAAACGGCTCAAGAATTTTGGGAGGGCATTAGGAATAAATTCAATGATGCTCTTGGTGAGGGTGAAGAACCATACGGGTCCATTGGTGAGATGATTGACGAGTTTTATGCGGCTAGTTATCTTGATTTGGATGTGCCTGCGGCTCAGATTACGGGTGGGAATAGGAATGCGTGGCAAGCGCCTCTTCCTGAATCTGGGCGAATCAAAGGGAGTCCTTTCCAACAGCGGATGTATGGGTTTCAAGAAGGCGAATTAGATACTTTCTTGGGGGAACAACTTTACAAACTCGATGATGCCGCCAATAATCCTAAGGGTTTGGGTGTGCGTGACCAAATGGTGGAGATTGGGAAACGGAGCGAGTTGGGTTCCGATTTCCAAAATATGTTTAAGCAAGATTTTTGGGAGGTCACAGCCCGATACGGGCGTGACCTGAGTCGTCGTGTCCGCCATCAACGCTGGTTTAACGAAAATGTTCGGGTTGGTATAATTAACCGAGCCACAGCAGTTAAAGGTGGTGTGAGGTTTCAGCGTGATGTGGCGCAAGGTGCCCAGGATTTAGTTGAGAAAGCTCAGAAGAATAGCGTCAAGTGGCAGAAGAGATTGGGGAGAGGCAGGGGTGCTGTCGAGAAGGCCCGACGTACTGCTGTCCAGTCTCGCCCTGGACAAGAAGAAGAGTTAGTTGGTATCCAGAACCTTCTGGTTCGATTAAACAATGAGGGCCATGAGATCAGCAAGATCGCTAACGGTTTAGAGGAAGCTCTCGGGGTTACGGAGCTTACAGATGAGGCTCGGGCTGTAATCGTCCAGATCGCTAACGGGACGTTCGATGCTGCTAATGCGACCACACCTATCGCTGGAAAGGTTGCGCAGGAAGTTATTTCGGTGATTGAACCAGCGCAACAGCGTTTGTCGTTGTTGCGGCAGGTTCAACGGCAGTTGCAAACCGCTACGGATCAGGCGACGGCTATGGGGGCACCTGGTGGAACTCAGTCTTGGCAGGTTGCTGCCGAAATGGATGATGTCCAGATTGCTCGTTTCCTTACGAAACTTGACAGGGAGATCAGCGAGTTAGAAGAGGTCTTTACTGCTTTCAATCGTGGGTTGATGCGAGGTATGGAGAACAGCGAAGAAGTCGTGGTTATGAAACAGGTCGTCAAATTGACTGACGATATCAACAACCCGAAGTATCCGATCTCTTATACGACTACACGGATGGCGGGACCGAGAACGACGTTGCAGCAGACTCGGAAGATGTCTCCTGAGAGGGCTGAAAGTCTCCGTGATGTGCGTACTACTAAGCAGCCTCAGACGGCGCAGAAGCAGCGGCGTGAGGCTGGACGGTTTGCTACTGGGGAAGAACCTGTTCTGCGTGACGAGTGGGCTCCGAGCGAAATGGCGCTCTCCACGCCCCCTACGACACGCCATACCGTTCAAACTCCTAATGAAACGTTTCATGTTGACCGTTACATTTCTCCTACTGCTGACGGGAAGTTGGGTTGGCAGATTACAGGGGAGGGGCTTGAGGCTGGTCACCCAATGGCGGGCGGCAGCAAAATTTATGATGATTTGGGTGAGGCTTTAGATGACGTATATGGCGAGCTTGGGTATGTGAAGACTCAAGATAGGTTGCCGAACGGGCGGTATGGGGGAAAGTATTTTGTTCGGGAAGTTCAGGTTCCTAAGGATTCGCCTTTGTGGAGAACGAAGTCTGGGCAGCAGTGGGTTAATCGTGTGCAGAAGATGGGTCGGCTTTCCAATCAGCTTGATGCTGAGGCTCTCATAGTTGGTAGGGAGATTGATGACGCTGAGGACTATATTCGGGGGTTGACCCGAGAACTTGATGGTTCTGAAGCTGTTATTGGTTTGCAGGATGAGCTTGCTCGTTTGCGTGCGTATAACGACGCACAGCAGGGGACGAGGCACTGGTTTTATGAGCTTGTGGAGCAGGCTCCACCTAGGGTGAAGGGTGAGGCTAGTGCTTGGCCTGCTGCCTCAAGGAAGATTTGGCGGAATCCTGATGGTACGCAGCGAACGATTTATGATGTTGGGCAGGAGTTGGGTCTTGATGATGCGACGATAGCTAGACGCTACGTCGATCAGCAGAGTCGTGTTGTTAAGACTCGTGGACCAAAGCAAGTTCAGTCAAAGAAAACGATTAAGGGTCAGCAAAAGGGTAGGAAAGAAGCCTTTGAGGGAGTGGTGTCACCTGAGACTCGTTTAGGTCCTCGCGCATTCAAAGATGACCTGCAACGTATCGTCCGCAACGTCGAAGATGATATGCCGTGGAAACAGTTCGACACTGAGCGGATAGGTTACTTTGCGTCCAGGGGTCAGACTGTTCCCCATATTGTGACTGATATCGAAGAGAAGATGGCGCATCTTCAGAAGGTCTACAACAGGGTGCAGTCAAAGATTGATGAGGCTGCCGAGAATGCGGGGGCAGTTAAGGACAGGATAATTGCTGCGGAACAACGGGTCGATTTGAAGCAAGCCGAGTTGGATGATATTCGTTCTGAGATTTGGATTGAGCGAGCAGCGCAGCAAGCTCAGCAACTTCAGATTCAGGCTGAGGTTCAACAGTTGAGAACTTCGGGTAGTGTGGATGATTGGTTACGGACTGCAGCTACCGATGATGAGGCCATTGTTGCTGTGATGAAAAGTCGGGCTACCTACGGAAACTTTTTGGATGCTTACGGGGACACTCAAAGCAACTTTATGAACTCGTACATGAATTTAGAGAAGCGTCTTACTCCTGGTGGAACGAACTATGCGGTTGGCGGTTTAAGTCCAGCGGCTATGGAAACGATGGAGGCTGCTATTACGGCTGGGGCTAAGCTGGCAGACTTCGGAGAGGTGACTAAGTTCCGTGCACAGTATCGTGCGGTTGCGAACTGGTGGAAAGCCCAAGCTGTTAGCACTCCAGGGTTCATCTTGCGTAACCTCATGGGCGGTCTGTGGTTGAACTCTGCTATTGCGGGTGTCGAGATGGGTACTCACAGCAAGATCGTTGGTATGGCTAAAGCTGCTTCTCGGGTGCAGGGTGCCAACGGAAACGTTTTGGAAGGTGCCCGCATCTTAGCTATGGGCGATACTCGCATCTCCCTTGAAGGGATTGCTGGTTTGGGGGGAGCGCGCAAAGCTAATCCCCATGATTTCCAGATGTTCAGTGAGCTTTTGGAGAGCGGTGCGGTTGGTTCTGGTCAGTCATGGTCTGAAATTGGGGGTGCTGTAGGTGGAAGTCTTGCCCCGTATCAGCGAGCTACGATAACGGCTGAAGCTGGCGAACAGGTTGTGAAACATAGGTCTGGCTTTGGAATGGCTGCTTCTGATCCAGCGAGTAGGTGGAGTCCGCTGAGTGCAGACTTCAAGGGGTTTGCTGGGGTGAGGATGCAGAACGAACGTGCAGAGTTCATGCTTCGTGCTGCCATTGGGTTCGATACGATTTCTAAGGGCGGCAATACTGTTGACGCTTTACGGCAGATCAACAAATACCATTTCGATTATTCTGATCTGACTAAGACGGAGCGCCACATCAAAGATGTGATTCCTTTCTATACCTGGCAGAAGAATGTGATTCCTGTGTTGTTGGAGTCGATGGGTAAACGTCCCGAGGCGTGGGCGAATTTGCTTCGAGCGAAGAAAGAGTTGGAGCTTCATTCACCTCAGGAGGGTTTGGTTCCTGACTACTTTGGTGAGAACCTGGGTATCAGGATGCCATTTAAGGTCCCTGGGATTAGGGGTGGACGGATTTATGCTATGCCTGATCTTCCGTTCAAGAATTTGGCTACGTTCGCTAAGGAACCGACATCTCCGATTCGTGTTCCGTTGGAGTCAGCGTTCCCGTGGATCAAGATGCCTGTCGAAATTTGGGCGAAGAAACAGTCGTTTGCTGATATTCCGTTCAGTGGCAGGTACCAGCAGGTTCCGAGTTGGGGTAAGATCCCTGGGATGATGCCCGCTCTTCAGGCATTGGGGAAAGCGAAGAAGGCCAACGATGGAACATGGATGATGCGTGACAATGATATTTATGCTGTGGATCAGTTCTCTCCTGTTCTGGGTCGTATGCGGAGGCTTCTACCTAATGAGTCAGCGAAACAAAGACGTTTAGCGCAGACTTGGATATCTACGATGTTTGGGGGCGGTTTCCGCACGAACGATCCGTGGGAGAAGCAGTCCCAGCTTATTCGGGATAACACGAGTTTCGCTAACGATTTCCGTGATGTTTTGGATATCGAGACAAGGCGAGTCTGACGTGGCTCTGACCATTATTTCTCGGTCGGGTTGGGAAGCCCGACCTCCGAAGCAGCCTTTCACGAAGCTGAAGAAGTGGCGTATCAAAGGGATTGTTTTGCATCATAGCGGTGTGAAGAATGGTCCTAAAGGTGTTGCTGCTGTCAAGCAGTATGAGCGCTATCACATGGATTCTAAGGGATGGAATGCGATAGCTTACAACTGGTTGGTTGATGAGCGAGGTGTAATCTACGAGGGCCGTGGCCCTGGGATTCAGTCTGGTGCTACTCGGGGGTGGAACAGTCGCAGCGAATCTATTTGTTATACGGGTTGGGGTGCTTCTAGTGTAGGGAACGAGGCTTTGGTTTCGATCAAAGCTCTCGTGAACGATATTCAAGGGCGGTACGATAATGGGCTTTGGGTCAAAGGACATCGAGACTTGGGCAATTCAAGTTGCCCTGGTGTTTGGCTTTATGACTGGCTTCGTGCAGGGATGTCCGTCGATGAAGGAGATTGGGCCAAGATCGACTGGGCGTCCATTACAGCGCACTTAGATGGTCTTAAGGGGGAGGTATCCCATTCGCCTCTCTCCGTTCGCCGTAGGAGCCGTGGGGCGGCTGTGAGAGCAGTTCAGGAACGACTCTCTGATCTAGGTTACGAGCCTGGGGGAATTGATGGAGTATATGGCAAGAGAACTGCTACTGCCGTTAAAGAATTTCAAAAGAAGTTTGGATTCTTAACGGTCGATGGGGTAGTAGGAGTACAGACTTGGGATATCTTATTTGCATAAGTGGGCCAAAGTTGCCCTATTATAGGAAGCGAGGTAGAAATGCCTAAAGACAGCAAGCAGTGGAAGGACTCTTCTTCTGCCGACAACGCTCAGAGCATGGGAACGCAAGCTAAGCGCGACGCCGCTTATCTACGTTCTACGGCACTAGGTAATCAAAATCAGGGCGGACGCCCTTTCGGGAAGTGAAATGACTGAAGGTTCAGCCAAGAAACCATTTGACTGGACAGACTGGATCGAAAGATCTGTCTGGACAGCCGTCGAAGCAGGGCTAGCCGTAATGGTTGTCACTGATGTGAGCACATGGAAAGCGGCAGGTGCAGCAGGGTTCGCTGCTGCTATCGCAGCGCTCAAGTCGCTTGCTAAGGCCCGTTTAGGTCGGTGATCCCTGTGGAGGATTCCGAAGGTCTTGATGACATCTGGGCAAACTGGATGGCGGAAGAAGGCATGGAGATCGAAGAAGAGATCGAAATGACCTTATTAGAGACACGCGGAACTCTCGACATGACCGACGGCACTCATGCCCAATGGTTAGGACAAGATCTGGGGGTTCTCCTTACTTTCTCGGAACAAGAAGTAACAGAACTCTTGGATGCTTGGGATGATGCAACCGATGGAAACCTGATAGCCCTGACCAGTTTGATGAACTGGTTACAGGGATTCAGTAGTTTCCTCGCTAGCTGCATAAAGGCACGATCAGATTTGGAAGATTAGTCTTTCAGCTTTCTCCAAACAGCTTCATGTTTTAGAAGGTTACGTCGAATGAGGGTGGCTAGCTCATCCCGTCTGCGTGCCATCGTTGTCTTAGGGATGCCCATGACAATCGCTACGAACCTTAGAGACAGGCCCACATCAACCAGCATGTGGTATAGCCACTGCTGGTCGTCGTCCAACGCCTCAAAGACCTCTTCGACTGCATCCATTAGGTCACCGTCGTCCCTGTAGACGGATTCCCAGGAAGAGGAAGGCTCCTCGAACGGTGCGGCGCTCATCAGAGCTTCCATCTCAGTTTCGGGGATATGGTACAGGCGTATGGCCTTGTACCATTCTGTGTCGGTTACAGCTACACGGGTTCGTTGTGGCCGTAACGACGGAAACTTGTAGTCCCTTAACGCTTCAAAAAATAATTCAGAATCTAATTTATCATCCATCGTCCCAGGGCAATAGCTTTGAGCTTATAGAAAAGTAAGCTTTGCCCTCGGGAAATTTCCCTAACGGTGCATCTTCTTTGTTGATGACATTTAACATTTCGCTGTATTTAAGAGTAGCGAAATTCTGTCGGGTTGATGACCAGATCCAAAAGTATAAGTCCATTCCCGAGTGGTCCCACCAGGACAACGCAGATATTTTTTCTAATTTTAATTTCAGCGGTGTTTTGCCCATTCCCATCACTTCAACTAACCGCTGAGGATTTCCTTGTAAGTAATCAGGAGTATATCTTACTCCCAGCGGCATTTTGTGGATATGGAATGGGGGGCGGTTCAAACCGTAACGGACCCAAGATTCGTTTCTTGCCTCGAAAGCTCCCTCAGCTTCGTCACCCATTTGGACGTAGCGCTCTTGATACGTTCCTTGGTGAAAAGGTTTATTCATTTTTTCTTCCCAACGATTCTTTGAATCTGTCTGTCGTCCTCATAGGCAATCCCGTTTAGAGCATCCTCAACAGCTTTAAGGTAGTTCGTGGTATCTCCTGTGAGTTTGCTTTCCTCTTGGTCAACTTCAGTAATCGTTATCATGGCTCGCTTAGTTGTGAACACTGCACTGAGGCTTATAGGCCCGTCGAATACGGGGCCTTTGTAGTGTTCCTTTACGAGGTTTTCGTATGCGCGGGTTACAGGGGCGGTGTATGCGTATCCTTGCTTTGAGAACCTAGGTCGCCCTTTAACCTTCGGGCGACCAGGGACCGTAAATTTGTATGACTTAGGCACGCTTGTCCCCTATGGCTATAGCTGCTCGTTCGACAAGGTTACGAAGTTGACGCTCTCGGTCGGGGCGACCTGTGAATTTCTCTAACCGATCATCGAATCGACGTACCCAATCAACAGTTGCGTCTACGGTGAACTCTTGCCAGATGAGGCTCGTGGCAAAGCCGAACAGGGCTTTGCTTCGATCCTCGAATTGGCTTCCCTCCCATAGCTCTTTGGCTAAACCTAGGAAGTCTCCGTCTAGTCGGAAACCTCGATCAACATATTTCAGCTTCTTCGGTTCGGTGGCAGCATGAAGTGGGAGTAGCCTTCTCAGTACCCCTGGTGGGGTTCGTGCCTCTAACGCTGCCTTCGCGAACTTGGCCCCAGTCGGGTACCCTTCGACTTCTTGTTTGCCAGGGGTGCGTTCACCTGGGTACGGTAACCGCAAGCAGTTCCCTATAGCATCTTTTTCGAGGCTTACCTGTTTGGGGTAAACCTCTCTTATGGGTACGTCCACGATCCTGCAGGCACCGATGAGGGCTCGCCGCACGAGGCTAGCTGCCATCGGTGCGTCCAGGTACACCCAGACATGGAAACCTTTACTTCGTGAGGGTTCTTTCCACGAAGTGATCCCAGTTTTGGTTAGCAGCTTCTGAAGGTTGTTCGAGTGGATGTCGGAGATGTCTCCTTCGTCTAGATCGACGGCCCCCCAGTTGACCATCCACACACCGTTCTTCTGCCAGAGAGGATACACGCCGATGTTAGCGTCACCTTCAAGATGACGTTTGATGAGCTTCTCGTAGTACTCACCGTAAGCTTCAACGTAGTCCCCGTCACGGGTGAGAGGCTTTACCCCTTTCGCCACGTTGGCGATGAAGCCTCCCTTGTGAAGCTCAGCGAAGTCTTCTACTCCACCCATCGGTCATCCGTTGGTAGGTCTGATTCGTAATAATCTCTGATAACCCCGCAGTTGGGGTCCATGTAGTAGTCGATGGGTTCGTGCGTGATGTGGCAAGGTGGTCGCTTGTTTTTGCAAAGGTCCAAAGAAACTGAGACTGAATGCATGAGTCGTTCAGCGTCCGAAAGTTTGGGGTCATCACGTTTCCTGAATACATTTAATTGCAGTATAGCGTATTCGTCGGCATTGAATTTGCCGTCGTCCATCCCTCGGGAAGAACCTCTGGATGATCCCTTCCCCGATTGGTGGATGAGAGCGGTTGGCATCTTCTCCGCTTCGGACCATTGTTTCAGTCCTTTCAGCACTTTGGATACGCCTTCGTACCCACTGGCCTGAGGTAACTGTTCTAGAAAGTCAACCATGACGAAGCCTGGCTTGGCTTGCCAGTAGTCCTCGCATTCGCGCATGGCCTCAGACATATGCTCGAAAGACATTGCGTTAGGGAAGATCTTGATTCGGTCTAGGAAGGAGTGTTTCGCTTCTTCGATCTCATTAACAAAGGTAGGATCGCTCGACCGCAAACCATCTTCCACCTCCGCAAGATTACGTTGGTAAAGTAGAGCGTAAAGTTTTGAGACAACCAAGATTTCTGGTTCGTCGGGGGTGTAGATGATTCCATGAAAGTCAGGATTCTGTAGAAGGTTTGTTGCCATTGAGGAGAGAACCACCGCAGATTTTCCGCTGTGTGCTCGGCCTGTCACGACAAGAACGTCGCTGGGCCAGACACCTCTCATCTTCTGGTCTATGTCGTCAAGCCCCATGAAGTAACAGTTGTCACCTCGTTGGGCATAGTCCACCCATTCATCCACTGCCGCTGAAGTGGGGCGGAACCATTTGTATGGTTGCTCTCCCAGTAGGTCAAGGTCAACGCCCGCTAGACGGGCGTCAACCTCTTCCTCTGAAAGCTCTACGGCTTCTCCCTGGGTTTCCATTTTAGGAGTGAAGCTCCTCGCGACGAGACAACCAGTCCCAGTCAACCGCATCCCCCTCAGTCTCACCTGCAGCCTGATCGAATACACGCAGAGGAACGTTGCTGTCTCCGTCGTTGACCCACATACCGAAGTCTTGTTTCACTTCGATACCGAGGCGTTCAAGGGCACTCTTGCTAATGGAGAAGTTGGGGTAGTTGGTCCCTCGGCTGGTTTGGTCAGTTGTGCCATCAGCCTTCTCTTTGACCTTGTAGACCTCAATGGCCTCCCCAGATTCAGCATCCCGCCATTCTGCTGGGTGGAACGCTATAAGGTTCCAGCCAGCTTGCCTTTCGGCTGCCTGTTTGCCGATGCAGAACGAGGTGCGTTTGTAGACACGGCCCGTTACTTTCCCTCCTGAAGGAGCGGAAACTTTTGGTGCTGCTGGAGCGCTACTCGTAGCGGCCTTCGCTGCTGGGGCGGGCTGACCACCGTCAGGCCTGGAAACGCCACTTTTCAGGCGACGCATCACAACCCCATCAGGAGTCAGATCCATTTCCTGTCCTGCTTGCTTTAGGACCTCAGCCTTTACCTGCTCGAACATTGAGTTAGCTTCGACCAGGATGCCTTCGTCACCCATTGATTCAGGAAAACTACGCTCTATAGAAAGCGAGTAATCCGCTGTTTCGTACGGTGCTTCGCTCACTTTTTGTGAGAAGGTAACCGTTACCTTTGCTTGTTCTGTCACTTCATCCTCCCTTGGATGTTTGGGTTTAACAGACTTTTTTTGCGGAGCCGATGGTATTCCTCTGGCTTGTACTCACGCACGATTGGTTTTATGTGTATCGGGAATTTGAACTTCCCTGCACAACAGGTTACACGAAAAGACATGTCTCCTCCACACGGCCCACGGCACACCCTAGCAGATAGTGGTCGTTTCTCACCACGGGTTCGTTCCTAGGTGTTTGCCACGGCAACCGCCAGCTTGCCAAACGGGGCACCATTTGGGGGAGCAGTGCCAGCCAGTCCAGTTCATCGGCCACGGTTCGATGTCTGCTGTTATGAGGGGAACAATCGACCAACACA
>Ga0310342_100001336_pt1 | contig 15227 bp, 13 predicted proteins | sample S15DNA20500_MG_FD_206155 | JGI IMG/M metagenome (GOLD analysis project Ga0310342, IMG submission 206155) | Marine microbial communities from station ALOHA, North Pacific Subtropical Gyre - S1503-DNA-20-500_MG | ecosystem: Environmental > Aquatic > Marine > Oceanic | place: Pacific Ocean: North... | reverse complement strand
CATTTTTACGACGGTCGTGGGGCGAACCGGCCGTGGCTGCAAGAGATCCCAGACCCGATGCTCAAGACATCATGGAGCAGTTGGGCAGAGATGACCCCCGTTACCGCCGGAGAGATCGGGGCAGAAGATGGACAGCTTGTCTCGCTCGACTCAGACCATGGGTCTATCGACGTGACCGTCATTATCAACCCGCATCTGCGCGACGGTGTCGTTGCTATCCCGATCGGTCAAGGCCACTCCGACTTCGGACGCTACGGAAGTGGTCGCGGCGTCAATCCGATGGTGCTGCTTGACCCAATGCCGGAGACAACAGCTGGGGGTGTCCGGTGGGCAGGCACGAGGGTCGACGCGACACCGAGGGGCGTGCGCAGGCCAATTCCACGGCTGCAGCGCACGTATGACCAAGAGGGTCGCAATCTCGCGCAGTCGATTTCGCTGGCGGCGCTAGCAGCGGGTGACGTGCCTCCCGAAGAACACCACTTCAGCCTGTATCCGGAGCACCAGCATCCCGATCACCGGTGGGGCATGGCGATTGATCTCGATGCGTGCAACGGGTGCAACGCCTGCGTAGCGGCATGCTACGCCGAAAACAACGTGCCCGTGCTGGGAGCCGACCAAATGTTGCGCGGTCGAACGATGTCATGGATGCGAATCGAACGGTTTACGGAAAAAGTAAAGGGAACTGACCGTGTCGATTCAAGATTCTTGCCGATGCTGTGCCAACACTGCGATCACGCGCCATGCGAAACTGTCTGTCCCGTCTATGCGACCTACCACACAGAAGAGGGGCTTAACGCGCAGGTATACAACCGCTGCGTCGGAACTCGCTATTGCTCCAATAACTGCCCATACAAGGTCCGCCGTTTCAACTGGTTCGACGCCGACTTCCCGGAGCCGCTCCACCTTCAGCTCAATCCGGATGTCACAGCGCGCAGCAAAGGCGTCATGGAAAAATGTACTTTCTGTGTCCAACGTATCGTTGAGGGCAAGGAGGACGCACGTGACGAGGACCGCCCTGTGCAGGACGGTGACGTCACACCAGCGTGTGCACAGACATGCCCTGCGCAGGCGATTGTGTTCGGCGACCTAAACGACCCGGATAGTCGTGTCTCGCAACTTTCTGATAGTGACCGCGGATACCACGCGCTCGACGTCCTCAACACCAGGCCAGCGGTGACCTACCTCAGAAAGGTCACGCAAAGTTAAAACGCCGTATGGCCTACGCGAAGATCAACGCCGACATTCTGCGCACGCTGCAACCACCTGGGAGGACGTACTACGGAGCGCTGGGACTCGTCGCGGTGGTGCTGAGCTTTGGTATTTACGCTTTCGCGCAACAGTGGCAGCACGGCCTCGGCGTCGCTGGCTACGAGCATCCAATTCTCTGGGGCGTCTACATTACTAACTTCGTCTTCTGGGTCGGAATCGCCCATTCCGGCACGCTGATCTCAGCGGTACTCTTCCTGTTCCGTGCGAAGTGGCGAACGTCGGTCGCGCGCGCCGCAGAAGCGATGACCGTTTTCGCCGTCATGACGGCCGGTCTGTTTCCGATTATTCACATCGGCCGCCCCTGGTTCTTCTACTGGCTGATTCCTTACCCGAACGAGCGGCAACTGTGGGTGAACTTCCAGTCACCGCTCATCTGGGACGTCTTCGCGATCACCACCTACCTGACCGTGAGTGCAATGTTTCTCTTCCTCGGATTGATTCCGGACATCGCTGCGGTCCGAGACCGATGTACCGACTGGCGCAAACCGCTTTACCGAGTACTGGCGCTCGGCTGGAGCGGCTCAACGCGTCAATGGTTTCATCACGCGGCGCTCTATGGCTTCTTCGCCGCGCTGGCGACGCCGTTGGTTGTATCAGTGCACAGTGTCGTCTCGTGGGACTTCGCGATGTCGATCCTACCGGGGTGGCACAGCACGATCTTCGCACCCTACTTCGTTGCCGGCGCGATCTTCTCGGGCCTCGCGATGGTGATCACCCTCCTGATCCCGCTTCGGAAGCTTCTTGGACTTGAGGAGTACATCACCATTCGGCATTTCGAGAATCTCGCGAAGCTGATCATCGTCACGTCGCTGATCGTCGGCTACGCGTACATCACCGAGTTCTTTATCGCTTGGTATAGCGGCAGTCCCTTCGAACAAGGCACGTTCTACGATCGAATGTTCGGGCAGTACCGTATGTTGTCGTGGGGTATGTTCACGTGCAACGTGATTATTCCGCTGGTCTTTTTCTGGAAACGAGTTCGAACCAATCTCATAGCGCTCTTCGTGGTCTCAATCTTTATCAATATCGGGATGTGGCTGGAACGGTACGTGATAATCGTCACGTCGCTCTCACACGACTTTGACCCGGCGAATTGGTCGGGTGTCTATCAGCCGACGTGGGTCGAGGGCGCGATCACAGCCGGTAGCTTCGCATTCTTTTTCTTCTTTTTCCTTGTGTTCATTAAGAATTTTCCGTCGATCTCGATCACAGAGATGAAAGAAAGCTCACAGCACGCCGAGCTGTTCGATAGCAACCTGGCGCGCTGATCGCACATACGGACACACCACACTGACGACAGTTATGGGCACACTGCTCGGCGTTTACGACGATGGAACGAAGGCCGCCGATGCCATCGCTACGTTGCGGGATGATGGCCTCAATGACATATCAGCCTATATGCCGACCCCGCACCAGACCATCGAGAAACTGCTGCGAACCAGTACTAGTCCGATACGAACGTTCGTTCTCGTCGGTGGCGTGCTCGGATGCGTGGCCGGCTTTGCGCTCCCGATCTACACAGTTTACGACTGGCCACTCATTGTCGGTGGCAAACCACTCATCTCGATTCCACCGTTTGTCGTTATTGCGTTCGAGATGACGATCCTGTTCGCCGCCATTCTGGGGATGCTCGGGTTTCTGGGCCTCGCCGGTTTACCGCAAATGCGGCCACCGCTGCACGATGCGCGGTTCAGCAACGATCACTTCGGTGTAGCGGTACGCTGCACCAACGCGCAGGTCGAAACCGTGCGAGCAAAGTTGGAGGAAACAGGTGCAATCGAGATACGAACGGATGCGTAGGCTGCTCGCAACAGCGCTGCTCATCTGCACTACTGGTGGGTCGGCGCTCGCGCTGACCTGGATTCGCGACATGTGGACCGGGCCGGTGGTCCTCCCGCAAACGGAAGCCCGCCTGCCGCCCGAGGAGTCGATGGCGACTGACGGAGAACGCCTCCTCAATCGTCGCCAGGCACGTGCCATTCCGAACCCACTGACCGAGAGCGCGGCGGTGATTGCTGAAGGCGCAGCGCTCTTCACGACTTATTGCGCGCTTTGCCACGGAGGGGACGGGCGTGGAAACGGTCAACTTTCATCGTTTTACGGTCGGATGCCGAACCTCACACTGCAGCACGTCCTCAACTATCCAGATGGCTTCGTCTACTCGATCATCCGTGAAGGCGGCCGCAATATGCCGCGCTTTGCCGACGCGTTAAGCGTCGATGAACGGTGGGCGCTTGTCCACTACCTCGGCACATTGGAGCCAATGCCGGAGGACTCGCGTTAGTGACCATGCCGCCCCGTTCGTCTGGCGACCTTGTTTCTGCTGGTACGCGCCGGAGTCTGCTTGGTTTCAGCGCGCTCGGCATCGCGGCATTCCTCTACGGTGTATTTGCTGGGGAGGGTTTGCGCGCGTGGCAGGCGTTACTGGTCAATTTCTTGTTCTTCGCGGGACTCGCGCAGGCCGGTGTCGTCCTGTCCGCTCTCCTGCATGCGACATCCTCTCAGTGGGGTCGGTCACTAAAACGGACTGCCGAGGCAACAGCGGCGTTCTTCCCCATCGCGTTCGTTATCCTCCTAGTCCTCCTGATCGGCATCAGGGCCTGGGCACCGTGGGTGCACGATCCGGTAGCGGCAAAAACACTGTGGCTCAACATCCCATTCTTTGTTGCCCGCCAGCTCGTTGGCTTCTTACTGCTGACCGGTCTCAGCCTACTCTACGTCTATCGTTCACTCCGCCCCGACATCGGGATGCTGCACGAATCTGGCCAACAGCTGGCCACCGGCCTTTCGGAACGTCTGATTGCCGGGTGGCGTGGAACTAACGTCGAGCGAACCATCGGACAACGCGCGCAGGATCGACTGGCAGTCGCCGTTCTCATTGCTTATGGTTGGGTGTTCACCCTCGTCGCCTTCGACTTCGTTATGTCGCTCGACCCGCACTGGTTCTCGACATTGATGGGCGGCTACTACTTCATCGGCAATCTCTTCATCGGGCTCGCGTTCCTCGCCCTTGTTGCGGCATGGGGACGGGAGCGGCTCGCCATCCTCGACTACGTCGGTCCCCATCAACTACATGATGTCGGCAAACTGCTGTTCGGCTTCTGCATCTTATGGGCGTACATGTTCTGGGCGCAGTACCTAGTCATCTGGTACGGCGATTTGCCGGAAGAAACCGAGTTCATCTACCACCGGATGCATGGGCCGTGGGCGCCGGTGGCTTGGACGGTCTTCGTCCTCTCCTTCCTGGTGCCGTTCGTCGTGCTCCTGAGTCGCGCGCTCAAAACGCGACCGCGGGCTCTGGCAACAATCGCCGCGGTCATCTTGGTTGGAATGTGGCTCGAACGATTCATTCTCGTCTCTCCATCACTCTGGCACAACGGTGGTGTGCCTGTAGGCGTGCTTGAGGTCCTTATTACAACCGGCGTGTTGGGGCTCTTTGGCTTCTGCTACACCGGGTTCCTGCGCATGTTTCCGGTACTGCCCGTATCCGATCCGCGACTCGTCAGACTCCCAGAGCCGGGACGCTAGCGCAGCGGCGATCTCTACCTCATTATTCTTCTCCGCGCGCATCGCGCGCGTCATTCAAGACCAACCGACGGTGCCCTGTCCCGTCGCGGTAACGGTTGGTAGGCAACCATCGTCGGAATTCTCGTCGGTACCACTCGGGAAGATCAGTTTGCGGTCGACGTCACGTCTAGAAAATGTAGTGGAACCTCGCACACTTGATCTATGACATTGATCATACGTATGATTAAAACAATCGTTTGTTTTTATAGTTAAGGAGCGGGCAATGGCGACTAGTACTAAGGATAGACTCCTCGACGTCGCCGAGCGTCTGTTTGCCGAGCGAGGCTTCCCCGCCACATCGTTACGCGACATAACGAGCGAGGCAAGGGTCAATGTGGCGTCTGTAAACTATCACTTTGGATCAAAGGAGTCGTTGCTAGGCGCCGTGCTCGAAAGACGCCTGCGGCCCATTAACGAGCGTCGTCTTACATTGCTCGATGCCATCGAGACGGCAGCCGGCGATCACCACCCGGACCTCGAGGAAGTGCTCCGTGCATTTCTCGCGCCGCCATTCCACAAACAGCAGGAGTGGGGTGAGCGTGGGCAGCATTTCCTGCACTTGATGGGACGCGTTCACTCGGAGGTAAACGATGAGTTCCGCGCAAGCTTTCTGCAGCAGTTCGAAACGGTACGCAACCGATTTGCATCTGCACTGCAACGGGCGCTACCACATCTCGGCCCGACCGACATCGCCTGGCGCATGCTATTCCTCGTCGGTTCGATGGCATTCACGATGATGTGGGGCGATTCGCTCGTATCGATTGACCAGCGTGCCGCACGAAATCCAGAGGACATCCTCGAGTCGCTCATCCAGTACGCTGCGGCCGGGATGGCCTCAGCCGTTACGACTGGTGTGGGGGTGAGTACCAGTCAGAAGGGAGCAGGGCTGTGACCGCTCGCCCACTGGTCGTGGTGGTCGTCATTGTCGGGACTAGCTGTACGACCGTACCACCGGTCGAGACCCCGAAGCTCGATGTCGCGATGCCAGCGCAGTGGACAGCAGCAGCGGTGCCCATCGGACAGATCGATCCTGACTGGTGGAACGATTTCGGAGACCCCGGACTGTCCGGCGCGGTCGAGACTGCCTTAGCACAGAACTTTGACCTCCAGTCGGCCGCAGCCCGACTGGAGCAGGCTGCGGCCGACGCACGGATCGCGACCGGGACCTTACAGCCGACCGTTCAGGCAAGTTACAGCAGTAGCCGGCGTAAGCAGAACTTCGTCGGGTTTCCAATTCCGGGTGCTGAAGGACGTGTGCTCAGCACGATCTCGACGAACCATGGCGTCTCACTTGACGTCTCATGGGAGATCGACCTGTGGAGGCGCCTGCGCGCCGATGCACAGGCCGCTCTCGCCGACCTGCAACGGTCAGCTGCCGATCTTCGTGGTGTCCAGCTATCTCTCGCGGGGCAGACCGTCAAGGCCTGGTTCGCGATCGCGGAATCACAACAGCAAGTCATGCTATCCCAGGCAACGGTCAGGAGTTTCCGGGAGTCGGCCGACCAGGTTCGGGTACGGTTCGAGGCGGGCATCCGACCTGCGTTGGATTTGCGGCTGGCTCTGCTCAATCTTGCGAACGCCGAGGCACTGCTCGACCAACGCCAGCAGCAACTCGATGCATCGACGCGCCAACTCGACGTCCTCGTCGGCCGTTACGCCGTCGGAACGATTGAGATGCCGGGACCACTTCCGGTGGCACTGCCGGACGTGCCGGGCGGTCTTCCCGCCGACTTGGTAGGTCGTCGGCCCGACCTCGTATCGGCCGAGCGGCAAGTAGCTGCTGCCGAGGCACGATTAGGCGTTGCCCGAACTCAACTGCTCCCGACTATAGCGCTGACGGTCGCTACCGGTACCGCAACGAACGCACTTCGCTCGCTTGTCGACGGTGAGTTCGGCATCTGGAGCCTGTTGGGTAACGTCGTGGCACCACTGTGGCAGGGTGGCCGGCTGCGCGCCCAGATCAATCGCGCCGAGGCGCGCTCGGCCGAAGTCCTCGCTACCTACGCCAACACGGCGCTCCAGGCGTACACCGAGGTCGAAACGGCACTGGCGGCAGAACAGTTCCTCGTGGATCGCGTCACTCATCTGACGACATCGGTCGAGCAAGCGCGCGCGGCGGAGCTACTCGCGGATGAGCGTTATCGGACCGGTCTCGACAATTACATCACGGTGCTCGAGTCACAGCGCTCGGCAGCGCAGGCCGAGGGCGACTTGATTGCGGCGCGGCGTCAGCGTCTGGAGAACCGTGTAGATCTCTATCTGGCGCTGGGTGGTGGCTTCGAGCAACTCGAGGCACCACTCCAGATGGGTATCGCCGATAACGACGTTAACAATCAACAGTAGGCGGATTTTGATATGACTCGCGCCCTCGTACGTGTGTTGCAAATTGTGCTTCCACTCGCGGTGCTGGCGGTAGCCAGCTTCGCGGCGATCACCATGATCCAAAACCGACCTGCTGTGGTTGTCCAGCAACCGGTCGTCGTGCCACCCGGTGTGCGCGTGCACGAGGTGCAGTGGGAGGACGTTCAACTGTCAGTCCTGAGTCAAGGCACGGTGAGACCCCGTACCGAGAGCCAACTGGTACCCGAGATTTCCGGTCGTGTGATCAAGGTCGCGCCATCGTTTGCCGAAGGTGGTTTCTTTGAGCAGGGCGACGTGCTCGTCACGATCGACCCATTTGACTACCGGCAAGCGGTGGTCAGCGCCCGATCCCAGCTCGCACAGGCACGCCTACATCTGGCACAAGAGGAAGCTGAGACTTCGGTCGCGCGGCGCGAGTGGGAACAACTTGGCCGAGGCAGTCCAGGCGAGCTAACGTTGCGGAAACCCCAGCTCGAGGACGCAAATGCAGCGGTGGACGCCGCCGAGGCCAACCTCGAGCGAGCCCGTCGCGATCTTGAGCGTGCCGACATCGTGGCGCCTTATGCTGGACGTGTTCGCCGAAAGAATGTTGACGTCGGGCAATTCGTTACGGTCGGCAACGCGATCGCCACGATCTACGCGGTCGACGTCGCCGAGATTGAATTACCGCTCCCGGACGTCGAACTCGCGTACTTGGACATCCCGTTGTCATATCGCGGTGGCGGAAACCAGCAAGGCCCGCGCGTAACGCTCCGCACTACCTTCGCCGGACGCACGCATGAGTGGCAGGGCCGCATCGTCCGAACGGAGAGCGAAATAGACGCGGCGACTCGGATGGTGCACGTTGTCGCCGAGGTGCAGGACCCCTACGCACCAGGCTCCGCCCTAAACAGGCCACCATTAGCAGTTGGCATGTATGTCGAGGCAGAGATCGAGGGACGCCGGATGCACGACGTCGTCGTGCTGCCACGCGCCGCGCTACGCGGGCGCAATCAAGTGTTGGTGGTTGGGACCAACAACCGTATCAGCTTTCGATCACTCGACATCGTCCGATCAACGACCGAGTCTATCCTGGTACGCGGCGACCTCATGGAGGGCGACCGAGTGACCGTATCGGCACTCGATAACCCAACCGACGGTATGCTGGTTCAGGTAACCGACGCAGGCCCTGATGTCCTTGCAAGCGGAGCAGAGCCCACGCCGGCACTAATAACACCGGAACCAATCGAACCGGCATCCAAACCGGCACCGGCAGTAGCTTCTCTGCAATCGGTCCCGACACCGATCGGAAACGCGGTCCCGAAAGCGACATCCGCAAAACTTAACCCGCAAGCAATCGACACAGATCCCCTTTCGGCGCTCGCACACGTCACCGTGCCTGGGACGACAGCACCGAATGTACTCGCTGTAATCCCTTTTAACGACTTCAGTCAGCAACAGGTCAACGTCAATCTTGGTATCGCCGATGCCATCGCGGAGCGACTGTCCGACCTCGGGGAAATAACGCTTGCCTCAACGACCTCAGCGCGGAGTGCCACCTTGATCATCCGCGGCAGTGTTCAGAACGTCGGTGACGTGTTCCGCGTCACCGCGCGTCTGGTGGACGTCGAGAGCGGCGCGGTACTCAAGGCAATCAAGGTCGACGGGACGACGACCGAGCTGGCGCAACTGCGGGAGCGGGTAGGGACAGCATTGACTCGGAGCGTGCAGGAAATACTCGCAAGCGGCGACGACGGTGACGAAACGAGCGCGGATGTAGTTCGACGGAAGTAATCGTGACAGTGATGATCAAATCGTTCATAGGACACACACCTGACTGTGGTCTATAACTATTAGAAGGCCTTCCTCAATTGTTCGTTCAAAAGGATCATCCTTGAGGCTCCACATCTTGGCACGGTGTCTGAAGAGATCTAGAACGCGGTCTCGCTGTATCGACGAGGCCATTCAGAGCATCCGCAGCATTAAGCAGATCACGTCACCCACCGCGAAGTACACGAGCAGCGTTTTGGTAGAACTCGAACCGGGGGACACCCCGCGTGCGATTATCGACATCTCCATCTCGGGTCAGGCGGACGAGTTTAACTTGAAGGCACTGGCGGGGCAGGTCCACAACGACCTGTCAACCAATCCGGAGGTTTCTCGGATCGAGATGGTGAACACGTGGCCATACGCGATTTCGACTCCAAGGCGGCGCCGCGGTAGCCGACCGTATCCGCAGGTGGGAGGTACCGAGCCACCTTCATCTCTCGGTGAAAAACGCTCCCCCCCGTGCTATGAGGTTGTCGGTCGGATAACGAAAGTAACAGTCCGGCGGCAGGACCCGCAAGCTATGTAACACCGGCGCTAGTTACCGGCAACGATCTCCTCGACGACCTTCTGCGCCAGCGGCAGACTGAGGTCACAGGCCCCGTCGTTAATCCGACACTGGGCAAGAGTCAGCTGGCACCCGCACGTACAACTGTCTGCATTTAGTCGCTGCAGCGCGAGCTCTTTCTGGTCGGCCGACAACATCGACAAATCAAGACCTGGAATCTCGGTCGCCTGTGCGGCGTTGGCGAGCCGAATCTGAGCGTTTTCCTCAACCGTTTCCACGGTGACATTTGCCGGTAGCGACATGAGGTGCCGGGCTTCCTGCTCGAAGACGGCGGGGCTGACCAGCCCGACGTGTGTCTGCACGATTTTACCGTCCGGGTCGAGGACGAACGTCGTGGGGAGGGCGAAAACACCCGGGAACTGGCGTTTGATCTCCGTGGTCGACATAACGATCGGATAGTTAATCCCGTACTGACGTGCGAAGTCGTGCACCTTGTCCGGTGCCCCCTCATCCTCGGACACCCCAATGATCTGAAGGTGGTCGGGGTAACGCTCCGCCAGCTGTACAAGGAATGGAATCTCCTCGCGGCATGGCCCGCACCAGGTAGCCCAGAAGTTGACCAGCGTTACTTTCCCTTGCCAGTCGCGTGTCGACATTACCCGACCATCAAGATCCACCATCTGCAGCTCGGCAACCGGTACCGGGTCCCTCACGAACTGCAGTGTCATTCCTCCCTCCGGCACCGGAAAGATTGAGTCCGGCGCGGCGACGCCAGCGGCACCGGGTTCATCGGTCGCTTGACTGCAAGCGACCGCCAGAAGAAGTGTCACCAGTGCGACCGCAAGCAGACTCAGGATGCGCAGCTGATCGTTCGGCACAAAACTCCTCTTTGGCATCGAAGTCCATTCTACTGCCAAGTCCACTTCAGGGCGAATCAAAGAATTCAGCAATGATTAAAACGCGGAAAGGCCCTGGGCATTCCCGCCATTTCGGTTAGCGGTACCCAATCTCGACGGCGACCATGAGGGCGACCGTCGCCACTAGATACAGCTTGACGAGCAGTGGGATAACGAACCGGACCCACCGCTGATACGGGATCTTCCCGAGGGTCAGGATGCCCATCAACAGCGCATTCGTCGGCACGAGCATATTGGTAAACCCGTCTCCAAGCTGATACGCCAGCACCGCCGTCTGACGGCTGAGTTCAGTTAGGTCTGCCAACGGCGCCATGATCGGCATCGTGACGTAGGCCTGTCCCGATCCGGAGACAATGAACACGTTGCACACTGTCTGGACCACCAGCATCCCAATCGCTGACAAGTGCGGCGGCAGCGCCTGTAGCGGTTCGGCCAGCCCATGGATAACCGTATCGATCACGCGGGCCTCAGTCAGAACGACTTGAATGGTGCGCGCGAACCCGACGATCAGTGCCGTTGTCGTCAATTCGGCGGCACCGCGATAAAACTCCGCCGCGACGACGTTCGGCGACAACCTCACCAACACGGCTACGACGATTGCCAGCGCTAGGAACACCGCCGTCAACTCGTTCAAGTACCACTCCCACGCCACCACGCCATAGACAAGTAACGCGATACTACAAACGAACGCCCCGAGTACGGCCATCCGCTCGCGGGTAAATTGCACGTCGTCTGGTAGCGCAAAGCCTTTCGAGTAATCGATGTCTCCCACCAGACTCGACGCTGGGTCCAGGCGGATCCGTGCGACGTACTGGAGAAGGTGGTGCGAGCCAACGGCGACGCAGACTACCAGAAGGACCCAACGGAACCCTTGACCGGAGGTCAGTTCCAAGCCCGCAATGTCCTGCCCGATCAGCACTGTGAATGGGTTCAGCGCCGCGCAGCCGTAACCGACGCCTGCCCCGACATAAATGATGCCGACTGCGACGACGGCATCGAGCCTCAACGCCAGGCACATCGTGACGAGAATCGGTACGAAGGGCAGGTACTCTTCCGCCATACCGACCGTCGACGAGCCGATCGCAAACAGGCTTACCATCCCTCCTACCAGATAACCGGGCGTCCTTCCCAGGTATTTGATGGCCATACCGATGAGCGCATCGATGGCACCAGTTGACCGAATCACACCGAACACACCGCCGACTATAAGAATGAAGAAGATGATGTCTTGCGCTTCAGCCATACCCTTGGGAATGGACGTCAAGAAGGTAAAGGCGGGTAGCGGTTCGGTATCGACGCGATGGTAGGTGCCACGGACGACTTGGCGGCCGTCGCGCTCAAACTCTCCGGCCGGGAGCACATACGTGACGAGTTGGGCCAGGAGAATCAGGCCGCAGATGATGACGAGCGAATCGGGAAACGTGCGGGTGGTTCGCGCCATGCCGCGACTACCGTGTCGGGTCGTCGGAAACCCGGACCAGCAACTTGCCGAAGTTCTTGCCGCGAAGCAGCCCTTGAAAGGCCGGGATGGCATTCTCGAGGCCGTCGACGATGTCCTCCTTGTACCGCAACTCGCCACAACGGATCCAGCCGTTAACGTCTCGCAGGAAGTCAGCCTCGTGCTCGGCGTGATCGAAAACGATAAAACCCCGGAACGTTAGACGCCGCACCAGCGCTAGCCCCATCAATCTTGTCACCTGGTTCGATCCGGCGGGTGGCTCCGTATCGTTGTAGTTGGCGATCCGGCCACAGATCGGCACGCGGGCGAAGTTATTGAGAAGAGGTATTACGGCGTCGAAGACCTTCCCGCCAACGTTTTCGAAGTAGACATCGATGCCCTCCGGGCAAGCTGCCTTCAGAGCCGCCGGTAGGCCCTCTCCTAAGTGACTAACACAGGCACCGAAACCAAGCTCGCGCGTCACATAGTCGCACTTCTTTTGAGCGCCAGCTACACCCACCACGCGGCATCCCTTGATCTTCGCAATCTGACCGACGACCGACCCCACGGCACCCGACGCCGCCGACACCGCCACAGTCTCGCCCTCCTTAACCTGACCGATGTGAAGCAGCCCCACATAGGCCGTCATACCCGGCATCCCGAGCACGCCGACGGCAGTCGAGATAGGCGCATGTGAAGAGTCCAGCTTTCTAACGCCGGTGCCATCCGAGAGGCCGTATTCCTGCCAACCATTCCCATTCAGTACGAAATCACCAACCTCGTAACCGTCGAGTTTCGACTCGACGACCTGTGACACTGTCCCGCCAACCATCACATCACCGGTATCCACCCCTCGTGCGTATGACGGCCCCTTGTTCATGCGTCCGCGCATATAAGGATCGAGCGAAAGATAGATTGTCCGACACAGCATCTGACCGTCAGTAGGCTGTGGGACGCGCTTCTCGATCAACGCGAAATCGGTCTCCTTCGGAAAACCGATCGGGTGAGCGGCGAGGTGTATCTGCCGATTGCTCCGTCCGGGCATCGGACCTCCTAAGCAGATTGAAGTCTGGAAGTATACTTGGACCTTTAAATCGTAGTTCGCAATGGTCGGGTCAGGAGACACTCATGCTTGAACACGTGACGTACCTCTACAAATTCAACCTTCAATTCGCCAAGACACTCGTCAAGGATCTCTCTGTAGAACAGATGGTCCAGCAACCGAACGGTGTTGTGAACCATGCCGCCTGGTCGCTGGGACACCTAGTGTCCTCGGCGGACCACCTGGGCCAGTTCGTCGGTCTCGAATCGGCACTGCCATCAGGATGGGAGGAAACGTTCAAGACCGGGGGTGTCCCGAGTAGTGATGCTTCGCTTTATCCCTCAAAGAGTGATCTCCTCACGCAGTTCGAGACACAGCACGAACGCAACAGCACGGCCGTGTCGGCCATGGACCCGGCGAGATTTACCGAACCTCATCCCAACGAGAAGGTCCGAGAGCACTTCCCAACCGTCGGTGACATGGTGGTCTTCCTGATGACCTCGCACGAGATGGATCACCTCGGGCAGGTGGCTGCCTGGCGACGCGCAATGGGGCTCGGATCCGCAACAAATGTCTAGCAGCCAGCCTTCGACGATGCGCCCTCGATCCGCTTCACCGCATTCGTTGACGAACAGCCAGTCTCGTTTTTTTCAGGGCACGACCACTGATGAGCGCGCACCACATCGTCAGCAAGATCTCTCAGGCACGAAGATTTAAACGCTGGTTGTACCTTAAGCCAGCGCTTACCTACACACCGAGCGGGAACCGTTAAGCAACGACCTATGAATGGACCAAATGGTGTCGCGCCAATAACCAGTTAAGACCTAGAACCAAGAGACGTCAGTTTGGTGCTGCCACTCCCACACCGAATTCATAGACCAACCGCCCTCCGTGCTCGGCCGTCTGAAGCACAAGTGCCAGACCGAGAATGCTGGCGCACACTAACGCACGCGTTAGATAGGGGTGCCAGGTTTCCTCGAGCACGATACTGGCGAGCCGCCCCGCGGCCACCGTGCAGACATAGACCGTTGTCCACAGGGCCGATGTCCAGTGGGCGTCGATCACGGCATGGGCCATACCCGGCACCCGGACAATCATCGCGGCGCTACGACCGGTGAAGTACGCGGCTATGAGCATTGCCGCTCCGGCGATATAGAGACCATTGGACAGCTGGCGTAAGCGGGAGTGGCAACGGAACACGAGCGACGCCGTATCTGCAACAGCTGCGGTTACGAGCAGCGCGATCGGGAAATGAACTAATAACGGGTGGATGGTCGAGAGGCCGTCAGTCACGACTACGGGGCGACCCGCCACGATGACACATGAGGCCAGGTGCGCAACTCCGAGATCGCCCACTCGTTCGTCTCCTCCGCATGCGTATGACACGAAGTGCAAGGGTTGGAGATGCCGTACTGCTCAGTGAACACTGGAGAGACGAACCTGAAGGTATGGCTACGGACGTTGACGTCGCCAATGGTCCTGGCGATGGCTGGCATATGGCAAGCCACGCACTGGCTTCCCTCGCCGTCGGGCTCATGGCGAGTATGAAATTCGATTGACCCGCGCGGTCCGGGTTGCAGCTGTGGCTGGTGGCACGACAAGCAGACCTCATTACCGGGGGCGATCAGATCAGCCGCGTACTCGGTTCCGTGTACGTCATGACAGGCATAGCAACGAACCCCTTTGACGTACATCTGGCTCTGAACATAGTCGTTCCCCTGCATACGGTTCTTGTGAGCTGAGCCCTCTGGCCAGTGGGTGAAACTCTCTTCACCTAGGTGGTGCTCTTCTAGAGACCAGACATCGCTCAGGCGATCACCCGGCTCATAGCCGACAGGCCAATCATAGTAAAGACCACCGATAGGGTTCATGCGGGGCTGGCCCTGCGAATGGCACTGGATGCAGACATCGTCCGCGCGCACGTCACCGAGAACGGCCGGATTGATAATGGTCGATGCTACGGGATCCACCACATGTGCACTCCCTGCGCCGTGGCACTTCTCACACCCGACGTTCCACTCCGTCACCCTCTTCGTCTGGAGGTCATAGTTAACCGAGTGGCAACCGTCACACAGTGGACCGGTCGGGCGCTGCATTTGATCGGCCGGATAGTAGTCGGTCCACCATTCGGTTCCCGGACGAGCGTAGTACCGGCGCCACACCCGATTCTGCACGTCCCATTGGGCAGGAAAGACGAACAGATCGTCACCGATCTCGGTAAAGTAACGCTGCTTCCACTTGCTACCGTAAGTGAAGTCGACGTCCTCTGGGCCGAATGTGACGAGCGGATCGGCGGTGTCGAAATCGGCAAGGATCACC
>Ga0310342_100001335_pt1 | contig 15228 bp, 11 predicted proteins | sample S15DNA20500_MG_FD_206155 | JGI IMG/M metagenome (GOLD analysis project Ga0310342, IMG submission 206155) | Marine microbial communities from station ALOHA, North Pacific Subtropical Gyre - S1503-DNA-20-500_MG | ecosystem: Environmental > Aquatic > Marine > Oceanic | place: Pacific Ocean: North... | reverse complement strand
GGCGCCGTGGGACGTCGTTGATCTTCACGGTGCAGGTCATCGTCGCCGTGTCGTATCGACCGCTTGGCGCGGTCACGACGGCCGAGGTTTCGTCGCGGACGAGGGCCCCGGCCTGCAGCACGGCACTGCCGCCGACCTTGAAACTAAAGGTTGACAGCGGCATGACCATGTGTACGAAGCCGGTGGCGATGGGCAGGGCGGTGTTCCCTTCTCCGTACATTGCGTGTCCGAAGGCGAGCACACGCCCGTCGGGCCAGACCTCGGTACACGTGCCCGACGCGCTGTAGTCGATGTCACCCCACACCATGGGAATGGCCAGTACGGCACCGGGGGCGAATTGGATCGATGACGCATCGATGCCGTGAGGGGGTCGGCCGGCCCGCCCACCGGCATCGACCGGGATCAGCCCGGCGTGCCGCATGATCGGGGCCATGACCCTTTGCAAGGCCGGTTCGCGGACAGGAAGGGGCAGCAGCAGGGGTTGCGCGGATCCGGAGGCCGTGGGCCGCGGGGGCGGCACCGCGGTGGGTTTTGCCGCTGTGGCGGAGTCGCATGCGCCGCAACCGATCTGCAATGCCGCGGTCAAGGTTTCCAGTGGCCACATCTCCGAAGGACGCATCCCCTCGGCGCGGCCCTGGGCGGCCAATATTTGCAGTAGCTGGAGGATGTTATGCCCGGCGGTACGTTGGGCGACCGCATCGTCCGGCGTCGGGGCGACACGATCGGCGACACGGCGCATCTGTTCGATCGGTTGAACGCCGGCGTAGCAGGTCTCGGAAAAAGCAAACCCCATGGCGAAGGCGCCGGCAAGACGCCCGCCGGTTCCCGCAGTGGCCGCGGCGCCGAGGTCCCAGAGGTAGATCGGCGATCCGCTCATGCCGTAGACGGGGCCGAGATGTTGCATCCGGGCGTCAGTGCATTCGATCCAGATCAGGCCCCGCTGCGCCCCGCCCGTCCCGATGTCGAAGAAGTAGTCGCGCATCACGCTGACCACGACGACCTCGAACGGTTCGATACGCGTGCCGTGAAAGACGGAAAGGCCATAGCCTTTCATGCCGACGCGAATGTCTTCCAATGCAATGGTGGGTGTCAACGTTGCCGGGCGGCGCAGATCCCCGTCGTTGGCGGAGGCGATACCGAGCAGCAGCCCCGAGATCAAGCAGCTGGCGACGCTGCCCGATTGGCGCCGACCGAATTCCAACATCCGCAAAGCCTAGGGGTTCCCGTGAGGCTTGACAACCTGTCAGATCAGCCCGATAATGCGTGGTGTGAGTACGGTTATTGAGGACGCTTCGGAGCAGCTCGGCTACAAGTTTTGCGATGAAGGGCTCCTCATCGAAGCGCTCACCCACGCCTCCAGCGCAGGGGACCGGCTGCAGAGCAACGAACGACTGGAGTTTCTGGGCGACGCCATCCTCGGATGCGTGGTCTGTGAATTTCTCTTCGTGACGTACCCCGATCTGCTTGAAGGCGATTTGACCAAGATTAAAAGCGTGGTGGTCAGCCGGAAGGCCTGCGCAGTGATCAGCAATAATCTTCAATTGAGAGAGATGTTGAACCTCGGCAAGGGAATGACGTCGCGACCGTCTCTGCCCAGCAGCATTGAAGCGGCGGTGCTGGAGTCGATCATCGCCGCCGTCTATCTGGACGGCGGGATGGAGCCGGCGAAGCGTTTCATTCTCGAACAGTTCAAGCCCCTCATCGAAGAGGTGGCTTCCTGCGCGCATCAGGAGAATTTCAAGAGCGTCCTGCAGCATTTCGCTCAGAAACGACTCCCCGCGGCGCCGATCTACGTGATTCTCGATGAAAAGGGCCCCGACCACTCGAAGTGTTTCGAAATTTGCGTCGAGGTAGACGGGCGCCGGTTCGAATCGGCGTGGGCCAACTCCAAGAAAGAGGCTGAGCAACGTGCCGCGTTGCATGCCCTGCGTGAACTGGGAGTACTGCAGGAACAGACGGGGCAGTTCATCGTGGACGAATCGGCACTGCCGGCCTCCACGGGAAAGAAACGGGCGGGTGCCACCGGCCGCCGTGCCCGCCGTTGAATAGGCACACCCGGCGGCCAGATCTCATTGCGTCATGGCCATTGATGGTTATGTGGTGACGATCGGCGTGTTCGACGGCGTTCACGTCGGTCACCGGGCCCTTCTTAGTGCGGCCCGGATGCTGGCGAGACGTCACGGCGCTGGCGTTCTGGCGATGGTGTTCGATCCGCATCCGGCCTGCGTCCTGCGACCGGCGGAGGTACCACCCCGCCTTGCGTCGGCCGACGCCAAGGCTGCGCTGCTGCAGGAAGCCGGCGCCGATGTTGTGCGGCTCGTGCCCCCGACGCGGGCGCTGCTTGAACGCACCGCGGGACAATTTCTCGAATATCTCGTGGCCGAGACAAAGGTGTGGGCGGTTGTCGAGGGCTCCGACTTTCGTTTTGGAAAGGATCGGCGTGGTGATGTGGAGACGCTGCGACGCAGCGGGGCGCAACTGGGATTTGACACACACATCGTTGACCCGGTTTGCCTGCCCCTGCATGACCAGCTGGTGGTGACGGTGCGAAGTTCGATGATTCGGTGGTTGCTGGTACATGGGCGTGTCGCCGATGCGGCACGCTGCCTTGGGCGACCTTTTGCGTGGCGGGGCACGGTGGTGCGAGGCGAAGGGCGGGGGCGGCAGATCGGATTTCCCACGGCCAACATCACGCCGCCTTCGGGAAAAGAGGTGGTCATGCTGCCGGCCGATGGCGTCTACGCGGCCGAGGCTCGGATCGATGATGGCCCGCCGCTGGTCGCAGCGGTGAGCGTGGGGCACAAGCCCACGTTCACCGGGCCGGAGGATCGTGTCGTGGAGGTCCATTTGCTGGATTTTGACGGCGACCTCTACGGCCGATCGATGGAGGTCTTTTTCCGTCGCTGGCTTCGCGACCAGATGCGGTTTGCCGAGGTCGATGATTTGAAACGGCAGATCACGCGGGATGTCGAGGCGATCCGATCCCATGCCGTGCGTGATCCGGTGGCTCAGGCCGCGACATGTTCTTTTGCCCCTCCGGGACCCAACGCATCATGACTCCCTATGTCTCCACCGTTTCCATCGACGAAGTGGTCGCACGCCTGCGACGCAGTCGACGTTGTCTGGTCACGACGCATGCCAAGCCCGACGGCGATGCCGTGGGGGCGGTGGTCGCGTTGGTCACTGCGCTGTGCCGGTGCGGCGTTGAAGCTTCGGGCCGCCTGATGCCGCCTGTGCCCGCGTACCTCAAATCGCTGGTGCCCCCTGACACCGTCGCGGTCTACACGCCGGACCAGGCGATCGATCCGGTCGATCTGGTGGTGGTCGTGGACACGGGAGCCTGGGCCCAGTTGGAACCGATGCGGGCGTGGCTGGAGCCGAATGTCGAAAAGATGATGCTCATCGATCACCATCTGGTCGGTGACGTTCCGGCTCCGTGGCGGTGGATCGACAGCCACGCGGCTGCGTGCTGTGAGATGCTCGTGTCGCTGATCGATCGCCTTGAGGCCGACGGTGGCGCCTTTGACGACTCGGTGATCCGGGATGCGATTTACGTCGGCATCGCGACTGACACCGGATGGTTTCGATTTTCGAACACGCATGCCGGGACACACCTTGCCGCTGCTCGCCTAGTGGAGGCGGGCGTGGACCACGCCCGCCTCCACCAGGGGCTTGAGCAGAACGCGAGACCAGCCAAGCTACGGTTGCTGGCCGCGGCGCTGCACAACAGCCGGTGGATCGCCGACGAGCGGGCGGTGGTAATGACGTTGCGTCAGGACGACTTTCGGAGGGCCGGCGCCGAGTCATGGGAAACCGAGAGACTGGTGGACATTCCGCAGATGGTCGGCAGCGTCGAAGTGGTCGTACTGGTCACCGAGACCACGGCCCTCGAGTCCGACCGGGGCCGCGTGCGGCTCAGTTTTCGCAGCAAGCCCGGTCCCGGGGCGATCGATGTGGCGTGTCTTGCCGGCGCCTTCGGGGGCGGGGGTCATGCGAGGGCGGCGGGGGGCCGGCAGCCAGGGCCTCTGGAGGGCGTTGTGGAGCGGGTTTGTCAGGCCGTATCGGAGGTGATCACCGGTTCCACGGCGTTGCCGTGATAGGCCGTGATCCGCGGAAATGCTGAATTTTTTTTGCTTCGGCTAACGGTCGGTCAATACCTTGTTTAGGAATGGAGAGCGGGGGAAAGCCCAATATTTGGGGCAATTTTCTCTTGCACACCCAAGATATAGTGGTGTATACTACACATGCGATCCCTTCAGGAATTGCCATGAGGGCGATCGGGGGTCTGGAGACAGTCGGATTGGCATGGAGGCCAAGTGGTCGCATCACAGGTCGTTTTTCGGTCTACGTAATCATTATGCCTCGCAAGGCCATCAAGCTGGCGTTCGCCGGTGGGTGGTAGGGTCGCGCCAGTCAGGGGGATCTTTCAGGTGGGCGTTCTCTGCGATACACAGATTCGTGAATGGGTGCCGATCGAGCCCTTTGAGGAGAACGTCAAGCGGGAAGGCCGCGTGTCCTACGGCGTGTCGAGTTACGGCTACGACGTACGCGTGGGATCAATCTTCAAGATCTTCACCAACGTCGATCCCACCGGCAGCGGGGGCCAGGCCATCGTCGATCCCAAGCAGTTCGGCGAGAACATGTTCGTGACCATCGATACGGACGAGACCGGCAGCGACCACGTGGTCATCCCACCCAACAGCTTTGCGCGGGCCGCGACAGTCGAGACCATTCAAGTGCCGCGTGACGTCATTGCCGTGTGCGTCGGCAAGAGCACCTACGCGCGGTGTGGCATCATCGTGAATGTGACGCCGCTCGAACCGGAATGGCGAGGCAGCGTCACGCTGGAGATCAGCAACACGACGCCGCTGCCGGCCAAGATCTACGCAAACGAAGGCATCGCGCAAATGCTCTTTTTAAAGGCTGACCGCGTCTGTGCCATCAGTTATTCGGACAAGCAGGGCAAATACCAGGACCAGGTGGGGTTGACGCTGCCGATGGTCGATTGACCATCTCGCTGCGGGCTCCAGGCGGAGTGGGTATTTATCGTGACGGCACCGGGCATTCCAGGGACCCCCAGACGGAATCAGGCGATATGCGGGTAACACGGAAGTTCACGACACTTGGCACCGACGTTTTTTCGATGATCGATTGGACCACGCGGTCGAGCAAGATCGCCAACCTGGACGGATCCGTCGTATTTGAGATGGAGGATGCCGAGGTGCCCGCCGCGTGGTCGCAACTGGCCACCGACATCATCGTCAGCAAATATTTTCGCAAGGCCGGTGTTCCGCAGTTAGGCGAGGACGGCGAGCCGTTGCGAGACGACGACGGCAATGTCCTAACCGGCCCTGAGCGATCCGCACGGCAGGTCATCCATCGCCTGGCGGGTTGCTGGCGCCACTGGGGTCATGAGCACGGCTATTTCGATACCGACCAAGACGCCGACGCGTTTTACGACGAAATCTGCTTCATGCTGCTGAAGCAGATGGCGGCCCCCAACAGCCCGCAGTGGTTCAACACGGGTTTGAATTGGGCCTACGGCATCAGCGGACCGGCACAGGGCCATTGGGTTACCGATCCACAGACCGGTGAGACCCACGAGGCGGAGGATGCGTATACCCACCCACAGCCGCACGCCTGTTTCATCCAATCGGTCGACGACGATCTGGTCAACCCCGGCGGGATCATGGACCTCTGGGTTCGTGAGGCACGCCTCTTCAAGTACGGATCAGGTACGGGGACCAACTTCTCCAAGCTCCGAGGAGAAGCCGAGCCGCTTTCGGGTGGGGGTCGCAGCTCCGGTCTGATGAGTTGGTTGAAAATAGGGGATCGTGCCGCTGGCGCTGTCAAATCCGGGGGCACGACCCGCCGGGCAGCCAAGATGGTGTGTCTCGATCTCGACCATCCCGATATCGAGGCCTTCATCGACTGGAAGGTGCGAGAAGAAGTCAAGGTGGCTTCGATGGTGGAAGGCGTTCGCCATCTCGGCAAGGAGCAGGCGGCGGCGGCATCACGTCTCGACCTGACGCTGGACTACGACTTCAACGGCGAAGCCTACGCGACCGTGAGTGGTCAGAACTCGAACAACTCCGTTCGAATCAACAATCGCTTCTTCGACTGCCTCGACGCCGACGACGCATGGCCGTTGCTGCGCCGTACGGATGGCGGGGTGGCCAAGTCGATTCCGGCCCGCCAGTTGTGGGACCGGGTCTGCTACGCCGCCTGGCGATGTGCTGACCCGGGCGTGCAGTTCGACACGGCGATAAACGAGTGGCACACTTGCCCTTCAGGTGGCCGCATCAATGCTTCCAACCCGTGTAGTGAGTACATGTTCCTCGACAACACGGCGTGCAATCTTGCTTCGTTGAATCTCCTGAAGTTCTACGATCACGAGACGAGGCAGTTTGACGTCGAGGGATTTGAGCATGCGGTGCGACTCTGGACGGCCGTGCTTGAGATCAGCGTCCTCATGGCCGCCTTCCCGAGCAAGGAGATCGCCCGGCTTTCCTACGAATACCGAACGCTTGGCCTGGGCCTTGCCAACATTGGCGCCATGCTGATGCAGGCGGGTATTCCTTACGATTCCGAAGCGGGTCGCGCGGTGTGTGGTGCCGTCACTGCGATCATGACTGGTCGCAGTTACGCCACCAGTGCGGAGATCGCGGCCGCGCACGGTCCTTTTCCCGGTTACTTCAAGAACCGTGATGACATGCTTCGGGTCATTCGCAACCATCGGCGAGCTGCTTACGGTGTGTCACGTGATTCGGCGGAAGCGACAAAATCGACGCTGGGGGATTACGAAGGGCTTCAGATCCGCCCCGTGCCCATCGACGCCGAACCCCTTGAAGATGTCGGTGACGACCATGGCCTGAACAATGCCACCGACCTGTTGCGTCGCGCGCGGCGAGCTTGGGATGATGCGTTGCACGAAGGCGAGCAGCACGGCTACCGCAATGCGCAGTCGACGGTCATCGCACCGACGGGGACTATCGGATTGCTCATGGATTGTGACACCACGGGGGTGGAGCCAGATTTTGCCCTCGTGAAGTTCAAGAAACTGGCCGGTGGCGGGTATTTCAAGATCGCCAACCAGTCGCTAAAACCGTCTCTGGAAGCCCTCGGGTATGAAACCGATGAGGTTCGGCAGATCCTCTCCTATGTCATGGGCCGCTTGAGCTTGGACGTGCCGATGCCGACCGGCGATGCTTCCTCGGAATCCGACGAGGAAACATTTGGCCAGTTTCTCGTGGCCCGCGGCCTGTCGGACGAGGATCTCAAGCAGATCACCGATACCCTGCCCACGGTCTTTGAGATGTCGTATGCGTTTGCTCCGGCGGTGCTGGGCGAAGAGATGCTTGCGCGGTTGGGCCTTGAGAACGCTGAATTGGTTGCCGGCCTCGACGTGTTGAAGGCACTGGGCTTGGAGGACAAGCAGATCGGCGTGCTCAGCGAGGCCATCTGTGGCAAGCAAACGATCGAGGGGTCTCCACACGTGTTGGACAAACATCTGCCCGTGTTCGATTGTGCCAACACCTGCGGCCCTTCCGGACGGCGTTTCATCGCCACCAGCGGTCACATCCGCATGATGGCCTCGGCACAGCCCTTTGTCAGCGGCGCGATCAGCAAGACGATCAATCTCCCGAATACCGCGACAATCGATGATATCGGTGCGTCCTACCGGTTGAGTTGGGAACTGGGCCTGAAGGCCAACGCTCTTTACCGTGACGGCTGCAAGTTGTCTCAGGTGCTGAGCAACAAGATTGACCTCGACGACGTCGTTGAGGTCGAGGAGGAAGCCGAAGCGGGAAAAGAGGAAGTCGCCGCCGACGTGGTCGCTGTGGCAGACCGGGTCGTACGTGCGGCGACTGAGGGCCCCGAGCCGAGAGAGGCCGAGGGCCAGGAAAAGGTCGGGGTCGAGAAGATCGTCGAGCGAATCGTCGAACGTCCTTTGCGTCGCCGCTTGCCGGACACCCGCAGCAGCGTTACCCACAAGTTCAACGTGGCAGGTCACGAAGGATACCTGACCGTAGGTCTTTACGAAGATGCCTCGCCGGGTGAACTGTTCATCACGATGGCGAAGGAAGGTTCAACGATCGGCGGCCTGATGGATTCGCTCGGGACCGCTATCAGCATTGCCCTGCAATACGGCGTGCCGGTGGAGGCACTGGTGGCGAAGTTCACGCACCAGCGGTTCGAGCCGGCGGGCATGACCCATAACCCTGACATCCCCATGGCCAAGAGTCTGGTGGACTACATCTTCCGATGGATGGGGATGGAGTTCGTGGCGGGCTATCGGGCGGCGAACGCGCCGAAGCGATCTAGGCCCGTACCGGATAAGCGTGCCAAGTCCGCTCCTGTGTCACCTCGCATCGAACCGGCGAGCTCGACGGCTGCGGAGAACCGTGGCACGGCGACCGGCGACCGCAGACTCCTTCCTGCCGTGGACGTGCGGGGTGGAGAAAATGCGGCGGGCATGGAAGGCGGGAGGGGCAGTGTCGATGACGGCACGCGGGATGCGGGCCCGACCGAATCGGCCACGACCACGCTGACCGCCGCCATGAATCAGATGCAGGCTGACGCGCCGGCGTGCGACGTGTGCGGCACCATTACGGTGCGCAGCGGCACCTGTTACAAATGCCTCAATTGCGGCAATTCGATGGGATGCAGTTGAGTCGAGAGAACTTTCAACCTAGCTCCTTCTCCTCCTCCGCCCCGTTGGAGACATCCCGTCTCCAACGGGGATTTACTCACTCGGGAGCGGTCAGGACCGGCTGTTTGTTACGGATGACAGCAATGGACTGACCCCGGCAATTGTCCACAGGACACTGCCGTCGGACTGGCCACGGCGGGCCAACAAGCCGCTTCCTTTTCCCTCCTCCTCCCCCTCGGGTTCCCACCACCCGAGGGGGTTTTATTTGCACTTCGGTCGTGATACGACGTGAACTTTAAACTAGATGTCGGTCGGCGAATCACACGTTGGCTCCAGGTCGGGATCCGCCGTACAACGGGTTCGATGCTAGGAAGTCTGGCCAACCAGTCTTTGGGCCTTGCCGGGCACGTCGGTGCCAACGGTCCACCGTGCGTGGTGGTGATTGGGAGGTTTTCGTGATGGCGCCATCATCTTCTGCATCCCGTGGTCATACGGCGCCGGCGAGCACGTCGCGAACCGTCGAAGCGGCATTGATCGTGTGTGCGGTCGGCCTTGCAGGCGTCACGTTCTTGCCCAGCCTCGTGAGGATTGAGATTGATCCGCATTGGGGATGGAATCCGCAGGCGGCCGAACTGGCTGGAGCCATGAACGCAATGGGCCCCAGCGCCGTGGCATGGCTTAACGTGGTCGGCATGATCCTTGCGGCGATCACGATCGGCCTGCACGCCGTGGCAGGTGGTGCGATCGCATGGCGGGGTTCCGGGTTGATTCTATTGGGCATGTTCTTCGCGGCCCGACACATGACCTCGCACGCTGACAACCTGCGGCTGTGTGGTTCGTGGATGGCGGCCGCGGCGGTGGCCATGGCCGTTGTTCACCTAGTGCATCACGACACACCGCGTCGCTTGCTACTGGCGGTGACGTTGGCGCTGCTAGTCCCGATGTTCGTGGATGCGGCCAGCTATGTCGGGATCGAGCACCCGATCACCGTGGCCGACTACCAGCAGCGAGGTGGCACGATCATCGCCGACCGTGGCTTTGAACTTGGTTCCGTGCAGCAACGGCTTTTCGAGGAGCGACTTTTCAAGGCGGATGCCGTCGGCGCCTACGGTCTTTCGAATGTCTTCGGATCGATCGCGGCGGCGTTGACTGCGGCGGCGGCTCTGCTGGGAGTGGGTGCGTGGCGTCGTGGGGACCGCGTACCAGGCGCCATGGCACTGCTGTTGGCGATACTGGGCCTGGCCACGGTCGTCATGACACGATCCAAAGGGGCAGCGATAGCCTGCCTCGTGGTGCTGGCCGTCGCGACCGTGGTCGGGCCGCTGACCCGTTGGCGTGCTGGTGCTGCCGTTGTCATGACCCTTGCCCTCGTTGTCGCGGTGGTTGTCGGCGTCGTGCTGCGCGGAACACTGGGCCCGCCGCCGGACGCTTCGGGTGAACGAAGCCTGCTGTTTCGCTGCCACTATTGGCGGGCGGCGGCGGCGATGGTCTTTGAGGGCAATACGTCTGAAATCGTGGGAGGTCGGGGACCGGCGGCGTTCGGTCGCCACTATCCGCGGTACAAACCCCCGCTGAACCCTGAGCAGGTGGCCAGCTCGCACAGCGTGACGATCGACGCGATCGTCATGCTGGGGGTTGGTGGTGTTGCGTGGCTGGCGGTGCTGCTTGGCTGGTTGGTCACCGCCACACGCCGTGTCACGGAGGTGGTGTCCCCAACCGCCGAACCCGCTGTTCCCGAGCGTCGGCCATGGCAGGTGGATCTGGGCAACTTGGGAACCGTACTGCTGGTCGCCGTGCCGATGTTCGCAATCCAGTACGCCGTGCAGCGTTTTGAAATGGACTACGCGGGTAGCCTGCGGTGGTTGGCAGGAGTTGCTGGATTCGTCTTTGCCGCCGCCGTTTTTCGCGCTGATTCGGTCGTGCACCGCCGGGTCGAGGGGGGTTGTCTCTGGGCGGCGGCACTGGTGTTGATGGTGCACGGCCAGATTGAAATGACCTTCTTCAGCGAATCGGCGGCCCGCGTCGCCTGGTTCCTCATGGCCATGGCAGCCGCCCCGTCGGTGGCACGTTTAGGAGGGGGTCGAACGTCAATACACGCGATGCCAGTGACCGTGCTGCTTGTCGCCTTCGCCTGTTTCACCGTCGTGGTGGCGGCGATGCCGACCATGCGTCAGGAGGCGCACCTGGCCGCGGCGGCCGAGGCGTTGCGTAGCGAAGACGAATCCAGTGTTCGAAGAGAGTTGGCCGCGGCGGTTGAGGCCCTTCCGACCAACCCCCGCCCCTACAAGACATTGGCGCGACTCGCCGTGGCTCAAAACAATCTTGAAACAGCGATGGATTGGATCACGCGGGCGAGAGCCGCCGGGGTCGGCGGGACTTGGTGCCATCGGTTGCGGCTCACGATGGCCGAACGCGCCCCGGTGGCCCGGGTCGATTTGGACCCGATCATCGAGGCATTGCTGGTCGCCTCGCCGCACAACCCGAACGATCGTCTGCACGTGGCCGATGCCCTCTGGTCGGTTCAGAGGAAGGCTATGGCCGCGGAACACTACCGGGCCGCCCTTCGGCTTAGTGATCAGGCGCGTCTTGATCCGCAGCGGCAGCTAACCGCAAAACAGGTGAAACAGATCCGCGACAGGTTGCACATCGACTGATGCCGGTGGGGCGGGCGCTGGGGCATAAGGCTATGACGTGGTGGTTGTTTCGGTCTGGGGAGGGGCGGTGAGGGTGCGGGTGGCCAGGGTTGCCATGCCGGTGGCGCGGTGCACATCGTCCGCCAGGGCGAGGGCTTCCTCGGCGGTGTTTGCCAGGATGAACATCGCCGCACCGGAACCGGTGATATGGACGGGACGCTGCGCCAACCGCCGCAGGACGCCGCGGGCCACGTCGAGCGCCGGCGCGGCGTGGCATGCCGCATCGGCCAGGTCGTTGAACAGTTGATCGGAAACGACGGTGCCAGCGTGGGCCAGGGTTCGGACCTGCTCGGTCGCGACCGCATGCGGTCGACCGCCTTGCAGCGTGTCGAATGCCTGGTAGACCGCGGCCGTGCCGCAATGAACTTCGGGCATGCACAGCGTCAGATGCATCGGGTCAGGCGATGTCACTGGATCGATCACTTCACCGAACCCGCCGACCAACGCGCCGCCACCGTGGGCCAGGGCGTGCAGTGCAAACATCACGTCGCTGCCGAGGCCGCGTGCGATCGGCATCAAGAAATCGGCATCGCGATTCAGGCCAAGAAGTTCAGTCAGCGCCCATAGGGCGCCGGCAGCGTCGGAAGATCCTCCGCCCAGTCCGGCGCCGGTGGGAATCCGCTTCGCCACTTCCAAGTCCGCATCCCACCCCGCCCCGGTGGCTGCCCGCAGCGACTCCTTGGCCCGGTAGGCCAGGTCACGCTCCAGTGGCCAGTCCACGGGTTGAGGCCGCGGCGCGTCGGTAGCGAAACGCAATCTGCCGCGACCCTGGTACGGCACTGCACGCATGACCGACAACGTGTCGAACAATGCGATTGGCATCATCCAACTGGCAATGGGATGCAGACCCGACGGGTCAGGCGGACCGACCGACAGGGCAAGATTGATTTTGGCGGGACAGGCGAGCGTGCAACGGAGGTCGCTCATCGGTGCAACGTCCGCGGCGCATTCATAGCAGGCACACGTCGTCGTCCGCGGGGGTGAAAGGCGGCGAAGACGTGACCCCGGCCGTCAGCGAGGTTGACGCTGGGGCGGGACCGATCGTATCTGGTACGAGGGGATGGATGGGCGATGGGTCGTGCTGCGGAACCGACCGCTGGCGGCGAGACGCATCCCCAGCGTGTCCCAACATCTCCAGCGCGGTATTGAGAATCGCCGCGGTTGAATGTCCTAGGGCAAGTTGACCGTGCACGGAAGCCCAGCACTGCCGGGCCAGCGCGTCGTAGCCGAGACGCCGTCCCCATTCCGCCACGATCCGGCGCACCACGCTAGGCAACGTTTCGTCTTCCGAGACAACTTCAGCTGAAATCGTTGGGCCGGCGATGCCCTGCGGGGAAAGCCCCTGGCGGCCGAGTCGCCGTGGCCCGCGTCGGGCCACTCCCGCATCGGTGCCGATCGTACAGAGCCAGAACATCAAGTGATAGAGTTGCGGTGACGCTTTCGCGCAATCGACGTATGCCTTGAGACTTTCCTCAAAGGACCCGCCCGATTCGACCATCTTCGCGACGGATTCGAATTGATCCTGGGCCGTGGCGCTGAGCAAGGCTCGCTTGTCCTCGAAGTAGCGGTAGATCGAACCGATCGCACAGCCGAGGTCGCGGGCGATGGCCCGAATGGTGACGCCGTCGTAGCCGGTTTCGTCGAAGCAACGCCTTGTGATCTGGATGATCTGCGTGCGGCTCAGGTTCCTGGTATCGACCGATTCAGACATGGGTGGCATCCTTGCAGCGGTGAAGGCTCACGTCCCTGTGAACGAACGGAGTATGGAGCCCTGTGGCGGCAGTGTCAAGTGATGGCAACTCGATGGCACACCGCTGATAAGAGACAATGTTCGGCGTGTGGGATGATTCACCATGGGCGCTGCCGATTCATGCCTGCGATATGCAGGCGAGGGCGATGGTTACGCAGCAGTTGGAGGCCCGCGACATACACGACGCCCGCATCCTGTCGGCGATGCGACGTCTGCCGCGTCATCGTTTCGTTCCCAATGTCGATCCGAAGGACGCCTACCAAGATCGGCCCCTTCCCACCGGCCGCGGACAGACCATCAGTCAGCCCTATATCGCGGCGTGGATGACCCAGTGGTTGAAGGTTGGTGCGGGGCAGTCCGTCTTGGAAGTGGGGACGGGAAGCGGATACCAGACAGCGTTGCTGGTGCTGCTTGGAGTTCGCGTGATCACGGTCGAGCGTCATCCGGAACTTTCGGCGGCGGCCACCGCCACGTTGACAGAACTTGGCCTGGCCCGCCGCGTCCGATTCGTGGTGGCCGACGGTTCCTTGGGACATCTCGACGCGGCGCCGTATGACCGTATCTTGGTGACCGCCGCTGCCCCGCGGTTTCCTGTCTCGCTGCAGGCGCAACTGGCCGTCGGCGGCATGGCGGTAGTGCCGTTGGGTGAACGTAGCCAGCAGCGGTTGACACGGATCAGCGGCAGTGGGAAAAAAGTTTCTTGCGAAATGGGGTTGCGATGTCGGTTCGTTCCTCTGGTTGGCGACGCTGCGTGGAGCCCGTCGTAGTCGGTAGGGCATGGTGGTGCGTCGTGGCTTGGCTTTTGGCCGGCCAAGTCGTGTCATCGGCCATTGCCGCCCATGAGGCAGACGCCTCCGCTTCGGACTTCTCCGAGACGGTGACCTTCCCGCTGGAGGGGGGATGTCTCGACTTGGCGGTCGTGGTCCGGCATCTGCTTGGTGAACTGGGCGTGGCACCGGGGGTCGGTGACGTAGTAGCAGACATGGACATTGCAGTGAACTCTCAGGCGGCGCGGCTGACGTTGCTGGCGCTGGAACTGGCATCCGATGGCGGCTTGCGATTCGAAGTGAAGGCAGAGCGGCTTGAGGTGGTTGTTGATCAGATACGGTTGTCGCGTCGGACCCGCGATGTGCAACGGCGCATTCGAGAGGTTGTCGCCACGCTTTATCCACGCATGGCCGCCGGTGTCACCTCTGGGCTGCAGGTCATGCACGAGACCGGTGCCCGGCCGCCCGAGTCCGGGGCGATGGCAGGCCGCGTCGTGTTGCTCGTGCACGGGCTCGATTCGCGAGCCAGCATCTGGACCTCGATGGCCATCGCCTTGCGACACGCCGGTTTTCTTCCCGTCACGTTTTCCTACGCGAACGATCAACCCATCGCGGATTCCGGTGGCCAGATTGCCCTTGCCCTGCGGACACTGCGAGGTCTCGGCGTGGAACATCTGGATATCGTGGCCCACAGCATGGGTGGATTGGTGGTGCGGGACGTTCTCACATCACCGGACGTCTACGACGGCTGCGCCGTCCCGCGGGTCGACCTGCCCGGTGTGCAGCGTTTCATCATGATCGCCACGCCAAACCAGGGCGCCGCCCTTGCCTGGGTCACCGTGCTGGCTGACCTTGAGGAGCACCTGTTGAGGGTTTGCAGCGGCAACGGATTCTGGGTGCCCGCCGTGCTTGATGGCATGGGCGAGGCTCGTGTCGACCTGAGGCCCGGTAGTCGCTATCTCAAGGCCCTCCACGCCCGGTCGGTGCCGACGTCCGTCGGCATGACGATCATCGCGGGCCGGGCCAGCCCAATGACCGCCGGGCGGCTTGCGGCATTGGTGGCCCTCTGGAAGGACAAGGCGCCGGCACGTTGGCAGACCAGTGGTATGGCGGCAGGTGATTTTTTCGGGGGGCTGATCGATGGTGTGGGCGACGGGGCGGTGTCGGTGGAGGCCACGCGTTGGAACGCGGTCGACGATCACGTCGTGGTCGAGGCCAACCACATCTCGATCATCAAGCATTCGGGGGACGGTGGCCAGGCGCCGCCCCCGGCGATTCCGATCGTCCTTGAGCGACTTCAGCGTGATATGCCGTCCGCGGTGCCGGATCGGCCACCTTCCATCGAATCACAAGGGTAAAGGCGGC
>Ga0310342_100001333_pt1 | contig 15240 bp, 15 predicted proteins | sample S15DNA20500_MG_FD_206155 | JGI IMG/M metagenome (GOLD analysis project Ga0310342, IMG submission 206155) | Marine microbial communities from station ALOHA, North Pacific Subtropical Gyre - S1503-DNA-20-500_MG | ecosystem: Environmental > Aquatic > Marine > Oceanic | place: Pacific Ocean: North... | reverse complement strand
ATTCACTTAGACTTAAATGATCTCCCGAGACCCCTCCAGAAGCCGTGTTGGTTCATAAGCCTGCGGCGGGACTTGCACCCACAACCCGTACCCGTCTTGGCGGAAAGCCACTCGACTGCCGGGGCGACCCCCATCTTATCCAAAACATTATATACCTTATCTCCCGCCCCGGGAGGGGGAGGTTCGCGATGAACAGGTTCGATCCTGCGAAGTAGAGGTGGTCGAGCCAGTTCCGGGTGATCCCACTTTCCCGAAAACGGACATTCAAAATCAACAGTATCCATAGGATACCTTTTAATCATAGCCGCTCGCCACTTTCGACCACCCTCCTTATCTCGACATGCGCGACAGTGGGCACCCATATGGCAGGCTTTTGTTTCTGTAAAGTTCATCATGGACAAGTAGACGCAGATGCAGCCCCACTTGAGGCGGCTTCAGCATAGCCAGCCAAGCATGGGTGAGCATGCTCATTCTCGCGGAAATGGGCCGAACCGCAGTCTAGCGGAGATCCTCCCGTATCTACCCCCTCGAAAATAGGTATGGTATTTGTCACAGACGTAGCATCCACGGTCCAACCCGTGGCAGTCTTGGTAAGCGTGACTAGCACATCCTCCGTAACATCACCAGTCTTACTAACACAGTTTGAGCCGTAAGTATCAATAACCAACCCGCCAGTAATTGTACCAGTCCACACACAAGGGCTACCAGACGAATTAGTAACCGTGTGTCCACCGTCTATGGACACTCCACCAGCAGCATTATCCACCTTATAATTAAACCCGTCGTGATCTCGGCATGCCAGAGCGGGGTCCGCGCTGCAATAACTAGCGTCAACATCTGAGAACACAACCTCCATAATCTCAGCCGTACAACAGGAACCTTGGCAGCCTCGGGGGGCGGGGCAAAGTAAGTTAGAGTGGGGCGATGAGGCGGGGTGTCCACCGCAGGGTTTTACCCTAGCTTCGCCTGAACTTGATACATAATCTACATCAGGGTCATCATACGGGTCGCCGCCAATGCAAGTGCAAGAAATAGTATCCCCGTTTGGTACGGTCACCCCCTCATTTATGCCAACCAAGCAGGGGGAGGGGGAGGCTGCTCGAACGTCCAAGTCGTCCTCTCCGCTAAACAGGATAGTCTTTACCTTCCCATCGGCTCTCAAAGCCGAAAGCACCACGTTGTAATGGCCGCTGCCAGTGAGGCTTACCTCAAGATAGAAGTCGGTATAGATGTGCTCGGATTGATACCCGTCCACTACGCAGATAACACCGGGAGGATACCCGCCCCATCCATAATTCCTGTATGTTATTCCTTCAACATAGCCTTCCCACGTACACGCCGTAGATTGAAACACTGTAAAGTCTCGGCCATTCACACCAGTCAGATCCCGGTCATCCAAGAACCTATCTTCGCAGCACTCTTTACAGTCCAAGTTTCCTTCAACCCCAGAAAAAGAAACAGTTACGAATTTTGGAGTGCAGCAGTGCACTTCGCCTTGTTCCGGGGGGCAGTCTGCATTCTCAGAGCAAGGAAGGCATATCGAGCACTCGTCACACGGTTGCCACAAACAATGGGGACACTCAGTACAAATGCAACGCGCTGGCTTCTCGCCGGGATCTTCATCCCAGAGAGGCTTTGAACTCGCGCTTTTCCAGTATGGGCGGTATGCAGTGGTCATCAGCTACAGTCTACTGAGGCAATGATGTTGGTATAGAGTGTCTTACTCTCGCTCACTTGGCTACCATTAACATCATACTCAAAATCCTGAAACTGTAACACCCAGTTACCATTTGAAGTGTCGAAGCCGACTCCGGTCACACGGGTAGTGACCCACCCAGCCTTGTCCGAGGTTTGATTATCAATAGAATACTCCGAATCAGGGGCAAACCCAGCTCCAATCCCGCCCTGCACAAGCTGGGCTTCGGTCTTATGCCGGTCCTCACGATCTCCGGCGGCGAAGTCTGTGCCATTAGCGAGAGTTCTGTGAGAGAAAGCGGCGTCGAGCTGGAGGGTGCTTTCCCCACCGAGGTGAAAGGTTCCGCCGGAGGCTTGATCATCCAAACCGGGCATATCGTCGTCCGGCTCGGCTGCGACGAGCTCAACACGATTAATCAGGTCTTCAATACGAGAGTCAGCGTCCCGCAATCTTTCCTGAATCTGTTTGTTTGTTAGCAGCTCATCCATTGTTAGCTCGGCACAGAGACCTCAAACCATTGGGTGGGCATCGTTACTGTGTTGATCCTAGTCGCCCTATAATTCTCTCTACCCAAAAGAGTAACCCCGCTACGGACGCCGGGGACAGACTTACTCCCATCAACATGTTCATAAGCCCTAGTAGCACTCCGGGTCTGCTTTACTGACCACTCAATATTCGTATACCCAAAATACAGCTTACCATTGTGCCAGCGAGTCGTATAATCGCTCGTAGTACCCGTATGCGTAAAGTTATCATAATCATCTTCGACGGGCTTCGGGCGTTGCGGGATACTCGTAAACGACACGTCGTACGTACGATCAGCATTGACTGAGAACGACAGCGAGTTACTTCTTCCCGAAGCAGATACTGACGGAGCTATAACACTCGTTTGGTTCTTATAGCGGTAGACGTACCCAGTGCCATAACGTGTCGAGAATGAAGCAGCAGCCTTAGTCCCACCAGACTTCGAATTCGACTCGAAAGTAGTAAAGTCATAGTTATACGTTTGATCCGTATTGAGCTGCAGGTTTGACACGCTATACATGGTCCCCTGCGCGGGCGCAGTCCACCCGTTAGGCACGTCATCGGCAACCACATGCTCGCCCCTACCCCGCTCAACAGTAAGCATCGGGACATTATAGTTAAACCTAAAGCCTGTAGGGAGGGACGTTTCGTAAACAAGGTCTGCATCAAAGAAACCATCATCCCGCCTACGGTTCCTTACAGAATAAACACCCCCCTCATGATCAGCACTATCCGGAGCTTCAACCGGGTCTGACTGCGCAAAATACATATACATGTCGCTTGCGGCCTTGAGATTTTTAGATGCAATAAACCCATCACCCCCATCAACAGCAACATGCTTGGTGAGCCTGCTCTCATACATCCCGTCAGGATTCCACTGATTGGTGACGGTATATCGTTCACCGTCTACGTGCGCCTCGGGAGCGTCCACTGGGGTAGCCTGCGATTTATAAATCAGGGTAAACGCCGCTTCATCCTCATTAGTAGCGCTCTTCCAGTACACCCGACCGGAACCTTCGTCCGCACCGGAAATGGATTTGCGATGCTGTAATCGCGCGTCGTATGTTCCATCCAGCTGCAGCTCATTAGTCGTATTGTAGATAACACCCTGCTCTGCGTCTGGAGCAGCAATGGGCGTGGCCTCGTTGTCATACACATACGTGGTCGTAGTGTCGAAGAACGACTTATTCTGGGTGAACTCAAACTGGCTGGGGTTGCTATGTACGTAGGTCAGGCTGCCGGAATATGTAGCATCAGGGTTAAACCGGAAGGCCGCTTCATACGTACCATTTACGACGGCAGGTGCGTCGATCGGATCGTCAAGGTTCTCGTAGATGAGCCTCGCACCTTCGCGGTTGGGGAAGCTGACCTGTTTAAATTGTGCTTGGGCGATGACGGACTGGCGGTATGTTATGTCCGAGTCGTAAATCCCGCCGTCGTTAATATTCGTACGCACACTGTACACACCTCGCGCCTCCGACGGCTCCACATCGGGGGCGTTACCGAGGTTTCGGTATGTGAATTCGTACACAGCCGAGAGTGGACTGCCTGAGCTGAATTCAACAAGGTGCTCTTTAAGATCTACAGTCTCTGTGGTAATGTCGGATGAATTATCATCACGCACGTTGGTGCGACGGCTGTATATGACCCCGTCCACAGCCGAGAGCGTACTGACTGTTTGAGATGTAACGCCCAGTTGCTGACGCTCAGTCCCCTCCTGCAGTGGCGATACCCGAGTCTGCTGGCCAGCTTCATCACGATACTTAACCGTCCTCTTCTCGATGGACGTGTTGTATCCGCCCCGCTCTTTATCATAGGACACAGAGCTAAGGGTGTATGTGATCCCGTCCGTGTCACTAGGAAGCGTCGGGATCTCGTTAGTCAGGAAATGAAATGTTCTGTCGACGTTATAACGTTCATTGTTCTCTGAATCTACATCTTCAGCTGTGTGGGTGCCAAGCCGGAGGGTCTGTACGATCCCTTGAACCTGCGGATTCTGTAGGATGCGACCGTCTTCTGTAGATACGACCTGCCATGTGCCCGCGTAGGTAAGGCCGTCAGCATTAGGATCTGCGACTGTTGAAAGGGTCTTGAGATAGGTGAGAACGTCCTCGACGTAGGAATCATAGATATCGTCAAACAGCCGGACAAGCGTAGTAACGCCTGACTCCTCGTCATGGGTAAACTGTAACTTCTTAGGAGCGGTTTCGGCTACTAAGTCTCTCTCCCGCTCGTTGGCCATACTATGCCGCGCCCATCAGCCGCAGAGACTCCTCGAAATGATCATTCGCCCTTGAACGATCCTTTGCATCCTTAGAGTCTGCCCGGAAGAACCGGGAAAGCGTAAATTCAACTAGCGCGCGCCTGTAGGAACTGTCGAGAGTCATCGTACCTTCCACATTATAGGGATCAATCTCGGTAAACGCATTGAGTGCGCCTACACTGGTGATGCGACTTTCAGGAAACTCATAGTATAAAAACCTTAAACCATCGTTTATGGCAATCACATAATCCTCATCCTTCCAGTGCTCTGCGCTCTCGTTCACATCATTAGCATACCGCCGGACATCTTCAATAATATCTGTGCCAGTCATTAGATCCACCTACCTCCTTGCATCGTAAGGCTTACATTCTTGTGACCCACAATACGGGTCTTTACTGCGGAGGCGACCTCTCGTCTAAACTTATCCTCCTGAATGGCCACCCCTGCAAGATCAGTCCACCTTCGCCCGGGCATCTGCTTCAGATACGCGGCGGCTTTCGCGGCTATACCGTCCACCCATCGAGTCAGCTCAAAGTCAGGGACGGTATCGGTGTTTTCTTGGGGGACGAGAACCACCTTAACTGTAAGGCCGGATGTGACGCTGGCCGTGGGGATATGGTCATCGTGAAATCGAAATTGGTAGTAGGGGGAAGCTACCTTGCCTACAAGCGTGTAGATACGGTGATCAATCACCGGGCCTGTCGAGGAAGTAGCGGTTGTGCGCTGCGCCCAGACCACACGCCGGATCTCGGGTTCGTCTCCTGCCGAGGTATCCGGGTTCAGATCATAAGCCTGAGTTGAGGCTACCAGACTGATCGCGGTGAGAGTCTTCTGCCACACCTCACTTCTGGCCAAAAACTCTCGGATGGCAGTGCGGACCGCCATGTTCGCAAAATCGTCTCTGCACCCGGGTACGTGGGGCAGAACCAGAGGGAGGATATCAGAAACTGATGCAATCATAGCTATACCTTAAAAGAAAAAGGCGGGTAGCAGTACAAACCACCACCCGCCTTTATTAAAGGTTAAACTTCGTGCCTAGTTCGTGTCGTAACCAAACGCAGTCACCCGATACACCATAGTCGTGCTCGCGTCAGTCGCGAAGAGGACATCAATGGTATCTGCACTTGTGTACAGCTTACCACTAGCCGCAGCCGCCCCCAAAGCTTCAGTCCCTGTTTTGACGTCTTTGGTAGAGGTGATCGCAGTGGCCACGATAAACCCATTAGGGTCTGTCGCGTCGCCAATCGCCAAAGTAGCCCCCGACCCCGCCTCAGCAGTTGTAACTTCGAGCCGACAGCCCAAAACCACAACACCTGCGGGAACGTCGATTACATTATGAACATCCGCAGCCGACGCAACACCATCGACCGAGAGGTCAATCGTCTTCGACGTAGCGGTCCAAGCACCCCCACGGGTAAACAAACCCGCTCGAGTCTTGTCAACTTCGGCACCAAACACGCTAACTGTGAAAAGGCCCGCCAGCGCACCAACTAGTATTTTCTTAATTGTATTCACTGTTGTTCCTTTCATTAAGCGTCGTTTACGACGAACTCAACCAGTCCTTCGGACTTCCTGACTTTCCAGTCATACACCTGCAGCGCCCGGAAGAGCGTTGCAAAGGTCTTCTCAGACCTGATCGTCTCTGCCTTGTTGAGCTGCGAGATATAACTGACCGCGTCCATATTGCCCGCGAACATATACGTATACGTGCCAGTCGTCCCCGGAAGCAAGTTGCTCTCGTAGATCGTGACACCATCAATTTCGCCGACTCGGCCCGATCGTATGATCGACTTGGCGTCGTTGGTCTTGTCTGCATGCCAGAGTTCCGACTGCATCAAGAAATGGCGGAACCACGGGGGTACAACCATCCAAACTTTACCGCCAGCCAGAGCGTTCTGCTCCGCTAGAATCGTCCGCACACGCAATATAATCTCAATCGCGTTATCGGCAGTGACCACTTCGGGAGTTCCAGTAGTTCCATTATCAAAACTACCTTCTTTACCTGCAGTGGCACCTCGGTTCTGCGAAGCAGCATCTCCAGCGATATCCAAGAAAAACTGCGTCTCGATATCCTGCGCCAACTGACGCGTACCGACATCCACATATTTACTGGATAACTCCAAATGCGACTGCTTTTCATCAATGCTGTCAACAGAGATATTGAAATACTTTGCTCTGTCTACAGCCATCGTAATGGGAGTGGAGTACGGGACTTCAATGTCCAGTTCCTGACCCTTTGAATAATCACTCACAGTAATCGTCGGCTCGGTAGCGATGGTGACTTTGTCACCCTGCTCCAGCAAGCCTTCGTAAAACCGTCCGGTAGTGATCTGCGGCATTAGAGTTGTGGCCCAATACTCCACATTAAACTCATCCGCAAAAAGTTCAGGAATAAGACCAGAAGTGCCGCCACCATATTGGGGATAACCCCCTGATACACCAACACTCATAATACTTACCCTTTCAGCCGACCTTCTATGTCAGCTAGGTGAAACTTCCTCATCTGCGTTCGCAATTCCTCAGTCAACCCTCCGGGCTGTGAAGCTCTGCGAAGCAGCGCGTTGTAATCGGACCGTTGCAAGTCCTCGTTACTCTCAGATGCAGGAGGTGCTGGCGTGGCTGCGGCTGTCGTCGGGGCAACCTGTTGTGCCTTACTGGGCGGTAGAACATCCGGCGCGGATTGCGTCGCAACATCCGAGTCACCCTTAGACTGCAGGTAGCGGTTGAAAATTCGACCAGCTACTTCTGCGGTAGGTTGCCGTGCGGCGTACTGTTGCCAAGTCTCTTGGCTAATCTCCGGATTCGCGGGTTTCTGCAAAAACTCGATCCAGTCTTCACTGGGCGGGATACCCTGTTCGGGGTCTCCATTTACAGCTTTGAACCCCGGCGCGGCAGTCTCAACTGCGGCAGTGAAACGAGTATATTCGCTTTTCTGCTCAACAGACTTGAGCCTGTCTTCCAACGGTTCAAGGTCCGGCGCTTCCGGCATAGCTTCAGTTACATGTTTAACAGCATTTTCAGCTACAGCAACGAGCGTTTTCAGCCCGTCTTCGTCATAGGTTTCAAGCACATCTTTAGGAATCCCTTTGAGATACGTCTCAACCTTTTCCTGCAGAGTCGGCTCCAATACTGGTGCCTTCAGCTCGTCAACACTCTTAGAGAGGTCTTCCAGCTGGGTCTGCAGATAAACGTTGCTCTCGCGGGACTCGCTAAGCTCTCGGCCCAGACGATCCAACTCACTCCCATGCCTACCATCAGCTGTATTCAGCTTCTGGGTCAGCTCAGCGATTTTGTCCTCATACTGTCCAGCAATCGGGTCAGGCTCAGGCGGTGTGCTCTCATCCTCCGGTGCTACCTCGGGTTGGTCTACAACGTCTTCTACCTCATCCGGCTCTAACAGCTCGGCCTTCTTCGCATCCAGAGCTTCCATAGCTCGCTTAACTTCCGGTTCAACTGCGGGGTCCATTGTTTCTCCTACGTCAGCTTAGCTGGCATGGGTTATTATTTATTGGCCTCGTCAATAATCACAGAGAGAGCAGAGGACTCTGAGTGAAGGTTTTCCTTCCCCACGAGCCTATTTTCCTTATCCCGCTTATCGCGCTCACTGGTGACCCAGCCCATTATGGTCTGGAACGAGTGAGTGTTCCTAAGCGAGCGGAAGGCGTCGTTGAGCACTTTCCTCTCTGCCGGATTAGTTGGGAGATTCATCCGATGTTCCCTTTCTACGGGATATGGCTGTGTTGTACAACCTACGGAGTGTCTATATTCTGTTTGCGCTATGGGGGTTATCGGCGGTGCGGCGGTCGGTGCGTTTGCCGCTTCGGTCTCGGGGAAGTCGGCTTCGGCTTCGGCTTTTGATATTGGGCAGTGCCTCGATCAGTCATGCCTTGGTTCCCAATATTCCCTCGCGGGACCGGAGCATTAAGTTCTGCTGTCGTTAGCTTTCTTCTCTTGGTGGTTTTGGCGACCGTGGGGACAGCTCTGGGTTTGGTTGCTACCGCGCCGCCTCCACCGGGCCGAGCCCCTGAAACTGCACCCCTATTCGCCACCCTCTGCGCCGTTCGGGTGGTGCCGGGAACTCCCGTCAGAGCACTTGAAACTGCGCCCTTATTCGCCGCCTTCTTCTGATAAGGCAACAGGGGCCGGTTGGCGGCTCTGGCGGCGTCTCTGGCTGCCCAGCGCGCACGCGTGCGATCAGCTGATGACTCGTTTACCTTCTGACCGCCTTGCATCTTGGGTGGCTTGTTCGCCGCCTTCTTCGCCCGGTTGGCTCTGGCTGTCCTCTTCAGCCGTTCAACGCGAGCAGCCTCTTTCTCGTCTACCTTCTGACCGCTTCGCATCTTGGGGTTTTTGGGTGCCGCTTTAAGCGGATCATAGCCCTGTCTCTTCGCGCGCGCTAAAGCACTCACTTGTGAGGCAGCCTTGGGTGCCGCCTTAACCGTGTCTCTCAGCCTCGCCCGCTCGGTCTTGAGGGCCTTCACCACTCTGTCTGGCGGCGGGGCATCTCCAGACTTTTTAGGGGTTCTGGCGATTCTGTCTAATGCCGTTGCTCTACTCTTTGCTGCCTTATCTGGAGGCTTGGTTTTGGCGACCGGGCGGACAATTCTAGGTTTGGTTCGCGCAGAAAAGGGTTTGATCGCTTTTACTGCCGCTGGCTTCGCTTTCGCTGCCGCTGGCTTCGCTTTCGCTGGCTTCGCTTTCGCTGCCTTGCGTTTTGCTTGGTATGCTTCTTTCCGAGCTTTGGCTCGTCGTCTTTCTCCGGGGGACGTTCGTGATCCTGGGCGGGGCATATTGATGTTCCTTATTTATACGGCTAACTGACGGCGATATCAAACGCGACTTTAGTGTCGTGCCCCTTCGCCTCTAGCTGCTTAATTAACCTGTCTAAGATATCAGGCATTTAAAGTTACTCCTGCGTGGGTGTGGTGCCAAGTGTGTTCGGCCCACCCCCCGCCGCAGATGCCTGTTGCTGTTGGAGTGCAGTCGCTTGTGCCTGCTCTTGCTGAGCCTGCTCAACGCGCGTTTTCAGCTCCTGCTCGGTGGGGATGATATCCCGGTTCTCCAGATGCATCAGGTCGGCCATAACTCGCAGAAGGTCCGCGCGGCCTTCGATACCAATGATCTGTTGATCAATAGGATTGTTGGTACGATCCATAAACTCCGACACCTTCTGAAGCTGGATCTCCCGCAACAACATGCCTGTAGCGCCGCGCGTTACGACGTTCAAATCGCCCTTAATCTCAGGATCTTCATTAAACATCATATTCCACACATAAAACCGTTCGACAAGCGGCCCGACAGCCCGCTGATCAATGTTCGCAAACGCCTCTTTAATCCCACGACTCGCCGCATTCAGCAGCATCGACAGGCCAGATGCCGTCCGTCCTGCGCCGGGGACTTGCTCGCTTAGGGCTGCGTGAGTGGGAACGCCCGACTCAAGCTCTGCGTCGGAGATCGCCTGCAAATACGTAGCCTGCAGCTCGGTCGCATTACTGGAAGGTTGGAAGAACCTAACGGCGGGGGTAGCGCTCCCCTGCTCATTCGTGGTCTGCCAGATTTTGAGCGGGTGGATATTCGAGATATCCTCCCCATCCGGCAATCGGCTCACATCAATCTCTGCCTGTGGCCCTGATGCAACACCCATGTTCGTTACCAAGGATCGCATCGTAGCATTCGCCCGATCCTGACTAGACTCCATAAGATGGGGGATACCATTCCCCCAAAAACTGCCGACAACCCTCTTGTACACAGCTTTGTGGTACGGGCGACGACCGAGCGGATCGGGGTTGGGCATGACTTTAAGAACGTGATCTCCTGACCAAATGATTTGAAACTCATAATCCCGGCCACTCTTCGCGCCACTAACACCCCACTCCTTGAGAAGCTCACCCTCTACTGGCCCCCAATACTCAAACACCTCAATCAAACTATCGTACTGGTGGGAACGATCCGGCTTCTCCTCCAACCTCGCCCTTTCATCATCAGCCTGCATCTCCGCAACACTGGAGCCGCCACGCGAGTCCTGCATCAACGCGTCGATCTGCTCGGGCTGGTAGCCCTGTAGATCACGCAGTTCACCGACCGAAGTTCGGGACATGCGGGAACGCTCTATAATATACCCGTCTAAAACCTCCGTCGCTTCGGGGCTGGGATAGATATCGAGCGGGCTGGGCGCTTCGGCCAAGGGCTTCTGCTCCTGATCAACCACTGGCTGATCACCCTCCCACCTCAACGTTTTTACACTCCGGACAACCGGACCCTTCAAAAAGCCTGTGCCGAACGTAACCGTGTGGCTGATAAAATCCTTAAAGACCCTAATCCAATCGGACTCCAGCAACTGGTCGCCGATCGCCTTCTCCATGTTACCCGCGCGCTTCTTCGCCGCTTTCCACCTCCGCGCCTCAACCTCTTCACGCATACTGCGGGACAACTGTTCGACCTGATCTGGGGTGGGGGGAATGCCGGATGACCGGACGGTGGTAATAACCTCCTCCATCACCTTCTCGACTATCGAGTTTAAAACGGAGTCTGGGAGGTCGGGGAGGGGGGTTGGCTCGAGTGCCCAGATCCGATCGCCGTAAGGGAGAAGCACATCGCCCATCCAAGCTTCCGCACCGTTGCACTTTCGCTCTGTAAGAGGGACGTACACAATCGCCGTGCCCTGCTCTTCGTACGCCTTTTGATCCTCAGAAGAGTATTGCCCCTTACGCCGCCGCAAGGCGTCCATAAGCCTCGCTTCAACATTGGATGTATTCCTCTCCTGCTGGGCGGTGGTAAAGGCGTTTTTGACAAATCCCAGAAGCTTTTCTGACCCTGCCCCCTTAACCAGTCTATCCGCAGCGTCGGGTTTTAAGTCCCTGTCGTCGATCTCCGCGTTGGAGAGTATCTGTAATCCCTGTACTGTAGCCATCGCTAAACCTTCCCATACGCACTATAATACGTCAACTTACCCAAGTCCTCCCGACTGGGGGGCGTTACCACTTATACTCGGCCTTCTTTTGCTTCCTGACCCCAATCTTACCCCGCCTCACGACCATATCGTGCCCCATCGCCAAAGTCTGGAAACTGTCGGCAGCATGGCTGTTACCATCATGGAATGGCCGATCCTTCCAAACTAACCGTCTGGCGTCCCACTGTTTTCGGTACATCTCCAGTTTTTTAACGCCTTCTGCACACCTCTCCTCATCGAACCAGCAACGCGAGAAAATACTGCGCGCGGCGTCAATACTTTCTCGCTTATCTCCAACACGAGGAACCACAGTAAAGCGCATCCCAAGCTTCGCGGCTGTTTGCAGGCGACTCGCTCCGGTAGATAGCTCGCGAACTCCAAGATCATGTGGTCCAACGTGACGACCATAAGCATAGGGCTTATCATCAAGTAGTCTCTTGTAGTGCGCCAGTCCCTCACCCTCATCCTCCAGATAGTCAATTAACCTGATCTCCTTACCGAAATCCTGTACAAACCAAATCGACGTAGCATCATCCATCCCGATATCCCAGTATGTATCCACTGCAATGCGACTATCGTAGGGCACCTTGGTAAACTGGTTATTCTTCCGCGCGGCAGTAAACTGACTGGTAAAGTAGGCACCTTTAATTAGCTGGTCAAACGCTTCCTGTGGAAAGCTGGGGAACTCCGACCACATCTTCGCGCCCTGCTCGACAACCTTAGTCACATACCACTTCTTCTGCTCATCAGTCAGGTCGATCTGGTGCTTAGATGTGAGCTGGGTGAAGTACTCCTGCATGTCAGCGCTGATAACCACATCCGCGTCCAGCGTATACTTGGGGTCCAGAAACCACGGATAGAAATGAAACTTCCAGTCCATCCTGTGGAACTCGCGCTTACCCGCCTGCACATCCTCTTCCGTATCCATCGCCAGTTTGCAGAAATCGTAAAACACCCCGCCGTTACCGCGTGCGGTTGATTCGATGAATACCAACGCGTTCTGGGAACTGGCGGCGGAAAGCGTACCGGACACAAACTCTTCGGCCTTATCCGGGTGCTCTGCGGCGACCTTGGCCAGCTCAGAACTGTGGATAATCTGGGCGGTAGCTGAGCGGGCGGAAACCGTCACGTTGATCACACTCTCATTAGACAGCTGAAGCTGGCCAGCGGCCCCTTTCGTACCCGCCTTTGTGGGCAGCAGCTCCCGCAGCTCCACAGGCAGATGCTCAAATGGATACAGGATCTTACGACGAAAGATATCCTCAGCATTTGGCAAGGTGTCTGCCACAATCATCGCCTCAGTCCCCGGTCGGAATAAGCATGAATCCAAAATAAACAAATCAATGAATGTTGAAAAACCAATCTGGCGGGCTTTAAGCACCACATTCTTATGCTTCATGTTGTCATACAGATCCAACTGGGGCGGGTTCATGACAAACGTAACCTGCTGCCCGTCCTCATCTAGAATCTTGTATAGATTATTGAGCCGCCATTTCTGATCGGCCAAACACTTAGTTAAGCTCGCGGCCATCTATCTCCACATCCTCCGGGTCAATGTGTGTCAGCTTCCTTTGTTCAGCGGGGAGAAGGGGCATACCTTGCGACTCCTCCATAACCCGCTTGAGGGAGTGAAGGGTCTGGTCACCATCCAGCGTAAGGGTGTTCTGGTTAAACACCACACCTGCTTTGTCCTTCGGCCTGTACTCTTCATGATGCACCTCCAACTGTTTCTCCAACAGCTTGTCAGACTGGGTGGTGGTAGTCCTTACAGCCTCCCCGCTACTATTCTTCACTGTTGATACGGTCCCCACCATCGCCCGCCGCTCCGCCTCGTCTTCCCTTTGTACTCTCCGGAAGGCAATGTGCAGCTCCAGCGCACGGTGGTACTGTTTTTCGAGCCGCTCACCCCCCAGTAGCTTATTAAGGTCAGACCATTTTAACCCTGCGGCTTTGAGCGCGTCAGTCTGCAGGGTGCCCTCGGCCACGTCCTTACAGAACACGCCAAACTTTGCCCTCATTGTCTTCTCTACAGCCCGCCTGCGTGCAAGCGCCTTTTGGGCAGGGCTCTTGGGTAAAGGTTTACCCAACCGCTTGGCTTTGCGACACGCTTGAGTATACAGCACGTCGGCCTTCTGATCCCGCGCGATTTTCTTTGGAGCCTCAAATGCCTCGGTCAAAACTGTCTGTATATCCTTCTGGGAGGTCGTATTCTCCGTCATCATCTTCCTCTATACGTTTATCCAAGAGATCCATAAGATCCTCGGTAGTTATGTTTAGGCCAATAAAATCTAACAATTCGCGAGTTTCATCACTATATATAAACTGTATGAGGCTCACAACGTCCTGCTGACTCATTTTGTCTATACTGAGTTTTCGCCCGATATCGGCTAGTCTTGAGGTAACCCAGCCATCTTTGATTACGCCATAGCGGCGTAAGAGCCTGTAGTCGCACACCGCTTGGTGGATTATGGCGCGAATAAGTATGTCCACTATGGGCAGCCCATGTTTGTGCGGGCGGGTAGATCATCATTCATAAAAAATTCCAAAAATTTTTTCGATTCCCGAATTTCCGGTAGGTTCCTATATATTATACATAGTACACCCCACACACGCGCGCTGGTCCGCGTACCCGGTGCGCCTCGCTCGACGCGTTCCTTACATGCTCCCTGTCATACATTGCCGTGTTTCCGGCCCCATTTCAATCAAATACGCCTTTTTCGGGGGAAAACTAGTTTTTGACATGTAAGGAATAAACTTTTTTTCAGGAGTTCTTATATAAGAACGCGGGCGTTCCTAATAAGCGCGTAAGGAAATCGAAAATCTTGTAAAATATAGTCAGATATAACGTTGATACTGTAGAGCGGGCATTCAGCCAACTCATCACGACAACTGGAGAAAACGAAATGAAGATGAAAGCCGAACACCTTACCGTCGAGCAGGAGAACGCAGCTGCGGGAATTAAGCTTGCTGCTGACAATGTCGCGGATTCTGTCGCGGTCTTATTTGAAAAAATTGTTCACGGTGTGGACACTCTCGGATTGACCGAGGAGTATGCGGTTGAAATGATCACCGCCTCCGGACGATGGAATCTGAAAACCGCCCAAAACTATGTCAGGAACGCTCTACGGGAATTCGACCCGGCGAAATACCGGAAGCGTTCTGAGGGTGATCAGGGACGTCCCGTGAATGTGGAAGGCGTTCTCCTCGCCCACGCACTCTGCGGTGGTGAATTCCCTGCGGTAGCTTGGGCGGGACTCGACGCAAAGCAGCAGAAAAACGCAGCTGACTCCGCAGCGCGATACGTACTTGTAGCGGATGGTAAGTTGGTTATTCGTCCCGCCACTCTCGCAAAGTTTAACAAGGCAAATCCCGACATCGCAATCGGCTAACGGCACGCACTGCGGGGGGAGGTCCAACCCCTCCCCCCGTAGTACGACACGCGACACGCAACACGCAACACGACAATGACACGCAACACGACACGCAACACGACACGCGACACGCGACACGCGACACGCGACACGCGACACGCGACAGCTAATATCCAAGTATATATAACTTATTGCATTCCGTTTCAGTGCGGATTAGGGCGTGAAAACCGTGCGGCAATTAACTCCTTACCAAGTGCTATATCTAACTATATATAACGCTAACAAAAAAGGTGTGAGTTACCTTGAGAAGCTCCGTTGGCAATGCGAAAAGACCTAACCCTGTCTCGGGTTGTTAATATGATCCAGTTGCTAAGTACTGCGACAAGACGGCAATTATATACAGGTGTATATAATGTTGGTAAAACTTGGTTGGCCC
>Ga0310342_100001332_pt1 | contig 15255 bp, 16 predicted proteins | sample S15DNA20500_MG_FD_206155 | JGI IMG/M metagenome (GOLD analysis project Ga0310342, IMG submission 206155) | Marine microbial communities from station ALOHA, North Pacific Subtropical Gyre - S1503-DNA-20-500_MG | ecosystem: Environmental > Aquatic > Marine > Oceanic | place: Pacific Ocean: North... | reverse complement strand
CCCGACTTCGCCACCTCTTCCGCGTTCGCCTCGCCCGGCTCGGGGGCGACAGGAACGGCGCGACCGCGCTGCACGCCGGGACGCGCCTTGAGGGCGTCCTTCCAACGACTCAGGTGCGGAAGATCGTCGGTCTCGACCCCCGCCCAACCGTGCAGCGATACCCAGCTCCAATTCGCGATGTCGGCGAGCGAGTAGTCGCCGGCGAGCCACTCGTTGTCGGCCAGACGCGTGTCGAGCACCTCGTAGAGGCGGCGCGTCTCGTTCTGGTAGCGGTCGATCGCGTACTGGATCTTCTCGGGCGCGTAGCGGAAGAAGACATTCGCCTGCCCCTGCATCGGGCCGATACCGCCCATCTGGAACATCAGCCATTGCATCACCAGGGAGCGGCCCTGGGGGTCGCTGGGCAACAGCTTCCCGGCCTTTTCGGCCAGGTAGACCATGATGGCACCCGACTCGAAGACCGCGAAGCCGTCATCGACGATCACCGGGATGCGCCCGTTCGGGTTGAGCTTCAGGAACCACTCCTCCTTCTGCTCCAGCTTGTCGAGGCGAATAGGCGTCACCTGGTAGGGGATCTCGAGCTCTTCGAGAGTAATCGAGGCCTTCCAGCCGTTCGGAGTCGGAGACGTATACAGTTCGATCAATATTTCCTCGTAGTTCTAGACGGGAAGATCATCCCGGCTGAAGATGGCTTCGAGTTCGATGCCATGAGCCTCGAAGGCGTCGCGCGCTCCCTCCCCCCGATCCACCAGGCAGAGCACCCGAGCCACCTTGCCGCCGGCCTCTCGGACTGCCAGCACAGCGTCGATCGTCGAGCCACCCGTGGTGGTCGTATCTTCGAGCAGGGCCACGGTCTGCCCCTCTGCAAAGGCTCCCTCGATGCGACGACCCAGGCCGTGTTGCTTGGTCTGCTTGCGGACGAAGAAGCCGAGCAGATCTGCCGGGGGATCGCGCCGGGCCGCGGCACCGAGAACCGCAGAGACGAACGGGACGGCGCCCACCGCCATGCCACCCACCGCCTGCACGGCCGGCCCGGAAAGCAGCTGATCGAGCGCGAGGTTGCCTGCGAGTTCGACGCCACGGGGACGCATCAAGACCTGGCGCAGGTCGAGATAGAAATCGCTCTCGCGTCCACTCGCGAGCGTGACCTTCCGGCGCTCGAAGGAGACGTCGAGGATCAGCTGCAAGAGTTCGTCGCGAGCCGCCATCGGGTTGTTGCCGGGAGCCATCAGCTCTTCCTCGTGCCGAGCATCGTCTCGGCAATGATTTTCATGTGGAGTTCGCTGGTGCCTTCGCCGAATTCGAGGCTCTTGGCCTCCATCAGGAGGCGGCCGATCTCGTACTCGGCGGTGCACGAGTAGCCACCGAAGATCTGCATCCCGTCGAGGGCGTTCTGGACCGCAGCCTGGCTCGCGAGCAGCTTCGCCATCGACGACTCCATCGAACAGCGTTCGACCCCGGCGTCCTTCATTCGCCCGAGTTGGTAGACGACGAGGCGGGCCTGCTGGGTGCGACACACCATCTCGCTGATCTTCTGCTGGATCATCTGGAACTCGCCGATCGGCTTGCCGAATGCGTTTCGGTCGAGCGCGTAGGGGACCGCGAGATCGATGCAGCGTTGGGACTGGCCGACACAGCGAGCCGCCACCGAGAAGCGCCCCATGTCGAGCGCCGAGCCCAGCACCGGAAAACCCTTGCCCGCCTCACCCAGCAGCGCTTCGTCGGGCACGAAGGCGTCGACGAAGTTCACCTCGGCGAGGTTGTCGCGCTTGAGCGTGCGCATCGGGAAGTCACCCAGGGTAAGGCCCTGGGTCTGCTTGGGATCGACCAGGAAAGCCGTCACTCCCTTGTGCTTCTTCTCGAGGTCGACGCTCGCAACCACGAAGAAGAGCCCGGCGTGAGCGGCGTGAGAAATAAAGACCTTGGTGCCGCTGAGCAGGTAACCCCCGTCGACGCGCTTCGCGGTGGTCTTCATGTTTCCGAGATCGGTGCCGCCGCCGGGCTCGGTGAGGCATGCGGAGCAGAGGATGTCGCCGCTGGCCATCCCGGGGAGCCAGCGCTGCTTCTGATCTTCCCGGCCAAACTTGAGGATCGAGCCCGCGACCAGCGAGTTGCTCACCGACACCACCGAGGCGGTCACCCAGTCCACCCGGGCCAACTCCTCGCAGATGATCCCGTAGGTCACCGCGTCCAGGAACGAGCCGCCGTACTCCTCGGGAATCATCGGTCCCATCAGGCCCAGGGCCGGCAGCTTGGCGATCAGCTCGAGCGGATACTTCTCCTCCCGCTCGTACTCCTCGACGTAGGGGAGGATCTCCTTCTCGGCGAAGTCGCGGACCGTGGCGCGGACCTGGCGCTGCTCGTCGCTCAGGTCGAAGTCGGCGCTGCGGTCGAGGGGGGTCGCCATACGGCTAGAGTAGAACTTTGCACGCGCCCGGGCTAAGGTCGCGACCCCCAGGGCAGCAGCTACCAGCGAGGCGACCGGCGTGAGCGCGACCAAGAAGAACAGCATGAGTCACCGAAATCGGCGCAAGACCGCGAAGCTGCACGCCAAGAAGAAGGCGAAGCACAAGCGCGCCCGAATGCGAAACAGCAAGGGCGAGCGCTCGACCTACCGCTAGCCCGCGAATCGCTCGCTACGGGCGTCAGCCGGAGACCGCCTCGCCCAGCTCGGATGCCGCCTGATCGAGCGCTGCGTCGATCGCCTGCTCCCAGGTCGAGGCGTCCTCGCTGAGCGCAGCCTCCGGGAACATCACGCCGCGCGAGGAGTTCACGATGCCTCCTTCGCGTCCGCCACTCGGGCCTTCCGTGAAGCCGCGCACCGCCTCTGCGGCCGTGGCCCCCTGCGCGCCGTAGCCGGGCACCAGGAAGAGCGAGTGCGGCAGGGCCTCGCGGACGGCCTGGTGTTCTTCGGGCCAGGTGGCCCCGACGACGACCCCGAGCGACGACCAACCGGTCTGCGGCCCCCGAAGTTCCTCTTCGAACGACGCCAGCGACCGGGCCAGCGACAGGAAGAGCGGTGCTCCCTTCACCTCGAGATCCTGCAGATCTCCGGCCCCAGGGTTGCTGGTCCGCACCAGCACGAAGACACCCCGACCGCAATCGCGCGAGCGCTGCACGAACGGCTCCAGGGTGTCGCGCCCGAGGTAGGGATTGACGGTGAGGGCTTCGACGGCCAGCGGCGAGTCGGGCTCGAGATAGGCACGCGCGTAGGCGTCGGCGCTGGATCCGATGTCACCCCGCTTGGCATCGAGCAGCACCAACAAGCCGCGTTGCCGGCAGCGCTCGACCACCTCCGCAAGCAGGCCGGCACCGGCGGGGCCCAGTTGCTCGAAAAGGGCGCTCTGGGGCTTCACGACGGCCGCGCGGCCTTCGATCCGGTCGATGAAGGCGAACACGAACGCGCGAACGGCTTCGACGCTGCGCGGGTCGCCGGGCTTCATGCCGCCCTCGCGGAAGAGCGGCGGAATCCGGTCGAGGTGCGGGTCGAGCCCGACGCAGAGCGGATGACCCAACTCACGGACACGGCCGATCAGGGCGTCCGCGAAGTGGAAAGGCTGGGTCAAGGTGGAGGCGCTCCCGACGCCCCAAGATAGCAGAGCAACCCGCTAACCTCGACGACGTGACGCGGACGTTTCACTTCAGCTTGGGATCGACATCCGGCGCAGCACGCGCGGGGCGCTTCACCACCCCTCACGGCGCATTCGATACGCCCACCTTCATGCCCGTCGGCACCCACGGCGCCGTGAAGGCACTGACCCCCGACCAGGTACGTGCAACCGGTACCCAGGTCGTCCTCTCGAATACCTATCACCTGGCGCTGCGCCCGGGCCAGGCACTCGTCGAGAAGCTTGGCGGACTGCACGCCTTCATGCAGTGGGACGGCCCGATCCTGACGGACAGCGGCGGCTTCCAGGTGTTCTCGCTCCCGAAGGTCGAGATTACGGACCGCGGCGCACGCTTCGCCAACGACGTGACGGGCGAAATCGTCGACCTCACCCCCGAACGCTCGATCGAGATCCAGAATGCCCTCGGCGCCGACATCATCATGGCGTTCGACGAGTGCACGCCCTTCCCGGCGACGCGTGAGCAAGCCGGTGAAGGTGTTCGGCGCACGCTCCAGTGGATCGACCGCTGTCTGAAAGCCCACGCCCGGCCGGGCGACCAGGCCCTGTTTCCGATCGTGCAGGGAGGCATCCACCTGGATCTCCGGACGTCCTGCGCGCAGGCGCTGGTACAGGTCGACGCCCCCGGCTACGCGATCGGCGGCGTGTCGGTCGGTGAAGGACACGACCTGATGTGCCGCGTCACCGAGCACACGGCTCCGCTGCTACCCGAAACGAAGCCCCGCTACCTGATGGGTGTGGGAACTCCCGAGGACATCCTCGCGGCCATCGGCTTCGGAATCGACATGTTCGACTGCGTGATCCCCACCCGCTACGCGCGCTCGGCGACGGTATTTACCTCTCGCGGCAGGCTCCGGCTCACGAACCGCCGCTACCGCCGGGACAGCTACCCGATCGATCTCTCCTGCTCGTGCGCGGCCTGCCAGGGCGGGTTCTCGCGCGCGTATCTCCACCACCTGTTCGCCGCGAACGAGGTCCTCTCGGCAATCCTGTGCTCGATCCACAACGTGCACTTCTACCAGTCGCTCGTCCGCAGTGCGCGGGAAGCGATCATCGCCGGGCAATACGACGACTTCCGGTCGGCCTTTCTCGAGGACTACGGCAAGAATCCGGGTGGCGAACGAGCCAAGAAATCGAAAGACTAGGCGCCCCATGTCGAGAAACGAAGGCTTCCTGACACCCGAAGAAGTGCTCGAGCGACACTCGCGCGGACCGACCTCCGGCGTGTTCACGGACGGATCCTGCGACAACAACCCCGGGCCGGGCGGCTGGGGCTTCGTCTGGGTCGAGAACGACGAGATCCTCGAGCAGCACTTCGGAGAGGCGCCCGACACGACAAACAACCGCATGGAGCTGCAGGCGCTGATCGAGGCCTACAAGATCCTTCGCAAGGACGAGAACGTCAGCGTCTACTCGGACAGTCAGTTGTGCGTCCGCACGGTCAACGAGTGGGCGGCAGGCTGGAAGAAGCGCGGCTGGAAGCGCAAGACCGGCCCGATCAAGAACCTCGAACTCGTGCAGGAACTCTACGCCCTCGCCGGTGAGCGTCCGAACGTGAAGCTCGAGTGGATCCGCGCCCACGACGGCTCCAAGTGGAACGAGTACGCGGACGCCCTGGCAACTACCTATCTGCGGGAGCGTCGCTGACGAAGCGCTCGTAGAAGAGCTTCTCGTCCACCGAAGCCCGGGGCGGCTTCCCGTACTTGCCCTTCGGCCATCCGATCGGGAGCAGGGCGCAACTCGGAACCTCGGGCGGGAGCCCCAGCCACACGTCCAACTCGGCCCGAAAAGACGTGTGCATGGTGGTGAGCGAGGCGCCGAGCCCCACGGCCCGGCAGGCCAGCAGGATGTTCTGGATGGCGGGAAACAGCGCCTGGCTCTGCTCGCTGCCGCGGCGTTTCCAACCGGCTACGAAGAGGTGCACGGGGGCCTCGTGAAGGTGATCGGCCAGGTGCAATGCCGCCAGGGCATTGCGTCGGCGGGCCTCCGGGAAGCCCGGCTGCCTGGCGGCTTCGAGGGCCGGCGCGATGTACTCGTGAAAGGTCTTGCGGTAGCGCTCTGCCACCCACGCCCGCCGCTCGGGCTCGGTCACGGCGATGAAGTACCAGGGCTGGCGGTTGCCTCCACTGGGCGCGTAGGTGCCGGCTTCGCACACCTTTCGGATCAGCGCCTTCGGAACCGGATCTGGCAGCAGCCTCCGGATCGCGCGGGTGCTGCGGATGCCTTCCAGCAGCTTCAAATCCTCGCCGACGGTCTCGATATCGACTTCCATGGCAGCTACCTCCGGCGCGGAATCGCCGTCTTGCCGAGTTTCATGACATGGCGGAACTCGGACGAAGTGAGAGGGACAACCGAAAGGCGGCCGCGCCGCACGAGTGCGATCTCGCGAAGAGCGGAGTCGGCCTTGACTTCTGCAAGTGTCACCGGGCGCCGGAACGCAACCACCGGCTCGACGTCGACCACCACCCAGCGATCGTCCTTCGTGGTCGGGTCGGGGTAGGCCTCGCCGGTAACACGCGCCACGCCCACCACCTGCTTGCCTTCGTTCGAGTGGTAGTAGAGGGCGAGATCACCCTCTTTCATGGCGGCCAGGTTGTTGCGCGCCTCGTAGTTGCGGACACCGTCCCAGTAAGTCGAGCCGTCCTTCACGAAGTCGTCCCACGAGTACTTGAAGGGCTCGGACTTGATGAGCCAGTAGCCACGCGCCATGTCACCTCCCGAGAATCGAGCGAATAAGCAGGGACGCGTAGGTTAACCTCCCGACCATGACCGAACAGCTCGAAGATCGCGAAATCGGACCGGTCACAGTCCTCTTCGGGGAGGGCGGGGGCAAGTATCCTGATGGAAATTCCCTGCTCATCCGCGGCGACGAGGAGACGATCATCATCGATCCCTCGCTCGGTGTCGTAGCGCGACACGGCGAGGGACGTCTGCCGGAGATCCACCGGGTCTTCAACAGCCATTGCCACGAAGACCACATCGCCGGCAATCACCTCTTCCCGAACGTTCCCTGGCACGTGCATTCCGCCGATGCGATGGGGTTCCGGTCCATCGACGACTTCATGGGCATCTACGGCTTTCCGGAACCCATCCGCTCGGGCTGGCGGCAGCGATGCCTCGAGACCTTCCATTACACGCCCCGCCCCGACGTCACCCCCTACGCGCACGACGACCTCTTCGACCTCGGAGACGTCTGGGTGCGCATCGTCCACGCCCCGGGACACACCCGCGGCCACTCGATGCTCGTGGTGGAATGGGGCGACCGGGGCCGCGACGAGCGACTTGCCTACCTCGGCGACATCGAACTCACCGGCTTCGGCCCCTACTACGGAGACGCCTGGTCGAACCTCGAAGACTTCGAGCGAAGCCTCGACACGGCTCGCAGCATCGAGGCGTCGTGGTACGCGACCTTCCACCACATCGGCGTCCTCGCACCGGAGCCCTTCCAGGAGCGCCTCGCCCGCTTCGCGAATCGCATCGTCGAGCGGGAAACGGCGCTCCTCGAGTACCTCGAGGCACCTCGGAGCATGGACGAAATCGTCGCGCACCGCTTCGTCTATCGACCCGGGCCCGCGGCCGAATTCGTCGACTCCGTGGAGCGGCGCTCGATGGGCATGCACATCGAGCGATTGCTGGCCCGACAACAGGTGGAAGAAGTGGAGCCCGGACGCTACGTCGCCCGCCCGAAGTGAGGGCTAGCGCATTTCCGGCGGTGTGCGCGGCTCCATGAAGTCGCGTGCCAGGTAGGCGGTGAGACGACGCGGCCCGACTCGTTGGGCGAAGTTCGCGCGCAGCCACACCCACCAACCCGGGATCACCGAAGGCGCGACCCCGAGGCTCGCGAGCGCCTCCTCGACCTGGACGCCCACCGGCTCGCCGCCATGATCGATCTCGCTCGCAGCCGCCTGGAACTCACCCGCGACGCTCCCGGGCTCGAGCACCAGCACGTCGACCCCCTGGCTCCGCATTTCGACGAAGAGCGCCTCTCCGAAGAACAGCGCGAAGGCCTTCGAGGCCGAGTAGGCCGCGTGGTAGGGGATCGGCTGGTGCGCGGCCGCCGAGCCCGTGACGATCACCGCACCGCGCCCGCGCTCGACCATCGGCGGCGTCAGCCGCGCCGCCAACACCATCGGGGCCTGGCAGTTCAGGGCCACGAGCCGCTGCAGGCGCTCGGTCTCCTGCTTGTCGACCCGTCCCGCGTACCCCACACCGGCATTCGCTACGAGGACTCCGATCTCGAGTTCGCCGATCGCATCCACGAGCCTGTCCGGCCCATCGCTGTCGGCGAGATCCAGGACGATCGTGCGCGTCGCGACGTTGAATTTTTTCTCGATCTCGTCCGCGAGGGCGCGCAGCCGCTCCTCTCGACGTGCCGTCAACACCAGCGACAGGCCCTCCGCAGCGAGTGCACGGGCGAACTCGGCACCGATTCCTGACGAAGCACCCGTCACGAGGGCCCAATCGCCGTAGCGTTCGCGCAGGGACGTGGCGGGAGATTCAAAGTAATGCTGCGCGTTCCAGAACCCCCAGGTCAGCAGCGCGAACGGAATCGCAGAGACGACACCTGCGACGAATCCCAGGAAGCCACCGACCGCAACCACGCTCCAGACGAACATCCCGAACGCCACCTGGGCCGAATAGGCCGCTCCCCAGGTGCGCATCCACGGGCGTCGCCGCCGAAAGCCGTAGACGGCCGCTCCGTAGACGAACCAGTGAGGCACGGCCATCACCTTCGCGCCCCAGCCGCTGAAGAGGATCCCGAACCAGACCTCTGCGTCCGACTCGACGGGCTTGATGAACAGATCCCACGGCAGGTAGATGAAGGCCATGTAAGCGCTGAACACCAGCAGAGCGTTCATCCACCACGGACGGCCCTGGAAGATGTCTCGTAGCCAGTCTTTCATCGAAGACTCCTGGGGCCGGACGCGGCGCATGAGCGTAGCCCAGGGGCGCAGGGCCGGAGGGCTTTCGCTTCGACCCGGGATCGGAGATCCAGGAAGACGCGGCGCGATCAGGTGGCCGGCTTCGGCTCGCGGCCGTCTTCGGTCTTCGCGACCGGTCCACCCGCCTCGACCCAGCCCGCGAAGCCGTCGTCGATGTGGCACACGGGCGCGAGCCCCATTTCCTGAACGGCCTGGGTGGCGAGGGCAGAGCGCCAACCGCTCGCACAGTAGAAGACGAAGCGCTTGCCCGTCGCGAAGACGTCGCGGTGGTAGGGGCTGTCGGGATCCACCCAGAACTCGAGCATGCCCCGGGGCGCGTGGAGCGAACCGGGCACGAAGCCTTCGCGAATGCGCTCGCGGATGTCGCGCAGATCCACCAGCGTCGTGTCGTCGCGCTCCAGAAGCGCGAGCGCCTCCGCGGCAGAGATCGACTCGATCTCCCGGTTGGCGGCATCGACCAAATCCTGCACACGCTTGTGGACCGGCATCAGGTGAGCTCCAGTGTCGCGATCTCGCGCCTGCAGTTGAAGCGCACCGCTGGGCCGGCGACACCGATGCCCCGGTTCACGTAGAGGGTGGAGCCGTCCATCTCGTACAGGCCCCGCGTGAAGCTCGTCATGATGCGGGACAAGTTGATCGAGCCGTTTCGAATCGGAAGAGCGAGTTGGCCACCATGGGTGTGTCCCGCAAGCACGAGCGGGAAGCCGAGGCGCGCAGCCTGGGGAAACGCCTGGGGACGATGGATCAGCAGCAACGTGGGGCCGTCTTGCGGGAGGCGTCCGGCGAGATCGTCCAAGGACTCGAGGTGCAGGTCGCGGCTGTTCCAGCCGCGACCCGGGTCCTCGATACCCGCGAGGTAGAGAGGTGGCCCTTCGACGGGCAGCGGCACATATTCGTTTCGTAGCAGGCGGATACCGGGTGCGTGGGCGCGCAATGCCTCGACGATCCGATCGGTCCCCGTGTAGACATCGTGGTTGCCAAGTACCGCGAAGACGCCGAGCGGAGCCCGCAAGCCGCCGAGTCGGCGCGCGCCGTCCTCGACGTATGCGGGATCGAAGTCGAAGAGATCACCGGTAAGCACCAACATGTCGACCTCGAGGGCGTTGGCATCGCGCACCAGGGCCTCGAGTCTCTCGCCTTCGAGGCCGTTTCCGATGTGCAGGTCCGTCAGGTGTCCGAGGCGCAGCCCGCGCTGGTCCTCGTGAATCGCCTCGACGTGAATCTGTACTCGCGTGTGATCGACCCTTTTCTGACCGCCCGTGAACGCCCACACCACCGCGAACGCCACGCTGCCCACGAGGAGCGCACTCAACACGCGAAACAGCACGAAAGCCGGCTCGGGCCCGAGCCCGAGCCAAGCGAGCAAGCTCGTCAGCGGGAAGATTCCGAGCCAGGACGCCGCCACGGCAAGGCCCACGAGCAGTGTGGAGATACCCGTCGCCATGTAGAGCCGCGACCACTGCCGGCCGCGCCCGCCGCGCATTCGCTCACGCCGAAGCACGGGGACGGTCGCGAGGTTCAGGATCACCAAGCCGGCGCCCAAGCAGAGCCCCGGGGCGAGCCCCAAGCCCTCCCTGCCCAGCACCACCACGGCCAACCACTGGACGACCAGCGCCTGCATCACGCCCAGCATTCCCGCCAGGCTGCGCCACATGTTCGCCATCAGCACGCGTCGGACGGAGCGTCGCGGAGGCACAGTAGGGTTGGCGGCAGTCACGTCTCGCATCCGCTCCTCGAAGAAACTAGAACCGATCGGCCGGCCAGAACACGAAACGCTCGGGTGGCAGGACCCGCATCAGGAATTCGATCGGAGTCTCGTCCGACCGCAGCGAAACATCCAGTCTGGCCGCCAGCGCCTCTGCGTCCAGGCACTGCAGCATGTTCTCGGGATCGTCGACCACGCTGGCCGTGATGCCGCGCCGCTCGAGAGCCACCGTCAGGGGCAGATCGTCGAAGCACGGCAACAACATCGACGCCCGCAGTTCCTCGGACGGCTGCCCCGCAGCCACCAGGCAATCCTGCTCCCGGGCCCGCAGTTGATCGTCGATGAGCGCAGCCAGAGGCTCGGCGTCTTCGCTGCGAGCGAGCTCCGTGGCAATCAGCTTGCCGGACATCCGCGTGAGCCGGAGGTAGGCGACGAGTGCACCACCGCGCCGGCCTACCACCATCTCCTCGTCGGGATCCCCCGCCAGATCGAAAGACGCCGCCCACAACGCCTCGTCGCGAATCACCGTGCCGCTGCGCGAGCGCGAGTACTCCGCATGGAGAACCTTCGCCTCGGCGAGATCGCGAGCCTTCTCGAAGCACGAGACCGCGATGTCTTCGGTCTCGGCACCCGCTCGATGCGCCTCCCCAACGCGACTCAGCCAGGCTCGCTGGTTCTTCCAGCATTCCCAACCGTGTCCCCGGTAGAAGTCGAAGCGCGTGGCGAAGAGCAACGAGAGTTCCATCCCGCGCTCGCGCATGGAGACGAGGACTTCGTCGAGAATGCTGCCCGCGATGCCGTTGCGCCGATGCTCTTCCCGCGTGAAGACGCTTCCAATGCCGCCCGTCGGAACCGCACGATCCAGAACCTGAATATCACGCGGGAAGACCTGCACGGTGGAGACGAGCCGCCCAGCATCCTCGGCCACCCAGACATTTTCATCCCGCCACGTGGGATCGAACTCGATCCAGCGTGCAAAGAAGTCGCGCCCGGTCCAACCATCCGGAAGCTCCCAGCCGTTCAGCAGATCGAGCCAGGCGTCGCGCTCTCCGGCTTCGAGGGTTCGGATCTGCATGAGCCGACGAGTATACTTCCAGCATGTCCGAAGCCCGAACCGTGTACCGCGACGCCTTCCAGTGCTTCGCCAAGGGCGAGCTGGAGCAAGCCATCGCGGGCTATCGACGTGCCATCGAACTCGACGAGAACCTCGCCATCGCGTGGAATGGCCTCTCCATGGCGCTCGGCCAACAGGGAGATATCGACGAGGCAATCGCGGCCGCGCGCCGGCTCGTCGAGCTCGAGCCGGAGGACCCGCTCAGCCATACCAATCTCTCGCGCCTGCTGCAGCAGAAGGGACTCATCCCCGAAGCCGAGGACGCCATGGCGATGGCCACGCAGCTTCAGATGAACTCGTGAGCGGGCCCAAATCCTTTTTCCTGGGCGAAGATCTCCACCGCTACCTGGTCGAGCACGGCACACCCCCGGACGCGATCCTGCAGGAACTGACCGACGAGACAGTCGCCCGGGTCGGCAGGATGTCGATCATGCAGATCGCCCCCGAGCAAGGCGCCTTCATGACGCTGCTCGCCAAGCTGATCGGCGCGAAGCGGGCGATCGAGGTGGGAACCTTTACGGGCTACTCGGCCCTATGCATCGCACGCGGTCTAGCGGCCGACGGCCAACTGATCTGCTGCGACGTCTCGGAAGAGTGGACGAGCATCGGCCGACCCTTCTGGGAAAAGGCAGGCGTCGCCGACCGGATCGATCTCCGAATCGGTCCGGCCCTGGAGACGCTCCGCTCCCTGCCCGAAGAGCGCAGCTTCGACCTGGCGTTCATCGACGCCGACAAGCCCGAGTACCCCGACTACTACGAAGAAGTGCTGAAGCGGATCCGGCCGGGCGGCGTGATCCTCGTCGACAACGTCTTGTGGGGGGGAAGCGTCGCCGACGCCTCGAACCAGGCCGACGACACCAACGCAATTCGGGCGTTCAACGATCTCGTGGCGAGAGACGACAGGGTCGACAGCGTGATGCTCCCGCTCTCGGACGGGCTCACGTTGATTCGGGTCCCGTAGTCCGCTCAGGCGGACAACCGGGCCGTACACTCCGCCACCCACTTTCCGTGAGCGCGACAGGCGGCAATGTGGGCTTCGGTCGGGCCGGCCTTGCCGGCGCGCGGATTCGTCCAGGCGACCGGGCCCCAGTGACAGCCCGCGCTCGCGAAGCCGTCGAGCCGGTTGTGCATCGGCACCAGCAGCATGCCGTGCTCGGCCATATTCGCCCACATCGAGATCAGGGCGAGCTCGGCGCCTCCCCGAGCTCCCGAACCCGCAGAAACGAAGGCAGCGCCCACCTTGCCGATCATCTCTCCCTGCAGCCACATCGGCGAGACCCTCTCGAAGAAGGCGCGCATCGACGACTCCACGCCGGCCATGTGGATGCCGGACCCGAGCACCAGCGCATCGGCCGATTCCAGGTGCTGTGCATCGGCGTCTTCCGCGCGGATCACCTCGGTCTCGGCGCCCGCTTCGCGAGCACCGTCTGCAACCGCCTCCGCCAGCTTCTCTGTGCGGCCGGTCTGAGAGGCCACCACGACGAGCACCTTCATCGCGCGGATTCCAGCACGGCAGTGAAATCCTTCGGGTCCGGGCTCTCGGCCGAAATCTCTTCGTAGCCGATGTGTGCGGCGTGCAACATCTGGCGCGGCGCGCCGAAGGCCAGCGCCGGAGCGTCGCCGTAGAGCGCATCGCCGACGACCGCATGACCCACGTGTGCGAGTGTCACGCGAATCTGATGCAGGAAGCCCGTCTCGATTCGAACCTCGACCAGGGTGGCTTCCCGTAGGAGTTCCAGAACCCGGACCTGCTGGCGAATCGGATAGGCACGCGATACACGCGGCCGCGCCTCGTCCACGACGCGGACCTTCGCCGGTCGGTGGCGCGCAACGGCGAGGTCGAGCTTCATTTCTTCGGGGCCTTGGTAGCGGCCCGCGAGGATCGCCCGGTAGGTCTTCTCGACCCGATGCCTGCGGAATGCCTCGCGTAGCCGCGTCCACTGGGAGTCCTCGGTTCCCAACAACAAGACGCCGCTGGTATCCGTGTCGAGCCTGTGCAGCACACCACTGCGAAGCCCACCCTCGCCCACGCCATGGATCTCGGGATGGCAGGCGATGACCGCGTTGAGAACCGTATCGGTTTCGCGTTCGTCGAGGGGATGCACGGGGCGCCCGGCCGGCTTGTCGACGGCCAGCCAACCCGGACCGCTCGCCAGCTCGTCGAGAGCCGAGGCGGCTTGGGCGCGTTGCTCCCCGGGCAAGCGGAAGGGCGCGACCTCGAGCACCCCCCGACTCGGGAGCGACAGGCCCTTGTCCCCGTAACCCAGGGTTCGACCCTCGAGCGACACGGCTCCGCTGGCCAGCAGCCGGCGGGCCTGCGAGCGAGAGACGCCCAGGGCATCCACCAGGAAGCGATCGAGCCGGGCACCGGCGTCGGCACCCCCGAGGGCAATCGTGGGCATCAGGGGATTGTACCGGTCCCCCCTTGCTCGACAGCCCGGTGAGGCCTCGGGTACCCTCAGCGACCCCATGAGTCGTTTCGAGCGAGCGAGCAGGATTATCGGGATTACGGGCCCGCGGCCCGGATCCCGCCCCTAGCACCCGGCTGGAACAGGCGGATCCAAGAAGGCTGCGGGACCCCCAACCCCTGCGGCTTTTGCTCTTCCGAAACGGATTTGGATCCGAGCTCCGCGGGGAAGCCCCCGGAGAACGAGGAAGATGACCCAGCCCAACCGAGGCACTCACCCGATCACCGTCATGGACACGACGCTCCGTGACGGTGAGCAGACTCCGAACGTTTCGTACACGCCGGAAGAGAAGCTGCAGATTGCGCGGCTGCTGCTGAACGACATCGAGGTCGACCGCATCGAGATCGCATCCACTCGCGTCTCCGAGGGAGAGGCCGAGGCGGCCGCACGGATCACAGGCTGGGCCCGGAAGGCTCGCGTCCTACAGCGGGTCGAGATGCTCGGCTATGCGGATCGCGAGGCTTCGGTGGACTGGATCGCGCGAGCCGGCGGCAAGGTGATGAACCTGCTCACCAAGGGCTCGGAGAAGCACTGCGTCGAGCAGCTCGGCATGACGCCAGAGCAGCATCGCAAGCGGGTGGAGGAGACGATCCGCTATGCGAAACGCAAGCGCCTCACCGTCAACGTCTACCTGGAAGACTGGTCGTCCGGCGTCCGAGACTCCTTCGACTACGTATTCCAGATGCTGCAGCTGCTGCGAGAGCTTCGGGTAGCCCGCATCTACTTGCCCGACACCCTCGGCATCCTCGATCCGGATGGCGTGTCCCGCTACGTCGGACTCATGACCGAGACCTGGCCCGCCGTAGACTTCGAGTTCCACGGCCACAACGACTACAGCCTGGCGACGGCGAACTGCCTCGCGGCCGTGCGAGCCGGCGCACGCGGCGTCCATACCAGCGTGAACAGCATGGGCGAACGTGCAGGCAACACCTGCCTCGCGGAGGTCGTAGCGGCCCTGCACGACCACACCGACTTCCGCACCAACGTCAACGAATCTCGACTCTTTGCCGTATCTCGAATGGTCGCGACCTTCAGCGGCAAGGACGTGTCCGCGAATGCGCCGATCATCGGGCGCGACGTCTTCACCCAGACGGCGGGCATCCACGCGGACGGGGACGCGAAGGGCGATCTCTACGCCAATCGCCTGCTGCCCGCGCGCTTCGGGCGCACGCGTCGCTATGCACTCGGCAAGCTGTCGGGCAAGGCCTCTCTCAACCACAACCTCGAGACTCTCGGCATCGAGTTGTCGGAGCCGGATCGCGATCTCGTCCTTCGGCGCATCATCGAACTCGGCGACAAGAAGCACCACATCTCTGCCGAAGATCTCCCCTTCATCATCACGGACGTGTTGAAGACGCCCGCCGAGCAACTGGTCCGCATCACGAACTGGCGAGTCTTC
>Ga0310342_100001330_pt1 | contig 15274 bp, 13 predicted proteins | sample S15DNA20500_MG_FD_206155 | JGI IMG/M metagenome (GOLD analysis project Ga0310342, IMG submission 206155) | Marine microbial communities from station ALOHA, North Pacific Subtropical Gyre - S1503-DNA-20-500_MG | ecosystem: Environmental > Aquatic > Marine > Oceanic | place: Pacific Ocean: North... | reverse complement strand
AGTACGAGATGTCGGTGGAACTATCGAAACCCTACATTAAGCCCCAGCCAGGATCGCCCATTTACGCTACTGGTCGCTATCAACTGATGTATGGGCATCTGCTCTTTAACCAAACTGATTACCTCCGAGTAGAGGTGACTCCTGCGTACCGTACCACCAGAACCACAATCTTCAATGGCGGCATATTGGGAGCCACCTCCGCAGTCGGAGGAAGAGGAACTACGGACGGCAAGCTAAAATTCCCAATCTACAGCAGGAATGATCAATCCACTATTAAGATCATCAACGATACCCCGATGCCCTCAGCTATACTTGGCCTTGAGTACGAGTCCAGCTTCAACCCCAGGGCTAGACGAATTGGATGATCAGAGCTTGCGTCAGACCAACACAGCCTACTGATGCCTCCTGGCTTGCCCCCAGGCTCCGCACAGCGGACAGGAACGAGATAGATGCCCTAGCAGGCATCGATCACCTTGTCGCCCTTCAGGCGGCTGCTGACGCTTCTGTGATCCCTTTCACGATTGTGGACACCCAAGACCACCCTATAGCGATGATGGGTTGTACTCGTGATGTGAATATCCCATGGGTGGGATACATCTGGCTGCTGGGCAGCAACCGCATCGTAGATATACGAAACACCTTTCTGCGTCAGAGCAGGATGTGGATACCCGCATTGGGCCAGCCTTTCAAGGTCTTGGCTAATGTTGTAGATGAGAGGAACAAAACACACATTAAATGGCTGAGGTGGATTGGGTTCACCTTTGTAAAACGCCATGAACACATGGGTGTTCAAGAGCGACCATTTTATGAATTCATAAGGATACTTTGATATGTGCTTACCACTGCTTGCTGCGCCTTTGCTCATAGGAGCAACTACCGCAGGAACTACCGCAGGAACCTTATTCGCTGGAATGACCGTAGCTCAAGTCGGCATGGTGGCAGGTATGACCCTTATGTCTGGAGCTACAGCGGTGTTCCAGCAGCAAGCACAGAAGAGCATGGCTGAAGCACAGAACAAGGCAGCAACCGAGAGGTTCACCCGCCAGCAGGAGGTATCCAACGCCAACCTGAGAAACAAGTACGAAGCCATCAGCTCCAGGGAACTCGTGGAAAACCGAGTAGCTGCCCAGGAGCAGTTCGTAAGAGATCGACAACATGAGGCAGCGTTAGCTGAATCCAAAGTCGCTTCCGCTTCCGCAGGCATAAAGGCAGCCAGCCACAGCATCCAGGCGTTGGAGCAGGCTATCGGATTCAACTGGGAAATGAGCAAGACAAATGTAGGCTATGGTCTGGTCACAAGCAGTCAGCAATATCAACGGATGTCTGAAGGCTACCGATCTCAGTCTATCGGAGAGCAGGAAAGAGCGATGCCTAAATATCAGCAAGCACCTGGCCTTGGTGGAGCGTTGCTCACCACAGCTGGTGCGGGTTTAGGTCATGCAACCAATATCGGTGGAAAGGATTGGCTACAGGGAGGCTTTGGCGCAAAGAAGACCCCTAAAGCTTCAGCTCCAGTGGTGATGGCCGACAACATAACCAACTATGGTTCCTTTGGAGGGACGGCAACAGCTTAAATCATGGCAACATCAACAACTGAAGCGATACGAAAGGCTTTCACTGGATCTTCTGATCAACCTGATCCTGCTGCTGTAATTACATCTGCCCCTTCTCAGATGCCTGCTCCTGTAAACACTGGGTACACCGTTGCTGAAGCTCATGTGATAGACCAGATGCCTGAGTTGCAATCCCTAATCGGTGGCATGAATACGGTGACAAAAGCTGTTGGGGGATTTGGGCAAGCGTATTTCAAATACCAGAAAGAGGAATGGATAGAGCAGATCAAGAATGCCTCATACCTGATCCCCGGCCCTGGCGGGGAACCAGTGAACATGCTGGAGTTGCCGCCACCAGAATTGGACGAATCAGAACTTCCTGAAGATCCTGCCGAGCGTCAGAAGGCGATCAATGCCCACAATAAAGCATGGGAGGTATCCAGAGGTTACCCAACACTCAGACAGAAAGCTGTCAAGTACTACACCGAAGTGCTTGGGCTGCCTGATGTCAGTGCTATCCCTTCAGTCCGCAGAGCGATGGATATATCCGTAGCTAACAATGCGGCCAGGCTTGTTGGCAAAAGGCTACAAGAGCGCATCCATGAGCTGTCCAGCCTAAATTCCACCGAATCTGTAGAGGATGTCGCTCAAGAGGTCATAGCAGGACTTGTCAGCGCAGGTAATGAGCAGAATTTCGGCCTCACGCAGAACGGCTATGTCAACCAAGCTCTTGCTCCAGTGTTGTCTGCCTTTCGGGCAAGGATTGCCACTAGCCGTGGAGAGAAGAAACTAAAAGCACATCTCGCTAGAACCGAGCAAAGCCTGGATGCGACGAACGATCACTTGATAAATCTGACCAAACAAAACATCTCGCTCGATGATTTCAAAAAGAAAGCACAAGAGATATATGGTCAGAGTCAAGCTGTTCTGGAATCACTAAGAGGCGAAGGGTTTAAGGATGAAGCAGATGATATGGCCCGAAAGCAAGCCTCTGTGCTTCTCTCAAAGATCAACACAGCCTGGGCTAAAGGTGCGCTGTTCAGCTGGATGAATGATGAGGATACCGCCAAGATTTGGCTTATTGAGATGCTTTCTCCCTACACAAGGGGGAAAGATTCCCTCAAGGATGTGCAGGAACTGGAGGCAAATGGGAAGCTGAATCCTCTCAGTCTCGCAAGCATCACAGGTTTTATCAACGACCTCCCACCTATAGACAAGAATGTAGTTGGAGCTTGGAACGATAACACCAGTGCTTATGTGAACGGCTATGTGCAGAACGAGGCTAACTACGAGGTTGGGATCTTAGAACAAGCTATGTCAGAGGAGCTGACCCAAGCCGACTCTGATAAAATCGCTGCTCTAACAGATAAGACCTTAAAAGGGACAAAAGATCACATCAACCAGCAGAGGGAGAAAGCCAACCTTAGTCCTCTCACCGAGTCTGATCTCATATCCCTTAAGGGGAACATTGAGGATTTGATACGAAGAGAGATTAAAAGAGGAGTGGACATCAGGGATAACACTGAGTCCGAAGAAGATGAATCTCATGCTATAAAACTAGATAGAGATTTACAGAAAATAAAGGATACTATAGCAGCGGAGAGGCTGAAGTATTCCAAAGCCGTAACGGGAGAAGAGCGATCTAGGGTTATCCAATCCATGAAGGATACCCTGAACACTAAAATCACATACACCCCAGTAGATGGGTCTGCCCCCTACGAGATTGATGTTGTTCCTGCTTCCTACAAGCAGGAGGTCTTACTTCAAATAGCAAACATGAGACTAGTGTCTGGGCATCAAGTGACCTTTGCGGATGCAGTAAGAACGGAAGCCAAATCACAGCTGAATAAATTAGAAATTCTAGGACAACAATTTCCAGAAATGGGAACGATGATTAAGGATCTTGCAGACGAGATCAGACTGGTTGAGGCAGGGATATGGGGGGAGGATGTAGTCGAAAAACTCACAACAATACAAGCTGAGTCTCCAACATCAGAGATTGCACAACAAAATGCTAGAGCATATCTAGATACCACAGTGATGGCCCCATTCACTTCTATGGTAAGCGATAGGATCGCGGCTATAAGGGAAAAACACACTGAGATGAAAGCAGAAGCAGCTAAGAACACAGATAGGGAGCCTCCAACTTTCCCGCAGATTAAAAAGCTAGGCAAAGAGATACATGGTGAAGCCGCTGCAAACATAGCTGACGCTGTTCTCCCATCAGGAGCAACCGATGATATGTCAGACGAGGTGGACAAAACCCTGACGGCTGCTCAATATCTTAATGGAGAATTAGGGGCTGGACACAGGAGAACAGGACACAAAACAGAGGACGATACGCCTGGAAGGAATAAGGGTGAAATTCATATACCCGCTGTTTCTGACACCCTATACCGATGGTTGCAGACAGGCGGGGTACACAATGGTCACGGCATAGATGGGCAATATGTCCATGCCTATGTGGACGCAGATGACAATATATCCACCAGCAAAACACAGCAGTCTGGTACACACTGGCTGAGGTTAGATGAAACCCCCTCTGATTGGGGGTGGAATAGACTTTTCAGGTTTCTCCCAGATCAGCCCGATCCCTCTAATCCCATAAGAACCAAGTCATATAACAAAGCAGTCGCTAAAGCGTACTTGCCAATATATGGGGTAGCACTGAAAGAAGTGGTAGAGATGGAAGGCGGCGAACCCAAGAGGGACAAGAAAACAAACCAGCTCATTCTGAAGAAAGAGTTCTTCCAAGCATGCAAGGATCAAGGTCTGGATTGGACAACTGTTCCCATCGGGTTTCCCCAGGAGGCTGCTGAGTTCCTTGTGGAAGGTGACTTTGAGCATATGTGGAAACATTCTCAGTCAGAGGATGGGTTTAACATATTAGCTGCCCACGCCTCTATTGCTTACGACCCAGAAAAAGAGAAACTAAACAAGGAAAGGCTTAGCGCAGCACAATCAAACCAGCATACCTCAAGATTCAATCAGCAGGTGGAACACGCACGCACAGATTTCAACAGAGAGAACAGGGTGATGAGCCTGAATGCTAACAGTACTTGGAGAGGCGGGCCTGGGGACAACGATCTCATCAACCAGAACGATGCGATAATTCGCAGTTTCCCCGATGCAAATAAAATTGAACGCGCAACAAGCGATGATGAATTACCAACCAATGAAGATGTTGAAACCCCGGAGCCGCCAAAGGCTCCCCGAGTCAGAACTAGCAGGGGGACGAGATAATGGCATTAGGTAAAGCTCTCTCTAAAAGCTTGACAGATGAAACACTGCTTAAGGGCGCACTTATTCCACCATCAGCGGCACATGCAGCTAGAGCTGTTACAGATAAACCCGAAGATCTATCTGAAGAGCAGCAAGAGAGCCAGATGATTACTGGCGATCCTGGCGGGATGGTTCCTGACAGAGACTCTGATCGATTGACTCCTCCACCGAAAAGGAAAGAGGAACCGCAGAACCTCGATGGGTTTGATTACTTGGCCGATGCTGTGAAGGGTATACCCCGAGGACTCATGGGTGTCCCCATGGGTATTTACGATTTCTTGGATCTTGTGACCTTCGACATTCTCCCTGATTGGAAGACGAATCCCTTGGGCAAAAGCCAGACCGCTATAGGCGGCTTCGTAGAAGGCGCAATATCGTTTGCGACCATCTTCATCCCTGTGGGTGGATGGTTGAAGGCTGCGTCCTACACAGGAAAATTAGGGAAGCTTGGCAAAACCGGGAGGCTCGCCAGGAAGTTCAACCCATACACAGGTGGGGCCAAGGCCAGCATCCAATCTGGTGGTCAGATCGGGTCAATAGGTGGCCGAGTCACACGAGAACTCCTCGCACCCAAGATCCTGACCAAGGGTATGGAGAAGAGTCTGCGTGCGCAGGATCTGCATCTCCGAGCCAACCTGGTCACCATAGGCAGAAACGTGATCGCTTCCAAGGTAGCCACAGCTCTTGCATTCCGAGGTGATGAAGGAAGGTTGTCGGATCTGGTTCAACAGTTCCCTATGCTGGAGAACCCTGTCAGCGAGTTTCTGGCTACAGATCCAAACTTTGATGACACCAAACTTGGCGATAGAGCATATGGGAGATTCCAGAATGTTATGGAAGATCTCGTGATCGATGGCTTGCTAGGGGTTGTAGGTATCGGAGGGAAAACAGCAATCATTGGGATGAGCAAAGGAATGTCAGCGTCTGTTCGTATGACGAAACGAGCAAGAGCGATGACCCAGAAGGGAGCATCGGAAGCCGATATTGTTGACGCAAACAGGGCAGATGCTGAAGTGGTGATTGACGCAGCTGATGATGCAGCAGAGGTGCGGCAGCGTGCCTTGGATGGAACTGAAGGGCCAGCTAGAGATCCTAATACACACCCAGAGGATGTAAGCGATGATTTATGGGCAGCTCCAGAGCAGGATCTGACATCAGGTTCGACCTCTATCAACAAGAATAAAATCCCTGCGTTGTTCAACAATAAAAATGTATTGTTCAAATCGGGTGGAGTAAATGCAGATATTGGCGGCGGGAAATTTCCTAATGTAATAAACCTCCTGCGATCAAAGTTCAATGTCCAAAATATTGTTGTTGATCCCTTCAATCAAGCCAAGGACGCATACCAGCAAGCAGTAGCCAGTGTTCGTGGAGGACAAGCCGACACTGCTACGGTGAGCAATGTTCTCAATGTGATCAAAGAGCCACAAAATCGATCAAAGGTGATTGCACAAGCAGCTGATGCGATAAAACCTGAAGGCTCAGCTTATTTCACTGTTTACCAAAGCAATAAGGTAGGAAGATCAGGGAAAGACAGCTGGCAAGAGGGAAGACCGCTAAAGGATTATGTGAGAGAGATCGAGCAACATTTCGATCATGTTGAAATTAAGAACCAAGTCATCATCGCTAGATCACCTAAGAAACCTAAAAAGATAGATGCGGGTACACCTAAACCAGAAACTGCTCCACCCAAGAACGCAATAGAAGCAGCAAGGAGAGCAGATCTTCAGAAGGCTAAAGTAGAAGAACAGGTCATCGAAATACGCAAACGTCTGGATGATGAAGGGAAAGAAGTGACAGCTCGTGTGCGAGAAGCGAAGGGAGAAAAAGCTAAAGGCAAGATTAGGGCGAAATACAAAAAGATGCTGATACAGCGTCTTCGCAAAGAGATGCAACCGGGAGGACGATACCCAGGCCACAGGGGCAAAGAGGGAAGGATGCCACCACACATCAACAATTCCCAGCTTCGCCAAACCTTAGCCGAAGTGGAAGCAGGGATGTTTGATCTCACCAAAGTTAAAGATGGGGCCACAGAGCTTACCTTCAAGGGAAGGAAACTCATCCAACGCATTGCTTCTGACATGGACACCAAGTATGGAGCAAAGGTGTGGGACGAAGATGGGAGATTGGTTAACGATGATCTAAGACGAACAGTCGATGCCCTGCATGATGAAGAGAAGGAATACCTTAGATCTCTTCTGAAACAACCTATCACCGAGGGTGGTGCTGGTCTGGAAGAAGCACTCATCTCCAGTTCCGAGGTGATCGACGCTGCTCTCAGCTTGGCAGAAAATGTCGCACTTCCAGGTGGAGGTGTTAAGCGGAGCTTGACAGCAGATCAGCAAAAGAAACTGGTTCTGGACTTCATTAACAACTTCTCCAATGAAAAGAGCATGGCTGATCTGGTTGCCATGTCACGATTAGCTGAAGGCGATAGTGAAAGGTTGATCTACACAACCCACCTGGTTAAAGCGATGCAACAGGTGTATTACGAGGAGGTGGGGAGGCTTGCCAGACAATTTGCCGAAGATCCCACCAATGAGGAACTAGGGAGGATGATTCTTGCTTCTATCTTCGATCTGACACAGCTCAGAAGATCTTGGAAGCAGTTTGGATCTAATACAGGATCAGCACTGCAAGCCAGGCAGATAAGCAGTATCGATGAACATCTTAGAGGTCTACTCAACCTAGACCCTGGAGAGTTAGTAGATAAGGTTGCCATGGCTAAAGTAGTTGCCGATCTGAAAGCTGACCCCGCTGTAGGGATCACTGAGAAACAGGTACTAGAATGGCAGCGAAGCAACTCGCTGTTTGGTAAGTTTATGAATGCTACCAATGAAGCATTCTCCAGCTTCCTGATCTCAAGCGTCAAGACTATTGCAGGAGTCAACACGATTGGAAACATGTTCTCAACCTACTACTTCCCGCTAGAGAAACTAGTGTCCCATGGTGTTCGCGCACCCTTCAATATCGGACACAAGGAATTAGCGATGGAAGCTGCTATTCATCTCACCAAGATTCAGACAGCGTATGGTTCTGGAATCACTGCATTATGGAGAGCGTTGAAAGCTGGAGAATCACTGGTCATACCTGGGTCTAGCTATGCGGACACAGCGGGACAAGTTGGCACATCGGTGATGAAGGCCAGCCAAAGACCACCCCGATCTATTTCTTCCGCTGCCTTGGGAAAACAACACAAAGGCGAATGGGGAATGAATCTTGGAGCCTGGAGGAAGGCGGCAGATGGGTCATGGGAGTTTGAACCCAACTGGGCAGGGTCTGTAGTGGATTGGATGGGTTTAACGGTTAATCTTCCTGGCAGAGTAATGGGAGCATTTGATGATGCATTCAAGACCATAAATGCTGAGGCGTATATCAAAGCCCGAGCCGCATCAGCACATGTCAAGAGAATGGAAGGCGCGGAGATAAACTGGCACGGTAAAAAGAAAACCCAAGGCGAACTGACCCCAGCTCAGAAAGATTTGGAGGCTTCTGGTCAACCCTCAGAAAGATCCTCCCGAGATCTGCCACCAGGCCAGCATTTGACTAATGAAGAGATCACTTGGGAAGTTGAAAATCAGGTGTTAGCTAAGCTGAGGGATGAGAATGGAACCCTATACACCAAGGCCACCGTAAGGCAGAAGGCTATAGATCATCTCAGACAGCTGAAAGACGAAAATGGAAAACAAGTACATCAAGTCACAGATGCTGCGTTCCAGAAGGAAGTAGAACGCCTGGTGGATGAGACATGGAACCCGCAAGCCGGGGCAATTGGTCAGGCTGCTGCCGACTATGCCTTGAAGACCACATGGCAAACAGAGATCCCTGATAGTGCCAGATTGGCTAAAGCTGTTCAGAAGCTTCTTAAGGATCACCCAATGGGTAGGCTGGTGGTTCCATTCCTGAAGACCCCATACAACCTGCTCAGCTTTGTGTTTGAGAGATCCAGCCCAGGGGGTCTAACCAAATTCATCAACGCTGAAAAGATGGCTAAGAAACATCTCAATAACGGAGATATCGAAGGAGCCAGACCCTACCAGCAATATGTTGGTGAATACATTGGAAGAATGAGTGCTGGGGTTATGTTCTATGGCACTGGTGTTTACCTGGCAAACGCTGGGTTGATCACTGGAAGCGGCCCCAAGGATAGAAACCTCAGACTAACCATGATCGATTCAGGTTGGCAACCTTACTCATTCAAATTCGGAGACACCTATGTCTCCTACCAGAGGCTTGAACCCATAAGCACGTTCTTCGGTGTGGTTGCGGATCTGGTCGAACGGAATAACCATGCTTACGATAACGATTATGACGAAACAGCTACTGAAACGATGATAGCTTCCATCTTGTTCTCCCTGTCGGAGAACCTGGCGAACAAATCTTACCTAATGGGTATAGGAAACATATTCCAAGCGGTTCAGGAAGCGGATCGATATGGAGCAGATGTGTTCCACAGAATGGCAGCTTCCTTCATACCATTCAGTAGTGCCTTGTATCAATCCAAACAAACCAGGGCGATGCTCTCTGGGGAACCTGATCTTCAATATCAGCATGCCAGAGGTCTTCTGGATCACTTTGCAATCAAATCGGGATTCTTCGATGACAAGGTGTCTCTCAGATACAACCTTCTGGGCGAACCTGTCAAAAGACCTACAGGCGGGGCCATGGACATCATAAACCCAATCAACTTTGGGCTGGCTACAAATGATCCAGTTCGCAATGCCTTTGCTGAATTGAAACTCACCGCTGGGCCACCGAAAGCGAAGATGTTTGGTGTTCTGGATCTAAGGGATGAATACAGACCAGGATCTTCCCTGAGCTTTTACGATTTCTGGCAGGAGCAGACAGGAAAGATGAAGATTGGTGGGAGAACCCTGCACCAGACGCTTCTAAGAATTGTCAGGAGTCCTGAATGGAGAAGGCTGCCCAAGTCCACTCCAGAAGGTCTTCGCGCTCCAGCATCAGATGTCATTACTGGGGAGTTGCACAAATTCCGAAAAGCTGCGTTAGAGAAAGCATTGAAGACCTACACCAAAACCAACGAGATTTATCAGCAACTGAGCCTAGTTAAAGGTGACCTAAAGGAGCAAACCAAATCCATACCATTTAGGACTAGGAATCAGAAAAGCAACAATCTGAATTCCTTGCTGAGTTACAACTAACTAGGAGATACCCATGCCTGAATATCTATCAAAAGTCACCTATGCCGTTGTTGACGGCAGCAATCAATACAACATTCCATTTTCGTTCCTTACCTCTGCCCATGTGAAGGTGAAGCAGGGGTCAGGCGAGAACATCATGGCAACGTCAGACTACAGCGTATCTGGCGATACCCTGACCATCACTGGGGCCTACGAGGTTCCTGTGACCATCTACAGGGAGACACCTGGTTCAACCTCTGCAACAAAGAAGACACCTGACAACCAGTATGTGGACTTTAAGAATGGTTCTGTCATCACTGAGTCTGATCTTGACAACAGTACCCTACAGGCAATCTATGTTTCACAGGAGGCTATGGACAAAGCCCTGGACGCAGAGGCCACCCCCGGCTCATCTGGTAATGTCCCAACGCCTGGGCTTTCCCAGGACGAATACATACTCACGGCAGATGGCACAGCTGGAGCATCGGTGTGGTCATCTCCCGCAACCGTTCAGGACATCCTGAATGTGTCCGAAGCTCAAGCGGGTACGACCATTCCTATCAGGGACAGCTCAGGATCTGTCATTGGGAACATCACTGGGGATGTCACAGGTAATGCCGACACATCAACAGTGTTGGCAACAAGCCGAGACTTCACCACATCTGGTGATGTCACCTGTGCAGCTCCTGTGGGATTCACTGGTGCTGCTGGTGTGACCTTGGCTACAACCGTTGCAAAGATTAATGGGGTCACTGCAACAGCGGCGGTAGCCGATGACGATGGTAAGGTGCTGACATACAACCATGGAAGTACGAGCTGGGAACCTACCACCACAGCCAATCCCACCAAAGCCGTCATTGTGGTAAAGAAAACTGGAAATGATGATGGACAAACCATCGTAGGCGGGGGTTGGCGGCATGTATATCTCCCTAACGCTGACGACACCTTGATGAACGAGGGGACTGGAATCACAGTCACCAACGGAGCTACCAGTGGATATGTAACTCTGTCAGCAGGAACCTGGCAGGTCACCTGGAATCAGATATTCGGTTTAGACATGAACAGATCTATGACACGCTTACGGCAAGCGAGTGATGTCGGGTTTTCAGCAGACCTGGATACATCTGGTGTGGGGACAATGATCAGGGCAGGAGCCGCAGGAAACAGCACCTCAAACTCTACCGGGTTCGCCAGACTAGTATTAGCAGCAACACGACACATCAGGTTGGAAGCCTACGCTGAGAGTAGTGGAGATTTGGGAGAAAATGACGATGCTACACAAGCAGAGGGGTATATCTTCACACTAATCGCAATCACAAAAGAATTTTAAAGGAGTCACAAAATGGCTAAAACAACAAGGCTGGTCACTCAGCCTACAGAGTGGCAGATAGGGTGGTCAACTAATTCCACAAACACTGCCGCATATGCCCCCGAAGCAGCAGACTCCGCTCCTGTCACCAACTCAGCAACAGGACTTCTGGTGATTGAGCCAGGATACGCCAACTTCCTAGAACTGATGTTTGCGGGAGCTGAGTCAGACGATGGGTTCCGTGTCTCTGTCTACAGATGGCAGAAGATTAAAACATCTAGTGGTGGTTCCACAGACACCTACATTCCCTCATCGGTTTTCACGGCAGATGTATGCCTTGGCGATATGGCGGCAGGCGTGGATGCAGACACATCCTACTCTGACCCGGATTCAGGTTCGTCTTTAGGCAAAACAATCATCAAACTGAATGGTGACCCAGCAGTAAAGGTCACCAACCCTGAGCTTGATGGGCATATGGCAAGCGCGCTATTAGATTGCCAAGGGGCTGCATACATTGCAATAAACATAAAATGCGATGGAGCTGTTACAACTTCAAACTTCTTAGCGGCAACAGATGCAAACCTGTTCTGGAGACTTGTCTGATGATGGCAGTTGTTCCCATCCCGCAAGACACTGAAGATCCTGTTGGATATCTTGAGGACAGGTTTCCCCACTACAAAGAAATAACCCAGAGATTCCCCAGCCAAGACATGGCGATAGCGTCATTAAAAGTGTCCTCTGATGGAGCATATGCACTGATTCCCTGCCATTACAAATCGTTTGTGGAGGATGAAGTGGGTTATGCGTTCTTTAGCACCTACAAGATATTCTCTGACTACCTGAAGACTAACTGGCAGTACTGGGAGGGCGATGACGATGAGTAGCACCTACATAGACTTTGTAAAGTCATTGAACCCAGCTTACTGCTGGACATTTGATAGGGTCAGGTGGCCTCCTACCGGGAGCGCAAACTGCGGAATGTACCCACCAGGTTCCTACTCTTCCCCTATGTTTGTCTGGTCGTATCTGAACATTCACGATGAGTATCAGCGGAAGAGCAACGAGGACGCATGCACCGATGGAACAGGCTCGGAAATCCCATCTTCCGCTTCCTCTTGCTACCATTATGGATACACTAGTGTGCTGGGTGAAGACTCCAAATGGATTAAGCATAACAGGTCAGCTGGCCCAATTACCGGGGGAGCGAACCTGTGTACCGAGAATTGGGCTACCTCAGAGGTAGGCCCAACTTTCATGCACTCTGGTGATGACGGTTGGACACGAGATCACCTAGTTCCCATAGGGCGGGATCATAATTGCACATGGAACATGTGGATAAAATGTGCCGAAGAATTGACTACAGGAACCAGGCACTATCTGACCTCCTGTGTGTCATCTGGCACAGCTCAGCAGCACCTGATGTTTGGCGAGCAATATGCAGATGGTGAACAAAAACTAAAAATCAAATTCAAACACACACACGCTGACCTATCAAACTACAACGAGAACAACATAATAGCTTACGATTGGGATGCTACAAAATGGAATATGTGGACGGTTACCATGCCAATGACAGATCTGGGTGAAACCATCACAGATGGAGTAAAGGCATATTTGAATGGTAGGCTGGCCTTGTCAGTGGACGCTGTCGGTGATGCGATGCCGCCCAGCGGCGAACAACCCCTTTCATCTGCGGCCATGCAGATCTGGGGCATGCGTGCATATAGCTCATCACCTGGAGGCACGATAGGGTCTATGTCGCAGGTTGCAGCATGGGATAGGGTTCTGAACGAATCAGAAATTAGTGATTTGTTTTATCACGCCACCTCTCCAAGTCCAATGCGGGTCAGGGGCGGCCTAAACCGCAGCCTTGGGAGATTAGTCTAATGCCACACGATGAGGATATTAAATACATGCTGGGAAGACTAGAGGGGAAAGTGGATAGCTTGATTGCGGGAATGAAGCAGCAAACTCAAGAGCTGCAAGAGCATGAGAAACGTATTAGGATTCTGGAAACATCTAAGGCATGGGTACTGGGTTGGTCATCCGCAGCCGCACTCCTTATCAGTGTTATTATTCAATTCTTGTTCAAGGGAAATTAAAATGGCAGTAACCATAAACAGCTCAGGAGAAAGAGAACACTGGACAAATCCAGTTAAAGGGCAGGAAGTAGGAACATTCGGAGGAACCGTAGAACAGCAATCTCAAGGTTCCAAGGTCGTTGGGTCAGGCACGGTTCAACTAACGGATTCCGATATCCCTTGCGAGTATGTGTGGCTATGCGCCCCTACCGCAAATCATTCCGCAGGCGTGAATGATGGAGACATACTCATCGGCACAAGCAGTGTCTCCAACAATGTAGGCGGTGTGGCTCTGGTCGCAGACCGCTACGAAGGCGTGGTCTTCCCTATAAAAAATGCCAATCTGCTGTATCTAACTGGCTTCAATGCTGGAGATGTTGTGGAATACCAAATATTTAGAAAGCCTGAGTAATGGGTCTACTACATTTGCCGTTCCCAAGTCCTGGGTCATCCAAGGTGTCTGCTCCTTCAGGAGGAGGTGGTGGAGGTGGTGGAGGTGGTGGAGGTATCCCAGTTAATGAATACGTTTTTGGGTCAGACGAGACAACCGGGTTGCAATGCCTAACCATGAGCGATAGTGATTGGTCATACTCTGAAGATCCTGACATGAGCGAATTTGGGATACTTGCCAGGGTAAAGTTGGGCGCAACTTTCGCATCTGGAGAGCGATGGATTTGGAACGATTACGAGACAGGTACGCAAAAATCATTCTATTTTGGGCGAATGCGTAGTGATGGGTATTTTCAGTGCCGCACCCTTTCTGGTAGCGGAGCGGGAATGTTTTCGATAGCGGACTTCATGCCAACTCTGGTTGCGGCTGAAACCCTGATTTATTGGTATGTGATCGATGGCACAATGCGGCTTTACTGGGGCCAAGGCGATGATGCATTAACACTAGCACAGACTTCTAGTGGAATTGGGACACCATATGAGGGTGAGGGGCAAATAGGATTTGGAGCCAAGAATGAGACAACTTACGGATGGCATGGAACCATCCATCAGCCGTGCTTCTTTACGAAGAATAATGGTGCAGATATCCCCACAGAAACCGAAGTAGGCACGGCCTCCACTCCAGTTGATCTTAGTGATCACGCTGCCTTGTTCTCCGCTCCAGACGCTGATAACGCATCCCCAAACATAGATTTGGTACACCCACAAGCGTGGACTAACGTAAATACACTAAGTGTTCAAGTGAGAGGTGGGTAATGACAAAAATCCAATCTGATGCAGAGCTGGCTTCCCATATGGCTGATATTGAGTTTGCACAATCCGCAGCTTTCTCAGCTACTGGGGCTTACGAACGAGTTTTGGAGGTTCCCGGTACAACCGATATTAGCGTAAGCGAATACAAAGGTGGTGGTAGTGGGCCAGACGCAGGATGGGCTAACCCTGGGTATATAATTGTTCAGAAAGCCATTGAAAATGAGGCCACGTTCTACAAAATCACAGACAAGGGCTTCCGGGGCAGATCCAAAAATTGGTTTGAACTAATTGTAGAAGAGGACATTCCAGATGATGAGTGAAGATATTCTAAAACAGATACATCAAGCCCTATGCCAGGATCTGCTTACCAAGATTCAATCGGGTGAAGCGTCAAGTGCAGACCTGAGCGTAGCCCGGCAATTCCTGCGTGACAACGGTATTGATTGCGAAGCCTCCAACAACAAGCCGATGCTGAACCTCGCATCGAGCCTCCCATTTGATGACGATGGAAACCAACGAATCAGACAAGCATGAGTTAGCGGATTTCCGCAACCTCGTGTACCTGGCGTGGAAGCATCTGCGTCTACCCGATCCTACTCCCATTCAATATGACATCTCCAGCTGGATTCAGCATGGCCCCAGGCGAATGCTGATCATGGGTTACCGAGGAGTGGGCAAGAGCTGGCTAACGTCAGTGTTTGCATG